>Ga0315273_10010494_pt1 | contig 11815 bp, 19 predicted proteins | sample YL17G02_0_MG_FD_205753 | JGI IMG/M metagenome (GOLD analysis project Ga0315273, IMG submission 205753) | Sediment microbial communities from Yellowstone Lake, YNP, Wyoming, USA - YL17G02_0 | ecosystem: Environmental > Aquatic > Freshwater > Lake > Sediment | place: USA: Wyoming | collected... | reverse complement strand
CAACCTTTTCTTTAGTGATAAAATCGTTCTGGGTAACGCCCTGCTCCCCTACGTTGCGGCGCTTCTTATTACAACCTTTTTACTAACGGCGGCAATTTTTCTAATCAAACCGGCTCTTGCCTACACTAATTTAAAAATAAAGGGAGGCTTAAATTGGTTTTTAATTTACATTATTGCCAACATCGTTTTGGTTTGGGTTTTGGCAAGGCTTGCAGTCATAACCGGTTTTGGGATTACCTCATTTTTAGTTGCAGTCGTCCTGGGTATAGTTTTAAATATTGGCCAGTGGGGATTTGCCAAAGTAACAAATAAAAAGTAAAAAATGTCTGAAAAAATCGGCCTTTTTTTATCCGGACTTGCCCTTGGAGTCTTAATTTCAGTTTTTGCCCTTGCAGTAGCTGTTCAAAAGGGAGTTTTTCTGCCCCAAGAAGTCCAACAATCCAATAATGCTTCAGAAAGCGCAATTATTCCTGGGGAAACAAAACTCGTCCAAAAAGGTTCGCCTCCTCCCACCCCCACGCCTGTCCCAAAACCGGAATACTATTCCGGGCCCCAGCTTTGGGAAGCGGTCAACAAGTCCCGGGTCGAGCATGGGGTAAATCCTTTAAAACAGCTTGACCTTCTCTGCACAATCGCGGCTATTCGGCTTAACCAGCAGCTCGAATTGGGGACATTAGATAACCACGCTAGGTTTGAGGAAACGGTCAAATCAGTCCAGGGGGCAAGTAAATATAACGTAGCCGAGTTTTTAATCAAAGGCCCGACGACCGCCCAGGGAGCAGTTGACGCTTGGCTAAATACGATGGGTCATTCAAAACTTATGACCGCCGGGGAATATATTTACGGTTGCACTTACGCCCAGGACGGATTCGGCGTCGCCATCGCCGCCTATTGACCAAATTTTATCCAAGAAACATCAGAAGGTAAATCAAAAAAAGAACTTTCAATAGGCTTCATGGCCGAAAAATTTAAAAAACAACAGAGTCTTTCAAAAGCTTTTTCTTTATTGGAAAAAACTTCATTCTTTAGCAGTAAGGTAACCTCTTTTCTTAGTCCGCCGTACCAAATTTCTGCATGCTGGAATGTTTCTTCAGGTCTCATAAAAAAGCGGTTCTCAAAAATGTAAATCAAAGTTTTTTGAAGGTCTCCAAATTTAATTGTTATCTGATTGTCGGAATCAAGATCACTATTTAATAATTTAACTTTTGAGGTAACTTCTATAGGAATATTACCGTCCAAGCTGATCGCTTTGGCGGTATCCTTAATTTCTTTTGGAACAAGTTCTTGGTCTGGTTTTTCAATCAAAAAAAATCGTTGATGAAAACCAAACCGTCCTCTTTGAGGACCCGCAAGTTTAGAAGTGAGAAAAAGAAATTTGTCTTCGGTTGAGTATTCCGACAGTTCCAGGTTTAATGCACCATGCACCCGAAGCTTTCTTGAAACTAATTCCGGTCTTCTAATGGGACTTTCGACACTCATGAGAGATATTTATACAAGACCAAATTTCAAAAGTCAACCCGATACAATCGCTGCCTACTAAATAATCGGCCTTTCCTCATAAATTGGACTGTACAAACCGCAAAAATTTAAAAAGTGAGCAAGTCGGCCGAAAGCTCCTTCAACATCATCAAAAACTCCATCTGCCACCAGTTTTTCCCTTTCTTTTATGAATTCTTCCTGATGAGTTTTATTCTTTCTGTAACCCGCATAACGATAGTCAAGAGTCATTCTTGAAGCGGGAGTTTTTTTGCGCCTTCGAGTTATAAAATTGTCCCGGTTATCAAATTTGTAAACTAAAACCTTGCCTTCCTGGTCGTCAAATCCAATCGCGATCTCACTTTCGGAATACCCTTTTTTATCCAAAAGCTGAACTCTACTATAAACCTTCAATTTGACGTAAATTTCGTCACTGCCAACAACTTTTAAAGTTTTTGCTATTTCAGGTGGCAAATCGCTAAAACGAAGAGAAACAGGTTCTACAGTAGAATAATTAAACTGACGCCAATGAAGTCCTTTTTCCCTTTCGCCTCCGGCCAAAGCAGAAGACATGATTAAAAAGCGGTCCCGAACGGGAAGATCAAAAAGGTCAAGATTTAAAGCATCTGCTTTATCCCGAAGATTCTCTGGAATTTTCTTTGGCTTTTCAACAATTGATGGACTTTCGACTCTCATAAGAAGAATTTATACACAAATAAAATTCAAAAGTCAATCGCAAAATTTGACAGAACCCTGCCTATAGTCTAAAATTCACCCTCAAATGGCTGAAAGAACTTACGATTTCCACTTCGATGCACCAGACGGAATTTTTTGGGATCAAATGGAAATTTTTTATGAATCTTTGGGAATCGAGAGAGATATCAAAGGTTCCCGATTTGCCTATCCGGATATTGAATACATAGAAAGTTGGCATGATGATATTCCGGCAAGCAAAGTGGTTCCTCTTATCAAATCACTCCCCAATTTCGGCTTAAGAGGAAAAATAATTTTAAAAGACAGCAAAGAAGATTTTAAAAAGGCTGCCTAAATGACAGAAAGAAGAGAATACTTACTAAAAGCCCCTGAGGGAATTGAATTTTCCCAACTGGCCTATTTCTACCGCTCGGCAGGACTTCCGGCAGATCCAAAAGCGCTGGAAGAGACCTATCCTGGGATGAGTGGATTTTATTCCTGGCTGGCAATAATCCCCGAAAGGAAAAGAGAGAAGTTTGAAAGTATCCTTCCCAATTTTGGGATCGAAATTTTATACTCTATTCCCGTCGAAGAAAAAACAACTTAATTTGCCCGAATCTGGACAAGTTGAAAACTGTTGCCGTCTGCATCCTCAAAGGTTACAACGTAACCGTATTCCTCAATATGGTGGACGTCTTCCGTCTTTTTAACCTCCGCCCCGGCTAACTTCTCCGCTTCCTTTTCAATATCATCAACCTCAAGGCTAAAAATCACCCTGCCGTCACCCGATTCCTTAACTTTCGGGTTGTCAATTACACGCAAAACACTTTCTCCGAGTCCGAATTCAAAAACGTCCAAGCCTCCCCCCATTTCTGCCTCCATTGTGACCTCAAGTCCCACTTTTTCTTTATAAAAATCGGCCAGTTTCTTGGCATCCGCAGAATATATTGTTACACTTTCAATTTTTGAAATCATGTTATCTCACCTCCTCCAAAACCCCGAAGTTTACCACAACTTCCATTAAAATTGTCTTAAAACGATAAGGGAGAAACTTTTGAATGTTTTTCGAAGATAAGCTGGAAATTATTCAGTTAAAAGTCTTTTCAGTTGGCGAATATTTTCAGAAAGTCCCTCAATCCAGTCTTTTTTGTCTTTAACCCTTGTTCTAAACGTCTCAATCGCCGCCATAACTTGGTTTCCTAATTCAGGATCTCTCCTGTTTCCTAAAAGAAAAACCGCTGCCCGACCGGCTGGAAACATCTCCTCGTCTTCTTCTGCCATCTTTATCATTGCCTCTATCGCCCGTTTTTTTATTTCCCGATTTTTAATTCTCAAAACCGCCAATCCTGTTGCAACGGCGTCTCTGATATCCGGGGTTTCATCAACATATTCCAAAAGCTGCTCAGCCACTATATTCCCGTCACTTTTTGCAAGTTGGGGAATAATCTCATCATCGATTTTTTCCCATTCCTGCTCAGAAGCAGCGTTGAGAAGGTCAGCAATTAAATTTTTTTCTCGATTTCTCTCTTTTGCTTCCATGTTCATTTTGCTCCTCCCGCGATTTCCAAAACGGCATCGCGGGCTGGCAACAGAACAGCTTCTTCAATAAAGTGCCCCATTTTATGTTCAACAATGACCTTCGCTCCAAGCTTTTCTTTAAATAAGTCCCCTTCTTCCAAGTAAACATAAGGATCATCATCGGAAAAAATTGCTATAAATTTTGGGCAATGTTTTTTGATTTTTTCCCAATCGATCGGCGTCTCAAGCCAGGGTTTTGCAATCTCCGGTGAGTCCTGGGCATCTTCCAATGCCGCCGGTTTTAACTTTGTCCAGGGTGCAACCAAAACTGCACCGGCAATTTTCTCGTTATCGCCTAAAGTTTCAAGATATCTAAAAATCGTCTGGCAACCGATTGAACCGCCGACTAAAATTGTTTTTGGGTCAGCTTTTCCGACATTTTTCGCCAAAAACGGGACCCATTCTTCAATCTTGGGTTCTTCAGAATTTGGCATCGGCAAAACATTAACGCCAAAACCTTTTTTGGTAAGTTCACTTTTTAGCCAGGGAAACCATCCTTCTTCAGGATAGCCTTCCCAGCCGTGAACAACAAAAACCCGTCTTTCCATATTGGAATTTTACAGTTAGGAAGTTTCGTTGTCAAAAAAGAAATGTTAGAATTACTAAAATGATTAATAAAGACGAACTATTATTTGTAGTTGATGAAAATAATAACCCAGTCAAACCCAAGCCAAGACACGAAGCCCACTCAAAAGGTCTCTGGCACAGAAATTCCCACGTTTGGATTATGAATTCAAAAAAAGAAATCCTTTGCCAGAAAAGGTCAATGAAAAAAGATAAAAAGCCTGGTTTTTGGGAAGCTTTTTTCGGCGGCCATCTTTCCCCTGGTGAAGATCACCTTTCGGGCGCAGTCAAAGAGACAAAGGAAGAATTGGATTTGGACGTAACGGAAGAAAAATTAATTCCTTTTAAAGTTTTCAAAAGCAGAAGCGGAAGAGAATTTATTTCCATTTACCTCTTTTTCTGGGACGGAAAAGCAGAGGAAATTAAATTTGAAGACGATGAAATCGACCAGGTAAAGTGGGTTCCTTTTGGGGAGTTAAAAGAGATTCTTTTGGTTAAAAAAGAGAAGAATTGGACAAATCTGGGCTACAATCGCCAAATGCTTGCCTGGCTCGAAAAAAACTTTCTCTCAAAATGAAGTTATTCGGTTGCAGGGGCAAGACCAACTTCGGCTCTAAATTCTGCCATAACTTTGAGGAAAAGATCTCTTGTCAGTCTTAAAACTCCTTCTACTTTCAAATCCGGAAATTTATCAAGGTTTAACATTGCCACATCTCGTATGTCTGATTCGACCGGTCCCCCTAGAGAAATCTTGAAAGGAAGTAGTCCAAGATTTTTTCTCAATTGCTGGGAAATTGAAATTCTTGCGGTCGTTTCCTCCTCTTCAGTTGCCCATAGCCTGGATGGCAATAACTCTTCATCTCCGACAATAACCTTTCGAACAGCTTCCTTCCCTGCTCTCTCTAATAAGGTTATTGAATTCAGAAACGAACGATCATCTTTCTGGAGATAGCCGCGACTCATTTGGAATAAGGTATTTGCCGCATCGGCAATTTCGGCATCGGTTGGCTTCTCGGTTGTAGTTTGAACCTCTGGACTCATATAGTGAAGAATTTTAACACAACCTATAAGTTTGTCAAGATTTTACCGAGAGGAAGTTTCGTTGTCAAAAAAAACTTTTTCTACTTTTTCCATAGTCTAGATTTTAGGACCAGCAATTTTGGCATACACATGTACCCGCCTTCTAAGTTTAATACCCGTAGAATCTATTATTTTTTTGCACTCATCAAAAAGTTTGTGAAACATTCTATCAACTCGACCAATGTCACTGTTTCTAAACATTAGCTTTGGTCCAAGCCCTCCTTCAGGCCATTCAGCCGCTCTAGATAATCTGTCTTCGTTTTTAGGAAATGGGTAGCGTCCTGCATATTTTATAATATCTGTTAGTTGACCCAGCAAAAAATCCTCCTCGTCTGTTTTTGGGAGCTTAGTTTTCTTCCAGCACTTTTGCAGATCATGATTAAAACTATTTAGGACTTTTAATCTTGAATCTGTTTGAGTATTTGCTAAAATAATCCCCTTCAGCAGATTCTCAATTGCATACGCCGACAGAAGCATAGAAGGTCTGGCGAGAGTTCGATCCAAACGTGCTTTTTCGCTGCTTGTGTAATTTTTTTCACTCTTAAGCCAAATCTTTGCTAGTTTTTCAGCGGCGTGATGTAGTGACATAGCCGAGTCTACCCAAGCAGAAGTTAGTATAAATGTATTGTTCAATGTTCTCAAGAAACTTTCGCGAGATCTTTTATTCATTGACTCAAGTATTTGCCTGTTGTTCATTGTGGAAATTCTAGCACTTAGGTCGGAGGCGGGCAAATTATTGCGTTAGTACGTTAGATAGAAACATCCACAAAATGAAAATTAAGGCAAGTATTGAGAAAAGCAATGTCCCAAGCCAAACTCCCATTCTTCTTTGCCTTGCATATTCCCTGACGAACTGAAAAAAAGAATATCTTTCTCCAGCGACTAGGCTTGAAATTGGCCAAAACCATTTAATTCCAGAAAGTCGTTTTAAACTTATTACTATAAGTAAGGAAAAGACTATTATGAGGACTAAGATCATATACATAATTTAATTTTAGCAGTTGGGGGAGAAGGCGGGCAAATTATTTTGAAAAGTCGGCTAGCTTGAACTTATAGTATATTGTGTGTATAATCTGCACTTATGTTTAAAGAAGTCGAATCTGCTCATACACAAAGTCACGAAATTAAAACGCCGATATTTAAAGAACTGGAGGTTAATGGTGTTTCTTTAAAAATCGTCGGGATAAATCATACACCTGAAGAATTTGAAAAAAATCAGGAATTATTTCACGATTTAATTCGTGATAGTTCCGCCATTATTCTTGAAGGATTCCCTCAAGCCGCTGACCTTGGAAAACTGTACTCCAAAAAATATCCGCTGGCGGAAAGCATGTTTGATAAAGAAGGAATTGACTTTTACAGAAAAATCGGAGCCATTTGTGAAGAAAACAGAAAAGACGTTATCCACTCCGATCCAGAAACGAATTTAAGGGCTATCATTTTGGGTAACGCAAATGACCTTTCATTGGCTGCGGTTTGTTTTGGTTTAGCAAGTCTGGGCGTTGATGGAACCAAAAAATTATTTCGCCAAAAAGTCAGCAGGCGTTCTTTTTTGACAGGAGCAAGCCTTTTTGGATTCGGAGCTGTTACATCAAGTTGGGCACCTTATATGGCAGCTGACATAATCGACCGGATCTGGAGAAATGATTTTGCCGTAAATAATCTTTCGGATTTTGGAGCTTCAAGACTTGGGTTGAGTTTTTTTAATTTTCGGGACGTTGTAGTTTCCGACGGAATTGACCAAATAACTAAATCAAAACCCAACGAAGCAGCCAAAGGCCCTCTGGTAATGTTTTATGGCGCTTTACACCAAGAAACGGTCAGTAAATATTTAACCGAAGATAAAATTGAAAGAGAAGTCAGAGAAACTCTCTTTTGGCCAATCGAAAAATTCTCAAACCCAAGTGTCAGACAATACCACTTCAATGGCCAAAACTGGGAAACGGTCTGGCGAAAAAATTTATAAGTTATTGAATTTGGGCATTATTCTTGGAAGACAAAGGAATGGAGATGTTTTGGAAGATGGCTAAGTTCCCATTTTTTCTCTTTTTCCCAACCTTCACCTAGAGCCTTTGAGACATAATAAGGTACTCCCAAAGCGTGGCCGGCAACATGAGGAACGCTGGCCGCCTGCCCTGCAGCTCTTGCGGCAAAAGTAGCAGCAGGAACTTTTGAATCGCGAGCCGCGGTATGAGCATCAAGGGCAGCTTTTCGCACCTCTGCCATCTTAAACACGCCAGTACGTACCCATTCCCGACAAGCCTCAATAGCTTTCCTGGGTCTCTTATCTTTTGGATATTCTTTTTCAAAGTATGGAAGTACCCTCTCTGCACAATCCGCAGCCCAAAGCGCTAGCAATTTTTGGTCTTCTTTATCGATTTTCATGGCTAAAGTTTAGCAGTTCGGCAAGCTCACTGTAAACATTCGGGCAAATATATACATAAGAAGTTGGGTAAATTAGAGGAATTTGCAGTATCCGATAAAGTCGTGTTTTACATAATGCTTCGGCAACTCGCCCACTTTTTTGTATCCCAAAGACTCATAAAACTTCCTGGCTTTCCAATTCGTCCCGGTAATCAAGTAAATTTTATGAGCCCCTGACTTTTTGGCGATCTCTTCAGCTTGTTTCATTAAAGCCTTACCAATCCCCTTGCTTCTCTTTCCCGAAGAAACAATTATCGTTTGGACTTCAACCAGTCCGGCCTGGACTTTCATTTTTAAAGTTCCGACAATTTCCCCGTTTTCCTGGGCGGCAAAAACATACTTTTTTATTTTCCAATCCACTTCCCTGCCATAATGCTCAACGTCAGCCACCGCCCATTCTTTGAGGTTGAAATCTTTTATATTTTTGTTTGTCGAACGGACAACATTTACCATTACAAAAAGTAGTTTAACAGGAAAGAAAATCGCGGGCAAATTAGGAGAGGTAAAATGATATCAGCTGGATGAAGGAACTGGAATACCGACTTTAATATTGTTTCTGTCTTGTTTTATTTTCTCCTCGCTTTCTTTTTGTCGTTCTTCAAGATGGCTGAACAATGGTCCAAAGTGCTCTTTAACAAATCGCGCCAAGCTTTCTCTAGTTTCTCCAGAAATTGGAAAATTCACCACATTAGGGTTATCAGCAAACAAATTTCCAAAATCGGGTTCTTTTCTTTCCCTGCTCATATTTTTCCTTCTTTGAAAATTTTCACGGTTGATAACAGTTTAACAGAAATTTTTTCAATTTCAAGGACCTGTAAAAAAGTTACAAGTAAAACCGGTAGGGGTTGGTCTGGCGGATTTCAAACCCCAAGGATTCATAAAAAGCGTGGGCTGCTTCCCTTTCCATACTGCTTGTCAAATCGACTTTCGAAGCACCCATTTTTCTGGCCCACTCAATCGCCTCATTTACCAAAGCCCTGCCAATTCCCCGCCAGCGGTAATTTTAATCAACCACCACATCTTCAACGGCTACGCAAATTTTCGAAGGGCACCGGTAATAAACGGCTGTCAACATCCCCACCGGTTCGCCACCTTCCCAAGCGACCAAAAGGCGAGCGCTTTTTTGGCTAACAATAGACTCCAAGCCAACTTTGTTAAGCTTTTTCAGTTTGGGGTTTTCCTGATAAAGAAGGTCGTTTACTTTTTCGATTACTGGCGGGGTTATATCTTCCGGCTTTAAAACTCTAATGACCATTTATTGACCTCCTCTGCCTGAAGGAAATTTTCCACTTTTCGGTACTCTTTTGCATTAAAGTATATTCGGGAGGGGGGCCAAAAACAAAGGTGAAACCGGATCTATCCAAAAGGCCAATTTGTTCATCGGAAACTGGGTTTTTTGAAATAAAGATCTGGTGAGGCAAATCGGAAAAAGTCAAAATTTTTCCGCAAATATAAGGCGCCAACCCATTTTCTCTAAACTTAAGGCTCCCTTTTTCAAGGATAAATTCATTTTCACTAATTTTTGAGTTAGGCTCTTCCCCTTTCTCAATATTTTTTAGAAAATAATAAAAAGGTGATTCTATCTTTACACCGTCTACCTTATCCTGTGAACCTTCGACAGGCACATAGCCCCCATCAAAAAGCCTCAAGAGAAGCTTCTTTATATCCACTTTTTCAGCCTCTGTTTCTGACCGGTTGCTACAACCTTCAAAGAAACAAACGGGGTGGTAAAAAACATCCCTTTGGGACGGCATGGAAATTGCATCCTGACCGGCGAAAACTCTCAGTTCACAAACAGGGCAAATTTCATCTTCTAGTGGTCGGAAACAGAGAGGATTTCTGATTTTTTTTGGCGACGGAAGAATCTCTAAAGTCTTAACTGGCTCTTGGGAAATTCCAACTGCCCGCTCGACTGCAACCATTAAAAAAATCTTAGCATTAAAAAGAAAACTTATGCAAGAGGTTTTTTTATACTGGTTTGTTTGGGTCAGGCACTTCAGCTTCCGGTTGGGAAGGTACGGCAGCTGGTTGTTCGGGTACTGCTGCAGGCACAGCAGGTTGCGGTACTTCGGCAACTGTTTGAGGCGCTTCTGCAACAGGCTGCGATACCTCGGGTGCAGGTTGCTGGGCCGTTTCTGCCGGTTTTGGCTCCATAACTTCCAAAATCGCTTGAGCCGGGCAGCTTTGGATCGCCTGTTCTAAAGTTTCTTGCGAGTCCACATCTTGGGTAAAAGCCTCTGACTTACCATCGTCCCCAAGTTTGAATGTTTTGGGAGCCAAAGCAACACAAGTCCCGCAACCGATGCATTTTGTCTTATCAACTTGAACTTTCACTTATTTATCCCTCCTTTTTTTAATTTTACCACATATAAAACTTAACCGATTCTGAGGCAGATTTTCACCAACTGGTTTTCTGTGAGGTTATCTTTTCGGATCTTTGTTTTCGCTTCTCACCCATAGTAAGAGAACTTCCAAACAAAATAGCAAAACTATCAAGAAGGTTCATTTGTCTTCCTTCTGTTCCATCATCTTGGGCTTTTGGATTTTTCGTGCCTACTCTTTCCATAAATTTATCCTCTCTAATTTTACTTTAGGATATATCTAAAAAGGCGGTCAAGAGGCAAAATAGGTTCACAGAGGTCTTTTAGAAGACTTTCTTGTCCCCTTTTCCTTGCGAAATTCGCTTCATGTCCCAAAAAGGGAAGTTTTTGCTCGGAATGAGGCTAACTCTCAAAAATTTCCGAAATTGCCTTGGCTAAATCGTCGGAATTTTGGGCCGTTTCATCAAATTCCTCTGCCGTGCTGAGCGAACCTTGCTTGGAAGGCAGATTTTCGCTTACTCTTTTCTCCCCCAAAATACACCTAAGCATCACTTCATGTCCCAGCATCTTTGCCAAAGCAGAGGAAACCATTTTCTCAATCTTCGGGTCTTCAAGCCTTTCTTTATGGAAATTGTAGAAAACCTCCAAAGTCAAGACTTTACCGTCAAAATCAGCCGGCCGACAGCCGCGCAATAGGGCTTCGACCGAAAAATTTTCGCCCCGAACGGTTGATAAAATCTGGGGCCAAAGCTTTAAAATCTCCTCGATTTCCTTGCACTCCGAACTTTTTACTAAGTTCTGGTTAATATTTTGGCCAGTTTTGACTTCAACCTTTTCTCCACTACTTTCTGATGTCTGCTGTTTGCTTTTAGCTGTCTGCTGTTTGCCGTCAGCTTTTGACCGTTTGCTATCTGCTTTCTGTTTTAAGTTTTCAGTTTCTCCCTCTTGGTTCACCGTATCTTTCAGCGGAGGAGACTCTTGGTTCGCCGAATCCGGCTTTGCGCCAGATGACGACCCGATCAGACTAACTACTGCCAACTCGACCGGAAGTTGCGGCAAAACCGCCGATTTTATATCCTGCGCCGCATTTTGAAAAAACCGAATCGCCTCAAAAAGCTCCCTTTCAGTCCACTCTCTGGCTAATTTTTCAATTCCCCCTTTTTGGTCTTCCCCCAAATCACGGACAAACTTTTCCCCGGCTCCGGCCTGAAAAAGAAGCCCCAAACGCAGATTCTCAATAACTTGAGATAAAAACAGCCTTAAATCATCGCCATTTTCATACTTAATATTTACAAAAAGTATCGCCTCTTTTTTGTCTTTTGAGGAAATCATATCCAAAAATTCAAAAATCTCGGCGGTTTTGGTCGGAAAAAGGACTTTTGAAAGAGACTCCTGATCTATTTTCTGCCGGCCGGCTGAAATCTGATCCAAAATCGAAAGGCTGTCCCTAAAACTTCCATCAGCGGAAGCGGCAATTTTCTCCAAGATTTCTTTTTCAGCTGAAATTTTTTCCGCCTTGACAATCTTTTCAAGATGGGAAACTAAATCGCTTACTTTCGCCCTCTGAAAATCAAAACGGCTACAGCGGGAAATTATCGTTTGGGGTAATTTTGAAACCTCGGTTGTACAAAGGATAAAAATCGCGTGGGCGGGCGGCTCTTCCAAAGTTTTGAGGAGAG
>Ga0315273_10010493_pt1 | contig 11817 bp, 12 predicted proteins | sample YL17G02_0_MG_FD_205753 | JGI IMG/M metagenome (GOLD analysis project Ga0315273, IMG submission 205753) | Sediment microbial communities from Yellowstone Lake, YNP, Wyoming, USA - YL17G02_0 | ecosystem: Environmental > Aquatic > Freshwater > Lake > Sediment | place: USA: Wyoming | collected... | reverse complement strand
CTGTTCGCCGTCTCTTTAATGTTTCTTAATATTCCGTTCTTACCTTTTTATTTATTATTCTTTTGACATATGTGCGATGAATCCCATATTCTTCCGCTAATTGTTCCGTTGTTAATCCCAATGTAAATTTCAATCTTATCTCCATGACTTCGTTAAAAGTTATCTTTGTTCGTTTTGGTATTCCCTTCATAATGGATTCCCTTGATAATTTTCTGCCAATAGAGAATTTGTTTCCAATTAATACTTCCTGAACAACTTTGTTTACTCTTGGGTCGGTTTCTTTGGTTAATCCAGTATTCCACGGTTTTTTGCCATACATTCCATTTTTCTCACCACTTATTTTTAATTTTTGTTCTTCCGGTTTGTGTTTTCCATATCCTGGATTATTTGATCCCGATACATTTTGTCGTTTTTCCGGAGTCCATCGTTTTTCCATAAATTCTTTGCTCATGCGTTTTCCCTTATTCCAGGTGGTTTTACCGCGCATCTTAATGCTTATTTTGTGTCTGGCTTCTTTGGATAACGCATCACCTTCTCCTCCCATTGTGCTATTAACTAGTGGATGTCCAAGAAAATGGCATTCCTCAGCCATTATTTTAATATAATGTTTTTCCCAATTATTAAGTTGATTAATTGGAACGGTCAATAAAATGATTGGGAATGGTTCGACACCAAATGACATTACTTTTCTAAACCAATTGTGACGATAACATTCTATGTTGTTTGAATGTTTTATTTCACCAATATGATGATCAAGTCTTGCTCTTAATGTTTGGATTGTTTTTCCAACATATCTTATTATCCCATATCTCGGATCAATGAGTCCATAAATAATTCCGGTGGTATTATTGCTACATTTGTTTTCTGGCGTGTTTTTATAATTTATTGATGTTGATTGTGATGTTTGTTCTTGTTCCATAAAATAATTATCATTGAGTGATTTCTTTGTTATTTTGAAAATGAAGTAGACGGAGCAATAGAATGAAAAAAGATACTGATGTCATGGTTAGAATAGAAAAAGATTTATATGGAATTGTCCGTAGACTGGCGAGGATGCGCGAAAAGAAGATAAGAATTTTGGTTAGTGAAATATTGCACGAATATATTGATAAGATCCCACAAGACGAAAGAAAAATGATTGATCAGATGTTAAAGAAAGCCATTGAATATTCTAATAAATAATCCGCCTCTTTTCGTCCATATAATTAAAATGTGTCCTCGTTAGACCGAAATACCAAGCCACCGATAGAACAAATAAAAAGCGAATGGACTAAATGTGCGAACTCGCCCATATATTTCCTTTCTGAGTTTGGTTATATCCGGACTGAAGAAAAAGGTATTGTAAAATTTGATCTCTTCGATTACCAAAAAGAAATTCTTGATTATCTTCGCAATGACTCGATAAAAAATATCGCAGTTCTTAAAAGCAGGCAACTTGGTCTATCCACAATTGTTGCTGGATTCGTTGCTTGGTCCCTAATTTTTAGAAAAGATCGTCACATTTTTAATATGGCAACGAAACTTGAAATTGCTCAAGTTATTCTTGAAATGGTGCGAACTTTTATCGAAGAATGCCCAAAATGGTTGAATTTTTGGGTCATTAAGAAAAATAACACTAGAACAATTGCTTTGTCTAACGGAAGTTGGGTCAGGGCTATGCCAACTTCGAAGAAAGACACTGGAAGGGCCGAGGCGGCATCTTTATTCGTTATTGATGAAGCAGCACTTATAGACAATCTCGATGAAATATATACGGCTCTCTTTCCTTCATTGTCATGTGTTGGTGGCGACACGTATATAATGACAGATGGGGGGATAAAACAAATAAAAGATTTGTGTATTGGGAAAACCAATGGATTTTTTGAAATTGAGAACATCAAGACTATTGGGCGTAATGGGTGTGAAAACATAAGTCATGGGTTTGTTTCCCAAATAAGCGATACATTGAAATTTACAGTTAAATATGGGTTTAAATTAGAAACTACGCTGAATCATCCAATAATGAAATTGACCGAATTTGGCGGCAGAATGATTTCTGCCGATTCGTTGATGACCGGTGATTATGTTGGTATGAAAATCGGTGGTAATTTGTGGGGCAATAATGATTATATTGACCATCCGGGTATAACACATATCGATGGACAACTTGCTTATATGCTCGGCGGATATACAGCGGAAGGCCACATTGATAAACCACAAAAATGCGGCGGGGTTGCCATCACAAACACTAACGAACAATTCAGAAACGTATATTTATCCAATACAATTATAAAACAGTTTCATGTTGTTGCCAGCAGGCCCAAGGACCGTATAATATGTTATTCTAAAGAACTGGTAAATTTGTTTAAAGAGTGCGGAATAAAACCTGGGATTAGAGCTTGGGAAAAAGAAGTTCCAAATAAAATATTTGAATGTTCGGAAAAAATTATTGGCCAATATTTATCTGCTCTATTTGATGGTGATGGAAGTGTTTCAAAATATGATATAACACTGGTAAGCACTAGTTTAAATTTATTGGGACAAGTTCAACAATTGTTATTGAATATGGGGATTGTGTCTTCGCTTAGTAAGCGGGAGAACGTTGATAAAACATTGGCCAGAGAACAAAATAGGATTGCGCCCCATGGTAAGTCCATGAAAACGTTACATCAGGGGTGGAACTTAACCATATCAAGCGAATTTTTCAAAATGTTCGCTAACAAAATCGATTTTAGGATTCTTTATAAAAAAAACAAATTAAAGTGTTATATTAAACAAAACAAAAACAGAAACGATTCTAATTCTTACATTCCACTGAAATTTATAGCTCCTTTGATTAAGTCCTTATATCAGAAGTGCAATAAAGAGACGAAACAATATTTTAGAATATGTGGTTGTAGATTGGATTGTATATTATATAACGCAAACAAACGAATAATTCATGTTGGATACCCGTGGCTTAATAGTTTTTGTAGGATACTCGACGAAGAAGGCATTTTTGATGGCGATTCTAATGTTTTGAGGGAGCTACTTAATGAGAAACTTTTGTGGGTGCCAATTGAGTCAATAGAAAAGTCAAAAAACGTTACCTATGATCTTACTGTTCCGGGGACACACACATTTCTTCAAAATGGTATTGTTGGTGGCAATACTGGAGGCCGGTTAATAGTGCTTAGCACACCGAAGGGGGGCAGTGGTAAGTTTGCCGATATCGTTATAAATGGTTCTCGGCTTGTTGATGGCCAAATCCAAAAAGGGACAAATGAATTCCTCGTTTTCGAATATCCATGGTCGCGCCGATATAGCCAGGAATGGTTTGACAAGATGAAAGTGGGCAAAAGCCCAAAAGAAATTAGTCAAGAATACGAATGTAAATTGCTTGAATCTGGTGCTACTTTTATTGATGCTGATATTTTACAGCGCATAAGATCTGAATTTGAAACACCAATTGAATATCGATATGATAACAAAATGTGGATATGGGAATTTCCATCGCCGGGAAAGCAATTCATCTGTTCGTGTGATGTTGCGAGAGGCGATTCTTCTGATCATTCAACCTTCCAAATAATTGATATAGAAACATTGACTGTAGTTGCGGAATATAAGCACAAGATAAAGACAGATGAATTCGCAAAAGTGCTTTGTGATGTCGGGCGAATGTATAACAATGCTCTTGTGGTTCCAGAAAGAAATGCTTATGGTTCGGCAGTGATGCAGGACATGTTAAAGCTTGAATATGAGAATCTTTATTTCGTTTTTAATGGGATGTATATTTCAAGATGGGACCTATCATCATTTCCTAAGGCGCAAGCGGGCCATACAACAAGCGGAACGACAAGACCGGTGATGATGCAGCGGCTTGAAGAATTCCTTAGACTTGGGAAGATTAAAGTAAGATCAAAAAGATTATATGATGAGTTTACGACATTTTCTTGGAAGGGCGATAAGCCATGCGCCCCTAGGAATAAATCAGACGATCTTGTTCTTGCTCTTGCTATTGGCATTTATGTTTATGAACAAATTTACGGGGATGGAACAAATCTTAGTAAATTCAGAAACATCAACAATGGAGAACCGGTTGGTTTTATGAGAATCAGGGAAACACTAGACCAAGTAATGCAGCAGCCGAAACAAAATGCCATTCAAAATGAAATCGAACAATTCATGATGTCAATGGGAATCAGAAGAGGATGATTAAATTCCTAAAAATAATCGGAGAATCTCGGTTCGATCCAAACAAGAGGCGTGAATATAGGTTGTGGCTCATAAAACAAGATGACAAATATCAGGCTGGCAAGATTGTTGTTTATAGAGAGCCACGATTAGGAAAATGGACGTGGTATCTACAGTCCATGACTGGCGAACGAGTTGCCGAAGCAGAAGGAAATGAGAGCTTCAACACGGCAGAAAGCGCCGTCGAGGCATGCGGGAAAAGGCTAACCCCTCCCGAAAATACACATTTTGAATCAACAATTTTGTGATCATCTTACACCAACCTACATGTTATCAATTCCGGGTTATAATTAAAAGAAGAGGATAAGTGTAGATGCCAATATATCAGACTCACGACCATCAACCACCCTATCGCAATCTGGAGGAAGGGTCTTCGAGGAGTAGCACATAGCTAATGCGAAACGAGAAGATTAAACGGGAGATTAGAGTGGCCAAGATCGACCCGTTGCCATCGCAAGGCAATGGGACGGTCGCCCGAAGGCAACTGAACCGGCTTCCTGTGGCAGGGAAGAGCGTGAAGAGGGTGCTCCCCAAGCCTTCTTCCTCCGTGTCGGTCAGTCTCGATGGGGTGCACACAACACGGCTTGCCAGGGCCAGCTTACAGCGAATTTGGCAACACGTCCCGGTCATAAACCATGACCGGAAGCCTCTTATGCCGACAACGCCATGGAGGGCAGAAAGGTGGATAAGGAGTGGGAAAGCGACACCCTTCTGGAATAAAGGAATTTTCTGTGTCCGACTAAATAAATTAATTTCCGGGCCGAAGATCCAACCCATCGCCTGTGGGATAGATCCGGGCACGAAGAAGGAAGGACTCACCGTAAAAAGCACCGCGCACACTTTTATTAATATCCAAGCAGATGCGGTTTGGTGGGTTTCAAAACATGTTGAAACAAGAAAGATGATGCGAAGGAATAGAAGACAAAGAAAAACTCCGTGCCGAGCCCCAAGATTTAACATGGGGAAAGATCGCAATAGTTTTCTTGCTCCTTCAACTAAGGCCCGATGGCAGTGGAAATTACGACTTGTTAATTGGCTGAATAAAATATTTCCAATTTCATATTTTGTTATAGAAGATATAAAAGCGAAAACAAAAAAAGGACAAAGAAGATGGAATGTGATGTTTACTCAAATAGAATTTGGAAAAAATTGGTTCTATAGCGAATTGAAAAAGATAGCCTCGGTTGATCGTAAAACTGGGTTTGAAACCTTTACGATACGAAATGGTCTTGGACTCAAGAAAACAAAACATAAATTGTCAAACAAGTTTGAAGCTCATTGTATCGATTCTTGGGTTCTCGCAAATGATTATGTGGGCGGCCATATTAGACCGGATAACACAAAGATGTTATTCGTTGTTCCCCTTCAATTTCATCGAAGGAAATTACATAAATTGTGTCCATCAAAAGGCGGAATTAGGAAGCGAGACGGGGGAACTAGATCCCTTGGTTTTAAAAAAGGTTCGTTGATTAAACACCCAAAATATGGATTAGCCTATATTGGTGGATATTCTAACACTAATCGAATAACTTTACACTCGCTAAATACCGGAGAACGGGTATCGAGAGATATAAGGCCGGAACATTGTAAGTTCATAGCTTACCTTAGTTGGAGAACAATAAGATGACAATTTATCAATCGCATGATAGGGGAGGTCCTAAATTTAATTTACCAGTATTTAAACGACTGTGGGCGATGTTCCGCAGGGGATCAATGATTTCCACAGAAATTAAGCCGTCTTTCGACCGGAAAGAAGACATTAGTTCATTCAGTTATGATTTCGGTGGCTCGAAGCACATGCTTAATGCGAGTCAATGGTTTTCACTTTCTGACCAATATGGGACTGAGGGAGAACAAACCCGAAATTCACGATATGTTGAGTATCAGCAAATGGAGGCTGTTGGTGAAGTTCATACTGCTTTAAATCTTGTTTCTGATGAGTGCACTTCTCGTTCCGAGGACGGCAAGTTACTTTATATCAACTCCCCAAATGATAAACTTAGAGAAGTCCTTGAGATTTTATTTTATGATATTATTAATATTGATTTTTATGCGTGGAATCTTGTCAGGTCGCTTATAAAATATGGTGAAAATCCACAGTATCTCGATGTTCATCCGCAAAATGGGATACAAAAACTTATTACAATTCCGGTTGATGATTTTACAAGAATTGAGGGAACACCGCAGGATCCCAAAGAAACTAAATTTGTGTGGAAGACGAGAAATCTTGAACTTGAAAATTGGCAGGTGGCACATTTTAGATTGCTTGGACAAGACAAATTCCTCCCATATGGAACTTCCTATCTTGAGGGTGCTCGTCCTTTGTGGAGAAAACTTGTTCTCATGGAAGACGCGATGCTTGTTTATCGTGTTCTTCGAGCCCCAGAGAGAAAAGTATTTTATATGGATGTTTCCGGCCTTAAACCGGAAGCGGTTGATGATTATATGCGAAAAGCCCAGGAAAAATTGCGCAAGACAAATATTGTGTCGACCCTTGGTGGTGGTAAAATTGATCAACGATTTGATCCGCTTGATGTTTCTGAAGATTATTTCATCCCTGTTCGTGGTGGTGAGACAAATAACAAAATTGAATCACTTCCCGGTGGTCAGCATGTGAATGACATTGAGGATGTTGAGTATTTACTGAAAAAATTGATAGCTGCTCTTGGTATTCCGCGTGCCTACCTTACCTACGAGGAGGATCTCGCAAATAAATCAACTCTCGCATCCCTTGATATTCGATTTTCGAGGACGATTGAAAGAATTCAAAGATCGTTCGTAAATGAGTTGACAAAGATTGCCCTTGTCCATCTTATCGCCATCGGTGGATTTTCGAAAGAAGATTTATTTGGTTTTTCTCTCGGTCTTACAAATCCGTCAAATATGGCTGCGCTTCAAAAACTTGAACTTATGGAAAGAAGGGTTCAGGTTGCCTCCGCTCTTCACGATGAGAATCTGTTTGATAGGCGATATGTTTATCGGGAGTTTTTCAATGTTCGCGAGGACGAAGTGGACAGGATAGTCAACGGCAGAATGCGTGATGCCTACATAGATGGAAAGATAGAATATATTAAAGCCGCGGCTTCTGGCGGTGCGGCTGGTGGTGAAGAAGGTGGGGGTGGAGGTGGTGGAGGATTTGGTGGAGGTGGCGGTGAAGAGGGAGCGGGCGAGAAAACACCACTTACTACTGGTGGTGGGGAAGAAGAGTTAGGTGGCGGGGGAGGTGCTGCTGAGCTTGGGGGCGGCGGAGAAGCTGGCGGCGGCATAGAAGTTCCAGAAATAGGCGGTGGTGAGGAAACAATAACTGCCGCGAATGATGGCTTTGAGAAAGCACAGATGAAGAGAGATCGCCAGCAGAAACTTACATATCGTCAGAATAGAAAGAGAACAAATAACAAACAAAATGCTGGTTTGGTAGATATCGCGAAACTTGTTGGAAGTGATGAGGACGACACGGCAAATGATCCATATGACAAGGGCGCATTTAGTAGATTAATTGGTGGAAGAAAAACAGAATGGCGCGTGAGCAATAAGAAAATTCTATCGGAGATGTTGGATTGGCGAAGAGTCAACAAAATTCCTGACAAGACTATAATTGCTGAGCAGATAAATCTTCCAATGGATTTTGACCCAAAAGAATTAGAAGAAAAGAACATTATTTATGAACAGAATGATAATAGCGAGAAGGATGACCAAGAAGAGATAGAACTAGAATTTGAAGAAGATAAATAATAAAGAATAATTATAAAAGGAAAGGTAGTGAGCCAAAATGCTTAAACATAATAAGCGGCGCAATTCACACCTCTTGAAAGAGTTTCTCACTCGTGAAATTGCCAAATTAGTTATCGATAATAAGGACCCCAAACAAGTTATAGAATTGACCAAGAAATATTTTGCCTCCGGAACTATGCTGTGTGAGGAAGACAATTTATTTAATGTCATTCTTAAATGTCGCAAAGATAGAAATGTAATAACAAAAGTTCTTGACGAGATAAAAAAATTTGCGAACAAAATTGATGAAAAGAAATTGGACACCGAGAAAACAAAACTTATCGAGGACGCCAGAAAACTCGGCTGCGAAAAAATGTATAATCACAAAGTAAAAGATTACAAATTATTTGCTTCAATTCAGATGTTTATTAATAGCGCCCGAAACAAGGGAATTAATGAGTCTCTTGATGGCATTCATCTCGAAGAAAATATCATTAATTTGCTACTTAATGAAAATGTTGATGATAGTGGTCGATACACTGGGAAACAGCCAAACTTTCATTTCCTTATGATGGTGGACTCAATTACTGAAGATCTTAAAAAAGTCCCGCAATCGCAAAAGGAATTGATTCTAAAATATCTTGATGTGCCGCAGAATGGTGACTTTAGCTTCATCGATAAGAAATTGGCCGAAAATGTAAAAATTATCGAAAATAGTGTAAACAAATTTGGCGAAGATACAAATAAGAAAATGAGGGTTTTTGTGGGCAAAATTAAAGAGGCAAAAAATTGCTCGATGAAGGACAAACTAATAACTCTTCTTGAATCACAAGAATTGTGCGATGAGTTGGTGGTGGCAGTAAAATGACAAAAATATACAGAACAACCCTTAGTGAAGTGAAAAAATTAATTGGGGAGCAAAAATCGGGGGTTTCTACTAGTGAATTCATAAAAGATGTTAATATGATGATTGAAAAATACGCCAGAAATTTTTGGCGCTTATCAGAAAGAGATTTAAACTTGGCATATGAAAGGCTAGAACAAATTTTTGGAAGAGAATTTACCGATTATGTTATGAGAAAAACTGGTGAACCGCCGGAGGGCAAATTTGAATGATATTCACATTTGATGGCACATCTAGAGGCATGGGTAATGCCCAAATGCTTGCGGATGCCTTGAAAGAACATGGTTTTGAAGCGGAAGTTAAAATGGAGAGAATCGGTCCACGAGATCCCGATCCTAAAAGTGGCCTAATGTCTTCGTTTCGTGTTATTACCAATGCCCCGAAAGAGAAAGTAATCGAAATTAGCGATTCAATTGAGTATTCAAGACCGCCTGTTAAAGAAAATAGAGAAATAACTCTCAGTGAATTTAAAAAATTGTTAAGTGAACAAGATGACCGTCTTGCTGGTCGTTCTACCTATGACATGCAGGATGCTTATTCTTTTGGTCGTGTTGGACATGTGATTGGTGATGCGATTCTTGAGGCTTGTCTTGATGCCGGATATTCTCTTGAACAAGCTGAGTCAATTTTCCGCAGTAAAAACACTCGATGGTTTATGGACGAAAAAGGTAGTGAATTTGGTAAATTGGCAAAGCGATTATTTAGGGAATATATTCAAACAAATAAGCGACACATTAATAAAATGTTAAAAGATGAAATAGAGCGTCCGGGAGAGCGCCCTGGCCTTCCCAAAGAGGCGATACGTGGCTAAAAAATTAACTGAAATTTTATCAATTGTAAACGAACAGTCGGAAGCTGCCGGTGTTCTTGAGGGCCAGATAAAAGAGGGTTTTGCCGCATCTTTTGCTCAATTTAAACTTGAAGACAATTCCATAAAAGTAGATAAGTTTGATAGTGCGGCGGGAAAAGCAAACGGAACACTCAGCTACAGTGTAAATAATATGAAAATTTATTCATCATTCGTGTTTGTGATAAAAGAAAAGATGTTAATTTTGGGAGAGGAAAAATAAAGGAAATGACAAAGATTTATCGAACAACTTTAAGCGAAGTAAGAAAATTGATAAAAGAACAAAGGGGTAAAAAATTGCGCCGATTTACTGTGTATTTTTGGCAGAAAATTCCATATAAAGCCACTGTTATGGCGTCTGACTTTAAATCAGCAGTTAAGGCGTGGATGGCGGGCGGGGGAGAAGATGCAGAGGAAGTCGATTCTATTGGTGAAGATCAAGAACCAGAAATGACCGAGGTATATGACCCGGATAATGAAATAATGTGGGATAAAACCGGAAAAGTGATGGATTTGGAAAAAGAGGATTAAAAATGCTTGACAATGAATTAAAAATATTAAAAAGCGTCACTTTCTGTCACCCTGGTAGCTGCTGCCCAAAATTTAATTTAACCATGGACGGTTGGTTAATAATTTTAGACGATTTTGGTGGTTCGATAAAAATTAAAGCTGACAAAGAACTTTTGATGAAGACCATAAAGGACCTGTTCTCCGATCAATAATTTCTCACTTATTCCAATTGATCCATGGAATAAAGGGCTTACCAAAGAGACTAGTGAACGAGTTGCCAATATGGAGATGAAAGCACAGGAGGTATTGAAGTTGCGTAGGGCCGAGAAAATAATTAAAGAAGAGAACAATGGAGTAGAATAAGATGGTGAGTGGTAATAAAAAAAGATTAGCCGAATATCTCGCAGTCGAAGAAGATAAAGAAGAGAAACCGTCTAAAAAGGACAAAAACAAAGACGGGATCGATGATGACTTACAGATCTTACATGACTGTGATGAAAAGCCAGCCGTAAAAGAAGAACTACAATTGACAGTTGATAAAGAGGAGAGTGGTTCATGTCCAAAAGATAGCCATTCAAAAAATAATCATGCCGGTGAAGCCGAAGGAACTTGTGAAAGTGATAAATACGAAACACTGAAAGAATCAGTTGGTTCATGGGGGATTCGATGGTCCGAATTTGATAAAAATACTCGGCAAGTTAAAAGGGAGAAATTTTTTGATACAAAGGAACAGAGGGACAAATTTGCCGAAAAATTGGAAGATAAATATAATTTTGCCGGATTTGAAGCGTGGTTGGACGAGCCAACTGGCGAAGTATCAGTTTCTTCGACCCCAAACATAACTTATGAACCGAGAAAGATTGGTGAATCAATGGACCTCGATATGGGGACCGGTAGATTTAATAAACGAATGAAATTAACTGAACAATGCGGTTGTGGCAGCGATCTTGGGGCTTCTATGGTTAATGTTGTAATTCCTCCGCCAATGAATGATATGTTTGTGGCACCGCCAACAGAGGATGAACGAAATTCAATGTTATGGTCTTTCGCAAAAGCCGTTGCCACACATGTGTCCGAAATGATTGCGAATGATGCGGAGCTTAAGAAAGTTTATGGTCTTGAAATTCCAAGAAAAGCAGCGGTTATGTTTGATGTCGTGTATAATAATATTCTTAGCAATCTGGAGAAAGCGTAAAACAAGGAACAAAATAATGACTCAATTATTGGTTGAAACAAATTTATTCGAATATCATAAGGAAGTCAATAGTTCTGGGAAAATCCTTCTTCGTGGAATAATGCAGCGCGCATCGGTGAAAAACCAAAACGGAAGAATTTATCCCAAAGACATTCTTGAACGAGAGCTTAAAAATTATCAAATCCTTGTAAATGAAAGAAGAGCACTGGGCTGCTTGGACCATGAAGATCAAAGCTTGGTTAATTTGCGAGAAGTGTCGCATGTCATTACAAAAGTATGGTGGGAAGGTAATGATGTGTGGGGTGAAGTGGAAGTTCTTGATACTCCAAATGGTCGCACACTAAAATCATTGATTGAGGGGAATATCAAACTTGGTAGTTCATCTCGCGCGGTAGGGTCATTGAAAGAGGAATCGGGGTCTTCAGTGGTTCAATCAGA
>Ga0315273_10010492_pt1 | contig 11818 bp, 13 predicted proteins | sample YL17G02_0_MG_FD_205753 | JGI IMG/M metagenome (GOLD analysis project Ga0315273, IMG submission 205753) | Sediment microbial communities from Yellowstone Lake, YNP, Wyoming, USA - YL17G02_0 | ecosystem: Environmental > Aquatic > Freshwater > Lake > Sediment | place: USA: Wyoming | collected... | reverse complement strand
CTGGATGACGTCCATATGTCTGCTAAATATATCGTAGGCCAGGAAAACGAAGGCTGGGCTGTGGTTAATGTGCTCGCAGGGTTTGAAAGGTCAAATATGGATATGGTTTATGGCCTGGTAAAAGCACAGGAAGAATTGGTGAACTTCTGCAACGAAACCAAGAGGAATGGGAAGCCGTTATCACAGGATCCCCTGATCCGCAACAGGATTGCCGAATTCGCTTGTTCAATTGAAGCTGTGCGAACGCTGGCCTACCGTGTTGCCGACCAACAGAACAGGAATGAAATGGGACTGATGGACGCCGCTTCAGTAAAAGTATTTGCCAGTGAGCTTCTGGAGAAGTTCGGGCAAATAGCCACAGATCTATTGGGGCCTCATGGACAGGTTAAGCATTCCAAATGGGCTAAATTGAATGGATCTGCCGAGTATAACTATCAGGCATGCTTTGTGCCCATCGTTTCAATGGGTACCAATGAAATTCAGCGCAATATCATCGCATGGTACGGCCTTGGCCTGCCCCGCATGAAATAATTAAAGACGCGTAATTCATAAGGAGGAAATATGGATCTTAGATATTCTGAACAACAAGAAATATTAAAAAAGTCAGCAAAGGATTTCCTTACCAAAGAGTGCCCGAAGGCTAAGGTCAGGGAACTTGAGAATGATGCCAAAGGCTACGACCCTGCGCTCTGGCAGAAAATGGGCGAACTCGGATGGCTGGGTTTTAACATACCGGAAGACTACGAAGGCATGGGCTACTCGTTTGAAGACCTGACCATGCACATAGAGGAAGTGGGCAAGAATATACTTCCGGGCCCCTATATCAGCACCGTGGTCAATACATATGCGGTTGTTGAAGCGGGTACGGATGAGCAGAAGAAAGACCTCCTTCCGAAAATATCAAATGGCAATTGCATTCTTACCCTCGCATGGCTGGAGGAAAACGGCCTGTTTGATGCTTCGGGAATTACCCTGAAAGCCACTCAAAAGGGTAACGATTATGTTCTCAACGGCACCAAATTGTTCGTTGATGGCGGGCACATTGCCCATAATATGATCGTAGTAGCCCGCACTAAAGATGGCTCCGGCGAGGACGGCGTTACCCTCTTCCTGGTAGATGCCAAAGCAGCCGGTATCAAAGCTGAGGTTATCCCGACGATTGCCCTGGATCATCTTTGCGAAGTGATCTTCAAAGATGTGGCTGTACCTGCCAAGAACGTGTTGGGCAAAGTCGATAAGGGCTGGGCAATACTCCAGATGCTCATCAGGAAAGGCTCAATACTCAAGTCCGCTGAATCCTTCGGCGGCCTGCAGGCCGTTTTTGAGATGACCGTTGCCTATGCTAAGGAGCGAGTTCAGTATGATAGGCCAATCGGTGCATTCCAGGCTCTGCAACATAAAATGTCTGATATGTGGATAGCACTTGGAACCAGCAAATACCTGCTCTATGAAGCTGCCTGGAAAGAGTCTGAGGGCGAACCCAGTGCCAAAGAAGCTTCTATGACCAAAGCCTATATCAATGAAACTTACAAATTAATTACCGCCCTCGGTGTCAAGCTTCATGGCGGCATCGGCACAAGCTCTGATCATGACGTTCCGCTGTATTACCGCAGGGCCAAGGCGGCCGATACTGCGTATGGCAGCACTGATTACCACAGGGAACTGGTTGCACAGCAAATCGGCATGAAATAAAATCCGATAAAGCATTGAATAATAAGCCCCTGCCTAAAAGCAGGGGCTTATTATTTCAGAAAGCAAATTGCTGTGATACTGCAGTTGTGTTATACTTTTCTGCGGTTTTGAATAAGCAATTCTCTCTTGTTTCAGGAGGTTAATAGTTTTGGCAGATACAATTACAGTAAAGCAACTCTTAGAAGCCGGCGCCCATTTTGGCCATCAAACAGGGCACTGGCATCCTAAAATGAAGAGTTATATCTTCACACAAAGAAACGGCATTCATATTATAGACCTTGAACAAACCGTTACTCTGCTGAATAAGGCATGCGCGTTTGTGAGGGATCTGGTTAGCAACGGGCAAAAAATAATGTTCGTCGGTACCAAGAAGCAGGCTCAGGATATCATTGAAGAAGAAGCCAAAAGATGCGGCATGTATTATGTCAGTCAGCGCTGGTTGGGCGGCATGTTGACTAATTTCAACACAATCCAGGGCAGGATAGACTACCTGGTCAGGTTAGAAGATAAGAAGTCACGTGGAGAGCTTGACTACCTTTCTAAAAAAGACAAATTGAAAGTGGAAAAGGAAATGGCCAAGCTTAACAAGGTCATGGGTGGTTTTAAAGAAATGACTGCTTTGCCGGGCGCTATATTCATAATCGACCCGACCAAGGAAAAAATCGCTCTGAGCGAAGCGCAAAAAGTTGGTGTTAAATTAGTAGTCACGGTTGATACGAATTGCAACCCGGACGGCATTGATTATATTGTGCCGGCAAATGACGATGCCATTAAGGCTATCAAGGTGATTTGTTATCATATTGCAAATGCGGTTCTCGAAGGCAAAATGCTCGCCGAAGCGGAATCACCAAAAGAAACCCAGCCCGAAGAACCGGCTATTTTAGATACGGCAACCCCATAAACCAGGTTCGTATTTAGCCCGTGACATTATGTCCTTACAAATAATCTTCTATCATGCCTAAGGAGAACTGAATTTGGAGATTTCAACTGATCAGATAAAGGAACTCCGGCAGAAAACAGGTGCCGGTATAATGGACTGCAAGAAAGCTTTAGCGGATGCTGACGGCAATTTAGATAAAGCTTGTGACATCATTTCCCAGCGAGGGCTTGCCATCGCTAAGAAAAAATCGGAAAGGTCAGCGGAGCAGGGTGTAATTGAATGTTATGTCCACACCGGCAACCACCTGGGTGTGATGGTAGAAGTTAACTGCGAAACCGATTTTGTTGCCCGCACACCAGAATTTAAAGAGTTGGCGCATAATATAGCGTTGCAAATATCAGCGATGTCGCCGCAATATATCTCCAAGGATGATATTCCGGCAGATGTCAACACAGAACCTCAAACAGTCTGCCTGTTACTTCAACCATTCATTAAAGATCCAGCGAAATCAGTCCAGGACGTTATAACGGAAACCGTTGCTAAAACTGGGGAGAATATTAAGATACGCAGGTTCAAACGTTTTGAACTGGGTTATTAAAATTGTCTACCCAAAAGACGAAATTTAAAAGGGTTTTATTAAAACTTAGCGGCGAAGCCCTGATGGGGAACAACAGCTTTGGGATAGATCCACCTATCCTGGATGTTATCGCCAAACAGATCAAAAAAGTTAACGAACACGGTATCGAGGTAGCTATTGTAGTCGGGGGAGGCAATTTCTGGCGTGGCTCTTCCGCAGAAGCAGCGGGCATGGATCGTGCCACGGCCGATTATGCGGGGATGCTGGCCACAATTATCAACGCTCTTGCGCTCCAGGATGCTCTGGAAAATAACGGCGTTGTGACCAGGACTCAATCTGCCATCACAGTCCCGGCTATTGCAGAGCCACACATCCGCAGGCGAGCCATCAGGCACCTTGAAAAGAAACGTGTGGTCATTTTTGCCGGAGGCACTGGCAATCCCTACATGACCACTGATACCGCAGCCGCACTTCGGGCGATCGAGATAAATGCAGATGTACTGCTTGTGGCTAAAAACAAGGTAGACGGCATTTACGATTGTGACCCCAGGAAGAACCCCCATGCCAAGAAATACCACAACTTAACACATAGAGAAGCCTTGAGCTTGCAGTTGGAAGTAATGGATATAACCGCATTCTCCCTGTGCCATCAAAATAAACTACCTATAATTGTATTTGATTCACAGGGACAAGACAGCATACTAAGAGTCATCGAGGGAGAAGATATCGGGACTACGGTCACCAGTGAGGAGAAGGAATGACTGATAAAACACTAAAAAATGCTGACGCCAGGATGAAAAAAACAGTTGAAGCCCTTATTAAAGAGCTATCCAGTATCCGCACAGGCCGAGCTTCACCGGCGCTTGTTGAACATCTCAAAGTTGATTACCACGGTGTGGTGACGCCCCTCATACAACTGGCCTCCATTTCAGTGCCAGATCCAAAAACAATTGCTATCCACCCCTGGGACCGCACGATAATAAACAATATTGATAAGGCTATATTAAAATCAGATTTGGGACTAAATCCCATAAACGACGGGAATACGATCCGGGTATCCCTGCCGTCGCTTACGGAAGAAAGACGTAAAGATCTCATCAGGGTAATCCATAAGAGGCTTGAAGAGTCGCGCGTAACTATCCGTAATATACGCAGAGACGTAGTTGACGAGTTAAAGACAGCCGAAAAAAACAAGGAGATATCTCAGGACCAAAATGCCCGTGCCGCAGATCAATTACAGAAGCTCACCGACAGCTATATAGACTCCGTTAGTAAAATCGGTAAAGATAAGGAAGCAGAAATTCTCGAGGTGTAGATCGAAGTCAGCCGTGTGTATGAGGTTCGCCAGCCTGGATTAAAACTTCTACGTTCACCGGTTGGTTGTTGATCGCATTTTAAGGCCACCAGGGCGCATATTTATATAGAAAATGGTAACTAAGCGAATTATAACCGGCCTCACGATTGCCATAGCTGCGGTTGTGATAATATGGTTAGGTGACCCGTGGTTCACTGTCACTGTCTGCATAGCTGCTGTCCTGGCCACCTTAGAGTTTTACAGGATTGTTAAAAACGAGCAAATACAGCCATTAACCGGCCCCGGCATCATTTTCTCAATATTGCTAATCGCAAATGCCTATGCATATCAATTTCATCTCGCTTGCCCCGCATTTCCTCCGGGTTTTAGCGTAACTCTATTGTTTACGCTAATAACTTTAATCCCTCTCATATGGATGCTTTTCCGAACAAATAAAGAGAATTCATTTGTTAACTGGGGGTGGACGGTTGCCGGTATCCTGTATATTGGTTGGCTGATGTCTTTCTATATCCTCATAAGGTCGATGGAAAATGGCATTGGCTGGACATTCCTTGTTATATTCTGTACAGCTTTATGTGATATTTTTGCCTATGCAGTAGGCAGCATGCTGGGCAAGCACCCGCTGGCATCATCAGTAAGCCCTGAGAAAACCGTGGAAGGGTCCATAGGCGGCCTAACCGCATCTATTATATTCGCTGTCACAGCGAGCGTCATATTTAACCTGCCTCTCTCACCCTGGCAGATGATTGTAGCAGGTATCATCATCGGTATTTTCGCACAATCAGGTGACCTGGTAGAATCACTTTTGAAGAGGAACATGAAAGCAAAGGATGCGGGTCATTTATTGCCTGGTCACGGGGGCATGCTTGATAGGATTGACAGCCACTTGCTTATCGCGCCTATAGCATACTATCTGATTCTACTTGTAAATAATTAGGACTGGCTACCGGCATTACCTAAAGCTGCTTTCTTACTTATACAGCTACGGTATGGTTTCCCGGTCGCCAGCCCTTGTTTATTGCTTATATTTACTAAACTATATAGTAATGTTGCCTTTCTTAAGTGACTCAGTGGGCATGAACCACTTAATGCCTGTTCTCTTAGAAATCTCTTCGCACCTCTGGGCAACTTTATCCCAGCCCATGCCTTTACAAAGAGCGAACGGGCCGAATATGCCGCCACCGCCGTTTATCACGGCCACGTCAATTTCGGCTGCGCTCTTGGCCACGCCGGCCTCAAGCAATTTTGTCCCTTCATTTACCTGCAGACACATAAGGTCCATCGGGTCGAAGTTGGGATCTGCCTTGCTCAGGTCGATGGTCGGCCTGGCACCTCCCGGCCAATCGTAAATGCCTTTGCCAACCTTTTTCCCGAGATGCCCGGCCGCGTTCTTCTTCTCAAGCCAGCTTGCCGGTTTAAATTCAGGTGACAGCACCTCTGCGAAGTACTTCATACTGTGCAAGTAAACATCAAGCCCGGCAAAATCCATAGTTTCATATGGTCCCATCGGGGCACCGATAGACTTGACTTTGGCATCGGCTGCCTCAGGGTTTAAAACCCCTTTTTCAAGCGCATCTGCCAAGTACAAACCGGCAGGAGCACCGAGCCTGTTATAAATGAAGCCCGGTGTATCTTTCTCAACCCTGATAGTTACCATTGCACCCCTGAAATTCTTCCATTTCTTTACAAGCTCATCCGTGACATCCATTGTTTCATTGGATGTTTTATCGCCGCGGATCACTTCAACAAGAAGCATCATGGCAACGGGATTGAAGAAATGAAGTCCAACAACTTTGTCCGGCCTCTTTGTCGCACTGCCTATCTTGGTAATGCTCATGTTCGAAGTGTTGGAAGCCAGGATAGCATGTTTCGGAGCATACTCATCGACATCCTTGAATATTTTCTGCTTGAGATCAAGGATTTCAGGAGCTGCTTCAATCATCATATCAACATCTTTAACAGCTTCTTTCAAATCTATAAAACCAGCCAGGTTACCCAGGATCTTGTCCATGGCTTCCTGGGTCATCTTCTGCTTGGTTACCTGCCTGGTCAGGCTGTCTTTAATCTTACCCATGCCCTTGTCAACAAATTCCTGCTTGATGTCGTACATGTTGACCTTGTAGCCTGCCATTGCGGCAACCTCGGCTATGCCATGTCCCATATCGCCAGAGCCGACAACTGCGATCTTTTTAATGTCCTCAACCTTCATTGCTCTTACTCTCCTGTTAATATTTTATTTTATTCGCCGATAAATTTTGCCTCACGTTTTTCCATGAAAGCGGTCATACCCTCCATGGCATCCTTGGACACTCCAACCGCCTGCGAGCCGGCCAATTCCAGCTTGATACCGGCATCCATGTTTGTATCCAAGCCCATTACTACCGCATTCAAAATGGCCTTAAGTGCTAAAGGAGCCCGCTTGCTCAGAGAGACAGCAAATTCCTTGGCATCCTTCAGGGTTTCGCCCGGCTTGGACACCTTGTTCAGTAGACCCCATTCAAAAGCCTCCTTGGCATTGATCCTTCGGCCCATGAGGGTAATCTCCAGCGCCCTGGTGCGCCCGACCAGCCTTGGAAGCCTCTGAGTGCCGCCCCATCCCGGTATGATTCCCAGGTTGATCTCGGGCAGGCCTAATGTGGCTTTCTCAGCATCAACCATTACCCTGAAATGGCAGGCCATGGCCAGCTCGAATCCACCGCCGAGGGCGAAACCGTTGATGGCAGCCACTACCGGCTTGGGCCCCCTCTCAATCTGGTTAAAGACCTCGTGGCCCCTTTTGGGCAAATCCACGTTTTTGGGGTCGGCAAAACTGGCAATATCAAACCCGGCTGAGAACGCCTTTTCGCCTCCGCCGGTGATGAGTATGGAACGCACAGATTTGTCATTCTCGAGCTCAGTAAAAGCCTTGCCCAGGTTATCGATGGCCGCGTAATTGAATGGGTTTACCGGTGGCCTGTTAAGGGTAATTATTCCAACCGCACCCTCCCTTTCCAGTATAAGTGTATCGTATGCCATAAGACCTCCTTGATTGTTTAATTCCGCGCTATATTATAACTCAAATCACCCAATCTTTGCCTGCCCTGGCTGCCGCCAGGAACCCCGGTTAACTCAGGTGACGGATCTGCCCTGCAGCGGCTACCTTTCCATTTCAACTATCGAGGTCTTAGATTGATAATCCGGCAGCATTGTCTTTAGCTGCAACCCTGCCGTCAATTCCAATTTATTCATGACCTCTACAAGGTTCGCAACTGCGCACAGGTTTATGCTTGGCCTCCACCAGGAACAGCCATCTTCATCACATAGACAGGTTTCCTTCTTCACAAACCCGTCCCCCTCAAGGGTTTTACTGTTGAACTTCAATGGGCAATTTAAAAGTCTCTGCTTCGGCATGCTAATTCCTCCTGCATTATATTTAACTAACTACATCAGCGATCTTCAAAAAACCCAACCAGATCACCAAGTATATACAATATTATACACGAGCAAGCAATAAATTTTAAGCTGGATTTCCCATATTAAACCAAGATGTAGGCGGGTTGCTATGCTAAAATAGCTTCAAAATCCAGCATGTCTACCTTCACTGCCGATAATGGACAATAATCGCATCATTGCGAATTGAAATTGGAAATCCCGGTGAAAATGTTATATAGTTGAGCGGATTTAACGCGGTTAACGCATTAAAAGGGAGGTAATGATATGAGGTCTTACAGCGATAGCCTATCCCGATGCATCTGGATGGCGCTGCTGGTTGTGCTCATGTTGTTTCCGGCAGTAGCTATAGACCCGCTCGGACTCAATTCACCCGTTGGTTTAACAACCCCGGTTTCCGCCGATGACGGTGAAGGATGGAGTGGTACCTGGGCAAATACAGTAGGGGGAGTGCAAGGGCAAAATATGGAATTAACACAAAGTGGCAACAATGTAACCGGTTATAATTCGGCGGCGAACCGCTTTGTCAAATGCCTTATTGACCCAAATAACCCCAAAATATGCAGAGGAACTTGGGACAAAACTAACAGCTTGCTCGCCGAGATGACATTATCGCCCGATGGACAAACAATCACCGTCCGCACCCAATTTAGCCATATGAATTACTTTTTTCCCACCGAAACGTACACCCGCAGGGGCTCTGGTACGGGCACTGGAACTACCACAGGCACCGGCTCTGGTACGGGCACTGGAACTACCACGGCTACTACCACAGGCGCAGGCTGGAGTGGTACTTGGCAGACGACAAGCAGCTCCTGGGGAGCTCTGACTATAACACAAAGTGGCAACCAGGTAACCGGTGATTACATACATTCAAAAGGCAAGATCGCCGGCACTGTTTCAGGAAATCAGTTCACGGGAACGTGGTTTGAAGAACCATCCTTCAAGCCACCCTGGGATGGAGGTGCCTTGGAGTTAACATTGGCGCCCGATGGCCAATCAATGACCGGTCGCTGGAGAGATGAAATAGGAGTTAAATGGGTTGCCGTCACTTTCACCCGTACTGGCTCTGGCACGGGCACCGGAACTACCACAGGCACAGGCACAGGAGCAATGCTCACAGCCGAGTCGAGGACGGCAGCCCCCGATAGCACCGTCCAGGTGCCCATCCGCCTGGATAAGGCCAGCAACATCGGCAGCATGAACTTCGTGCTTACGTATAATGCACAGGTGCTCAAGGTGAATAAGGTTGACAGCGGTTCGCTGCTCAGCGGCGCGCTTTTCACGCCGAATTTCAAGACACCTCCGCAGGTGAGGTTTGGACTGGCCACGTCAGGGGGCATAAGCGGCAGCGGTAGCGTAGCCTATATTGAATTCCAGGTTATAGGGGCTGCCGGCAGCAGCAGTCCATTGACGCTCAGCGAGGTGGACACCACGGATACATCCGGCAAATCGGTAGCACTGACTACCCAGAATGGCACGGTAACTGTGGCTTCAGGAAGTGGTGCAGGTGGTAAAATGAAAGGGGATTACAATGGGGACGGCAAGGTGACAGAGCTGGATGCCCTGGCCGCTCTCAAGATGTCGGTAAAACTGTTGCCGGAAGACCTCACGCTGGATATGGACGGAAACGGCAAGGTGACGGCTGAGGATGCCCGGCTGATACTCAAGAAAGCCCTGGGCAAATGAGCGATAATACTTTCAAGGGTGCGCTGATTAAAACGCGGAGGTTTTAACATGAGAAATCGTTTTTCGACACGTATAAGGCTTGTAGGGCTGGCAATAGTTATTATTATGCTGCTGGTGCTGCCCCTGGCCGGATGCGGCGGGGGTACAGGGTCATCCACGATTCCCATTAACCTGACCGGCGCCAGTGACGTGGGCAGCCTGCATATTGAGCTGGTGTACGATCCGGCCATCATCGAAGTGACTGCGGTAAAGGCGGGCAAGCTGGCCCAGAATGCGGTCGTGGATTCCAATATACTGACTCCCGGCCGTGCCATCATCGGTGTCGTCAGTTCCAACGGTATAGCCGGAAGCGGCGCCGTAGCCAGCGTCGCCTTCAAGTCGAAGGCCAAGACGGGCAGCAGCGCGCTCACGCTGGAAAACGTGGAGGATTACAGCGCGGAGACGCTTCAGGATATAAGGGCCCAGGTCAGCGCCGGGCAGTACAACGCCAAGACCAAGAAAGTTGATGCGCCGTCCATAAGCTTTTGACCTTACGCCTGTTTAACGCTGGAGGATACCCGCGTAGCGCGCTGCCTGCAAGCAATTTTATTTACGGTGCACTGGTGTATGATGGATCAAAAGCAACAGCCGCACTGACAGTGCGCAGGGGAGGAGCCATGTTTAGAGTAATCAAAGCATCATTGATCATTATCATCCTGCTCACTGTATTTACCGTGTCCCTGCCGGCTAACTATCTACCGCATAAACCTGTTTTGATAAGCCAGGTTTACGCTGACAGCCCGGAATCCTGGTCTCTCCAGGACGGTATACTGTTGTCCACAACACAAGGCATGCCCCTTGCCCTGGACTCTGCTGATTTTCACGACATGGTCATTAACATCACCAATGGAACTGTGAACTCCAGCCATACCATCCCCGTGAACTACACAGATGCGAAAGGAACTTTCAACGGTTCCGCCAAATACACTTTGCAGGGCACATACTCCGGCTCAGCCGGCATGAGCGGGCAATACACCATGTACATCGACGGCACACTTTCTGGCAAAGGAGAGACGCAGCTGTTTAAGCTGGCATACACAGGACCGTTCTCGTGCCCGAGCGGCCTGTCGGCGGGCAAAATTGTCAATGTCTCCTTCGCACTGGCGAACGCAGTACCCATTCCTGGGGGCGAAGGTAATGGAAATCCAAAGTCTTACCCTTTCGTGGCGCGTTTTACAGTAGCCACGGGTAAATCTGCCGGACTGCCGGTAACCCCGGGCACAGGGAGCAACCAATTGCCATCTGTAACCAGGGGGGATTACAATAGGGACGGCAGGGTGACAGAACTTGATGCCCTGGCCGCGCTCAAGATGTCGATCAAACAGTTGCCGGAAGATCTGGCAATTGATATGGATGGGAACGGCAAGGTGACGGCTGAGGACGCACGGCTTATACTCAAGAAAGCCCTTGGCAAATGAGTAATTATTCTTTCAGCGAAAGCAATCTCCGGCGCAAGCATGCCGGCCGACGGACAACAACTTATTTACATGCACGTTTATTCTGCGCTATGTTGATTAATAAAAATTAATAATAATCACAGGTTTACAGGAGGAATACATGAAAGGCTTAGCCTGGTATTGTCGAGTTGCATTCTCCCTGTTCATTGTGCTCTGCGCAGTCTTTCTAGTGACACGTCTCATGAAATTTTCTATTCAGAACTTGATCTTTGCAGCCGTTCTTGCCGTTTACATTGTACCGACAGTCCTTTCTTTCAAAGGCACCCAGTCAGTGCTGCGCAGAAAGAGTTATGATAGAAGAGGATGGGCCATTTTCGGCCTTATTTGGGCCTCACTTGTAGTCCTTTTGCCGGTCATTCAGCTCTTCAGCAGTATCTCTCTGCCCGGGATATTTATGCTGCTGACCGGAGGATATGAGTGGTCATTCATAGCCGTTTCGCTTCTTATGGCAGTGTTATTCATCCCGGTAATTGTCTTTTTCTCTATCTATCTATCACGAAATAAAAAGGTAGTGTCCAGTCAAGTTGTGTAAATTAGACACCGATGGCCCCATCTTCATAAGTGCGCTGGACAAATCAGGCAGAGCAGAAAGGGGGTGGCCCTCAAAACCGGCGGGATTAACGTTGCAGGTTTTATTAAAAGGGGAGCAATGTCAGCTTTTTAGAGGTCAGGAGTCCGCAGCAGGGCATTGCCAGCCGTATGGCTGAGGCATATTATCATAAATACGGTCAATGCATTAA
>Ga0315273_10010491_pt1 | contig 11818 bp, 8 predicted proteins | sample YL17G02_0_MG_FD_205753 | JGI IMG/M metagenome (GOLD analysis project Ga0315273, IMG submission 205753) | Sediment microbial communities from Yellowstone Lake, YNP, Wyoming, USA - YL17G02_0 | ecosystem: Environmental > Aquatic > Freshwater > Lake > Sediment | place: USA: Wyoming | collected... | reverse complement strand
CCGCGTCCCGGATTTTCTGCAGGCGCGATATTTCGTCCTTCTTGGTGGCGATCTGTTCGCTCTGCACGTTGAGCTGCAGTTTTGCCGCTTCCAGGGTCTGCTTGTAGTTGCGCACAGAGGGATCGGTGTCATTCTGGGCGGCGTTTTTCGCGGCCACGGCCTGAGCGTGTTCGCTCTTTGTTTTCTCAAGAACGCCGCTTCGTTTGACGATTTCACTGTGCGCCGCGGCAAGAAGTTCCGCGTTGCGTTTGCTCATCTTTGAGACGTCTTTGCTGGTCTGGTCCAGCAGGTCCTGAAGATTGGCCAGTTCTTTCCCCTTGACCGTAATCAGCGCGTCAATGGTTCTGATTGACTGCGCGTACGGCTGCAGCGTATTGGGGATCGCGTTGACTATTTTAACGCTGTCATCGAGGGCTCGTCGATATTCGGCGGTGGCGTTCGTCACATCTTTCTGTATGGAAGAAACGCCGCGTTCAGGGACCGGAACCGTCTTCCGCATCGACTGTTTCAGGCCCGCTTCGGCGGAGGCGCTGTCCTGCCGGGCAATATCGCGCATGGCGATAATGGCGGAGAGTTCCTGCCCGGCGATTGAGAGAAGACTGTCGTAATAAAGCTTGTCCCGGTCAAGCCGTGTATTGCCGTCGCCTGATTCATCCGTAGCGCCCGAGAGCGCGTCACGCACGGTCCGCAGCCGCGCTATATCGCTTTTTTTCTTCTTGATTACATCGTTCTTTGTCTGAATTTCCAGATTGGACGCCGCGAGGGCGTCACGGTAACTCCGCTCCAGCGGGTCTAGGTATTTGCCGTCGTTTTTTACTGCATTTGAAAGCGAAAGCTCGTTTTTCCTCTGTTCCAGAGCGATGCTCCGTTTAACGATTTCATTATGCGCGGCGGACAACAGGACAGCGCAATGTTCTCCCTCATTGACGCTGTCCAGTACCGTTTTTTCATGCCTCGTCTGAAGGTTGGTGAGTTCCTGTGCCCTGACGGCCATCACCGAATCGATATTTTGTATCGGCTGAATCCCGGTCTGAGGAGGAGAGGCGATTTTTTCCGCGACCTTGACACTGTCCTCCCGGACACGGGTCAATTCGGCGGTGGCGTCCGCAACGGCTTTCAGCCGGATGGCAATGGTGTTGTCGTGTTCCTTGAGCAGGGTGGAAATTTTCTGCAAAGCTTTATTGATGTAGTTTTCTGAGGCGATACTGTCCTGCCTTACCTTTTCGCGCTCGGAAGCAAGCCCGTCGCGCTCGCGATTGGCGGTAGTGATAAGGCTGTCATAGAAGCGCTTGTCGCTTTCCAGACTGGAAAACGCCGCTTTCTTCTGGTCGTTGAGTGCGGCGATGTCCTCTTTCAGTTTGTCAATAGATTTACTTACAGAAACAATCTGCTGGGAGATGCTGCGTGCCTCGTCGTTCGTCCTGCTCTGACCGGCAAGAGCGAGGCGCTTAAGGGAATCGCTTTGCGCCTGGAGACTGTTGATCTCATTCACGTATTCCGACAGCGAGCCCTGAAGCGACGACGGCGAAGGGGAGAGGCCTTTGATCAGCTGGTCAAGTTTTTTGAGTGCGGCGATGCTGTCCTGCCTGAGTTTGTCGCTTTGCGCCGACAGGTTCGAATGTTCCTGCTGTTTTGCGGAAGTCAAGCTGTCGTTTTTCCTTTTTTCGGCCTGCGCCGCGGTTTTTACCTGGCGATTTTTATCCAGAATCGCTGCCAGCGACTGCCTCGTTTTGTCCCGTTCCGCGGTAACGCGGTCGATTTCGGTCTGGAGGCGGGCCCATTGTGCTGCAAGGGAAGTGACCTCGTTTTTTATGCGAGTCAATGCATTGGCGCCCCCAATCTCGTTTTGGGCGCTGTCCTGCTGGGTTTTTGCCCGTTTATCCGCGAGAGAGGCCTTTTCGGCCTTTTTATCTTTTATCAACTTGTTGATTTCCGGGGAACCTGCCTGCGTCGGGGCGGAGAGGTTATTGATCATATTCTGCACGTCCTGAAGCACCATGTTGAGCGAGTCGATCCTGTCGATCAGCTGGATACTTTCTTTCTTTTTCTGCGCAATCATGGTGTCGAGCTGGGAAATCCGCACAGCGGCTGAATTCCTGACCGGGGGATTTTTCCGGTCAAAATCTTCAAGCTCGCGGCGCGCCTTGTCGAGCCTGCCAGCGGCAATCGCCGTCTTTTTATCGATGTTGGCAATGGCGCTGTCCGTGAACGCGGCTTTCTGGAAAACGGTTGCGCCCCGGACCTGAACTTCAACCTGCCGGAGTCCCTGCGTACCGCGCGTGAGCATCTCCCGCTCCGCCTCAAGCGAGTCGAGCTCGGTTGAGCGCTGATCGACAAGTTTCTTGCCGCCCCTTTTATTCTCCGCGGCCAATTGTATTGCCTTGTCAAGCGCGTCGCGGGTCCAGGAGATGGCGCTGTCAATCCTCAGCTTCTGACGCAGCGTTTTAAGCAGCGGTTTGTCGCGGGTGAAGCGCTGGATCTCGTTCGTCGCGTCGTTCAGCGCTTTTTCGTAAGGGGCGCGGAGCTGTTCGTACCGTTGCTGCGCCGATCCCGCCGACTGCGCCAGTTTCTGCCGCTCGACCGAAAACACCTGAACGTCGATGTTGTTTTTCGCTATGCGCTCGTCATAATCTTTTTTCTGTCTGGCTATGAGCGACTGGTTTTCTCTGGCAAGGGTTATTTTCCTGTCTTTTTCAGCCTGATTGCCCGCCATTTTCTGTTCGGCCTGGCGTATCGCGGCGTCACAGAGCAGAGCAAGGCTGTCGAACGGATACATCAGCCTGCGGAAGCGGTTGCGGTCGTTCAGCAGTCTGGTTTCGTTATCGAGGGAATCCTGACGGAGTTGGCTGCGGCGGGTGGAAAGGTTCGACAGGTCGGACTGCCGTGCGCGAATAAGTGAGTCGCATTGCATACCCTGGGCCTGCAGTTTGGCGACGGTGCGCTCATCAGCACCCGCCGTACCGGTCTCACCGCTCTGCCTGGAAAGCGCGGCGAGGTCGTTGTTCACCCACGCGATCGTCTGGTCAACCCGCGCGATTTCTTTGCGGATCTTGTCCATCTGCTCCCTGTTTTTCGCGACGATCGCGGCGCTGTCCTGCTGGGCTTTTTCATAACGCGACCTGGCCGCCGTTGCCAGAGATTTTTTCTGGGCGATTGCGTTGTCTGTTTCGGCCTGTTTTTTTGAGAGTGCCTGCCCGCGCTGGGAAAAATCGGCAACGGCCCCCGCGCTGTCCTGGCGGAGCTTCATGCACACAGCGTTAAGCGAATCTATGCGGGATTGGAGCGAAGCGAGGTGGCCCATCACCTCGTCGAGCGGCATTGACGTGGCCGGCGGCGGCCTCTTGACAGGAGGTTTCCCTCCCCATACGGCCGTACCGCAGATGCCGAGGAGACAGGCGGGCAGAATAAACCGTACAACAAGGGAATATAAAATCCCTCTGCCGCGGATTGTCACCGGATATCGGCTGGCGGCTTTTTCCATGGGATAAACCTCCTCCGGACGGGCCTGTTTCCGGCGCGACCGGAAGGGGAACATTACAAGTATACTACCAAAACGCCGTTCTTGACAATTATTTATGATAATCCGGAGCGTTGTCATGGCAGAAAACATTCTATTGCTGAGGAGATGATCGCAATTCCTTCCGTGATTTTTTCTTCCGGCGTGTTGGAAAAAGCCAGCCTGAAACAGTTGTTTTTCTTTCCATAGGGATCAAACGCGCTTCCGATCACGAACGCCGCGCGCTGTTTGATTGCCTCGTTGAACACCGTCGTCGCGTCGATTGTTTCGGGCATGGTGACCCACACATAGAAACCGCCTTTGGGGCGGGTCCACGTGACGACTTCCGGCATTGAGGCGGACAGCGCGTCGAGCATGATGCGGGCCCTGCGCGCGTAAGTGACACGGACCGACGCGAGGAAAGGGGCTAGTTTGCCCTGCGAAAGATACTCATGGGCAAGCACCTGGGTGAACGTGGGGGAGCAGGCGTCCATAGACTGCTTTGCCAGTTCGCATTTTTCAACGATTTCGCGGGGGCCCAGGAGCCAGCCGAGCCGCAGGCCGGGACCGAAAATTTTTGCGAAAGAGCCGACATAACAGATGGGGACTGTCTCAGATGCCAGAGCTTTGAGCGGGACGGTGAGCGGCTTGTCCCGTTCGTCAAAATACAGCTCGCTGTAAGGGTCATCTTCGAGCAGGACCACGCCACGACCGGCAAGCGTTTCCAGCGCCGCTTTTTTGCGCGCCTCGCTGTAGATGATGCCTGCCGGGTTCTGGAAAAACGGGTTCAGGTACACCATTTTGACCCGCGCGGAATCCTGGTCGAGGATTTTTTTCAGCCCGGCGGCGTCGATGCCGTCGCCGTCGAGCGCGGCGGCTCTAAGGCGGGCGCCGTAGGACATGAAGGCAGCAAGCGCGCCGATGAAACTCGGGTTTTCGGTTGCCACGACGTCGCCCGGATCCAGGAATACTTTACAAAGAAGATTTATTGCCTGCTGGGCGCCGGTGGTAATGATGAGTTCCTGGCCCTCCAGCGGCAGCCCCCGGGACCGCAGGTACTCTTTAAGCGACCCCAGGAGCGGAGGATAACCCGCAGTGGGGCCGTACTGCATGGCGATCTGTTTGGTTTTCAAAGAGAGACCGGCGTAGATTTTGTCGAGGACGTCAATCGGGAAAAGGTCGTTGGCGGGCATGCCGCCGGAGAAAGAAATTATCGATGGGTCGGCGGCAAGCGCCATGAGCCGCCGTATTTCCGACGAACGCATTCCCTTCGCGCTTTGGGAGAATTCTGTCATATGGTTTTTCCTCCACAATGGTGCGGAAAAATCCGGTATTTCAGGGGTTAACAGCCTCCATAAATTGTAGATGATGAAGGGTAAGCCTAATAAGATAGTTAGTTTCCATATCCCGGTGAGCAATAAAATACGCTCAACTTCCTGAGCGTCAGCGCCTTGGAGAAAGCGCCAGAGGCAGTTTGTCAGCGGAGGTTCAATCCCTGGAAAAACTTCTGCAGCGCGGGGCCGGCGGCTCAATGAGAAGGTCGGCGCCTGCCGGCCGTTTTCCGGGCGTTTCGAACACGACGGTGGTGTCAACGTTGCCGCGCGGGAAAAAGTCCCCTCTGACAAGGAGCCACCGCGGGGCAAGCGCGCGTTTGAGCGTTATGAAGAGATGGGCGGTGACCGCTTCGTGGAAAGCGCCCGTCATCCGGAAGGAGTTCAGGTACAGTTTCCAGGATTTCAATTCGAGGCAGCGTTTACCGGGCAGGTAGCAGACGGTTATTTCCGCGAAATCCGGGTAGCCGGTGCGCGGGCACAGACAGGTGAACTCAGGAAAGACGATCCGTATCACCCCGCCGCTCCCGGATGGCATCGCGCCGAAGGGGCAGGGAAAGGTTTCGAGCCCGGGCAGAAGGTTCTTTTTGACGGCATCATCCAGCAGAATAAGTTTATCAGTCATGCGCATTAAAATAATTTTTGTACACCAGAACAGGTGCCTTCAGCAAATGAGCGGGTATTATTTTTCAGTGCTCTAAAAACGTAAGATAACGATTAAGGATGGTGTCATGTATCAGAAGGGAAGAGAAGTCTCCGAATTCGAGCGTCAGTATCTTGACGACCTTACCAGCATTTCAATCGGTTCGGGTTCGATTGATCCGAAGTTGTATCAGAAATATAACGTCAAACGGGGCCTGCGCAATGCCAACGGCACCGGCGTGCTCGTCGGGCTCACGAGCATCGGCGACGTGCACGGTTATATTATTGACGAAGGCGAAAAGGTGCCGGTCGAGGGTCGGCTGCGGTACCGCGGCATCGAGCTTGAAGAGATCGTGAGAGGGTTCCAGGCCGAAAAACGGCACGGTTTCAACGAGGTGGCGTACCTGCTGCTCTTCGGGTGCCTGCCGGCCCGCGACCAGCTCGCCCGTTTTTCCGAGATGCTCGACGTCTGCCGCGACCTGCCCGAGGGCTTTACCGAGAACATGATCCTCAAGGCGCCGAGCGCCGATATCATGAACAAACTGGCCCGGTCCGTGCTGGCTTCCTATTCGTACGACCCCAATCCCGACGATATCAGCATAAAGAACGTGCTCCGCCAGTGCATCGAAATGATCGCCCGTTTTCCCACCATGGCGGCCTACGGGTATCAGGCGAAACGGCACTATCATGACGGTAAGAGCCTTTACATCCACAAGCCGCAGTCCGGGCTCAGCACCGCCGAGAATTTTCTGTATATGGTGCGGCCCGATTCGGTCTATACGACGCTTGAGGCGGAGATCCTTGACCTGGCGCTCGTGCTCCACGCCGAGCACGGCGGCGGAAACAACTCCGCGTTCGCCCTGCACGTGGTCACCTCGTCGGACACCGACACCTATTCGGCCATCGCGGCGGCGGTGGGCGCGCTGAAAGGGCCCAAGCACGGCGGCGCCAATATCAGGGTCGCGGAGATGTTCGACGCCATTAAAGAAGGCGTGAAAGACTGGAAGGACGACGGCGAAGTGTCGGCGTATCTGGCGAAAATACTCCGGAAGGAGGCGTTCGACCGGAAAGGGTTGATTTACGGGATAGGACACGCCGTGTACACGCTGTCGGACCCGCGCGCTGTCATTCTGCGCGGCAAGGCGGAGGAACTCGCCCGCGAAAAATCGCGGGTTGAGGAATACAATCTCTATCGCACCGTGGAGCGGTGCGCGCCCAAGGTGATCACCGATTTCAAGAAGCAGGTCAGGCCGCTTACCGCCAACGTGGATTTCTATTCGGGGTTTGTCTACAGCATGCTCAACATACCGCGCGAGCTCTACACGCCGATTTTCGCGATTTCGCGCATAGCGGGCTGGTCCGCGCACCGCATCGAGGAGATCACGAGCGGCGGCAAGATCATCCGTCCGGCCTACAAGAACGTAGCGGACAAGGCGAAGTACGTGACGATTGATAAGAGAAAGTAGTTCAGTCCTCCGCTCTCTCCCTGCCCTCCGCCATTTTAACAATTTTCGGATCAAACCTTGCTAAAATCTCCACAAGGTCCGACTGCGCGGACATCACGTCGAAAATATTTTTATAGACCATAGGCACCTCGTCGAGGCCGGCGGAGATGATGGACACGCCGGCAGCGTCAAGGAACGGCCACGCATCGTTCCACGAGAACTTTTGTTTCGCGGCGGTGCGGCTCATGCAGCGGCCTGCGCCGTGTGCCGCGCTCATAAGCGACGCCTCGCTTCCTCTGCCCTGCACGATAAAGCCCGGCGTACCCATTGAACCGGGAATGATGCCCCTGACGCCCTTTCCTGCGGGCGTGGCGCCCTTGCGGTGCACGATGACCTCTTCTCCGTCATGCTGTTCCTTCCAGGCGAAGTTGTGGTGGTTCTCAAGGTCAAGGAGCACTGCCGCGTTGAGAGACGAGGCGACCTGCTTATGAATGAGTTCGTGGTTTGCGGCGGCGTACCTGCCCATGAGTTCCATGGCCGCCCAGTACTCCTGCCCCTCGTGCGAGCGCAGGTCGAGCCACGCGAGGTGCCGGCACTCGCGCGGGAGTTCGCGGTGTTTCTGCATGGCGATGCTGCTGTAATGTGATGCAACCCTGTTGCCAATGCCGCGGCTTCCGCTGTGACTCAGGAGTGCGCAGTACGTTCCGGGCGAAAGCCCAGCCCCGCTTTTAGTTATTGTCAATGTACCGAACTCGACGAAATGATTACCGCTCCCGCTCGTGCCCAATTGCCCCCACGCAAGGTCCTTGTTCCCCGCGGTGACCTGCGAGACCGACCAGTCGAGGTCCATGACCGGGTGCGTGCGTTTTTTCCGGTACGCGGCGCCCACGCCGAACAGCGTTCCGCTGTTGATCGCGTCCTTGAAGCGCTCCGGGTCGCTCTGCAGGAGCGAAAACGGCAGGTCGAGCACGGTCATTTTCATGCGGCAGGCGATGTCCACGCCCACCGCGTAGGGTATGACCGCATCGCGCACCGCGAGCACGCCCCCGATAGGCAGGCCGTAGCCCACGTGCGCGTCGGGCATGAGCGCGCCGCGCACTGCCACGGGCAGGGAGCAGGCGCGCTCCATCTGGGCGATAGCCTCTTTGTCAATATCCGCGCCCCATATCCGGTACGGTGCAGGGCCTGTGCCGCGCAAGGACTTGTTTGTTGTATGGCCGCGTTTTTTCACGTTCTGCCGTATTTCGTTTTCACGCCAGTCCTGCCGCAGCAAGTGTAAACCGGACATCTGCCGCAGCGGGGATTCAAGGGGAAGCAGGTGTGCTGGCCGAAAGAGACGAAATAGGAGTTGAAGGTGGTCCAGTATTTGACGGGGAGATGTTTGCGGAGGAGCATTTCAGTCTCGAACGGTATCTTTGACACAAGGTAGCCGAGTCGATTGAAAATACGGTGCACATGAACGTCAACACACACGGCTGGTCTGTTGAACGCCACTGCCACCACGAGGTTGGCGGTTTTCCTGCCCACGCCGGGCAGTTCAACCAGTTCTTCGACAGTTGAAGGTATCACCCCGGCGAATTTTTTACCGATTATTCGAGGCCATTTTTTCAGGCTCTTCGCTTTCTCGTGATAAAAACCGACCGGGTAAATCGTTTTTTCAAGCGTGCGGACGGATATTTTGTCAAGATCGTCAGGATAATGAACCGTTCTGAACAGCTTTTGCGCGGCGGCGGCTGTGGTCTGGTCTTTTGTACGCGCGCTGAGCATGGTCGTGACGAGGATTTTGAACGGGTTTTTTGTCTGTGCCTCGATGAGTTCGACGACCGGAACGCGGTTCTTCGCAAACTCTTTTTTAAGTATGCGGTAAACTTTATTGATGGCGGAGCTGTACCGTTTCATACCTGCTGCATGTTACCTGTTTTGTTTTACTTCAGGTTCTGCTCAACGAATTTCCAGTTCACCAGTTTCCAGAACGCCTCAACGTAGCCGGCCCGGTTGTTCCGGTAGTCAATGTAGTAGGCGTGTTCCCAGACATCGCAGGTGAGGAGTGGCTTCTTGCCGTCCTTGAGCGGTGTGCCGGCGTTGCCGGTGCTCTCGATGGCCAATTTGCCGTCATTGTTTTTGACGAGCCAGGCCCAGCCGGAGCCGAAGGTGGTGACCGCGGTCTTTGAAAACAGTTCCTTGAACTGCGCGAAAGAGCCGAACTCTTTTTTAATCGCGTCGGCAATCGCGCCGGCCGGTTCGCCGCCGGCTTTGGGAGCGAGGCACTGCCAGTAGAACGAGTGGTTCCCTACCTGCGCCGCGTTGTTGAAAATCCCGCCTGCAGGCGCTTTTTTGACGATCTCATTGAGTGACAGGTTTTCGAACTCAGTGCCCGGAATGAGCTTGTTGAGGTTCGTCACGTAGGCCGCGTAGTGTTTGCCGTAGTGGTATTCGAGCGTCTCTTTTGAAATGATCGGCGCAAGGGCGTCCATTGCGAACGGTAAGGCTGTAAGTTTGTGTTCCATGAATCCTCCTTGATGTTGTTAGCTCAGTATAGGGAGCATTTCGTATGTATGCTGCGTTAAATTTACTTTTCGCCGCTGCGGTTATGTTGAAGGCATGTTTTATGCAAATGCTCTGTTGCAAATGGAGCGACTGATAACATAAATTCTTTAGCGGACATTTTATTCGGAGGATATTATTGAATGAAATTATGCATTAAAAAATTCGTAAGGCAGTTAACGGGATACAGCAAAATACTACGCATGTCAATGACGGGCATGATCTTCTTGTCCGCGGCCGTATTACCGGCCGAGCACGTCAGCCTAATCAAGATCAGCGGCGCGATCGGCCCCATCACCGCGAGCTACATCGAGCGCGCGATAAAGCTGTCCGAAGCCAGGAAGGACGCCTGCCTGATTATTCAGCTCGACACGCCGGGCGGCCTGCTCAATTCCACAAAAGAAATCGTGCAACTGTTTTTCTCGTCGCCGGTGCCCACGGTCGTGTATATAACGCCTGCCGGTGCCACGGCGACCAGCGCCGGCTGTTTTATCACACTGGCCGCGGACGTGGCCGTCATGGCCCCGGGCACGAGCATCGGCGCGGCCCATCCGGTGTCCATAGGCGGCGGGGGCGCGCAGAAGACCGATGAGGTGATGAAGAAGAAACTCGAGAATTATGCTTCAACGTTCATAGAGTCCATCGCAGCAAAGCGGAAGCGCAATGTCGGATGGGCAAAGTCGTCGGTTGTCGAGAGCGCCGCCATAACCGCCGAGAAGGCGCTCGAAATCAAAGTGGTCGACTTCCTGGCAAAAGACGTGACCGACCTGCTTGCGCAGCTTGAGGGCCGCACCATAAACGGAAAGACTTTTGGTCCGTCAATAAAGGGCGCTGAGGTCCGCGAAGTGACAATGCTCATGAGAGAAAAGGTTTTTCAGCGGCTCTGGAGCCCTGAAGTCATGTACATCCTGATGCTCATCGCCATCTACGGGATCATAGGGGAGCTCAGCAACCCGGGAGCGATTTTTCCCGCCGTTGCGGGCGGCATCGCGCTGATTCTCGCACTGTTCATGGGGTCAGTTCTGCCGGTCAATGCCGCCGGTGTGGCGCTGATCGTGCTTGCGGTCATTCTTTTTATTACCGATATTTTCGCGCCGACCCACGGCGTGCTTACCGGAGGAGGGATCATTTCGTTCCTCTTCGGCTCCCTGATGCTGTTTGACACGGCCGGGTCCGTGTTCCGGCTGTCGCTGGCGCTCGTTATTCCGGCCGCGATAATTTCAGCGGCTTTTTTCATTTATGTTTTCGGCGCCGGTCTGCGGGCGCAGTTCCTGCCCGTCAAGACCGGGAAGGAAGATCTGATAGGCCGGACGGCAGTGGCGATCACCCCGGTTACCGCCGAGTCGGGCAGGGTGTTCGTGGAAGGGGAGTACTGGAACGCGGTCAGCGAAGAGCCGGTTGCCGGAACTCAGCAGGTTGTAATCGAAGCGGTGCGGGGATTGACGCTGAAGGTGAAACCATTAACAAAGGGGTAAGAGCTATGGATGCGTTCTCACGGTTACTGTCGTGGGCGGTCCCGATTGCCGTTCTCATCATAATCATACTGCCACAGATGGTCAGGATCCTGCGCGAATACGAGCGCGGCGTGATTTTCCGGCTTGGAAAACTCCTGCGGGCAAAGGGGCCGGGGCTTATCCTGCTCATCCCGATAGTGGACCGCATGGTCAAAGTAGATTTGCGGGTGATCACCATTGATGTGCCGAAGCAGGAGATGATGACCCGCGACAACGTGCCGGTCAGCGTGGACGCGGTGGTTTATTTCCGCGTTATGGATCCCGAGGCCGCTATCGTCAAGGTTGAAAATTTCTTCAAGGCGACGTCGCTCATTGCCCAGACCACCTTACGGAGCGTGATCGGCCAGGCAGAGCTTGACGAACTGCTTTCCCAGCGCGAAAGGATCAACATGCGGCTCCAGGAGATCATTGACAAGCACACCGAGCCGTGGGGAATAAAGGTGACGACCGTGGAGGTCAAGGACGTCGTGCTGCCCGACACGATGAAACGCGCCATGGCCGGACAGGCCGAGAGCGAACGGGAACGCCGTGCCAAGATCATCAACTCCGAGGGAGAGTTCCAGGCCGCGGAAAAACTCGTGCAGGCGGGGAGCATGATCGCCGCTGAACCCATGGCCCTGCAGCTGCGCTATCTGCAGACCATGCGCGAGATTTCCGCCGAGCACAGCACCATTACCTTTCTGCCCATACCCATAGACCTGTTGTCGGCTTTCTTCAAAAGGGGCGATGGGAAAGAAGGGGGAAAGCAGGTATGACGGAGGAAAGAGGACTGGAAAATTTTGCCTTTGACGGAAGGAAGCTGGAAGACTCATTCTTTCTCCGGCAGGACAAGGAGCTTATTGAAAA
>Ga0315273_10010490_pt1 | contig 11818 bp, 9 predicted proteins | sample YL17G02_0_MG_FD_205753 | JGI IMG/M metagenome (GOLD analysis project Ga0315273, IMG submission 205753) | Sediment microbial communities from Yellowstone Lake, YNP, Wyoming, USA - YL17G02_0 | ecosystem: Environmental > Aquatic > Freshwater > Lake > Sediment | place: USA: Wyoming | collected... | reverse complement strand
AGCGGGCGACGGGTCGTCCCAGGCAGTGAATCGACGACTCGCGCGCTCCGAAAGGGATCGACATGGACAGCCAAGGACTGGCTGCACCCCAGGGCGGGACGGTTCGCGCCCTTCTGACGGCGATGCGCCCGCACCAGTGGACGAAGAATCTGCTGGTGCTCGCGGCGCTCATCTTCGCCCAGAGATTCACCGACCTCCCTTCCATCCTCCACGCGGTGGCCGGCTTTCTCCTCTTCTGCGCCGCGTCCAGCGCGACGTATCTCCTGAATGACGCGTGTGATGCGGAACGCGACCGCGCCCATCCGCGCAAGCGGCTCCGCCCGATTGCGAGCGGCGTGCTGCCGGTGCGAACCGCGCTGCTCGCGGCCGTCCTTCTGGCCCTGGGGGCGGTGGCGGGTGGGGTGGCGCTCCGCGAGCGCTTCGGCCTGGCCGTCATCGTCTATCTCATCCTCCAGTTGGCCTACTGCTTTGTGCTCAAGAACGAGGCGATCCTGGATGTCCTGGCCATTGCGGCGGGGTTCTGTCTGCGTGCCTACGCAGGCGCGGCCGTCATCACGGTGCCGATCTCGAACTGGCTCATGATCTGCACGGGCCTCCTGGCCCTCTTCCTGTCCCTGGCGAAGCGCCGCCACGAGCTTCTCCAGGTCGAGGAAGCGGCCAACCATCGCCGCAGCCTCGCCGGCTACAGCGAGCGCATGCTCGACCAGATGATCGCCATCGTCACCTCCGCCACGGTGATGGCCTACGCCCTCTACACGATGGCGCCCGAGACCGTCGCCAAGTTCGGGACGGATCACCTGAAGTTCACCATCCCCTTCGTCCTCTACGGCATCTTCCGCTACCTCTATCTGGCCTACGCGAAGGATAAGGGCGATGCCCCGTCCCGCCACTTCCTCACCGATTGGCCGCTCCTGGTGGACGTGTTCCTCTTCGCGGCGGTGAGCATCGCGATTCTCTACCACTCCAGCCGCACGCTAACCGAGGTCTCCCCATGAGCAAGGTCGCGGTGCTGAAGACTACGCCGGAGAGCGTCCTCGACGACTACGGCCGCCTCATGCGGATGGCCGACTACACGGCCCACCTGCCGAAGGACCGCGACACGGCGCTCAAGATCAACATCTCGTGGCACCGCTTCTACCCCGCCTGCTCGACGACGCCCTGGCAGCTCGAAGGCGTCATCAAGACCCTCCTCGCCGACGGCTACCGCCCCGACCTGATCCACGCCTGCAACAACCGCACGGTCGTCGTCAACGCGCACGAGGGCGAGGCCGCCAACAAGCTCAAGCCCGTCATCGACCGCTACGGCCTCCGCGACGTCCATCTCTACGAGGGCGAGGAATGGGTGCCCTTCACGCCCAAGGGCAAGCTCCGCGTCCTTCCCGGCATCTTCCCCAACGGCATCAAGATCCCCAAGCGGTTCATCGGCGAAAACATCATTCATCTCCCGACGATGAAGACCCACGTCTTCACGACAATGACCGGGGCGATGAAAAACGCCTTCGGCGGGCTCCTCAGCGAGCGGCGCCACTGGACCCATTCGGTCATCCACGAGACCCTGGTCGATCTCCTCGTGATCCAGAAGGAGATTCACTCCGGCCTCTTCGCCGTGATGGACGGCACGTTCGCCGGCGACGGGCCGGGGCCGCGGTGCATGATCCCGCACGTCAAGGGCTATATTCTCGCGAGCGCGGACCAGGTGGCCATCGACGCGATTTCGGCGAAAATGATGGGCTTCGACCCGCTGAAGCTCGACTTCATCCGCCTGGCCCACGAGGACGGCCTGGGCTGCGGCGACCCGCGCGAGATCGAGGTCGTCGGCGAGGATATCGCGGGCGTGAACTGGGGCTTCCGGGGCAACCAGAACACCTTCGCCAGCCGCGGCCAGAAGCTCATCTACCACGGCCCCCTGAAGTTCGCCGAGAAGCTCCTGCTCCGCACTTTTCTGGCGCCCTGGTCCTACGTCGCCTCGCGCCTCTACCACGACGTGTACTGGTACCCCTTCATCGGCCGCAGACGGGTTCGTGCGGCGCTCCAGACGGAATGGGGGCGGTTGTTCGAGAGCTATTGAGGAGAGAGCGGGAGGCGAGGAGCCGTGATGCGCCACGAAGGCGATGGCGAGACGCCGAGGGCAGAAGCCGGGGGTCCCGCGCAGCACTGGAAGGCGGCCTGCCTCCTCTTGCTGGCGGCTGCGGCGCTTATCGCCGCGCGCGCGGTCGGTCAGATCGTCCTGCCGGCCTACGACGATGCGTTCATCACGTACCGGTATGCAAGGAACCTCGCTCGGGGCTATGGGTTTGTGTACCACCCGGGAGAGTGGGTGCTGGGCACGACATGCCCGGCGTTTGGGTTGGTGGTCGCCGGGCTCGTTGCCCTGAGGCTTCCCGTCCTCTCGAGCGTAGTCGCGCTCAACATCGCGGCGGACGTCGCGACGCTGAGCTGCACCGTCTGGGCGCTGGGCCGCGCCGGCCGGCACATGGCCGGGGCGTTCTTCGCCTTCTTCTTCGCCCTCAGCCCGATCATGACGCGGATCTGCGTCGGCGGGATGGAGATGAACCTGTTTCTCCTGTGCTCTTTGGCGTCGGTGCTGCTCTACCACCGGCGCGCGTCGAGGGCTGCTGCGGCGCTGGCCGCCGCCTGCTACCACCTGCGTCCCGAGGCGGTCCTCCTGGTCGGGATCCTGTGCGTGGAGGAGTGGCTTGCCGGACGGAAGAGGAACTCCGTATGGATGGCTGTCATCGCGCTGGGCGTCGCCCTGCCCCCGGCGCTGGTCATCCTCCACTACTACGGGCACATCCTTCCCCAGTCCGTCATCGCCAAGTCCGGGTCTGTCAACGCCCCGTTCCTCGTCGTGCTCAACAACCTGCTGCTCAACGATGCCCAGTCCTGGGTGCTCGTGCCCTTCAGTGTGTGGGGCTGGGTTATCGCCGTGAAGCGGCGCGGCGTCGCCAGGACGCTGGCCGTCTGGGGCGCGGCCTACCTGGCCGCGTACCTGGCCGCCCGGCCCCACACGTGGTCCTGGTATGGCGAGGCGGTGGCCTACGTGCAGTTCGTGCTCGCCGCGCTGGGCTGTGCCGATCTGCTCGGGCGACTGCCGCGACTCGCGCAGCGCGTATCGCCCGCGCGGGTCTGCGTGGCAGGCTCGGCCGGGGTGGTCGCGGCCTGGGTTGGCCTATGGGCCCTCCTGGGGCCGAGCACCGTGAACACCGACGTGTACCGGCCCATGAAGCGTTGGTGCGAGAAAACCTGCGTGGCAGGAAGCTCCATTCTGGCCGAGGACATTGGCGCGATCGGTTACTTCTCCGACACGCGCATCTACGACGCGGCCGGCCTCGTGTGGCCCGGAGCGCTCTCGTACCGCTCGATCCCGGACATGATCCTGGCCAATTCTCCTACCTACCTGCTGCTGAACGCCGGCGGGTCGGGCAGGTCGGTTGGCTTGGACCCTGTGGTCAGGCGCCTGTACGAACCGGTGGAGACGTTCTCCGGCAGTCGCCCGCGCCGCTTGGGTCCGAGACTGCTGTACCGAAGCAGCAACTGGCGCCAGGAGTATACCCTGCTCCGTCGGCGCGGCAGCGCGGTCGCGAACGGCTTCGACGGCCGAGGAGCAACACCGTGACACCTGGCCTCGCCACGAGCCGCCAGGAGTGAGAGCCCGGACCTATGGCATCCGCCGTCTCGCACGTGCCTGACCTGTCCGTCGTGATTCCGGCGTACAACGAGAGTCCCCGGATCGGGGCCACGCTGGACGCGGCGCTCGCGTACTTCGAGCAGAGCCACACGCGAGGCGAAGTCCTCGCCGTGGACGATGGCAGCCGCGACGGCACCGCAGAGGCCGTGGCTCGGTACGCCGAAACGCATCCCGCGGTCCGCCTGCTGCGCAACGGCAGCAACCGCGGGAAGGGCTACACGGTCCGCCACGGCGTCCTGGAGGCGCGCGGGGCGGTGGTCCTCTTCTGCGATGCGGACGGCTCGACCCCGATGACGGAGGCATCGAAGCTTCTGGCGGTGATCGAGGCGGACGCGGCGGACATTGCGATCGGCTCGCGCGCGCTGCCGGGGTCGGACCTGGCGCGGCCGCAGCCGGGGTTTCGGCGGGCGATGGGCTGGGCGTTCCGCAACCTGGTGCGCGCGATCGTGTTGCGGGGCTTCCGCGACACGCAGTGCGGGTTCAAGGCGTTCCGCCGAGAGGCCGCGCACGACGTGTTCCGGCGCCAGACGCTCGACGGATTCGCGTTCGACGTGGAAGTGCTGTTCATCGCCCGGCGGCGAGGCTGCCGGGTGGTCGAGGTGCCCGTGCGGTGGCTCGACGACCGGGATTCGCGGGTGCGGCCCGGGCGCGACTCCGCGCGCATGCTGGCGGACCTCCTCCGGATCCGCTGGCGCGCGCTCCGCGGAGTCTACGAACGCGACGGGCGTCCGAAGAGATAAGGTTCTTGGGAGGGCGAAGCTCCCGCTGAGCCGCCTTTCCCGGCCGTCCCAGACGGCTCGGCAGGAGCCTCGCCCTCCCACCGCGCCCAGAGCGGCTGAGGACGACGGACGATTGAAGAAGGAGTCAGGCCGTGGAGTTCTACCAGATCATCACCATCGTGTCGCTGATCGGCTGCGTGCTGGCGACGCTGCGGAGCCCGTTCTTCGGCGCGCTGGCCATCCTGATGGTTGGGGTCCTGCGCGACACGCTGATCACCGAGACCGACTACTACTTCTTCGAGTGCCACGGTGTCGAGATTCTGTACATCGCGACGATCCTGTCCGCGGCGGTCGCTCGGCCGGACCGAATGGGCCAGTTCATGCCCCGCAGCATGGTGGACTGGGGGATGCTCGGCTTCCTTCTGACCCTGTGGATGTCGGCGTTGGTCAATGGCGTGCCCATTGTCGATCACAAGTACATCGACCTGTTCATGAAGGCGACGATCATGTACTTCCTGCTCTCGCGCCTGGCGGACACGCCGGGGCGGGTGACGGCGGTGGCCGCGGGGATCCTGATTCCCACCGCCTACCTGTGCTTTCTGGCATGGACCAAGTACCGCTCGGGCGAGGTCCGCTACGCGCGGCCGTACATCGGCTCGAGCTACCACGACTTCGGCCTCCAACTGGTGGTCACGCTGCCGCTGATCGGCGCCATGCTGGCGAAGCCGTTCCGACTGCCCGTGCGGGGTGCCCTCCTGGGTCTCATGGGGTTGCTCGCGCTCTTCTTCATGGAGCGGGAGTCGTACACGGAGTTCGGCGTGACGGCGATCGTCCTGTCGGGCGGCGTGCTCGTCGCCATCTGCTGGTCGCTGCCCGTGCGGCTCGCGCTGTTTGGCCTGATCCCGATGTTCGTCCTGACCGGCATGCGAACCCAGTCGCGGTCGACTTACCTGGGCATCTTCGTGGGCCTGGGCCTGCTCGCCTGGTTCCACCGCCAGCGCTGGGGGTGGGTGCTCCTGGTCGCGGCCCCGGTCGTCGCCTATGCCATCCTGCACCAGCCCGAGGCGGTCGGGTCGCGCGTCAGCAGCATCTGGACCGGCAAGCTCGAACCCGGAGTCCAGGACACCTCCATCGAGATGCGGCTCGAGCAGCTCCGAACGGCCATGACGGTCATCCAGTCGAACCCCGTGTTCGGCATCGGCCCGAGGCAGTTCTTCGAGCAGTACGCCGAGAACGTCGATCAGTCGGAATCGCTGGGCCAGGGCTGGACGTACACGATGCACAGCGTCCCGTTGCTGATCGGCTGCGAGGAGGGCCTGGTGGGCCTCCTGGCCTACTATGGGCTGCTCGTCTACGGATCCCTGCGCGAGGCCACCCGGACGCTTCGCCGCACGCGCGGCGACCCCGAGATGGAGATGGTCGGCCTCGCCGCGGCGGGCGGCATGATGGGCTTCGTCGCCTTCCTGGCCTACGGCATCGGCCAGCCGCAGATGTGGGTGATCAACATCTACGGCATGGTCGCGCTGGTCACGGCGGCCCATCGCGTCGCCGAGGCCCGCGAGCAGGAACTCGCCGCCCAGTCGGCGGAGGCCGAGCAGCCCGAGCCGGCCGGGCCGCACACCACCGAGATTGTCTTCTCCTGAGTCCACCGCGAAGGGACAGAGGCCATGCGCTATCTCGTGACCGGCGGAGCCGGCTTCATCGGCTCCCATCTCGTCGAGGCGCTGCTGGCTCGGGACGACGAGGTCTACGTCGTCGACGACCTCTCGACCGGGAGCGCCGCGAACCTCGAGCTCTTCAAGCCCAACCCGCGCTTCCACTACCGGATCGACTCGGTGATGAACTTCGCGCTCGTCGCCGAGCTGGTGGACTCGGCCGACGTGGTGTTCCATCTCGCCGCGGCGGTCGGCGTGTTCCTGGTGCTCAAGAGCCCGGTCCGCACGATCGAGACCAACGTCCGCGGCACCGAGATCGTCCTCCACCACGCGGGGAAGAAGCAGCGCAAAGTCGTCCTCGCCTCGACCTCGGAAGTCTATGGCAGCTCGATGAGCGCGCGCTTCCGCGAGGACGACGACCTGGTGCTCGGCCCGCCCACACAGGGCCGCTGGAGCTACGCCTGCTCGAAGGCCCTCGACGAGTTCCTCGGCCTCGCCCACCACCGCGAGCACGGCGTGCCCGTCGTCGTCGCCCGCCTCTTCAACACCGTCGGCCCGCGGCAGACCGGCCGCTACGGCATGGTCGTGCCCCGCTTCGTCGGCCAGGCCCTTGCCGGCGGGCCGATCACCCTCTACGGCGACGGCACGCAGACCCGTGCCTTCGCCTACGTCAAGGACACGGTTCGCGCCCTCGTCGGCCTCGCCGACGCCCCGCGCGCCGCCGGCGAGATCTTCAACGTCGGAAGCGACGAGGAGATCACGATCCGCGGCCTCGCCGAGCGCGTCCAGCGCCTCGTCAACCCCAAGGCCGACATCGTCCACGTCCCCTACGAGGAAGCCTATGCTCCGGGCTTCAGCGACATGCTCCGCCGCGTCCCCGACATCTCCAAGCTCCGCGCGTTCCTCGGCTACCAGCCGACCCTCGGCATCGACGACATCATCGAGCAGGTCCGCGACCACATCCTCGCCCACGGCGAACGCTCGTGAGAGGCACCAGCGATGATGGAAGCCCAGGCAGCGGGTAACGAAGCGGCGTCGGATGGCCGCGAGCACCGTCCGGAGGCGGAGCCGACGCTTCGGCGATGCCTTTGGCTTCTGGGGCTCGGCTGGTGCGCCGCCACCGCGCTCGCCGTTCTCTCGCGTTCCTGCGTGGGCGACGTGTGGGATGATTCCTTCATATTCGCTCGGTACGCGGACAACGTGCTCTCCGAGGGCCGGCTGGTCTGGAACCCGGGCGGCGAGCCGACCTACGGACTCACGGCCCCCCTCACCCTCATCCTGCACGTGCCCCTCCGCTTCCTGATTCGCTCGAACCCCGCCCTCAGCCTCTTCGTCCAGAGCCTCCTGTCCAGCGTTCTCTTTCTCGCGCTCCTGGCGGTTCTCGTCTGGCGCCACGTGACGGGGGATCCGCTGGGCCGGCGCGGGCTCCTCGTGTTCGTGTTCTTCATGCTGGCGGTGGCCATGCCGCACATGCACATCCACTTCGTCAGCGGGATGGACACCATGTTCGCGCTGGCCTACTTGACGGCGTACATCCTCCTGGCGAAGGGGTGCGAGCGGTCGCCCTCCGCCGGCCGGGCGGTCTGCGTGGGCCTGTGGGGCGGGCTGGCCTACTTCGCCCGGCCCGACCTGATGCTCTACTCCGCCGCCGTCCCCATCGCGATGGCCATCCTGGGACCCGGGGCCGCCCGGCGCCGGCTCGCGCTCCTGATCGGCGCCGTGTCGCTGGCGGTCCTGGGCGCGGAGATGGCCCTCGCCCGCCTCTACTTCGGCACGCCGCTCCCGCTGCCCTTCTACGCCAAGACGCTGAATATCTACTGCGGCCACCTGCGGCAGTTCTACGGGCCGGTCCCGCTTCGGGAGTTCTCGTCGTTCGTGCTGAACTACTGGTTCCTCATCGCGCTGGCGGCGGCCGGTCTGGTCGCGCGCCGCAGAGCCCTGCCGGCGGTGGACTGCGGGCTGGCGGCCGCCACGGTGCTCTTCGTCGCGTACTACCTGGGCTGGGCGGTCCAGATCATGGGCTTTGCGTCGCGCTTCTACTATCCGACCGTGCCGGCGCTCGTCTTCCTGGCGGCGCAGGGCGTGGCCGCGCTCGCGCGGGCCGCGGCCCCCTCGATCCGCGTCCGGATCGCGGCGGTCCCCCGCGCGCTCTACTGGTTCGCCGCGCTGCTGCTGCTCTACGCGCTCGTGCCGGGGGTCCGTCCGTCGCTTCAGAAGATTCGCGAGGAGGCCAAGCGGGGCAGAATCTGCTGCTTCAACATCCAAGCCGAGTACGACAGGTGGTACAGCGGCTACTGGTTCTGCCTGGACAAGTTCTCGGCGCTCCCCGACGACCTGGTTCTGGCGACGACCGAGGTCGGCCTGCCCGCGGCGATGAGTCCCCGCAGGCCCATCATCTGCCTGAGCGGACTCAACGAGCGAGCGTTCGCCCTGAAGGGCTTCTCCGCCGAACGCCTGTTCCAGGTGTACCGGCCAGCCCTGATCTACCTGCCCCATTGCTCCTTCAAGGCCATCGCGGACGCCATCCTCGCCGACCCGTTTTTCCGGGAGCGGTACGAGCTGTTCACCGCCGAACGGCTCACCGCCGCATCCGGGCTCAAGGTCGAGATGGGCGTGGCGCTGCGCCGCGACAGCCGGCACTACCCGGCCATGCGCAAGATCCTCCTCGATGCGGCCCCGGGCGGGGCCGGATCGTAGGCGAGGTGAGTCGGAGAGGAGGTCCTCGGAACTGAACTCAGATCAAAGAGACGCCGACGCGTCGGACATGCTGCACCGGTGACCGGAATCCCGTCCCGGAAGGTTCCTCCCCGTTTCGCTCCTCGGGTTCAACCCAGGCTTGACTCGACCTATGGCACGAACGCCGGTTTTGCACTTGCTGGATGCTTTGCTTCGCGGGGGCGCGGAGCGCCTTGCGGTCGAGCTGGCGGTGCGCGCCGACCGCGAGCGGTTCGACCCGGCCGTCGCCTGCTTCCGCCAGGAGGCGTTCGCTGACGAGCTGGCCGCCGCCGGGCGGCAAGTCCACATCGTGCCCAAGCGGAGGGCCTTCGACCTGCGGCTCTTCATCGCGCTCGTCCGGCTCCTGCGGCGCGAAGGCGTGGCCATCGTCCACGCCCATGACCTTCAGTCGGCCATCTACGGCACGATGGCGGCGAAGTGGACGCGACGCCCCGTGCTGCTCACCGTGCACGGCGTGCGGATCTTCCAGCAGAAGCGTGCCGCGACGCTCCTGCCGCGGCTCGCGCGCTGGATGGACCGCGTCGTCTTCGTCGGCCACTGGCTCGAGCGGGCCGCGGCGGAGACCTACCGCGTGCGCCCGCGCCACCCGGCCGTCGTGCCCAACGGCGCCGACGTCCAGGCATTCCGTCCCGGGCCGGCCGACCCCGCGATCGACGCGGAACTGAGCCTGCCCGCAGGCGCCCCTGTGATCGGCACCGTCGGCAACCTGCGGCCCGTCAAGGACTACCCGTGCCTCGTCCGGGCCTTCGCGCGAGCGCGGGCGCGGGTGCCGAGCGCGGCGCTCCTCCTCGTCGGCGACGGCACCGAGCGTCCCGCCCTCGAAGCCCTGGTGGGCGAGCTGGGGCTCGCGCAGTCCGTCCGATTCGCAGGGGCCAGGACCGACGTGGCGCGGCTCCTTCGGCGCTTCGACGTCTTCGCCCTGTCCTCGCAGACCGAGGGCATTTCGGTCGCCGTCCTCGAGGCCATGGCCACGGGGCTGCCGGCCGTGGTCACCGACACGGGCGGCAATCCCGAAGTCGTCGTCGAAGGGCAGACGGGCCATCTCGTGCCCGTAGGCGACGCGGAGCGCCTGGGCGACGCCTTGGCCGATCTGCTGGCCGATCCGCCGCGCCGCCGCGCCTGGGGGCAAGCCGCCCGCGCCCGCGCCGAGGCCGAATTCTCGCTGGACCGCATGATTCGCCAGTACGAGGGCATCTATGACGAACTCGCCCGGCGCCACTAGCTCGGTCGCCGTGCTCACCTGGCACGCGGTCGTCGAACGGCCCCAGGACCTGGAGGCCTGGCCGCCCGGGGCGCGCCTCTACGTCTTCACCCTCGACGAGCTTCGCCGCCAGCTCGACCATCTCGCGTCGGGCGGCTTCGCGGCCGTCTCGATGGCCGACTTCGTGCGCTGGCACCGGGGCGAGATCGAGCTGCCCGAGCGCGCCCTCGTCCTCTCCTTCGACGACGGCCACCGCAGCAACGCCGAGCTGGCCACCCCCGCCCTCCGCGAGCGCGGCCTGCGGGGCGTCTTCTTCATCACCGCCGGCCGCGTCGGGACCGGCGACTGGCTCGCCTGGCCCCAGCTCCGGGCCATGCTCGGCGAGGGCATGGAGATCGGCTCCCACACGCTGACGCACCCGAATCCCTCGACGCTCGGTGCGGCCGGCCTCGAGCGCGAGTTGGCCGAATCGAAGCGCGTCCTCGAACAGAACCTCGGCGTTCCCGTCGAGTCCATCGCCTCGCCGACGGGCTACGACAGCCGGCATTTCGCCTCTCTGGCGCTGCAGGTCGGCTACCGGTCCGCGCTTCAGGGCGTCATCGGACGCAATTGGCGCTCGACCGACCTCTTCGCCCTGCGCCGCTTCGTCCTCAAGCGCTCTTACAGCTTCGAGCTGTTCACGCGGCTTGTCGATCCCTCTCAACGGACCTATCTGGGACTGCGCGTTCGGCAGGCGGCTCGAAACGCGGTCCGCAGGTTGCTCGGAGTTCGAGGCTACGAGGCGATTCGCGGCTTGTTCCTGCGTCCGAGCGATCCCCCCGAATCGGAGAAACGCCGTGGCGGCAGCAAATCCCAACCCACAAATCCCAACTGACAAACAACCTCCAAGGAGCAAACAGCCAATCTCCAAACAGGAAAAAGCAAAACCCTACGACCTGGAGGAGCGGACGTTCCTATTCGCGAAGTGCATTCTTTCCGCCATCATCGAGAAAGCCCAATAAGAGACTGTCCCATTGCTTTGGTCTTGTTTGGATTTCTGTTTGTGATTTTGGTTCTATGATTTGGAGCTTGTTTGTTGGTTGGGATTTGTGGGTTGGGATTTGTTCCTTAGCGTCCTGCGCCTACGGAGACCATTTCGTGGCGTCACTGTTTTGGATCCTACTCAGCCTCGTCGCGTTCGCCTATGTCGGCTACCCATGCCTGCTGGCGGCCTTGGTGCGCCTGTTCCGTCGGCCTCCGGCGAGCGCCGACGTGACGCCGACGGTGACCCTGCTCGTCCCGGCCTTCAACGAGGAGCATTCCCTCGGGCCGAAGCTCGAAAGCTGCCTCGCGCTCGACTACCCGCGCGACCGGCTCCAAGTCCTCGTCCTCAGCGACGGCTCGACCGATGGGACCAACGCCATCGCGTCGCGGTACGCCGACCGCGGGATCGAACTGCTCGCGTTCGAGCAGAATCGCGGGAAGCTGGCGGTTCTCCGCGACGGCGTCGCCCGCGCCCGCGGCGAGATCATCGCGTTCTCCGATGCCGCATCGCGTCTGATGCCCGACAGCGTTCGCCGGCTCGTGCGGCCGTTCGCCGATCCGGCCGTGGGCTGCGTCAGCGGCGTCTACCGCGTCCTGCGGCCCGAGGCGGCTCAGCTCGGCGAGGAAGAGGGCTTCTACTGGCGCTACGAGACGTTCATCAAGCGGTGCGAGAGCGAGCTGGGGAGCATCCTCGGCGCCCACGGCTCCCTCTACGCCATCCGCCGCGGCCTCTTCCCCGACCTCGGCCCGGCCACGGTCAACGACGACTACACCGTCCCGGTCAAGATCGTGGCGG
>Ga0315273_10010489_pt1 | contig 11819 bp, 8 predicted proteins | sample YL17G02_0_MG_FD_205753 | JGI IMG/M metagenome (GOLD analysis project Ga0315273, IMG submission 205753) | Sediment microbial communities from Yellowstone Lake, YNP, Wyoming, USA - YL17G02_0 | ecosystem: Environmental > Aquatic > Freshwater > Lake > Sediment | place: USA: Wyoming | collected... | reverse complement strand
CCCGCTCCAGCGCGGCCACCCGGGTGAGAAGCTCCTCGATCAGCGCCTGCTGTGACGCGATGGTCTGCTGCTGCTCCTGCACCGCCTTGACCAGCGGCGCGATCAGGTCGGTGTAGCGCAGCGACAGCGTGCGGTCAGGGTCGGCGCCGATGCCGAGCACGCCATAGCCGTCGCCGAGCAACGCTTCGATTTCCTGGGCGAGGAACCCCATGTCGGTGCGGCCGTCGCCGCCGTTCACGGTGAACGAGACCGGCCGCAGCGCCATCACGAAATCGCGCCCGAGGTCGAGGTCGCGGATGTCCGACTTGTGGCGGGCGTCGGAGAGGTTCGACCACGCCACCTGGCCGCCGATCTGGGTCACCTCGGTGTTGCCGATGCGAACGTGGTTGGACGCGTCGACCTTGGCTCCGTTGCCGACGGCGGTGGCGTTGCCGAGGTCGCCCCCGAGGGCGTCCGCGCTGGTCCCGAGGAACGTGTTGTTGGCGCCGGAGACGTTGCCGTTGCCGGCCCTGTCGCCGGCCGCGGTGTTGTGGCTGCCCGTGGTGTTGTTGATGAGGCTCACCGCACCGGTCGCGGTGTTGTCGTTGCCGATCGTGTTCCCGGACAGGCTTTCCCGGCCGCTCGCGACGTTCTCGGAGCCGGTCTCGTTGGAGGAGAGGGTCAGCCGTCCGCTCGCCACGTTGAAGGCGCCCGTGGTGTTGGCTGAAAGGGTCGAGAACCCGGTCGCGGTGTTGCCGACGCCGGTGGTGTTCGCGGCCAGGCTTTGCGAGCCGCTCGCGGTGTTGAACGAGCCGGTGGTGTTGGACCAGAGGCTCTGCAGACCGGTCGCGGTGTTGGAGGAGCCGGTGGTGTTGGCGTAGAGGGTCTGATCGCCGCAGCCGGTGTTGAGGGAGCCTGTGGTGTTCGAGAAGAGGGCCCAGAAGCCGACGGCGGTGTTGTCATGGCCTATGGTGTTGGAGCCGAGGCTCTGCAGGCCGGTCGCGGTGTTGTATCGACCAGTCGTGTTGAGGGCAAGACTCTGGAAGCCTGTGGCGGTGTTGTCGTGGCCCGTGGTGTTGGAGGCGAGGCTCGAGCTGCCGCTCGCGGTGTTGGCGAAGCCCGCGGAGTTGGCGGACAGGGCGCTGGCGCCGATAGCCGTGTTCCCCGTGCCGTAGACGGCCTGGGCGCCGCCCATGGTGAAGTTGCCCGCCCCCTTTCCCAGGAAAGTGTTGCCGGCATCGGCGGCCGGGCCATAGCCGTGCAGGAACCGGTCGGCTCCGGAGTACAGCACACCGGCCGCGCCGCTGGCCGCCGTCGGCGGCAGGCGCAGGCTGCCGGTCAGCTCGAGCTGCTGGGCGGGAGCGCTGGTACCGATGCCGAGACGACTCGCGCCGTTGTCCCAGAAGAGCGAGCTGCTCCCCGAGAGCGTCGTCGCTCCCGACCAGAACGCCACCTGCCCCGCCGAACCCGAGCCGCCGACGCCGGGCGGCGTGTTGGCGGCGAGCAGGGAGTCGGCATAGCTCATCTCGAAGGTGGTCGGGTCCTGCGACCCGTTGGCGATGCCGGACCCGTACGCGATCATCCGGCCGCTGCCCACGATCACCTCGATCGACAGGCGCGCGTTCTCCGTCGACACGGTCGGGAAGTTGTCCTTGAAAGCCACCTGGCGTTGGGAGAACTCGCGCACCTGGAAGTCCTTGAACCCCTGGTCGGCGTTGTTGCCGTCGAACGCGGTGACCCGCACCGTCGCGCTGTGCCCGGTGGTTTCCACGAAGCCGAAGTTGAAGCGAAGGTCCGAGGTCGCGGTTGGGAGCGTCTGGTGGACCCCGAGCACCTGCGCCGTCTCGTGGAGACCGATGGCGAAGGAGGCCGGCACCCCGGCGAAGTCCTGCCCGACTGAGTTCTTGTCGTCGGCGCCAGCGACCTTGGAGTAGACGCGTGACGTGACGACAAGCTTCTGCGTCGCACAGGTCACCCGGAGCGCCCCGAAGACCTCCTTGTGGAACAGCGACTCGACGATGTTCTCCAGCTTCTCGGTGTCGCCCGGGGGCACCAGTACGTCGACCCCCGGCGGCGACGGGTTGGACGTGCCGCGCTCGAGCAGGTAGATCCTGGCGGTCGCGGCCTCCACGCCGGGGTTGTAGATCCACACGGTCGTGTACCAGTTCGACGGGAACACCCCGGCCTGCCGGCCCACCATCGGCAGGAACAGGTCGGTGCCGGAAAAACCGGCTTCGGCAGCGACACACGTGAAGACGGTCAAAAGCAAGGCACTCGCGGTGCGAAGCTGGCGACGAGCGGACATACCCCCCCTTTCGAGTGCCGAGAGGCAAGCCTGGGAAGTCCCGACGTCACTTGGATCTGGCGCTCGATGCTACCTGCAAATCTCAGACTCGCTCAGACCCTTGTCAAGGCCTTTTACTGTCAGTGACTTAACTGTGACTGAAGGCGATGGTCCAGCGCGACAGCCGCGATGGCTGGCCGGGTGTCACCTGCCGAAGACGAGGTTGCCGCCGACGTGGCCGAGGGTGGCGATCACCACCATGCCGAGGGCGAGCGCGGCGAAGTAGGCGGCGGCGGCGAGCGCGTGCAGCGGCGAGGCGCCGGCGAGCAGGCCGGTGGCCGGCGAGAACACGGCGCCGGAGGCGTGCAGGGCGACGGCGACCGCGCCGATCGCAACGAAGGCGATCGAGAACGCGATCTTCAGGCGGATGATCCGGTACGGGCGCTTGCCGTAGCGGCGCCACCAGTCGGACAGGCCGGCGGCGATGGTCAGCGGCGACAGGACGACCGCGAGCGAGAGCACGAGCAGCGTGCTGCGCTCCACCACGACCGCGGGGAACGCCGCCGAGCCGAGCAGCGAGGCGACGAGCAGCACCCCGGCGCCGAGCACCGCCAGCGGGAACAGGCCGATCGGCAGGTGGGCGGCGAGCGGGTGGAGGCGCCACTTCGGCTGCGCCCGGAGGATCTCCATGTCGAGCACGACCGGGACGGCGTGGCCGTACGGCGCCTCCAGCGAGATGACGGCGCCGCACACCGGGCAGACCACCAGGCCGTTGGCGTCGACGTCGGCGAACGCAAGGTCGAGGTGACACACGGGGCAGGCGAACACGCGGCCGTACGCCAGGCGCTTGAACCGGTCCACCAGCTTGCCGAACAGCCCCATCAGGTCATCGATCATCGCGCCCTCCCCCGCCCCGCCCTACTCGACTACCCGCGTGCGCAGCAGCTTGGCGACGATCACCATCTTCTGGATCTCGCTGGCGCCCTCGTAGATCTGGTAGATCTTGGCATCGCGCACCAGCTTCTCGGCCGGCATCTCGTTGGTGTAGCCGTAGCCGCCGAGGATCTGCGTGCACGCCAGCGCCGCTTCCATCGCGACGTCGCTGGCGTACCACTTCGCCTGCGACGCCTCGCGCGCGTTGTCGATGCCGTTGTCGAAGCACCACGCGGCGCGGTAAGTGAGCCAGCGCGCGGCGTCGAGCTTGGTCATGATCTCCGCGAGCTTGAACGAGATCCCCTGGTTGGAGATGAGCTTGCGGTCGAACGTCCGGCGCCGCTTGGCGTAGGAGAGCGCGATGTTGAGCGCCGCCTTGGTGATCCCGTTGGCGCCGGCGGCGATCCCCGGGCGAGTGTGGTTGAACGTTTCCATGGCGATCTTGAAGCCGTCGCCCTCGGCACCGAGACGGAGCGTCTCGGGCACCTTGACGTCCTCGAGGGTGACGCGGACGGTGTTCGACGCGTGCTGGCCGAGGTTGACCTCCTTCGGCCCGCGGACGATGCCGGCGGAGTCGGCCGGCACGATGAAGCCGGTGTGCCGGTCGTCGACGCGGGCGAGCACGAAGTACCAGCTCGCCACCGAGCCGTTGGTGATCCACCACTTCGTCCCGTTGAGCACGTAGTCGTTGCCGATCTTGCGCGCCGTGGTCTTGACCCGCGCGACGTCCGAGCCGGCCTCCGGCTCGGTCACCGCGTACGCCGAGAACGACAGATGCTCGATCATCGGCGCGAGGAAGCGCTGCTTCTGCTCGTGGGTGCCGGCGAGGATCACCGGGTACTGCGACAGCCCGTTGGCGTCGATGGCGGTGCCGATCCCCGAGCAGCCGGTGCAGATCTCCTCGGTGATCAGCGTGTGGTCGACGACCGCGAGGTGGCGGCCGCCGTACTCCTCCGGGACCGAGGTGTTCATGAAGCCGCGCTTGAACGCCTCGCGGCAGATCTCGGCGGGGAACTCGCCGGTGCGGTCGTACCTGGCCGCGTGCGGCGCCACCCACTCCTCGGTGAACGCCTTGGCTTGGGCGCGCAGCTCCTTCTGTGCCGGGCTCAACGAGAAGTCCATCACTGTGCCGCCTCCCCCATCACGTCGATGATGTCGGCCGGCTCGCCCAGGTGGCGGGCGGCAGCCTCCAGCACGTCGATGGGCGGCACCTGGAGCAGATCCGGTTGGTACGAGGTGCGCGCCAGGCTCTGCCGCCCCAGCGTCATCTTCAGGCCGTACACCGACAGCGCCGCGGCGACGACGGTGTTGCCGACGACGATCGCGACACCGGCAAGCGGTCCCGCGCCGTCGTGTCCAAGCACGGCGCCGAGCTCGGCCGCGACGAGGACGAGGAGCGTTATGGAGAGAGCCAGCTTGAGCTTGTGGGTGCGGTGCCAGGTCACGTACATGTGGCCGCGCTCGAGGACGCCCGACAGCGTCGAAGGCAGCGCCACCGCCAACGTGACGACGAGCGCCGTGCGCCCCACGAAGCGCCAGACGTCCACGCCGAAGCCGCCGATCGTGATGCCCGCGGTCTCCAGGACGAACGCCGCGGCCGCGAGCGGCACCGCCGCGAGGACGGCGTGGACGAGCATCGAGTGAAGGTGCAGCTTCGTCGTGTGCATCGGCGCCCCCCCAGGCACTCCATCCTCCGCTCCCACCCCGATGGCAGAACGGGTGATCTCCCCCGCTGCACTTTCTCATCCTTGCCGCACCTTGCCAAGCCGCGCCGCGGCAGAAGCTGGGGTCAGGCTTGCATTATTGCATAATGACGAGAAGCCGCGCGATTCGCTGCGCCTACAATGAGCGCAGGCAAGAGTGCCGGGGAGGGACACGATGGGCAGCTCGGTCAATCGTCTTGCGCGGCTCGCAGGGCTGGCGGCGCTTGGGTCGTGCGTGGTCGTCGCGGGGGCCGTCGCCGGAGCCGCAGCGCCGGCGACCTACCCGATCCAGGAGCAGTTCGTCGACGTGAACGGAGTGCTGATCTACACCGTCACGATGGGACGCGGGACGCCGCTGGTGATCGTGCACGGCGGGCCGGGCGCCTCGCACGACTACTTCCTGCCGTACCTGCTGCCGCTCGCCCGCCACCACCGGCTGGTGCTCATCGACGAGCGCGGCTCGGGGCGGTCGGAGAAGCTCGAGGACGTCTCGAAGTACACCGTCGAGGCAATGGTCGAGGACGTCGAGGCGGTTCGCGTGGCGCTCGGCCTCGGGAAGATCGACCTGCTCGGCCACTCGTACGGCGGCGTGCTGGCGCAGGCGTACGCCTTCAAGTACCAGGCGAACCTCGCGCACCTGGTGCTGTGCTCGACGTTCCACAGCACCAAAGCGCTCAACGAGGCGTTCGTCCGCATGAAGGAGAAGATGCCGGCGGAGCTGCGCGCCCGCATCGACCGGATGGAAGCCGAGGGGCTCTACGGCCACGGCAAGGACTACGAGAAGAACCGCTACACCGCCGACTACATGATCGCCGCCTGGGGCGAGGGCTACTTCCCGTACCTCTACCAGAACAACCCGGACCCCAACTACGACCCTGTCGCCAACGGCGCGATGTCGTGGGACCTCTACCGCGAGATGTGGGGCTCGCACGGCGAGTTCGTCATCGACGGCAACCTCGTCTCCGCGGAGTACGCCGACAAGCTCGGCACCATCAAGGTCCCGACGCTGATCACCGTCGGCGACCACGACGAGACCGATCCCGCGATCTCCCGTGAGATGAACGCGAAGATCCCGGGATCGAAGCTGGTGGTGCTGCCGAGGTCGGGCCACATGACGTTCGTCGACCAGCCCGGGATGTTCAACCGCGCCGTCGACGAGTTCCTGAGCCCCCCGGCGAAGTGACTCGAGCGCAGGCCGACAGCGAGGCTCGGCCCGCTGCGGAGGAAAATATGGCAACGACGATCGCAATCATCGGCGCCGGCCATGTGGGCGCCGCGTTGGCGCAGACGCTCTCCCGCGCCGGCTACGCCGTCCGCCTCGGCGTCCGCCCCGGCGCCGATGTCGCGGCGCTGCTGCAGCGTTGCGGCGGCAAGGCGACGGCCGGCACGGTGCGCGAGGCGGCGGCGGCGGCCGAGGTGATCTTCCTCTGCGTGCCCGCCCAGGTGGCAGTCGCGGTGGCGCGCGACGCCGGCGACCTCCGCCGCAAGGTGCTCGTCGATTGCTCGAACCCGGTAGCCTGGCAGGACGGTCCGGTGCTCGCGCCGCCGCCCGAGGGCTCGGTTGCGGCGGCGCTCGCCGCCGCGATCCCCGAGGCGCGGGTGGTGAAGGGGTTCAACACGTTTGGCGCCGACGTGCACCGCGACCCCGGGATCGGCGGCGCCCCCGCGGAGGTGTACCTCGCCGGCGATGACGGGATCGCCCTCGAACGTGTCGGCGAGGTCGCGAGCCGCGCCGGCTTCGCGCCGGTCGCCGTCGGGCCGCTGCGCAACGCCGCTCACCTCGAGGCGCTCGCGCTCCTGTGGATCCAGCTCGCCACCGCCGGTGGGCAGGGTCGCCAGTTCATCTTCCGCCTGGCCCGGAGGTAGGCTGCCGCCTCGCAATCCACATGAGCTGCGACACACCCCGGACCATGAAAGTAACTGTCACTGCGAGGAGGCCAGAGGCCGACGAAGCCGTCTCCCCAGGCCTGGCGAGATTGCTTCGTTGCCCGGTCCGCCTGCGGCGGTCCGAGCGCCTCGCAATGACCACTCTTCTAGAGGGACTTTCTGGGCAATGACACTGGCTTCCATAGCCCCGGGTGGACCGATGCCGGCTCCCTACGCCGGCGCGATGTTGAAGTTGTTGCGGAACATGTTGCTCGGGTCGTACTTCTTCTTGATCGTCGCCAGCTTGTCGTAGTTCGCGCCATAGGCGGAGTGGAGCCGCGCCCCCTCGTCCGCTGTCAGGAAGTTCACGTAGACGCCGCCGGTGGCGAACGGCTTCGTCTTCTCGTAGAACTCGCGCGCCCAGGCGATGCCGGCCTGGTCCTCCGCAGCCGTCTCCCAGCGCCCGTGCACGTTGACCGCAAACAGCGTGTCGCGGTGCGGGTACGCCGTGGCGTCGGTCTTGACCCGCATCGTCTGCCCGCCGATGCAGCCGAAGAAGATCTCGCAGTGCGGCGACGGCAGGTGGTTGACCGAGTGGATGAGGGCGTCGATGGCGCCGTCCGCCAGCGTCGCGAAGTTGTGCGACTTCCAGTAGTTGCGGGCGCCAGGCGTGAGCAGCGGGTCGAACGCCTGCTGCCACGCGGTGTACGGCTGGACACCGACGTGGCTGCCGACCGGCGTTCCGAACGTGTAAGCGGGCGCCAGCACCTTCTCGCCCTGCTTCGGATCACCGGCGTAGAACAGCGCGAGTGCCACGATCTCCTTGCCGTGCCACTCCGGCGGCAGGAACGGCAGCGGCGGCGCCTTGCGGGCGACCACCCACACCGTGGCGTCGTCCGGCAGGCTGGGCAGCCACTCACGATAGGCGGTGAGGACCTTCTTCGCCTGGTCGAACGGGTAGACGACCAGCCCAGAGAGCACATTCGGGCCGAGCGGGTGGAGCTGGAACTCGAAGGAGGTGACGACGCCGAAGTTGCCGCTGCCGCCGCGCAGTGCCCAGAACAGGTCGGCGTGGTCGTCGGCGCTCGCGTGGACGAGCGTGCCGTCGGCGGTGACGACGTCGGCGGAGATCAGGTTGTCGCAGGTCATGCCATGCTTGCGCGAGAACCAACCGAACCCGGCACCGAGGGTGAGCCCGGCGACTCCCGTCGTCGAGTTGATCCCAAGCGGCGTGGCGAGGCCGAACGCCTGCGCCTCGTGGTCGAAGTCGCCGAGCGTCGCGCCGCCCTCGACCCAGGCGCGCCTGGCCTTGGCGTCGACTCGCACCGACCGCATCAGCGACAGGTCGATCACCATGCCGCCGTCGCACAGAGCGCTGCCAGCTATGTTGTGGCCACCGCCCCTGACGGCGAGCAGCAGGTTGCGGTCGCGGGCGAACGCGACGGCGCGCATCACGTCGGAGGCCCCTCGGCAGCGGGCGATGAGCGCCGGTCGCTTGTCGATCATCGCGTTCCAGATGGTGCGGGCCTCGTCGTAGCCGTGATCGCCCGCGAGCAAGAGCTGGCCGCGCAGCTCCTTGCGAAGCGAATCGACAGCGGAGGAATCGACAGACGTCTTGCCGTGAGCCAGCGTCACTACCTCGATAGCAGCCATACTCATCTCCTTCTGGTGGACCTCGCTTCTCGCAAACTCGCGAAGCAGACCGACTATTCCCACCCGGCGCCAAAGCTGGACCGGGGCTGGTCCGTCTGCTATACACGCGCCGCATGTCCCGCGCGTGGCGTCCCGTCGCCGTGCTGCAGAAGCTCTCGGAGCTCGGCCGTACCGCCGCCGAGATGGCGTTCTACTTCGCGCTGTCGTTCGTCCCGTTCCTCGGGCTGACCGCGGTCGCGGCGATCGCGTGGCTGCCGCCGGAGCTCGGCGAGCCGCTCGCCGGCGCGCTCGCCGCCGTCTTCCCCTCGGAGGCCAGCCTCGACCCGGCGGCCCTCGCACGCTGGGTCGGGTCGACGCGGCGATCCGGCTGGGTGGCGGCGGGCGTCCTGCTCGCGGTGTGGAGCTCGTTCCGTTTCATGAGCGCCGGCGTCCGCGCGCTCGCCGAGCTCGGCGACGCCGACCGGCTCGACCTCAGGCACCGCCTGCGCTCGCTCGTCTCGGCGCTCGTCTTGATGATTCTGTGGATGCTGGCGTTGCTGACCAGCTCGTTCGTGCTGCTGGTGGCGCCGGGGCTGCGCGAGACGCTGCTGGCGACCGGCTGGATCGCCGGCCGCGATCTTTCCGTCGCGTCGCTGGTGCGGGTGCTGGCGGCGGCGGTCCTGTTGGCGGCGATCACGGCCACCTACCGGATGATCCCCGGTCTCGGCGCCCGCGGCCGGAGGCTCTGGATCGGCGCCGGCCTGGCTACGGCAGGGTGGCTCGGCGTCGCGGAGGTCGCTCGGAGGCTGCTGCCGGCGCTGTGGAGCGGGCAGGACCTGTACGGCGCGCTCGGCAGCTTCGTGCTGTTCCTGCTGTGGTGCTGGGCGAACGCCTGGGTGATCCTGGCGTGCGGCCTGCTTGCCGGCCGGAAGGCGCGAGCCTAGCGACCCGCCGCAAGCATCTCGCGGATGCGGACCTGCCAGAGCGCGTCGACCATCCAGAGGTGGCCGGCGTTGCCCTGCGCCGTCCACTTCCCGGGCTCGTGGCGGATCAGCACCTGAGGCGAGGCGCCCCCGACGAGCTCCTCGAGCCGGGCCGGCGTCCCCCGCAGCCGCTCCAGCAGCGCCCGGAACATCCCGGTCGGGAAGTCGAAGCTCCAGCGGTACTCCAGCCAGGGCAGAACATCCGTGTGCATGGCGGCGATTATGAACCTCCGCCCGTCGCCGGCGTATCCTCTGCCGAGGAGGTTCACGATGCGCACGCTCATTCGAATTGCGCCCGTCCTCGCCCTCGCGGTCGCCGTCTCCGGCGCCGCTCTGGCCGGCACGCAGGCGCGGCTGATGCAGAACCCGGACATCCGCGGCAACGTCATCGTCTTCAGCTACGAGGGCGACCTGTGGAAGGTGTCGGCCGACGGCGGCGTCGCGCAGCGGCTCACCACCTACCCGGGCAACGAGTACGCGGCGAAGATCTCGCCCGACGGCGCGACGGTCGCGTTCACCGGCAGCTACGACGGACCAGGCGTCTACACGATCCCGATCTCGGGCGGCGCGCCGACCCGCCTCACCTACTTCGGTCAGGGGGTGCAGCCGGTCGCGTGGACGCCTGACGGCGCCAAGGTCGTGTTCCGCTCCGGCCACGAGAACACCTTCCGCCCGATCGTCAAGCTGTTCTCCGTCGCCAAGAGCGGCGGCTACCCCGAGCAGCTCCCGGTCGAGCGCGGCATCCTCTGCTCGTTCAACGCGGACGGCTCGAAGATGGTCTACAACCGCCGCGGCAACGAGGAGTACTACTGGAAGCGCTACAAGGGCGGCCAGTACACCGACATCTGGCTGTACGATTTCAAGGCGAGCACGTTCAAGCCGCTCACCGATTACGTCGGCAAGAACGCCTACCCGATGTGGGTCGGCGCCACGATGTTCTTCGTCTCCGACCGCGGCGCCAACGGGATCGCCAACCTCTACGCCTACGAGTTCGCCGGCGGCAAGGTCGAGCCCGTGACCGCGTTCGACAGGCTGGACGTGCACATGCCGTCCACCGACGGCAAGAGCATCGTCTTCGTCCAGGCGGGTGCGCTCAAGGTGCTCGACGTGGCGACGCGCAAGGTGCGCGAGCTGCCGGTCGAGGTGCCGTCGGACCGCTGGCAGCTCGCCGAGCGGACGATCAACCCGGTCGACTACATCCACGCCATGGGCGCCTCCGACGACGGCAAGGCCGCCGTGTTCGAGGCGCGTGGCGACGTTTTCGTGGTGCCGGCGGACGAGAACGCGCCCACCCGCAACCTGACCAGCACGCCGGGCGTGCGCGAGCGCATGCCGCAGCTCTCCCCCGACGGGACGAAGGTGGCGTACTTCTCCGACGCTACCGGCGAGTACCAGCTCTACGTCCAGGACGCCAGCGGCGAGAAGCCGGCCGAGCAGGTCACGACCGAGCTCGACCGGACCGTGTACCACCTCGAGTGGTCCCCGGACGGCAGCAAGATCCTCTTCGGCAACAAGGACTTCGCGCTGTTCTACGTGGACCTGGCGACGAAGAGGCTGAAGGTATTCGCGACCTCCAACCAGCTCAAGAACGACGAGTTCTACTGGGAGGTGTCCGACTACTCCTGGTCGCCCGACTCGAGGTGGATCGCCTACTCGTTCGTCCAGTACAACCGCAACAACAAGGTGTTCCTCTACAACCTCGAGCAGGACAAGAGCACCGGCATCACGGACGAGTTCTACGACTGCATGAACCCGTCGTTCGACGTCAACGGCGACTTCCTGTACTTCCTCTCCTACCGCAACTTCGAGGCGCGCATCGACATCTTCGAGGACAACCACGTCATCCCCGAGCCGGTGCAGGTGATGGTGGCGCAGCTCAAGGCCGGGCAGCGGCCGCCGTTCGCCAAGGCGCCGAAGGAAGGGAACGCTGGGAAGGAGGACGAGGGCCAAGGGAAGGCCGAGACGAAGACCGGAAAGGGCACCACCGCCGCCGCGGCCCCAGCGTTCCAAATCGATCTCGACGGGATCGGCGCGCGCGTGTTCGAGCTCCCGGTCGAGCCTGGCAACTACTACTACCTCAAGGCCGGCAAGGGGCTGGTGACGTTCGCCGCCAAGGACGAGTTCGGCGAGAACGAGATCGAGGAGATCTTCACGCCCTCCGGCGCCGAGTCGCTCAAGCTCCACGTCTTCTCGATGGAGGACAAGAAGGACGCGGTGCTCGACGCCAAGATCTCCGACTGGAAGACGTCGGCAAACCGCGAGCAGGCGATCGTCAAGAAGGGGAGCTCGTACCACCTCGTGCCGCTCGCCAAGCTGTACGCCTCGAAATCGCTCGGCGACAAGCTCAACCTCGACCGCATGAGCTACCGCGTCGTCCCGCGCGAGGAGTGGACGCAGGTGTTCAACGACACCTGGCGCTGGTACCGCGACTTCTTCTAC
>Ga0315273_10010488_pt1 | contig 11819 bp, 7 predicted proteins | sample YL17G02_0_MG_FD_205753 | JGI IMG/M metagenome (GOLD analysis project Ga0315273, IMG submission 205753) | Sediment microbial communities from Yellowstone Lake, YNP, Wyoming, USA - YL17G02_0 | ecosystem: Environmental > Aquatic > Freshwater > Lake > Sediment | place: USA: Wyoming | collected... | reverse complement strand
TTCTCCTCGCTTCCCCCCCTCTCTCTCTCATCTCTCAAGCAGCGAAGTGGATCCCGGCGGCATTAAAGTGCGCCAGCAGCCCCAGGAACTCGTCCTGCGACATCTTGGATGCGCGCCTCTGGTCGAAGCCGCTCGACTCGACCACGCTCGCGACGCGCGCGCGGAACTCCTCGGAGACCTTCCCGCGCCGCCGCTGGTGCGCCGGGTTTGCTGCTGCCGCGGGGCCGGCGCTCCCCTGTCGCGGATCGGGCCGCGCGTCGTCGGCGCCCTCCTCCTCCCCTCCCACGGCGGCGCTGCAGGCCACCGAGTCGTCGACGGCCATCGCCTCGATGCCGCTCACCGAGGGGAGGGCCGAGGCAGAGGTAGCACCCCCGGCAGAGCCATGATGAGCTAAGGCAGAGGTGGCGGCGTTGGCCAGCGCCTCGTGCGTCCTCGCGTTGTGCTCGAGCAGCGCCAGCGCCGCGCTCTGCTTGAACAGCGCTCCCAGAGTCCTGTTCTTCCTCCCGAAAGCCAGGCGCAGCAGCCCGTCCCACTCGCCAAAGTGCACGGGAGGCGGGGGGCGGCGAGGCTCGATCCTCACGACGCTCGAGTCGACCTTGGGCGGCGGGCGGAAGTTGTTGGCGCCGACCTTCAGCAGGTGGTTGACCCTGCTGAGCAGCTGCACGTTGGCGGCCAGGCGGCAGTAGAGCGAGTCGCCCGGCCTCGCCACGAGCCGCATCGCGAACTCGTGCTGGAACATGATCACGGCGGACCGGAACGGCGGGCTGTGGCTCAGCAGCTTGAAGGTCAGGGGCGACGAGATCTGGTACGGGATGTTGGCGACGCAGAGGTCGAAGTAGGGCAGCTGCGTCCGCATCACGTCGCCCTGCAGCACGGTCAGCTTCGACTCGTGCGGCGTGCCGGCGACGCGCCGCCGGAGCTCGAGGACCATCCGCGGGTCGACCTCGACGGCCACGACGGCCTTGGCGCGCTCGAGCAGGCGCAGCGTCAGGTTCCCGGTGCCGGGCCCGATCTCGAGGACGACGTCGGTGGGCTTGACGCCCGCTTTCTCGACGATGGCGTTGACGACCGCGGGGTTCTTGAGGATGTGTTGCCCTCGGGACTTGAGGAACTCGATGCCTGGTGGTGTTTGGAGTTTTGTCGGAGTTGGAGAGAGAAGAGGAAGGAGAGGTTGGCGCCCGAGGTCGTTGAGAGAGAGCGGGAGAGAGAGAAAAGAGCCGCCGTCGAAAGAAAAGACGCGAAATGCGTTTCGCATCGACGGAAGGCGCAAGCCTTCAAAGCCTTTCTGTTTACGTTTTCAATCTTTGAGGCGATTCTTCACGCAATCATCTAGGCTCTGGATAACGGCAACGACTATCGGAGGCATCCATCGATGGGCACGAGGAAAACAAAATCCGCAAGTGCCGCCCAACATCGAGAGAGAACGTCGACGCCGCAATTCTCCTACCTGAAAACCCGCCCCCGCCCTTTTTCGCGGCCTTTTTGGCCACGCCGCCGGCAGCGCGGAGGCCCTGGGTGTACGTCATGGGTGGGCAGAGAGAAGAAGACGGAAGAGAGAAAGAGACTGTAAGGAAATAACCGCTTTACTAGTCCTAGAACTCGTCAAAAGGCTGAAGTTCAGTGTCACTGTGAGCAATTTTTTTTTCACTTTTCATTCGATTCGTTCGCTCTAGCTCTCTCCCTCTCCTCGCGCCTCTCTGCGCGTCACAACGATGGAGGGCGACGCTGACGAGCGTGCTGAAGTTGCTGCTGCCCCTGATGATGCAGGCGTGACGGCAGCAACAGCAGCACCACCACCACCACCATCAGCAGCACCAGCAGCGACGACGCAAACGAACATCGCCGCCGACGGTGTCGTTGCTCTTCCTGCTCCTGCTGCTGCTCCAGCTCGGTCGCACCCGAACGAGGCCGACCCCCCAACAGCTAAAGACGTCCCAGAGCGAGTAGGAGAGCACCAGCAACAAAACGGAGAAACAGAAAAGGCGACAACAAAGACCGACGCCGACGATGCCGACGCCGCCGACGCCCCTCCTCCTCAACCCCCCCTCGACGACGAGGCCCTACTCGCCTCCTTCTTCGCCGAGGTCAAGTCCGCCGACCGCGACGCCGAGGTCAACCGCATCCTGGGCGCCTTCAAGCTCAACCCCTACGAGCAGCTCGGGGTGCGCTTCGACGCCGACGCCGGCGAGGTCGCGAGGGCCTACCGGAAGTCCTCGCTGCTCGTGCACCCGGACAAGTGCTCGCACCCGCGCGCCGCGGACGCGTTCGACCTGCTCGGAGCCGCCGCCGCCTCGCTCAGGGACGGCGCCGAGGGCCTCGACGAGCTGCGGTTCGTGCTGGACTCGGCGAGGGAGCAGCTCCGCGCCGAGAGGAAGAAAGAGGCGAAAAAGGACGGCGCGGCGAGGCTGGCGGCGCTCGTCGTCGGCGGCGGCGCGCAGGGAGTGCAGGCCGCCTGGGAGCGGTCCGAGGCCTTCCACGAGCGGTGGCGGGCGCTGAGCCGCGAGTCCCTGGCCCGCAACGAGTTCAAACGGCGGAAGCTGACGCTGCGGCTCAAGGAAACCGAGGAGCGGCTGGCCGGCGAGGCGAAGGCCGAGAGGAAGAAGGCCAAGACGGAGCGGAAGAGCGAAAAGGCGTGGGAGAAGAGCAGGGAGGGGCGCGTGGGAGCCTGGAGGGATTTCGCGAAGAAAGGAGGCGGTGGCGGCGGTGTGACGGCGGCGGGGGGGGGCCAGAAGAAGGGCAAGGCGGGCGCGAGCATGCCGCTCAAGGGCCTGCCGAGCTCTTGGAGCGGAGGCGTGGGGGCGTCTTCGGGGGCGGCGGCGGCGGCCGCGCCAGGAGCAGCGGATCCAAACGGCGCTGCTGCTGCCTCCGCCCGAGACCCGGAGCGCTCCTACGTGCGCAGGCCCGCACCCGGGGGCGAGGGCTTTTGAATTCGAGAGAGAGAGAGAACGAGAGAGGAGATAACTATAAAAAAGACTTGAAACTTGTAGCAACACACACAATTTTTGAATCGCCCCCGAACAAAAAAAAACTCTCCTTCTCCAACTTTCCTCACGCTTTGTTTTACCTCCCGCGACGAGGAGCAGCGCCCGGACCGGCTAGCTCGCAGCTCGAACTCCCGTCCCCGTCGCAGTCCAGCCCCGCCCACCTCGCCGCGGCCAGCGAGCAGTCGAACCGCGGCTTCCCTGCCCTCTCGTTGACGTCGTTGTGCGCCTCGCAGCACCACTGCCGCGCGCCCCCGCCGCCTTCCGCCGCCACGGCTCTCTCCGGCGGCCTCGCGTCGACAATCTTCCCGAAGTGATCCGCGCACTCGGCGCACGGGTAGAGCTCCGCCAGGGAGTGCACCAGCTGGCAGAAGGCGCGGCGCTGCAAGCGCGAGGGCGCGGCAGGCAGGGCTGCGGCGACCGAGTGGAGGAGCGTCCACGTCGCGCGGCCGAGCTCGTCCTTCGAGACGCGCTGCAGATGCTGCTGTGACCTCCGCGCTCCGGGGAACGAGGGGGGGCTGCTCGGCGCCGCCGGTGCTGCTCGGAGGGTCGGCGCCGCTGCTGCCGCCGCCGCCGCCGCCGCCGAAGGAGAAGAAGGGCGACGAGGCGTTCCGGGGAACGCTGGCAGAGGAGGCAAGCGGGCGAGCGCCGTCGTGATCGCCTCGGCCGCGCCCCTGGCCGCGCTGGAGAGGACTTCGAGCGGGTTGGGCTGCGTGGGTGATGCCGTCATCCTTCCGCCAAGAGGGAGACGAGAGAGAGCGAGATAGAATGAGTCAATTGCTTGATCGAATCGGAGCCAAGAAGTGCATTCTGCGGCCGCGGCGAGCAAGAAGAGAACGTTCACGGCGAAGGAAGAAAATCACTTTTTTTCTTTTTTCGGTTTTCTCTTTTGGAGAGACTTTCCATCTCTCTCCTCTTTCCGATGTTTACGAAGCTCGCGGCTCTCGCACTGGGACAGGCTCCCGCCTTTCCGTACACGGTCGGCGAGGCGCTCCGCGGAGGCGAGTGGACGGGGTGGAAGCTCCATGCCGGCGTCGCCAGGGACGACTCGTCGAGCGCTGTCTCTGTGTGGCGGATTTCGGGGCGCCCCGGGGACGCGAGGCTGGAGCTGGCGAGGCATGGCGTGCGCAAGCTGAAGATGGTGAGCTGGTGGCCTTGAGAGGACTGCGGAAAACAGGGACGGGAGGAGAAGAGAGAAAGAGAGAGAGAAGAAAGGCGTTTCGGTGGGTAGGGGGGCGGGCATCGAGGCGCGCCCGTTTTTTTCTTCTTTCTTTCTTCTTTTTTCTTCAACCTCGACCTCTTTCTTCCACCTTTCACAAAAAAAAAAAAACAGGTCAAGCACCCAAACATCCTCTCGTTCCGCGACACCCACGAGGCCGAGGAGCGCGGCGAGACCGTCATCTACCTGGTGACAGAGCCTGCGACGCCCCTGCTCTCGACGCTCGAGGAGCTGAGCGGCGGAGGGAGCGACGACAGAGGTGAGACCACGACGGCAAAGATGACCGCGGGTCAGCGGTCGGACTTCGTCGCCATGGGCCTCCACTCGGTCGCGCGCGCGGTCTCCTTCCTCTCAAGCGACTGCAAGCTCGTCCACGGCAACGTCTGCGCCGCTGCCGTCGCCGTCACTCCCTCTCTGGAATGGAAGCTTTGCTGCTTCGACCTCATGACCGAGTTTGCGTCTTTGTCAAACCTCTCGCCGCACTCCAGCCTCCCGCCGCTGCCCGCGGGCGCGCGGCCCCTGTTGCTGAACTGCGGCAGGGGACACTACCTTCCGGGAGAGGCCCAGCGAGGCGAGTGGGACGCGCTCTCGGTGAGCTCGGGCGCCCCGCCCTGGGCCGTCGACGCCTGGGGCCTGGGGTGCCTCGTCGCCGAGGCCTTTGCCGGGAGGCCTCTGCCGGCGGCGCCGGGCGCCCTGCGCGACGCCGCGGCGAGCCTTCCCCCGGCCCTCGTCAAGGACTACCAGCGCCTGCTGGCGTCCTCCCCCGCGAGGAGGCTCGACCCGGCGGCCCTCGCCGCGTCCCCGGCGCTGAGGACGCCGCCCGTGTGCGCCCTGGCGTTTCTGGACTCGCTGGCCGTCCGCGACGCGACGGAGAAGGACGCCTTTTTCCGTGGCGGAGGGGACTCGGGCAGCTATGCGCCCTCCGCGGACTCCCTGGCCGCGGCCCTGCCGCGCTTCCCGCCCGTCGTGGCGCAGCGGCGGCTGCTTCCGGCCCTGGGCGCGGCCGTCGAGTTTGGTGGCGCGCCGCCCTCGGCTGTTCCGCCGCTGCTGCAGATCGCGGCCTCGCTCGGCGACGACGCTTTCGCGGCCTCGGCGGCTCCGTTGCTCGCGCGCCTGTTCCGCTGCTCGGCCGACCGCGGAGTGAGGCGATGCCTGCTCGAGGGGATCCCCGGCTTCGGGGCGAGGCTGCCGGCCGCGGTCGTCGAGGGCGAGGTGTACCCGGCGCTGACGGGGACGGCGACCGGGGGAGGCGGCGGAGGAGGAGGAGGCACCAACTGCGCGGCCGCTGCCGGCAACGCCCTGGGCTGCGGCTTCTCCGACCCCTCCCCGTACATCCGAGAGCTGACCCTCAAGGCCATGCTGACCCTGGCCCCGAAGCTCCAGCCCCGGACGCTGTCGCAGAGCCTGCTCAAGCATCTCGCGCGCGCACAGGTCGACGCCGAGGGCGGCATCAGGGCCAACACGACGATCCTGCTGGGGAACCTCGCGCCGCTCCTGGAACCCGCCACCGTCCAGCGCGGCGTCCTGCTCAACGCCTTCGCCCGGGCTCTGAGAGACCCCTTCCCCCCCGCGCGAGCCGCCGGGGCCGCCGCTCTGGCCTCGGCGCTCCACCTTCACAGCCCGGCCGACGTCGCGGCCAAGGGGCTCCCCGCCCTGGCCCCGGTCTGCGCCGACGGCGACGGGAGGGCTCGAAGGGCCGCGCTGTCCGCCGTCGACGCCGTCGTCGCAGCTCTGAAGAAGAACGCCGCGGCCCTCGACGACAAGGAGAGAAAGGAGGAGGAGGAGGCCCGGGCGAAAGGAGGAGGGGTCGGCGGGGGCTCGGCTCACTTCTCCCCGGCCGCCGCTTCTCCGCGTGGTCCCGCTCGCGCGGCCCCGGACGTCCTCATCGTCCCCCCGAGGCCGCGGGCGCCTCTCGTTGCAGCAGCAGCCTCGACGAGGAGGCCGAGCAGCGGCGCCAGCGCTCCCCCCTCGTCTTCGTCGAGGGGGCCGTCGCTGTCCGTCGCTGCCGCGAGCGACGACGGCTGGAACGACAACGACGACTTCAGCGGCGACGGAGGACGCGCGACGGGCCACGTCGCACCCCCCGCCGCAGACTTCGACGGCGACGACAACGATGACGAGTGGGAGAGCATGGACGCGCCGGCGCCCCCTCCACCTTTGAGGCCGCGGCCCTCGGCGGCCAACGGCGGAGCGAGGCGGGGCGGCAGTGCTGCTGGCGCCAGCGCCAACGCTGCTCGCGGGGGCGGAGGCGGGGGGCTGAAGCTCGGCCGCTCCGCTGCTGCTTCTGCAGCTGCTGCTCCTGCTTCGGCGGCCTCGCGTTTTTCGGACTTGCAGTTGTGATTAATTGAGGTTGAGAAAACTATAGCATATTGCAAACGAAAGAACTCAGTCTGAAACAAAAATCTATTTTACTTTTTTTTCTTTTAAAAAAAAAACAACTTTTTTCATCTCGTTTCCGTTGGTTCTATCCCTTTCTCTCGCTTTCGAGGTCAAAAGTCCCTCTCGCGCTCGAGCATCCCCGCGACGCGGTCCCTGGTCTTGGCCACGGAGGCAGCCGAAGCGGCGGAAGAGCCCGAGGCCCTCCCCCCGCTTCTCCCCCCGCCGCGGCGGCGGAGCGAAGCGAGCGAAGCAAGGGTCGCGAGGACCCCCCTCTTTCCCCCGTGCTCGCCGTCCTCATCCTCGTCCTCGCCGCTCCCCCAGTCGTCCTCGTCGACGTCCGCCCCGCCTTCGTCTTCGTCATCGTCGTCGTCTCCATTCAAAACGGAAAGGGAGGACGAGAACGCGCCGCCTCCGTCGGGGCCGACCGGCAGATACCGCACCCTCGGCGCCGCGGGCGCCCTCCTCGCCTCGCGCCAGGCCGCGGCTGCGGGGGGCAGGTCGAGCGAGCGCGCGACGGCGTTGGGGTTGCGAGCCGTGTCGCGAGGGGAGGAGGTGAAGGGGGTCTCGACTGCGGTGGGAGGAGGAGGAGGGGGAGGAGGAGGGGGACGAGAAGGAGGGGGAGAGGTGGAGGTAGAGGCGGCGGGAGCGGGAGCGACGACTCTTCCTTTCTCCCTTTCCGTCTCCTTCTCCCTCCTCGCCGCCGCCGCCGCTCCCTGGATCGCAGCCGCGACCCCCTCCGGCAGCGCAGAGGAGCGACGAGAGGCGGAGGAGGAGGTTTCTCTCGTCTCTGCTGCCGCCGTTTCAGCGTACGTCGCGAGCAGAGAGACCTCCGCGCGGAGCTCGGTGCCGTCCTCGGCTCCCCCTCCCTCCCCTCCCAAGAGCGGCGCGTAGACAAACGCGGCGCAGCCGACGCCGCCCGCCGACGAGGGAGAGGAGGGAGAGAACGCCTCCGCGGCGGCCGAGGCGGCGGCCTGCACCGCGGCGCGGGCCTCGGCCCTCGAGAGCCGGTCCAGCGGCAGGAAGACGACGCCGACGAGCGAGGAGGGGCCGACGCCCCCGCCGGCGGCGGCGGCGGCGGCGGCGCCGAGCAGGAAGGGGCTCTCTGCGGCGGCCCTAGCGGCGTCGGCCGCGAGCGCGGCGACGAGCGGCGCTGCGTCCCCTCCTCCGCTCCCTCCTCCCCCGACGGCCGCGGACCCGCGCCCCAGGGCGGACCTCCCCGGCGGGGCCAGAGCGGCGGCCAGGGGGGGCAAGAGCGCCCTCCGGGAGTTCCTCGGCGAGGACAGGGACGCGGCGGAGGGGCCCCTCCTCGCCGGCGAGGCGCCCGCGGCCGAGGCGGCGTCGCGGGCGTGCCACGACGCGGCGCCGTTGCCCGCGACGCCGAGCACGTCGGGGGCCGCCAGCGCCGCCAGCAGGGCCCTCCCGCACTGCGCCAGCGCCGCGTCCGCGATCGCCGCGGCCTCGGCCATCGTGACCCCGGGGGCGCCCGGCTCGGGCGGGGCGGCGGCGAGCACGGCCTGGTCGACGACGGCGGCGACGTGCGCGGCCGACGAGCCCAGCGCGGCGATGGCCGCCGCTGCCGCCCTCGAGGCCTGCGCGCCCTCGAAGCCGAAGGGCGCCGCGACGGCGCAGGCCGTCAGGGCGCCGGCGGCGGCGAACGCCCGCGCGGTGTCGAGCAGGGCCTGCGGTCCAGGAGTGCCGCAGGCGGCGCCGAGGACGACGGCGACGCCCCCGTCGCCGGCCGAGGCGTTGCCCCTGCCGCCGGCGTCGGAGCCGGCGACGGCGGCGACGAGCGCGGCCGCCGCGGCCGGGCCGAGGCGCGCGGGGTTGCCCGCGGCCGCGGTCAGGAGCACCGGCGTGGCCAGCGGGAGGTAATTGTCGGCTGCGGCGGAAGAGGAGGTGAGGGCGGCCAGGGCGGCGGCGTCGGAGTCGAGCGCCCACAGCCTCGGCGGCGCCGCGGCTCCGTCGGCCGCCGGGGTCGTCGGACGCCTCGAGATCAGCGGAAAGTCCATCGCGAGGGACCGGGCCGCCGCGGCGCCCCTGGCGCCGACGCCGACGATGGCGAGCTTTCCCGCGAGGTAGGAGAGGTCGGGGGGCGGGGCCGCGTCCGCGCGAGCGGGGGGAGGCGGAGGGGGTGCTGTCGTTGGTGTCGACGTCGCAGCCGCCGGAGGAGCAGGAGAAACGGCGGCGGCGGCGGCAGGAGCTGCTGCTGCCGCTGTTGCCGCTGTTCCTGCTCCCGCGGTCTCGGCCTCCGGCCAGAGCCTGGCCGCGTCGCGCGCGCTCGAGGACTCCGAGACGGAAGCCACTCGGGAGACGAGGAGGAAGCGCGAGGGAGGGCGGCAGCAAGACTGGGGCCGCTGCGGCGCCGCCGGCGGCGCCCTCCGGCTCCTCACCCCGCCGCCGAGGAAGGCGGCGCTCCCGCCGCCGCTCGGCCGCGCCGCTGCCGTCGACGGAATCATGTTTTTTTGTTTTCAACTCCTCTCCTGCTCCTCCAGGTCCTTCAAGAACGTCCTGGGGTCGGGGGCCGGCCCGGAGAGCCGCGCGCCCGAGAAGTCCAGCCCCGGGTGCTCCTGCTGGAAGCGCTCGAGCAGGAGTCGGCCCGCGTCGTCCTCGGCCGGGGAGCTGCCCTGCGCTCCTCCGGCTTGCTGCTTCTCGTGGCCCGCGAACGCGGCCGCCCAGGGCTCGCCCGGGTCTGCCTTGGTCAGGTGGAGGTGGAGGACGCCGTCCTCTGTTTTTAAAGGTTTTTTTTTGTGGGGTGGGTGTGTGGGGGGAGGGGGGGGGGACAAGAGAGGCGAGGGAGGTGAGAGAGAACGATGAGAGAGGAGAGGTCGGCGGATTTTCAAACCGAACAAGATGATGCTTCGGCTTCGGCGTCGACGAAAAAAACAGAGGCGAAGTAACTCGTTCTTCATCCAATCGATCCGGCCTCCTCACCGAGCGTCCAGAACGACTCTGAAGCCTTGACGACGCTGAAGGTCGCGTGCTGCGATTTTGGTGTGGAGTGGAGGTGAAGAAAGCAGGTTGAAAGGGCGTGAGCGATTTTGCCGTTGTCGACTTCTTCGATCGCGCGTCGTCGAAGAAGAAGCAAAACAGGAAAAACGTTTCGCTCCCCCCGCACGCCGTCTCTCTTCTGTCCCCCCTCTCTGGTCCTTTCCCGATACGAGAGCGGGATAGAGAGCCGTCTCCTTCTGCTCCATTCGAGAGGAAAAGGCAGCACTCACGTCCAGATACGGCGGGTTGCCCTTCAGCCCGAGCCTGCACCGCTCGCGCTCGATGCAGACGTCGAGGTCTCGGCCACGGACTCCCTGCGGGCACGGGACGAAGACGGTGACGTCGCTGAGCGACTGGGACCACTCGTAGGCGACGCGGCCGTCGGGGAGGATGTGTTGGTGTCGAAGGGTCGGGGCGAGGGCTTCCTCAGCTGACATGAACTGTTTGGGAAGCGGAGGAAGAAAGCGGAGTCGAGGGTTGAATGGAACGTCGACGGAGATGTCGAAGAAGGAGAAAAAGTGAGAAAGCAAAAAAAATGTGTCCGCAATCGTCTCACTTCAAACGACAGCTTTCCTTGTGTTTTCTCTCAGACCGTCCTCTCTCTCCCTCGGCTCTTCCCGCACGCCGATGGAGGCCCACGCTCCTTCTAGAGAATAGATAATCTAAATCAGTGAGAGAAAGAGAGAGAGAGAGAGAGAGAGAGAGAAAGGAAAAGGAAGAAGGGAGCCATCATGCTCGCGTCGCTCGCAGCGAGAGCGTCGGCTTCGGCGAGGCTCTTTTCTTCTTCGACCTCGTCTTCGCCTCTCCTCCGCCGCAGCGTGCTCGTCCTCAACGCGGGCTCGTCCTCGCTCAAGCTCAAGCTGTTCGAAGAGGCCGCCGAGGGAGAGAGGGACGTCACCGAGGAGCCCCTCCTCGTCCCCGTCGCCTCGGCGCTGGTCGAGAGGCTCGGGACGGACGAGGCCACGCTCCGCTCGTGGAGGAAAGGAGGGGGCAAGGGCAGCCAAGGCGGCAGCGGCGAAAGCGGCGGCGGAGGAGGACAGAAAATGGGCGCCGCCGAGCGAGTCTCGGCGGGGGACGTCCGAGCCGCCCTCTCCGCCGCCCTGCCCCGCCTCGGCCTCTCGACCTCCTCTTCTTCCTCCTCTCCTCGCCGCCAGCTGACGGCCGTCGGCAACAGGATAGTCCACGGCGGCGAGCTCTCCGAGCCGCGCGACTGGCGAGACGCCGCGACGCGCGCTGCGGTCTCCGCCGCGACGGCGCTCGCGCCGCTCCACAACCCATCCGGCGCGGCGGGAGCCGACGCCGCGCTGGAGGCGTTCCCCGAGGCTCTGGCGCACGTCGCGGTCTTCGACACCGCATTCCACGTCGCAAGCATGGGAGCGGAGGCGTTCACCTACGCCCTGCCGGCGTCGATGCGGAGCCTCTCTTCTTCCTCCTCGCCGTCGTCGTCGTCGTCGTCGTCTTCTTGTTCTCCTCCTTTTCCTCTGCCCCCATATGCGGCAGCGGCGTCCATCCCCCTCCGCAAGTACGGCTTCCACGGCTCCTCGTTCAAGCACGCCGTCTCCGCCGCCTCGAGGCTTCTCGGACTCCCGCCAACTCCGGGAGAGGAGGGGGCGCTCGACGCCATTGCCTTCCACCTGGGAGCCGGGGCGAGCGCGGCCGCGATCCACAGGGGGAGGTCCGTGGACACGTCGCTGGGGGCTACCCCCCTGCAGGGGCTCGTGATGGCGACGCGGTGCGGAGACGTCGACCCGGCGGTCCCGCTGCTGCTCGCGGCGGAGCGAGGGAGGGACGCCGAGGGGGTGCTCCGCGCTCTGAACAGGGACGCCGGGCTCGCCGCCCTCGCCGGGCCCGGCGTTGCGCCCTCCGGGGACATGAGGGACGTCATCGCCGCCGCGGAGAGGGAAGAACGAGAAGAAGAAGAAGAAGAGGAATTTGGGGAAGGGGCGAAAGCTACCAGGAATTCGAGCGGAGCGCGGCTCGCTCTCGACGTCTACGTCCATCGCATCAGGCACTACCTGGGGGCCTTCCTTCTCGGCCGGCACCTGAACGGCAGGGCCCACGCAATCATCTTCACGGGAGGGGTCGGCGAGAACTGCCCGCTGGTGCGGGCGAGGGCGCTCGAAGGGCTCGAGCACCTCGGCATCGAGGTCGACGAGCGGCTCAACGCGGCCGCGGTCGGTTGCCGAGAGGAGGCACTACGGATCGACACTGGCCGGGGCGCCGGCTCGATCGCGGTGGCCGTGGTGCCCGCG
>Ga0315273_10010487_pt1 | contig 11819 bp, 8 predicted proteins | sample YL17G02_0_MG_FD_205753 | JGI IMG/M metagenome (GOLD analysis project Ga0315273, IMG submission 205753) | Sediment microbial communities from Yellowstone Lake, YNP, Wyoming, USA - YL17G02_0 | ecosystem: Environmental > Aquatic > Freshwater > Lake > Sediment | place: USA: Wyoming | collected... | reverse complement strand
GATCGAGCTGCCGCTCGTCTCCGTGCTCGCCGCGATGGAGGACGCCGGCGTCAGGATCGACACCTACCGCATGGGCGAGATCACCGCGCGCCTCGCCGAGAACGTCGAGGAGCTGGAGTCGCGCGCCTACGAGCTCGCCGGCGAGGAGTTCATGCTCGGCTCGACGCAGCAGGTGGGGCGGATCCTGTTCGAGCAGCTGCAGCTCACGCCCGGGCGCAAGGGCAAGACCGGCTACTCGACCGACACGCGCGTGCTGCGCACGATCCGCGACGAGCACCCGATCGTGGCCGTGATCGAGGAGTGGCGCGAGTACTCGAAGCTGCTCAACACCTACCTCGGCCCGCTGCCCTCGCTGATCTCGGAGGCCGACGGGCGCCTGCACACCACGTTCAACCAGGCGGTCGCCGCCACCGGGCGCCTCTCGACCTCCAACCCGAACCTCCAGGCGATCCCGGTCCGCACCGAGCTCGGGCGGGAGATCCGCTCCGCCTTCGTCGCCGAGCCCGGCGCCAGGCTCCTCTCGGCCGACTACTCGCAGGTCGAGCTGCGTATCCTCGCGCACGTCTCCGGCGAGCCGGTGCTGCGCGAGGCGTTCGCCCGCGGCGAGGACATCCACACCGCCACCGCGGCGGAGGTGCTGGGGAAGGACCCGGCGACGCTGACGAAGGACGAGCGCAACGTCGCCAAGATGGTCAACTTCGGGATCATCTACGGCATCTCCGCGTTCGGCCTCTCCGAGAACCTCGAGATCCCGCGCGAGCAGGCGCAGGCCTACATCGACACCTACCTCGCCCGCTTCCCGCACGTGCAGGAGTTCATCCGCCGCACCGTCGCGCAGGCCCAGCAGGACGGCTACGTGACGACGCTGCTCGGGCGGCGCCGGCCGGTGCCGGAGATCCGCGCGTCGAACCGCCAGACGCGCTCGCTCGGCGAGCGGCTCGCGGTCAACTCGGTGATGCAGGGGACGGCGGCCGACGTGATCAAGGTGGCGATGGTGCGGATCCACGAGCGGCTGCGCGCCGAGGGGCGGGGCGCGCGGCTCGTGCTGCAGGTGCACGACGAGCTGCTGCTCGAGCTGCCCGAGCCGGAGACGAGCGCGGTCAGAGAGCTGGTCCGCACCGAGATGGTCGGGGCCTACCCGCTCGACCCGCCGCTGGCGGTCGACGTCGGCACCGGCGAGAACTGGGCCGAGGCCAAAGCGTAGGGGCCGCGCAGCCTCAGCCGTTCTGAGCACACGTCACGCCCGGACTCGGGGACGTCCGGCGTCGCGGCATTTCTGATCTTGCACTCGTCCCCGCGGCGGCGTAGTTTCGCGAGGACAAACACAAGGGGAGGGAAGTCCATGACACGTGTACCCCGCCGGTTGCCAATGGCGCTGCTGGGCGTCGTCGTGCTCGCCACGATCGTCGTGCTCGGGCCGGCAGCGGCCCAAGCTGAGAAGCCCGCGTCGGTCGTCGGCAGCGCCAAGAGGACGGTGCTGTTCGCGTCGGACGGCATGCGGCCCGATCTCATGCAGAAGTACGCCAAGGCCGGTGTCATGCCTACCTACAAGAAGCTGATGAAGGACGGCGCGACCGGCGACAACGGCATGGTCCAGGCATTCCCGCCCAACACCGGCGTCGGCTGGTACACGATGGCCACGGGCACCTACCCGTCCGAGCACGGCTCGACCAACAACACCTTCTTCCGCTCGGGCGACACCTTCTCCAACCGGACGTCCTTCTCCGGCGCCGGAGTCCTCCAGGCCGACACGATCGCGAACGCGGCCGAGCGCGCCGGCAAGAAGGTCGCGCAGATCGACTGGGTCGGCGGCGCCGCCGCGAACATCGACGGCCCGACCGTCGACTTCACCAGCTTCTTCTCCAACCGCGGTGTGCTCGTCGGCGCCGCCGATCCGGTCGAGCAGGCCGGATCGGCGTTCTTCGGCGTCACCTACCAGGTCGCCACCGTCGCCCCGGCGGCGGGCTGGGTGAGCGTCCCGACCGGCGATCCGGCCGCGCCGCCGAAGGAGGCGACGTGGACGATCCCGACCACCTTCTCATCCCAGAACCCCACCCGCACCTACAACGTCTACTTCTACGACAGCGTCACCGGCGGCGGAGCGAAGTACGACCACGCGATCGTCAGCCCCGTCGACAAGACGGGGGCGGCGCCGTCGGTCGACCTGAAGGTCGGCGACTTCCTGCCCGTCAAGCTCACGGGTGCCAACGGCCTGATCGGCACGCGCGCCGGCCAGACGGTCGGCCACTACGTGAAGCTGATCTCGCTCGCGGCCGACGCAAGCCAGTTCAAGCTCTACGACACCTCGCTGGCGCGCGCGATTGCGAAGTGCGGCTCGCCGTGCGCCGGCCTGCCGGCCGGCGGGCCCGGTGAGAACAGTCTCGAGAAGTACATCGCCGACAACCTCCTGCCGTGGGTGGCGGCCGACTTCGCGCCGGAGGAAGCCGGCGTGATCGACGAAGACACCTACGTCCAGCAGGGGCGCGATCTCGAGCGGGCATACGCTCTGCAGGTGCTCAACTACGTCCTCGGAACGCTCCAGCCCGACACGGATCTGGCGATGGTCGGCTACCCGTTCACCGACGAGGTGTCGCACCAGTTCATGGGGCTCGTCTCGCCGACGGATGCCGACGGCGCGCCCAACCCGTGCTACGACGTCAGCCCGAAGTTCAACGACGTCGCGTGCACGGGCCGCGGCACGGCCGGACGGGTTGCGATCCGCGAGGGCTACATCCGCAGCGCCTACAGGGACGCCGACGAGAAGCTCGGGCTCGCCCGCAAGCTGATGGGCGGCAACCCGACGACGTTCGCGGCGTCGGACCACGGCTTCGCGCCGCAGTGGTATGCGGTCAACGCGAACGCGGTGCTGAACGGGTCGAGCGTCAACGGCATCTCGCTGCACGCGAGCAACGCGAGTGCCTCCAACTGCAGCGCCGCCGCGTCCGACCTGACGAAGGCGTGCTGGGCCGGCGGGACGATCCAGATCTACGTCAACCCGACGCTCCCGGCCGGCACGACCTACGCCCAGGTGCGTGCGGCCGTGCGGACCGCGTTCGAGAGCCTGACCGATCCAGCAAATCCGGGCAAGCAGGTGATCGCCAGGATCATGGACAAGGAGGAGCTGCGAAACGTCGACGGCTCCGACTCGCTCCACCCGAACCGCAGCGGCGACGTGGTCGTCGTCACGCGCACGCCGTACCAGTCGGACGCGGGCACGCCGAACGTCGCGATCGCGCTGTCGCACTTCTTCGGGCAGCACGGATTCCTGCCGGACTACGTCGACCTGAAGAACAACATCAACATGCACGCGACGTTCGTCGCGAGCGGGCCCGCGATCAAGCACAAGGACGAGGTGAAGGGACTGCGGGCGATCGACATCGCCCCGACGATCGCGTTCCTGATGGACATCCCCGGCCCGCAGAACGCCCGCGGGCGGATTCTCTACGACATCGTGAAGGGCGCCGAGGACCTCACCGAGGTCACGATCCTCGACATCAGCGACTACCACGGCCAGCTCACGCCGCTGAGCGAGGCAGCCGACTCGGTCGGGCCGACGTTCGGAATCGGCGGCTCGGCGTTCCTGAAGCCGTGGTTCGAAACCTATGAGGCGGAGGCGGCTCTCAGCAACGGCTCAAAGGGCGACGACGACGAGCACGAGAGTGACGACGACGAGCACCAGGGCAAGTCGAACGTGATCGAGATGGCCGCCGGCGACTCCGTCGGTGCGACGCCGCCGATCTCGAATTTCTTCGGCGACACGCCGACGATCGAGATCATGAACATGATGGGGATCGACATCGACGGCCTCGGCAACCACAACTTCGACCGAGGCCAGGACTACCTGCGTCACACGTTGATCCCGCTCGCGCACTACCCGTTCGTGAGTGCGAACATCGTCGACGCGAGCGACAAGACGCCGGCGGAGTGGTCGAAGTCGAAGGTGTTCAAGTTCGGCCACGGCGCGAACGTCGGGTTCGTCGGGTTCTCGAACGATGACCTGACGGAGCTGATCGACCCCGCCGGGCTCGTCCCGTTCCGCGTCACGAACTCGACCGCTGCGGTCAATGCCGAGGCGGCCGAGCTCGCGAAGAAGACGGATGCGGTCGTCGCGATCGGTCATCTCGGGGCGAACGACGGCACGCTGACCGCACCGACGGGTCCGCTCGTCGACCTCGCCGACGGTGTGTCGAACGTCGACGCCGTGATCGGCGACCACACCGACTTCCAGGTGCTGACGACACGCCCGAACGGCGTGCTCGTGACCGAGAACCGCAGCAAGGGCATCCGCTTCACGCGGGTGCGACTGGTGATCGGCCCGGGCAAGCAAGGCGTCGTCTACCAGACGGCTGACTTCCACAAGCCGTGGGATATCGGGATCACGCCCGACCCGGCGATCCAGGCGAAGATCGACGACCTGAACGCCCAGCTCGGGCCGATCCTCAACACCGTGATCGGGAGCTCGACGAAGTTCATCCCGCGGACCGACCAGTGCGGGAACACCGCCGGGCGCCTGTGCGAGTCGCTCGTCGGCAACGTCGTCACGGACGCGATGAGGACGAAGTACGCGCCGATCGGCGTCGACTTCGCGATCACGAACTCGGGCGGCCTGCGGGCCGATCTGACCTGCCCGACGACCGACAACCCGAGCGACTTCTGTCCGGCGTACGCCCCGCCGCCGTTCCCGATCACGCGCGGTCAGGACCTGACGGTGCTGCCGTTCGGGAACATCGTCGTGACGCTGACGGTGAACGGCGCCGAGCTGAAGACGATGCTCGAGAACGGCATCGGCCTGATGCCGACGGTTCAGGGTCGGTTCCCACAGGTCTCGGGCCTCTGCTTCACGTACGACATCGCAGCTCCGGCCGGGAGCCGGGTGACGGGCGCGGTGAGGGCGGATGCGGCCGGCAACTGCACGGCAACGCCGGTCGGGCTGACGGCAGCGTCGTCGTACAAGATCGCCGAGAACGACTTCATGGCGAACGGCGGCGACGGGTATCCGTTCTTCACGCCGCGCGTGACAACCCAGGACCGCATGGACCAGGTCGTCGCGGACTACATCACGGCGAGCTCGCCGCTGACCCCGGTGGTGAACGGCGCTCCAAGCGGACGGATCAACTGCGCGGACTCGAACGGCGTGGTCGCGCCGAACTGCCCGGTGCTGGTCCCGTCACCGTAGCCGGGAGGTGTGGGCCCGCCGCCTCGCGCGGCGGGCCCACACCCCAATCGCCGCAACGGTGAGGACTGGGCCTAGGGCAATCGCCTAAAGTACGCCTACCTCCGCGCCGATAGAGGCGCCATGCGACACGCTTTGGTTCCCCTTCTCGTCTTCGTGCTGGCCGGGATCGCGGCGACCGCGTCCCCGGCGGCGGGCACCGAGCGGATCGCCTGCAACACGAAGAAGTTCCTCGTCGAGTTCTCGCCGCCCAAGCAGGGCGTCGTCGCGCTGACGCCGACGCAGCTCCTGGCGGTGACCTCGCCGACCGCCTACCGCCTCTCGACCGCGTGCAGCGCCGCCGGGAAGGCCACCGCCGTGAAATGGGGCGGCGGCCCCGTGAAGTCGGCGTCGAAGGAGACCTTCCTCAAGTGCAGCACGCCGCAGGCCGTCGAGATCGGGATCGCCCAGACGAGCCCGGGCGACGGCGCGATCCTCAACGTGTCGCTCGCACACGGGGGCGACGGCGTGCTCTCGATGACGATGAAGAAGGGCGCAGGCTCGAAGCTGAGCTACGACCCGCGCTTCTGCAAGGCGGCCTAGGCAAACCGTTCGCGCCTCGGAACGGCCGCTATACTGAGCGGCCGCTATGACCGAGACTGCCGACATGACCGACCCGCGCCTCGAGGAAGGCGTCTGGACGATCGGCCCCGACGGGGAGCTCGTTCCGGACTACGAGTCCACCTTCCCGACGATCAACGAGGGCGAGGTCGTGCACGGCACGGTCGTCCGCGTCGACAAGGACGAGGTGCTCGTCGACATCGGCTACAAGTCGGAGGGCGTGATCCCGGTCTCCGAGCTCTCGATCCGCCGCTCGATCAACCCGGCCGACGAGGTGAACGTCGGCGACGAGATCGACGCGCTCGTGATGACGAAGGAGGACGCCGAGGGCCGGCTGATCCTCTCGAAGAAGCGCGCCCGCTTCGAGCTCGCCTGGAAGGCGATCGAGGTGGCCGCCGAGTCGGGCGACCCCGTGATCGGCAAGGTGATCGAGGTGGTCAAGGGCGGCCTGATCCTCGACCTCGGCGTGCGCGGCTTCCTGCCCGCGTCGCTCGTCGACATCCGCCGCGTCCAGGACCTCGACGAGTTCCTCGGCAAGGACCTGCGCTGCAAGGTGATCGAGCTCAACCGCTCGCGCAACAACGTGGTGCTCTCGCGGCGCGCGGTGCTCGAGGACGAGCGCAAGGAGATGCGGCAGGCGATCCTCGACCGGCTCAACCCGGGCGACGTCGTCGAGGGCCAGATCTCCAACATCGTCGACTTCGGCGCCTTTGTCGACCTCGACGGGATGGACGGCCTGATCCACATCTCCGAGCTCTCGTGGAGCCATGTGAACCACCCCTCGGAGGTGCTCGAGATCGGCCAGACCGTCAAGGTCAAGGTGCTCGACATCGACCGAGACCGCCAGCGCATCTCGCTCGGGCTCAAGCAGACCCAGACCGACCCGTGGCAGCAGGTGCTCGAGAGCTATCGCGAGGGCGACGTCGTCGAGGGCCGCGTCACGAAGGTCGTCACCTTCGGCGCCTTCGTCGAGATCCTCCCGGGCGTCGAGGGCCTCGTCCACATCTCCGAGCTCGCGGCGCACCACGTCGAGAACCCGCGCGAGGTCGTCTCGCAGGGGGACGCCGTGAACGTGCTGATCCTCGAGGTCGACGCCGAGCGCCGCAGGCTCTCGCTCTCGCTCAAGCGGGTCGAAGAGGGGACGGCGCCGCTGCCGCGGCCCGACGGCGCCGAGTCGGTGCACCGCACGCCGAAGCTCGACCTCTCGGAGGAGGTCTTCGCCGAGGACTCCGCACCGCCGCTCGAGGTGGTCGAGGTCGAAGCGGAGCCGGAGCTCGAAGCGGAGCCGGAGCTCGAGGCCGAGGCCGAGGTGGAGCTCGAGGCCGAGGTGGAACTCGAGGCTGAGGTCGAGGCGGTGGCCGAGGAGGCGGGCGACCCCGCAGCCGAGAGCGCCGAGCACGCTGAGCCCGACGACGACACCGCCGCGTAGACCGGTCTCGGTCGCGATCACCGGCGGCATCGGCGCCGGCAAGAGCGAGGCGCTGAAGGCGTTCGCGCGCCACGGCGCGGCGGTCGTCTCGAGCGACGACATCGTCCACGCGCTGCTGCGCGAGGACGACGAGGTGCGGGCCGCGCTCGTCGAGCGATTCGGGCCGCAGGTGATCACCGCGACCGGCGAGGTCGATCGCGCCGCGATCGCCGACATCGTCTTCAAGGACCGCGCGGCGCTCGAGTGGCTCGAGGCGCTCCTCCACCCGCGCGTGGCGCAGCAGTACCTGGCGTGGAGGGACGCGCTGGCCGCGGGGCCGCGCCCGCCCGCGCTCTGCGTCACCGAGGTGCCGCTCCTCTACGAGTCGGGAGGCGACGCGCGCTTCGACGTGGTCGTCGTGGTCACCGCGCCGGCGGACGTGCGCGGCGAGCGCTCCCACGTCCGGCGCGACGACCGCGAGCAGCGGCTGATCCCGGACGAGGAGAAGGTGAAGCGGGCGGACTTCGCCTATCTGAACGACGGCACGCTCGAGGAGCTCGACGCCTTCGTCGCCGACGTCGTCGCCAAGCTGAGCGCGTGAAGAAGCTCGCGGCGCTCGTCCTCGTCGTGGGTGGGCTCGCGCTCGGTGCCCTCTACGTCATGCACAGCCAGCCGCCGTGGTTCGAGCGGCTCCGCTACCCGCTCCGCTATCAGGCGATCGTGCGCGGCCACGCGCGCAACTACCGGCTCGACGCGGCGTTGCTCGCGGCGGTGATCTACCAGGAGAGCAAGTTCGACGCATCCGCGCGCTCGAGCTCGGGCGCGATCGGGCTGATGCAGCTCCTGCCGTCGACGGCCAAGGGGATCGCGCTCCACACGGGCGGGTCGGGGTTCCGGGTCAGCGACCTCGAGAACCCGGAGATCAACGTCCGCTACGGGTCGTGGTACCTCCGCCATCTGCTCGACCGCTACGGCGACGAGCGGCTGGCGCTCGCCGCCTACAACGCGGGCCAGCACAACGTGGACGGCTGGCGCGCCGCGGGCAAGGGGATCCAGTTCGCCGAGACGCGCGCCTACGTGAGCCGGGTCGAGCACCTGAGGCACGTCTACCGAAGGGCCTACGCGCACCAGCTTGGTTACTGACAGCGTCACGACACTTGACAGACGCCGAACTGATGTCATAATGACATCACGATGCGAATCCAGGTCTACGTCGATGCGCTGAAGGACGACCTCACGGCCGCGGCCGCCGCGGGCGACGAGCAGGTGGCGGACGCCGCCGCCAGGCTTCTCGCCGTGCTCGATCCGGCCCTCCGGCTCCGCCTGCTCGACGCGCTCGGCGAGGCCGCGCGGGAGCTCGGCGACGCGCTCCCCGAGGGGCGCGTCGAGGTGCGGCTCGCCGGCTCCGACCCCGAGCTCGTGTACGTCGAGGATGCGACCGCCGCCGCGCCCGCGGTGGAGGACGCCCTCAGCGCCCGGATCACACTCCGCCTGTCCGACGGCCTCAAGGCCGGGATCGAAGCCGCCGCCGCCCGCGAGGGCGTCTCGGCCAACTCCTGGATCGTGAGCGCCCTCGGCCGGGCCACCGAGCCGCGCCGCGGCCGCGTCGGGCACCGCCTGACGGGCTTCGGCCAGAGCTGAAAGGAGCACCACATGCCACTCGTCCGCCTTCCCTTCACGATCGTCGAGCTCCCCGGCAGCGACGCGTACGACCTCGACCGCCTCGACGAGCGCCCGTCCGGCCGCCACGGCAAGGGCGAGTCCCGCAAGGTACGCCGGCCCCGCAGGGGTCACTGATGACCGCCTTCGAGACGCCCGGCCGGCTGGAGCTGGACCTCCGCGTGCCCGTCGGCGAGGTCGAGCTCGAGGCCGCCGAGACGGCCACGACCGAGGTCGAGCTCGAGCCCTTGCACGACGACGATGCGAGCCGCAACCTGGCCGAGCGGGCCCGGGTCGAGCTGCGCCCACGGGGCGAGGGTCACGAGCTCCTCGTCGACGTGCCCGAGGAGCGTGAGTTCGGGATTCGCTTCGGCCGCAAGGCGGCGGTGCGGCTGCGCGTCCGCTGCCCGCAGGGTGCGACGGTCGCCGTGAAAACGCGTTCGGCCGACGTCGCGGCGCGAGGCCGCTTCGGGCCCGCGGGCGTGCGCACCGTCTCGGGGGACATCGAGTGGGAGGCCGTCGACGGCGACGGGACTCTCGAGTCCACGAGCGGCGACATCCACGTCGAGGCCGTCAGCGGCGGCCTCACCCTGAAGACTGTCTCCGGCGACGCGGTGGTCGGCACGGTCGGGGGACGGCTCACCGCCCAGTCGGTCTCGGGCGACCTCCGCGTCGACGGCGTCGACGGGCCCGTGACGACGAAGTCCGTCTCCGGCGACCAGCGTCTGACGGTCGCCGAGGGCGAGGTCACGCTCGAGTCGGTCTCGGGCGACCTCGAGGCGCGCGTCCGCCGCGGCTCGCGCGTCTACGTCGACGCGGCCGCGCTCTCGGGCGACGTCTCGTCCGAGCTCGAGCTCTCCGGCGTCGCGGGCGAAGCCGGCGGCCCGCTGGTCGAGATCCGGGCCCGCTCGGTCAGCGGCGACGTGAAGATCTCGCGCGCCTGAGCGGGGGCCGCGGCGGCGGCTAGGCTAGGCGCATGCCCGAGTTCCGGACGTCGTCCTCCTACCGCCCGATGGGCGACCAGCCGTCTGCGATCGAGACGCTCGCGCCGGCGATCCTCGCGGGCGAGCGCTACTCGACGCTGCTCGGCGCGACCGGCACGGGCAAGACGGCGACGATGGCCTGGCTGATCGAGAAGATCCAGCGGCCGGCGCTCGTGATCGCCCACAACAAGACGCTCGCGGCCCAGCTCTGCAACGAGTTCCGCGAGTTCTTCCCCGACAACGCGGTCGAGTACTTCGTCTCGTACTACGACTACTACCAGCCCGAGGCGTACGTCCCGCAGGCCGATCTCTACATCGAGAAGGACTCGTCCCGAAACGACGACATCGACCGGCTGCGCCACGCCGCCACCGCGGCGCTCCTCTCGCGCCGCGACGTCGTGATCATCGCCTCGGTCTCCTGCATCTACGGCCTCGGCTCGCCCGAGGAGTACCGGGAGCGCGTGCTCGAGCTCGCGGTCGGCGAGGAGCACGACCGCGACGACGTCCTGCGCACGCTCGTGGACAGCCAGTACGCGCGCAACGACACCGTGCTCGGCCGCGGCCGCTTCCGCGTCAAGGGCGACTCACTCGAGGTGCAGCCGGCGAACGGCGAGACCGCGTACCGCATCTCGTTCTTCGGCGACGAGGTGGAGCAGATCACGCACTTCGACCCGCTCACGGGCGAGGTGCTCTCGCGGCTCGACAACCTGACGATCTTCCCGGCCACCCAGTACGTGACCTCGAAGCCGACGATCGAGCGCGCGGTGGCGGAGATCCAGGCCGAGCTCGAGACGCAGGTGCGGCGCTTCGAGGCGGAGGGCAAGCTGCTCGAGGCGCACCGGATCCGGCAGCGCACCGAGTACGACCTCGAGATGATGCGCGAGCTCGGCTTCTGCAACGGGATCGAGAACTACTCGCGGGTGCTGGAAGGCCGGCCGCCCGGCTCGCATCCGTTCACGCTGCTCGACTACTTCCCGTCCGACTTCGTCTGCTTCGTCGACGAGTCGCACCAGACCGTGCCGCAGATCGGCGGCATGTACGAGGGCGACCGCTCGCGCAAGCAGACCCTCGTGGACTTCGGGTTTCGCCTCCCGGCGGCGCTCGACAACAGGCCGCTGCGCTTCGACGAGTTCCTCGGCAAGGTGCCGCAGCTCGTGTTCGTCTCGGCGACCCCGGGGGCCTACGAGCTGCGCCACTCGACCGTCGTCGCCGAGCAGCTGATCCGCCCGACCGGGATCATCGACCCCGAGGTCGAGCTGCGCGCGACCGAGAACCAGATCGACGACCTGCTCAACGAGATCCGCAAGCGGGAGGAGGCGGGCGAGCGCGTGCTCGTGACGACGCTGACGAAGAAGATGTCGGAGGACCTGACCGACTACCTGCTCGAGTCGGGCGTCAAGGCGCGCTACCTCCACTCCGAGATCGACACGCTCGAGCGGATCCAGATCATCCGCGGGCTGCGCCTCGGCGAGTACGACGTGCTCGTCGGCGTCAATCTCTTGCGAGAGGGGCTCGACCTGCCCGAGGTGTCGCTCGTGGCCGTGCTCGACGCCGACAAGGAGGGCTTCCTGCGCGGCAAGACGGCGTTGATCCAGACGATCGGGCGTGCCGCGCGCAACATCCACGGCAAGGTGCTCCTCTACGGCGACAAGATGACCGAGGCCCTCACGGGCGCGCTCGAGGAGACGAACCGCCGCCGCGCGATCCAGCTCGCCTACAACGAGGAGCACGGGATCACCCCCGAGACGATCGTCAAGGGCGTCTCCGACATCGCCGAGTTCCTGACGATGGAGTCGCCGACCGTGCCGGGCCGGCGCCGCCGCGGCACCTCGAAGGTGGAGGGGATGAGCCGTGAGGAGCTCGAGAGGCTCGTCGTCACCCTCGAGGAGGAGATGTTCGCCGCCGCCGAGGAGCTGCGCTTCGAGTACGCGGCCAAGCTCCGCGACGAGATCAAGGAGCTGCGGCGGGAGCTCCAGGCGCTCGCCCAGAGCGCGGC
>Ga0315273_10010486_pt1 | contig 11820 bp, 10 predicted proteins | sample YL17G02_0_MG_FD_205753 | JGI IMG/M metagenome (GOLD analysis project Ga0315273, IMG submission 205753) | Sediment microbial communities from Yellowstone Lake, YNP, Wyoming, USA - YL17G02_0 | ecosystem: Environmental > Aquatic > Freshwater > Lake > Sediment | place: USA: Wyoming | collected... | reverse complement strand
TCCCTATGAAATATGCGGGGTAGGCCGACATGCGCGTTTTGGTCGAAAAATTTGGTTTTTTGAATGAGGTTAACAGGCTTAAGTCATTATCAGAAAAAGAGTAAAAAAAAATTTCAATTTTTCGATTTTTGGTTTGCGCCATAAGCGCATTTGTGCGAAAATCGAGTTTAAATCATTGTATCAAAAGGATTTACAAAAATTACGGTTTCTTTATCTTTTTAATTTTTTACCGCTGTCCTTGGGAATCCTTACGGAGAGGTCGCCGAGAGCGCAGAGATAAAGATAATATATAACCGCGGATTTGCGAGGATTTACACGGAATTTGTTTTTGACCACGAAAAAGCTCAAAAGACGCAAGACACAAGGCGGACAAGCCCGCCACACAGATAGCGGGCAAGCTCGCCACACAGATCCGCCTACGGCGGACAAGTGGCGGGTAAATTTTTGGTTTGACGGATCAGAATCTTTTCGCTATTTTTTATATGATTGATATGCACCTGGGAGAGAACACAACTGAGAAATCTTGGATCGTATCTTGTGAATCGTGAATCGTATCTCGCTAAAGGATTTGGTTTGGCGGGAAGTGCGGGATTGAAAATGCGCTTTTGGCTTTGCCGAAACTGATGAATGGGGAAATAAGGGTGAAGGATGCAAAAGAATTAGTTAGGGAGTGCAATTCTTCGATAGAAGAAATACAAAAAGAATATGCTACCGCTCTTAACGAAAAAGAAATTAAGCCACAACTTTTGATAAGAATTAAGAACTTTATGGAAAATCTAAGATCTTCGTTGGATTTTACTGCACATGCATTGTTTGACAAGTATGGTGATAGGTCATCGAGAAAAAACATATGTTTCCCCTACGCTTGGGAAGGCTTAGATATAACTAAGTTTAGAAATAAGAACAGGATTGAGAAATGTATACCGGGATTATCGAGCAATCGACCAGATATTGTCGCTAAGATTGAAGGTTATCAATATTTTTCAGGTAAGGAGAATGCTTGGTTACCAAAGTTCATGGATTTGAATAATGAGAATAAACATCAGAGGCTAACCCCGCAAAAAAGAAGGGAACGAAAGGAACTTAGAATATCATCTGGAGGAGCATCTATGTCTCTTGGAGAAGGCGCCCTTGGTTCTATGGAAAGAGGTGCATCAATTCGAATGGGCAGAATGGTTATTCCTGGGGGACAGAGTTTCAATGTAAATAAACCTCCCATTACCTTTGGAGAAGGGGAAAAAGAAATAATAACCTGGGTTTCTTTCCATTTTACTTCCAACAAACAACCGGTGATGCCGTTCCTTAAGCAAGCATTAAGAGGGGTTGAGAAGATTGTGAATGAGTTGTCAAATATGTAATAGTAATATAAAAATCAGTGCCGGTTCACAAAGTATAGGACCTATTTTTTTCATGTTAAATGTGAAATAAGAATTAGCGGGAAAGGTATCGAAAAATGATAGATAACTTTTGGATTTTCGTAACACAATTAGTCAGTCTCTTAGTCTATGTTTGTACGGCTTTGGGGCTATATAGATTGTTGGCAGCACAAAAAGACGCGACAATTGAGGCTAAGAATGCAACAATTGAGAATTTGAAAATTCAACTTCAACAAGCTGAAAGTAAAGTACCTGACACATTAGTTAAACTATTGCAAGATCGTCTCAAAATTTCACAGGAAGAGCTTGAACGATTGAAGCATGATAAAGATAAATCTACAGATGAAATACGGTCATTGAGAGAACGCCAAGAAATCACTAGTGAAATAGTATGCAATTTGTTTACGACTATTAATGTGTTTCAGTTTCTATCCGATCCAAAAAACGTAGATTATAAAGATTTTGTGGTTGATGTCTGTGGAAGTGTAGATGAAGCAGCGAATACAATAATAATATCAGCAGATATTTTTGAATTAGCTGGCAAGAAGGGGAAAAAAATAAACGAGAAAAGCGATATCCAGGATGTGTTTGCAGAAAGTAATAGAAACGATATAATAGTAGGTAGGGTAAAGTGCAGAAAGTCATATGTCCTTCTAAAAGACAATACAATATGGATTGAGAAAGAAGGATTAGCAGAGTTAAAAGAAAAACATAGTAATATCCGAAGTGTGATAAATTAAAATGCATTGTGAGATGAGTATAACGAAATAAGCACACAAAGAAGACATTGTCAAAACGTTATTTTAGATAAAAAATTTTTTCTTGCAAGGGGTGTTTGTTTTTAATCTCTTTTTCCTCTCGGCGGCCCAATCGATTTGTTATTTGGTACAGATATTAACCCACCGGATAAACCGGTGGGCTTTCGGATGGGAATATTAAACCGGCGGGCTATTGTTTTTCTGATGTTATTTTCAATGTCCCTAAGCGATACCGGTGGTGGCCATCGTCGTCAGGTAACGGCAGGGCGATGTAGGGTGTCCCTATCGGTGTTCCAATTGATATGTAAACGTCATAATTGCCCGGCTTGATACCGCAGGACTTTAAGCCGGATGCCCAAGGCAGTGTGAAGGTCGATTCCTGGTTTCGCAGCTCGGCCTTTCCCGCCGCAGCAATACAACTATCCTCTTTCTTATTTTGCGAGCGGCAATAAGAGCTTGCTCTGAGTGGTTACGATTTTTTTATATTAAACAGATTTAAATAGTGCTCTGATTTCATAAATATGCCGCCGCTTTTTTCGTAGAAATCTTCATTCAGGTCAAATACGCCATTTTTCGTGATGGTCCAGGATGCACCTGCACAGGGATGGCAGCTTTTCATTTTCTCCCAATTAGCGTAGTTCTGATGACCGTTTGATTCCAGCAAGCCCAAGCCGAGGCCGGGAAATGGGGCAATTCTTGCGGCGACATTTTTGTTCCAATCGACCAGAATGGGATTAACTGTCAGGTCGGCACAGAAACAGGGGACATTTTTTTTGTGTGCTGCTTTTACGATTTTGAGTGTCATACTGAGCGTTTTGGCGATAGCCTTTATCGCAATTGCGCTGTATCCGGCTTGTATTCTTCTTTCAGCATCTTCGCTTGTGTGCGCACTTTCGTCGGCGGCGATGCGAACCCCAAGGTCGCTGACGTCGACTTGGCATTCTTCGGGGAAGGGTTCTTCGAGTATGGCAATCTGATTAAAGGCCCCGATTTTTTCGGCATGGTCCAAGAGTTTTTTAAGGGTTTCCTTTTTTTCGTATCTGCCGTTAGCATCGAAGTAGTAAGGAATTTTGCCGTTTTTTGTATAAGGGATTTCTTTATTGCCGATGGCTTTGTGTATTTCTTCTATTCTCCTCTTGTCTTTGTCGAGCATTTCCTGCTGCGTTCCGGGCTGACCGATTTTTATCTTCAGGAAAAAATACCCTTCATCAACCGCCTTTTTTATTTCATCTATAGGTACTGCGTACGTCATCAGTGGAATGCTTGCGATTTTTTCGTGCCTGCAGGACAGAGCATCTCTATAAGGTGGTGGAATCATTTCATCGAAGCTATTGAAACCGTTTTCCTTTGCATAGACCAGCCAGGCAGCGTTATCCACCGCCACGAGGGCATTTAGCGCAAAGGTTTTTCTCAGTTTTTTGTTTTGGGTGATTTTTCGGCCGTATTCGTAAACGTGCGGCAAAAGGGTTTCCAATAGCTCAATCGGGTCTCTGAATGTCAGACTTTTTGTTTTTTGCAGGGCATATTCAAGCAGGGCGTACATCATCGCATCAGCCGCCGGTTTGGAATAAGATGCAAAGACCTGTGCGTCGGACCATAAGACACTTTGCGAGCCGAGCCCAATTTCTTTTATACCAGAGTCACTTTCGAGCATCGCGGCGACCTGCCATTCTTCAGTTACATATCCTCCCTTAAATCCGAATGGTCTGATTAGCGGCTCTCTTTCAAAATTCGAGTCGACCGATTTTATTCGAATGGTTTTTAAGCTCATCTGTTTATCTCCATTTTTCAAAGGGGGAACACAATTGCCCACGACCCCCAAAAGACCTGCCATTGCTCCGGTGGAAACTGCTGTGGAAAGAAATTTCCGGCGAGATATTCCCTCTTTGAGATTTTCTTTCATACGCCTTTCTTTCATCTGTTACTAAGGACTTTCATTGACATTTTAACTACCCAAATATGGCTTTACAACCGATATATCAGCAATTACTATAAAGTGCAAAGAATGGCAGTTATTGTAACTACGAAGTTGTATTCGGTACTACAGCATAATTCGATGGGAGCGATTTATGAAAAAAACCGATAATCTAATCCAGCCGGAGAAAGTACCCCACTTCTGGTTGTGTGCGGGACTGCTTGCCATTTTGGCTGCCTCAATATTATCTCGTGATATAACGTGTCCGTTTTACGGACTGCACAGCTGGGGCCAGGCACATGATGCGTGGGTTGCCAGGAGCCATGCGAAGTATGGCCTTGGATATACAAAAGGTTTTGACACCTTTGCCGTGGGTAATCCCGCCGGCGCAAATGCAGGGCGGTATCTTGACCACCCTGTCCTTTTCGGTCTTGTCAACGCACTGGCGATGGTTATCTTTGGTATTAACACGTGGGCCTTGCGAATAACCAATGTATTGGCAACGGTAATTGCACTACTTTTGTTTCTTAAGATTTTGCGAGGACTGTTAGATGACATATCGGCATTGCTTGCAGGTCTTTTCTTCTGCCTGTTTCCTCTTATCGGCTACTTTGGCGTCAACCAGTGGCTGTACCCTTTAAGTTTTGCGGCCATCTGGTGTTATCTTGTGCTGACAGGAGCTTTGAAAGACGGCCCGCCGCCGAAAAGATTCCACAAATGGGTCCTGGCTGTTTCGCTCTTCCTGGCTTTGCAAATGACGTGGGAGGGATTCTTTTTCGCACTTGCTATCGGCGTCCATTATGTTTCTCGGTGTATCTACCGAAGGCAGCTTCCGGAAAAGGGCCTTTTGGCAATACTAATTATCGCTCCGTTATCGAGCCTGGTACTGGTTATTTTGATATTGGCGGCCGGCGGTCACTGGGATTTTCACAGGATAATTGAGCTTGCCAGGATACGAGCGACCAGCGGAGAAATTGAAACTTTAACGTGGTCTATGTGGTTTGAGAGATTCTGTGAACATGCGGTAACGAATTTCACACTGCCGATATTAATTTGGACCATTGCTTATTTGACTTTAGGCCAACTGTTCGTATTTGCCTCTTCAAGTTCTGATAAGCAGAAGGTCAAGGTCTCAAGGCGATATCCGCAATTCTGGCTTTTCCTTATGCCTGCGGTTTTTCAGCTGACGATGCTAAGAGGGACACTTTCGCCGCACCAATATTGGGAACGCCCTCTTGTGCCGTTTATCGCTATCGCTGCCGCTCTTGGGGTAATGACCCTGTATGATATTCTGAAAAGAGTTCATCGGCGACTCGCCGTCGTAGGCGCACTGGTTTTGATTGCAGGACTGTTTATTTCGTGTGTTGTAGGCACCAACTACTATTATGGTATAAGATGGCAAGCAATCCAAAAAATCGAAATGTTCAAGATGCTGAACCGATTAATACCGCCTGACAAAGCCCTTTTGAGTTTTGAACCATATACTATAGACCAGTTTCCAGGGATAAAAGCGGCTTCTTACCGGCCGGAGATTGCCTGGTATCTCGACAGAGACATTGAGGTGGCCCAGAGCTTAAAGGATATTGAAGAAAAGCGCAAAACCGGAAAATACCCTTATTACCTGGTACCAAAGACGCACCAGGTAAAAGAAGCGGCCGCTTATATACAAATGTTGATAACCCAACTGGAAAAACGATATAAGGTGGTTGCAGAATACCCCTACGTACCCTGGGAAAACAGAAATCTACCCTGGCATAAAAAGGCAGATAAAAACATAAGAATATATAAAACAGGGCTGTTTCCGCAGGTCATCTTTGATTTGAACAGCAGGGTGAGCGAATGACAATAGCCAAAAACTATTCGATTTTAACCATTTAATCCTGCCTACCGGTTTTGGCGGTCATTTTAGTTTTTTTCGCGCGCCTTTTCACTTTTCTCTTGGGGCCTGTTGGTATTTTGCAGTGCGATTGTACGCGATAGCTCGGTTATGGAAGCGGCCAGGGCCACACATCGACGCCAAAGACCAGCGATAAGAAAAAACAGGAAAAGGTGCGAAAGATAAAAAATAAGATCAGCGCCTCGTCCAACCCCAATAATCTTTGCCGCACGAGTCGAAACATCTGGGAAAATGACTAAGAACATCAGAAGAAAAAACAGTAAAAAAACAAAAAGTCTCTTAGCCAAAACCAACGACTTCTGAACTAAAAACGCTCGTAAAACTATTACCAGAAGTATTAGAAGAATGATTTTAATCGGGGTAATCGGGGTCATTTTTTGTCTCCCATAAACAGTTCGTATAAAATGTTAATTGAATTAAAAATGGATTGTCCCTTGGCTTTGGAATACCGGGTATATCGAATGGTAACCGGCACTTCGCGGTAGGCCAGCTTGTTTCGGGCAATTTCTGAGAGTATCTCGGAGGAATGTGCCATCCCGTTCTGTGTAATTGTAATTTTTCGAAGAGCCTGGGCCCTGAATGCACGTATTCCGTTGTGAGTATCTGTAATCTTCAGGCCGGTGGTGAGCCTGGTCAGGACGGTGGCCAATTTCAGAACCAGCCTTTTTGCCGTCGGCATTCCCTCCGGCACCGATGTCAGGAAACGTGAGCCTAATGCGACATCGATTGCCTCATTCTGCAATTTATCCACAAGCGAGCCGACGTCCTGCGGCTGCATCTGACCATCGGCGTCAAAGGTTACAACGATTTGGGCCTTTTCTCTCAGAGCATATTCGAACCCGGTTGCAAGGGCCGCTCCCTGTCCGAGGTTGATTGGATGTCTAAGCACATGCACGGGAAATTTACCTGCTATTGTCGCCGTGCCATCCGAAGAGCCGTCATCGACGACGACAATATGATATGACGAATCGTACTGCAGTAACTCTCGAAGCACATTTTCAAGTATTGGTGCCTCGTTATAGGCTGGAATTACAATCCACACCGACGGACGTTCCATGTCCTGACTCCACAAAAGAACCAGAAGGCCTTTAGAAACTACACTTTATACACATCATACACCATAACGGAATCTTTCGCAATCACCTCGATTTAGTATCCAGTTTTTCAGACCAGCAATGTATTGGCAAAACCACCAGGAGGCTAAGCATGTCGCCCCTATATAGTGTACATTCAGGAAAATGACGAAGGCTTGGCAGCTTCAAAGAACAGCGCAGAGTCAGCTTTGCCCTCGCAGCTCATTGAAAAACGAAAACCAAAAAAATTTATATTTTTTTGATTCGATTTGGTTCATGGATATGAATGGTTTTATTGGACATTGAAGTAAGCAGCAGAGGGGGTTTGTCCCGCTGAAGCTATATATTGTGTATTGGGCACAGGGAAGTCCGCTATATTGCGGTTTGAGTTATAGGGCGTTGGTTGTGTGGTTGTCTGGTTGGCTAAAGAAAAAATGTTTGCACTGTCGATATTGCCGTAGGTCAAGGATTATTTTTACAAGTTCGAAAGGGTCGTGTGTATGAGTAAAAGGGAGTTGATAGACTGTATTCGTGAAATCAATAAAACCGCCAGAGCGGAATTTCTTGCCAATTTTTCCGAAGAAGATTTGAATGCTTATCTCGAGCATCTGATGGAGCTTGACCTGGAAGAGCTGGCGGTCTGTTGTTGAGGACTTGCTTTTTTGGCAGGTGGCTTTTTATCAGCTTTTTAACCTGCATCGTTAGGGTTGTGCTTCACTTGGGGGGCTGTTTGTATCCGCAGGGCTTTTTTCTCCTTTCGCCGGCTCAGTTAAAGATACCACCGGTGGTGCCTGCTCGGCGGGGACAAGCGGCGGAACCTCGGCAATGTTGTTTTGCTTGAACTCGACAAGGACAGGGAAGAAATCATTCGGAACATCAAAAACAAAGTCCATCCATGTTACGCTTTCCTTGAAGTCGGCAATTTGTATCTGGTCATTTAATTGTTTTCTATATAGCTGGCCAGTTGTTTTTAAGTATCCGAGAGGATAAATGTTTATTCCTTTTCCGGCCAGCGGGTCTTCCGCAGAGCCTTTTTGTTTGCAAATCAGCCTTAGCTGGGACAGTGTAAATTTTCCTGCATCTTTTGCCGCGCTTCTCTTTATTCCAACCCGCACGATTGTAAGGTTATATCCGCTTTTCGGCTCTACCTGTTCGTTCGGGTCTTCGGCGTTTCTCAAACCTGCCGGGGTCACCCAGGCAGCTATTTTCTTTGGCACTTCTATCGCCTCAGAGCCGGTAACAATTGGCATGTCGTCTCTGAGCCTATTAAGGAAAGCCTGGTCCGGCAGAGCCGGATGCATTGTTGCAAAGCTTCTTTGGCCCCCCAAGCTGCCGCGACTTATAATGCCGAACCACCCTGCTGCAAAGCCGTCGGCATTGAATAGTACCTTATCGGGGTTTTGGGCGTCCGGTTGGTTTTCATCAAAACGCTGGTAAGGGTACTTATTGGGTAAAGGCGCCATCGCCAGAATTGCAAGCAGCAAACCGGACAGGAGATAACCCAAGATAATCCCGCAGAGGACTCGCCCTATGCGTTCGGGCAGCAGCCCTAAATCAACCGGCCGGCGAGTCAATTGGACGGCGATTGTTTGCAGGATGGCAAATGCCAAAACAAACAGCAGGGCAAAGCTGAGCGGCTGTGCCCACGACGCAAGAGATGAATATTCGGTGTTATCTCTGCTGCCGATAAGAACACCTGCCAAAATCTCGAAATAGCTGAATGCAATTATGCCTGCGCAAATAACAGTCATTAGCGCAGCAACTGATTTAACAACCGTGCCTTTTAGAAACAGATAGGCAGCACAACCCAAGATAATCAGCCCTACAAGTAAGTTAGCCATCCACATCCGGCTTCTCCAATTCGCTAAAAACAAGTCACGAGATTACATATATTCTTTGACACCTTTTATGTTTTTGGTTCTGGTTTCTTTGCCTGCTGTTTTTGGGGCGGCGAAAAAACCCTAATCATCTCGTTTATCGCTGTCGTTCCATTGACGACCTTTCTTAATGCCTGCTCCTGCAGATAAAGCATCTTGGCATGTCTGAACTGGGCACCGATTTCCGACAGGGATTTTAATTGTTTTACGGCATTTCTTAATTCATCGTTTATAGTGATAACCTCGAATACACCCGTTCTGCCGACGAAGCCGGTACCCTGACAATTTTCACAGATCATGCTCTTGCCGTGTCTGTCCACCTGCTCTTTGTCCGCTCGGTAAAGCACTTTTGCTTTTTCGGCGGGGATGTTGAACTTTCTAAGAAGCTCTTTGTTCGGGCTGTATGCCTGCTTGCATTTGTCGCATAGTTTCCTCAGGAGTCGCTGGTTGCTTATGCCCAGAAGGGAATCGGCGACGAGATTTTTGTCACCGATTAATTGTATCCATTTACCCATTGCCTGTATTACATTCTCAGCTTCGAGCGTAACGTATATGATTTTGCCGTCCTTGGCGGCGGTACAGGCAGCTTGAGCCGTTTCGCTGTCTGTGCAGTCGGCAACCCCAACTATATCCGGTCCCATTCTTACTATTGCCTGCAACCTCTTGGCGTAGGTAGTTGTTTGGGCATCATTGGGGCCAAAAGCTTTTTGGACGATATTTGGCAAATCGGCAGAGGGCTGCTTTTCGAGCGTGTTTATACTGTTAAGGAAGGCGTCATGATTTCTCAGCAGCGCGTAAAAGGTGCTTGTTACTCCGCTTTTTTTAGGCCCCGATACAATAAACAAGCCTTGCTTTAACTCGCGGAATTTACTGAGCTGCTCGTATTGGTCCGACATCAGACCTATATCCGCCAATTTTATTATATCCTTTTGTCCCGCTTGTTTTAGCTTGACTTGCTCTCCCATGGTTGAGCCGGCGGTGGTTACTTCCCACTCAGTTTTCTCTTTATTACGGCTGATTTTGAACCTGCCTTTTTGTGGTTTCCGTTTTTCATTTACGTCTAAATCAGCAAGACTTTTCATAAAGCGGATAAAATACTTCGCCTGTTCTCTGACAACATCGGGTCGTTTTGTAGCTACACCGTCAATATAATAGGCTACATTGTAGTCCTGTTGCGTAGGTGTGAGCAAAATATCGCTTGCCCTTCTCAAGATAGCGTCGTTAAGAATATCATAAGCTGTCTGATAGCCGTAAAAGTCCGGTGTTCTGGGCTGAGGTACAGGAACTTCGTTGTCATTAGCCGTCACAAAAGCGAAACTTTTGAGAGCATCGGCCTTCTTTTGTTTTTTGGCAAACAGGCTTTTGATATGGTCAGCAGTTAGAACACGGTCGTAATCTAATACCCTCGCATTACGATGCTTAACATAAACGATGGATACCCCACCTACTAATAACGGGTATAGGAGTATTCCAATAGCAAAAAGGGGTGCAACCAACCAAATTATCAGGGCCACCGCCCCTGCGGCCAGAATAACAGCCGTCCAGAGGACTTCTTTAGTCTCGACTGTTTTGGCATCTTCATATATCCAGCCGACCAGCCACAACCACACAAAAAAAGAGACCAAAAAGACAATCAGTTTGATTGGGGATATGTAGCCGCCGTATTCGACAGAGCTTAACAATAAATCCGGCATAAGATGCTCCACTACGAAATCAAACCTGCTCTCACAGGATACCGCTGGTAGAGGTTTTGATACCTTTCAGCGCCATCTTCAACTCGTCCACATTCGGTGCATATTCCAGTGCCACTTTCAGCTCTACCCATTCTTCCATCACAAGCAGCCGCAGGCTCTCGGTGTAATCCATCATACCTTCGTTTTGACAGGCTTTGATCACGGTTGGAAGGTCAGACTCCCTCTTCTCGGAAATAAGTTTTTTTACGATTGGGTTTGCAATGAGTATCTCAACTGCGGGTATCCTTTTTGCCTCCGGCTTTAAGCCCGGCAGCAGATTCTGGCTGATTATTGCCTTGATGGTTAAAGCGAAGGTTTGTCTTGCCAGGTCTCTTTCTTCCTGCGGGTACAGGTCCAGAATTCGCTGTATGGTTTGGGATGCGCTTGCTGCATGCAGCGTTCCGAAGACCAGGTGCCCCGTTTCGGCTGCCCTCATGCCTGCTGTTAGAGTTTCACCATCTCGCATCTCACCGACCAGCACCACATCCGGGTCCTCTCGCATCAGAGACCGCAGCGCATCTTCGTAGTTCGGCACATCGATTCCTATTTCTCTTTGAGATACAATGGCTTTCTTGTCCCTGTGCAGAAACTCAAGGGGGTCTTCAATTGTAACAATATGGCAGGAGCGGGTGCTGTTAATATAGTCAATCATCGATGCTATAGTGGTGCTTTTACCGCAGCCGGTTGGCCCCGTTACAAGCACCATGCCATCGTTGGAATCGGCAATCTTTTCGACTATCGCCGGCAAATGCAGGGATTCGAACGGTGGTATATTGGTTGATATATGCCTGGCGGCAAGACTAATCAGCCCTCTTTGGCGAAATATGTTAACACGGAAGCGATCCATCTCACCAACCTGATAGGCAAAGTCAAGAGCGCCATTTTCCAAGAAAAACTTCTTCTGCCTTTCACTGAGAATTTCGAAAATAAGCTTTTCTGCCATCGGTTCTGTGATTACATCCCCTGTTGCGCTTTTCAGGTGTCCCTGAACCCGCATCCTCGGGGCCATACCGACCTTTAAGTGCAAATCGCTGGCATTGAATTTTATAGCGGCCTTGAAAAATTTGTTAATCTCCGGCTCATGGTCCAGATGCAATCGGCTGTCTATTGGTTGGCCCTTAGCCATCTACGCACTCCTTCCGTCATAAAGGCTTCTTTCAAGGCTTTGCATGCATTTGGTCTCGTACAGCT
>Ga0315273_10010485_pt1 | contig 11820 bp, 7 predicted proteins | sample YL17G02_0_MG_FD_205753 | JGI IMG/M metagenome (GOLD analysis project Ga0315273, IMG submission 205753) | Sediment microbial communities from Yellowstone Lake, YNP, Wyoming, USA - YL17G02_0 | ecosystem: Environmental > Aquatic > Freshwater > Lake > Sediment | place: USA: Wyoming | collected... | reverse complement strand
GCAAGGCCGATTTCTGAAGCGGCCGCGCAGCGTGGCGCAGCCGAGCGGAGTCAAAAAAACACGACCCCCCGGCTCGGAACTTCCGGCCGGGGGGTGTTTGATCTGGCCCCACGAAACCACGAGAAGGCGGGGTGCCGTTCTTGGGGAAAACGCCTTTGAGACCTCGTAGCTCCTAGCGGCTCGAATCGAACGGCCGTGCGCGCCCGCTAACGATCGCCCGATCCATCAGACCAGCTTGCGTCCCTCGCTACAGCACGATGCGTGCCAAAGCAGGCATGCCGCTGACTGCATCCCAAGCGGTTGAATTCGAAGCGAGTTGCCGGCGCCGGCCGTTGGCGCTGGCGTGCCGCCATGGTTGGCACTGCCGCCTGTGGAGGCGCCCTGCTTGCACGTCTGCGGGGCCCGGCTCGCTGCGCGCTTCGCTTGCTAAGCTGCGCGCGTGTTCGCCGATCGGCGCAAAAGGTTCCTCGCTGCGATGGGGCCCGACGCGGTTGCCATCTTTCTGGGCGCCGGTCTCGCCATCCGTTCGCGCGATACCCAGTTCCCGTTCCGCCAGGACAGCGACTTCCTCTACCTCACGGGCTTCGACCACCCGGGCGCGGTCGCGGTGTTGCGCACTGCCGGCGCGCCCGCCTACACGCTCTACGTCGAGCCGCGGGATCGGGAGATGGAGACCTGGAACGGCTACCGGCCGGGCGTAGACGGCGCGCTCCGCGAGCATGAGGCAGACGAGGCCCACCCGCGCGATGCGTTCCGCGGCCACATCCCCGAGCTCGTACGCAAGGCGCGCCGCATCTACCATGTGTTGGGCCGCGACGCCGGTGTCGATGCGCTGCTGATCGAGACGCTCGACAGTCTGCGCCTGCGCTCGCGCCAGGGGCTCGATCCGGCCGACGCCATCGTGGATCCCCGTACGCTCGTGCACGCGATGCGCCTGTTCAAGGAGCCGCGCGAGCTCGACATCCTACGGCGCGCTGCAGCGATCAGCGCCGAGGCCCACGACGCCGCCGCGCGGCTCGCGCATCCGGGGGCCTTCGAGTACGAGCTCGAAGCCGCGCTGCTGCACGCCTTCCGTCGTCGCGGGGCAAGTGGTCCGGCCTACACGCCGATCGTCGGCAGCGGCAGCAATGCCACGGTGCTCCACTACGTCCGCAATGACCAGAAGTTGGCTGAAGGCGAGCTCGTACTGATCGACGCCGGCTGCGAGCTCGAAAACTATGCCTCCGACGTGACGCGCACCTATCCCGTCGGCGGTCGCTTCAGCGGCGCAGGCCGCGCCCTCTACGAGGTGGTGCTCGCGTCCCAGACGGCGGCGCTCGAACACTGCCGCCCGGGCGCAACGCTGCCTGAGATCCATGACGTCGCCGTGCGCCGCCTCGTCGAGGGATTGCTCGCGCTCGGCCTGCTCCAGGGAGACGCAGCGGAGCTGATCGCGCGCGAGGCGTACCGCGCCTACTACATGCACTCGACCAGCCATTGGCTCGGACTCGACGTGCACGACGTCGGCAGCTACCGCGTCGATGGAGAGCCGCGCCGGCTCGAGCCAGGCCAGGTCTTCACCGTCGAGCCGGGCCTCTACATCCCCAAGGACGACGAGAAGGCCGATCCGCGCTTCCGCGGCATCGGCATCCGCATCGAAGACGACATCCTGATCACGGAAAGCGGCCACGAGAACCTGACCGCGGCGATCCCGAAGGCGACCGACGAGCTCGAGGCTCTGATCGGAGACCGCTGACCGGCGATCGCAGGTCGTCCCCCACCGGAGAGCCATGCCCGACATCAAATCGCTGCTGAAGGAGAAGCGGGTCTTCGAGCCGAACGCCAGCTTTGCGAAGCAGGCGAACTGGTCGAAGCAGACCGTGAACGCCTACCGCAAGCTCGGCGCGCGTGATCCCGAGCGCTTCTGGGCAAAGATGGCGAAGGAGCACGTCAGCTGGTTCACGCCGTGGAAGCGGGTGCTCGATTGGAAGCCGCCGTACGCCCGCTGGTTCGTCGGCGGCAAGCTCAACGTCTCCTACAACTGCCTCGACCGCCACCTCGAAGGCAAGCACGCCTGGCGCCGCAACAAGGCGGCGATCGTGTGGGAGGGCGAGCCCGGCGACACGCGCGTGCTCACCTACGGCGAGCTACACCGCGAGGTGTGTAGATTCGCGAACGTGCTCAAGGCGAATGGAGTCCTGAAGGGCGATCGCGTCGCGATCTACATGCCCATGATCCCCGAGCTCGCCATCGCGATCCTGGCGTGCTCGCGGATCGGCGCGCCCCACAGCGTGGTCTTCGGCGGCTTCTCCGCCGAAGCGCTGCGCGACCGCATCAACGACGCCGGGGCCAAGCTCGTCGTCACGGCCGATGGCGGCTACCGGCGCGGCGCGGTGAGCGCGCTCAAGCCCGCCGTCGACGAGGCGCTCGAGGGGACGCCGTGCGTGGAGAAGGTGATCTGCGTGCGGCGCACGGGCTCCCCGGTCGCGATGCGCGAGGGGCGCGACGTCTGGTGGCACGACGCGATGCAGGACGCGAGCGCCGACTGCCCGCCCGAGAAGCTCGACTCCGAGCACCCGCTCTTCATCCTCTACACCAGCGGCACCACCGGCAAACCGAAGGGCGTGCTGCACACGACCGGCGGCTATCTCACCCACGTCACCACGACCGCGAAGGCGATCTTCGACCTGAAAGAAGAAGACACCTATTGGTGTACTGCGGACATCGGCTGGGTCACGGGGCATTCCTACGTGGTCTACGGGATCCTCGCGAACGGCGCGACGACGCTGATGTACGAAGGCGTGCCGACGCATCCGCGACCCGACCGCTTCTGGGAGATGATCGAGCGGCACCGCGTGAGCATCTTCTACACCGCACCTACCGCAATCCGCACCTTCATCCGCCTCGGCGACGAGCACCCGAAAAGCCACGATCTCTCGTCGCTGCGCCTGCTCGGCACGGTGGGCGAGCCGATCAATCCCGAGGCCTGGATCTGGTATCACCGCGTGATCGGCGGCAAGCGCTGCCCGATCGTCGATACCTGGTGGCAGACGGAAACCGGCGGGATCATGATCACGCCACTCCCCGCCGGCGTCCCCACCAAGCCCGGCTCGGCAACCCTCCCGTTCCCGGGGATCGACGCCGCGGTCTACACCGACGACGGCAAGAACGCTGCACGGGCGCACGGCGGCTTCCTGGTGCTGCGCCGCCCGTGGCCCGGCATGCTGCGCGGCATCTGGGGCGACCCCGAGCGCTACGCGGAGCAGTACTGGCGAAGGTTCGAGAACAGCTACTTCGCAGGCGACGGCGCGCATCGGGACAAGGACGGCTACTTCTGGATCATGGGCCGCATCGACGACGTGATGAACGTCTCTGGCCACCGCATCGGCTCGATGGAGGTCGAGAGCGCTCTCGTGGCCCACGCAAAGGTCGCGGAAGCCGCGGTGGTCGGCCGACCCGACGATCTCACCGGAACGGCCATCGTCGCCTTCGTCACCCCGAAGCGCGGCACGCCGGTCGGGAGCGCGTTCGCGGAGGATCTGCGCAAGCACGTGGTTCGCCAGATTGGCGGCATCGCGAAGCCCGCGGAGATCCGCTTCACCGATGCGCTGCCCAAGACGCGCTCCGGCAAGATCATGCGTCGGTTGCTCCGCGACATCGCCTCCGGGAGCAAGACCGTGGGCGACACGACCACGCTCGAGGATTTCAGTGTGATCGCGATGCTGCAGGAGCAGCAGGAGGAGGCCTGAGACGCGAGTGAGCCCCCTGCCAGCCGCCGTCGGGCGCCGGCAGCCCCGGGGTGAAGACACGGCGTTGTGAAGTGCTTCACAGGCAGGAACGCCGCCCTCTGGGACCCTAGGAGGCGTAGAATCGGAGTCGAGCGAGAAGCTCCGTTCCCAGAGGCGTGCGGCACCGATGCGGATCACCCGACGGCTCTTCCGATCACGCCCGATCGTCGCCCTCGCGTCGGCGGTGTTCGTGGGCAGCGCCTTGTTGCTGCTGCGCACCGGCGGTTTCCTCGAGGCGCTCGAGCTCGGGGCCTACGACCGTCTGATTCGCGCCCGCCCTCATGCGAGCGCGCAGCACGCGCCGATCGCGCTGGTACGCATCGTCGAGGCGGACATCCAGCGCTTCGGGCATCCGCTGTGCGACAACCTGCTCGCGCGCGCGATCGAGAAGCTGATCGCTGCCGGACCGCGCGCGATCGGCGTCGATCTGTACCGCGACGTCCCGGTGCCGAGCTGCCCGCCGGGCGCCGTCGCGGCGGCCCGTGGCTTGGCCGAGCTGGATCTCGCGCGCGTCGCCGCCTCGACCGATCGCGTCGTGATGGTCATGAAGTTTCCCGACGAGTACGGGGTCGGCACCGCTGGGCCGTATTTCCTGCGCGACAGCAGCCGCGTCGGCTTCAGCGACCTGCCGGTCGATCCCGGCGGCACGACGCGACGCGGTCTGCTCTTCCTGTGGGACGCGGACGTCGCCCATGTCTCGTTCGCTCTCCAGCTCGCGCTGCGCCATCTCCAGGACGAAGGCATCAGCCTCGCGTCCGACCCTGCCGACCCGAACGTGGTGCGGATCGGCAACACGGCCATCCCGCCTTTCCACCGCTCGGATGGCGCCTACGTGCGCGCCGACGATGGTGGCTATCAGTTCCTCCTCGACTATGCGGACGGACCGGATGCATTCCCCGCCTGGACGCTCGGGGATTTGTTCGACGGCCGGATTCCGGAGCAGGCGCTGCGTGGCCAGATCGCGATCCTCGGCACCGCCTCGCCCAGCGTGAAGGACGATTTCTACACGCCTTGGAATCGGGAGCGCGACGAGAACCACGCGATGTCGGGCCTCGAGGTGCACGCACACGCGCTGAGTCAGCTCCTACGCTTTGCGCACGGTGAGACCGCGCCGATCGCGAGCACTAGCGAGAGCGTCGAGGCCGCCTGGATCCTGCTGTTCACGGGCCTCGGGGCCCTGCTCGGGCTGTGGAACCGCTCGGCGCTGGCGGCGGCCTCCGTCGCGCTCGCGGGACTCGGCCTGCTCGTGCTGGTGGCGTGGGCGTCGCTGTGGCGCGGTCTGTGGATCCCGTTGGTTCCGCCGGCGCTCGCGCTGGTTGGCTCGGCGGGCCTCGTGACGCTGTTCGTCGCGGTGATCGAGCGCATCGAACGCCGCGAGGTGACGCGGCTGTTCTCGCGCTTCCTCCGCCCCAGGGTTGCGGAGGAGATCTGGCGCCAGCGGGATCAATTCATGCAGGGTAGCGACCAGCCCGGCCGACCGCGTTCACGGCGCGCCGTGATCAGCGTGCTGATGTCGGACCTCACCGGTTACACCGAAACGTCGGAGAAGATCGATCCAGACGGGCTGATGGCCTGGTTGAACGACTACATGAACACGATGGCCGACGTGATCGAGCGACACGATGGTGTCGTCGACGACTACGCGGGCGATGGCATCAAGGCGAACTTCGGATTTCCCGTGCCGCGGCGCACCGAGCCCGAGATCGACGCAGACGCCGCAAATGCCGTGCACTGTGCGCTGGCGATGAACGCAGCGATGGTGCGCCTGAACGAAGACTGGAAGAAGCAGCACCTCCCGACGGGGCGCCTGCGCATCGGCATCTACACCGGACCGGCCGTCGTCGGCGCGCTCGGCGGCGACGAGAGCCTCAAGTTCACGTCGGTGGGCGACACGGTGAACACGGCGTCGCGCCTCGAGAACTTCGACTCCGAGAGTTTCAGCTTCGACACCAGCACGTCGCGCATCCTGATCGGTGAGGAGACCTGGCGTCGAATCGGCGGAGCATTCGAGACCGTCGATCTGGGCGTGCATCCGCTCAAGGGAAAGGCTGAGAAGATCCGGATCCTCCGTGTGATCAGCCCCTGCGAGGGCGAGATCGAGAACCCGGAGCTGGGCGAGGCGGACTCACGATGAGCAGGCAACGCGCCCAGATGGGCGAGAAGGAGCCCCGATGAACAGCCAACGCAGCGCAGCGGCGGCAGCGATCCTGTGCGCAACTCTCGCAGCGGGTGACATCCGCTCGCGCGCGGCGGGCGACGAGGCGATCGCCGCACCCAACACCGATGTGCGCGCGGCGATGGCCCCGAAGGCAGGCGCACGCCTGCCGGTCTTCGTACCGCCGAATCGCGGCGCACCCAAGACCCGCGTGGGCGGCGCCACCCGTGGCAAGCAGCTGCCGGGGACGCCCTCGGTCGCGGCGCTCGTCCCCGAGGAGGGGGGCCTCACGGTAGAGGCCCAGCCGGTGCTCTACTGGTATCTCTCCGAGTCGACAACGAGCCGGGTCGACGTGACGATCGTCGACGAGGCCTCGGTGACGCCGTTGCTCGAGACTACGATCCAGGGGCCGCTGGCACCCGGTGTGCACGCGATCCGGCTCGCCGACCACGGCGTATCGCTCGCGCCGGGAATCAATTACCAGTGGTTCGTGGCTCTCGTGCCGGACTCGGAGAAGCGCTCGAACGACGTGATCGCGGGGGGGAGCATCGAGCGCGTCGCCCCGCCCGAGCCGCTGCGCGAGCAACTCGCTGCGGCCGCCGCCGAGCCCGCGCGCTCTAGCGTGCTCGCCGAGGCCGGCATCTGGTATGACGCGCTCGACGCAATGTCGCGGGCGGTCGAAGCGTCACCGCGCAACAGCGAAGCACGCGACACGTGGGCGGCCCTGCTCGAGCAGGTGGGGCTGACGGAGGTAGCGCGCGTGGAGCGCGACACGGCCGGCGTCCAAGGCCAGAGGTGAGATCACGTGAAGTCGCCGCTTTCTGGCGACCGCCCAGCCGGCCCATGCGGTGGCTCGCCTGCTGCGCCGCGCTCTGGCTCGCCATGCCCGGAGCGCCGCGTGCGGCCGAACCGGCGACACCGGCGTCGATCCCCGCCGACGCCGTATTCGCGCGGGGCGAGGACGCGTTGCGGCGCGGTGATTTTACGACGGCCGCGGCGAGCTTCAGCGAGGCCGTCCGGCTCAACCAGACTGCCGGCCGCAGTGGGGCACAGCGCGAGTCGCTGCTCCGCCTTGCCGAGGCGCAGCAGGCGCTCGGCGGCAACGGCGAAGCGCTGAAGGCCGTGCGCGACGCGATCTCACTCGCCACCGCCGCCGGCGACACCGCCCAGATCGGACGTGCGCGCGCTGCGCTCGGCAGTCTGTATGTCGAGCTCGGCGCGGACGCGCAGGCCCGCGCCGAGCTCGAGGGCGCCATCGCGGTGGCGAAGGCCGAAAACGAACCTGGCGTCGCCGCCGTCGCGCAGAACAACCTCGGCAATCTGTTCGCCCGCCAGCACGATCCGGCCCGCGCCGTCACCGCCTACGAGGAGGCCCGTACGCTCGCCGAGCAGGCGGGCGATGGCGCGCTCGCCGCACGCGCCCAGGCGAATGCGGGTCGCGCGACGATCGACCGCGGCGAGCTCGACGCGGCGCTCGCGCTCCTCGACGACGCGGGCACGCGCACGCACGACCTGCCGGCGAGCTTCGAGAAGGCGTATTCGCTGATCAACATTGCGCGCTCGTTCGATCGGGTGCGCGCCGCACGGCCCGCATCACGCAAGCAGCTCCTGCTGCGCTCGCACGCGCTGCTCGTCGAAGCCGAAACGGTGGCCGGCGAGATCAACGACGGGCGCTCGGCAGCCTACGCCCTCGGCTATCTCGGCGCGCTATACGCCGAGGAGGGACGCACCAGCGAGGCGCTCGAGATCACGCGCCGCGCCGTCTTCCAGGCGCAACGCGCGGGCGCCGACGATTCGCGCTACCTGTGGCACGCGCAGTCCGCACGGCTGCTGCGGCAGCTGGACCAGCGCGATGCCGCCATCTCCGAGTACCGAGCGGCGCTCGAGATCGTGGAGCAGCTACGACACGCGTTCGCGGCGGGCAGCGCCGCCGCACCGGGCTCGTTCCGTGAGAGCCTGGGGCCGCTCTATTTCGAGCTCGTCGACCTGCTGCTCCAGCGCGCGGCACAGGCCCCGGACGCCGCCAGTGCCCGACCGGACCTCGAGAGCGCGCAGAAGACCGTCGAGCTCTTGAAGGCCGCCGAGCTGCGCAACTACTTTCGCGACGATTGCGTCGATGCCTTTCGGGAGAAGCGCAAGAGCGTCGCGCAAGCCTCTGCATCGGCCGCGATCGTGTATCCGATCCTGCTGCCGGACCGCATCGAGCTGCTGCTCTCGACAAGCAAGGGCATCGAGCGCATCGGCGTCCCCGCCCCGGCGGCGCGCGTCTCCCTCGAGGTCCATGAGTTCCGCCGCCTGCTCGAGAAGCGCACGACGCGCCAATACCTCCCGCATGCACAGCAACTCTACCGCTGGTTGATCGAGCCGATCGAGCCGCGCCTCACGGCTCTCGGCACCAGCACGCTCGTCTTCGTGCCGGATGCCTCGCTGCGCACGATCCCGATGTCGGCGCTCCACGACGGCGAGCATTTCCTGATCGAGAAGTTCGCGGTGGCAATAACGCCGGGTCTCGAGCTCACCGACCCGGGGCCGCTCGATCGCCGGCATCTCGAGCTCTTCCTCGGGGGGCTCTCAGAAAGCGTGCAGGGGTTCCCCGCGCTCGAACATGTTCGGGAGGAGCTGCAGGCGATCCATGACGAACTCGGCGGGGAGATCCTGCTCGACGAGAACTTCGTGCTCCCCAACATCAAGAAGCGCCTCGAGAGCACGCCGTACAGCATCGTGCACATCGCCTCGCACGCCGAGTTCGAGCCGAACGTCAACGACACCTTCCTGCTCACGCACGAAGGCCGCATGTCGATGAGCCAGCTCGCCGACTACGTGGGGCTCTTCAGATTTCGCGAGACCCCGCTCGAGCTGATCATGCTCTCCGCCTGCGAGACCGCGCAGGGGGACGAGCAGGCGGCGCTCGGGCTCGCGGGGATCGCCGTAAAGGCGGGCGCGCGCAGCGCGGTCGGGACGCTGTGGAAGGTCAACGACGTCGCGGCGTCCGAGCTGGTGGCTGCGTTTTATGGCCGGCTGCGCGATCCCGAGGTTTCACGTGCCGTGGCGCTTCAAGACGCGCAGCGCAAGCTGCTCGCGGATTGGCGCTACCGTCATCCCGGTTACTGGTCCGCCTTCGTGCTGATCAGCAACTGGCTCTAGGCGGCTTTGCTTTCGAACGGGGGAAAAGCCATGCGCAGGAGCAAGAGCGAGAACAGGCATCCGAACGTTCTCTGGAAGGGCTGCGCTCTCGTTGCGATCGTGTTCGCCCTCGCACTCGCGCGCCCGGTTGCCGCACCGGGCGCGGCCGACCCGGAGCCGGATCACAGCCGCGCGCAACCGCAGGCGCCGCCGCCCGACACCAAAGCGGAGAAGGCGCCGCAGCCGTCGCCGCCGCGCGAGCTGAACGTCCCGGTCTACAGGCCCCCAAAGCCCACGCGGGGCAGCTTCCCGCGTAACCTCAGCGGCGCGGCCACACGCGGTCGCGACGCCCCCGATGCGCCTCTCGTGGTCGCGCTCGCACCCGATCACCTGGGGCTGACGGTGAACGAGCAACCCAATTTGTATTGGTTCCTCGAGAAGGACAGCGCGATCCGCGTCGATTTCACGCTGATCGACGAGAAATCAGTGAATCCGCTACTCGAGATCACCATGGCGGGACCGCTGCGCGGCGGTGTGCACACCGTCCGACTCGCCGATCACGGTCTCTCGCTCGAGCCGGGTCGCTGGTACGAGTGGTCGGTGGCGGTCGTAACCAGCGGACACGATCCGTCCGAGGATCGCATCTCGCGCGGCTTCATCACGCGCACGCAGGTACCGGCGGGTCTCACCCGGGAGCTGGAGACACGCGGGCCGGGCGAGGCTGTGAACGTCTTCGCGGAATCGGGCCTGTGGTACGACGCGTTTACGGCGCTTTCCGTCGGCATCGAGACGCAGACGGAGAAGGCGCCGCTGCGCCGCGCGCGTGCCGCGCTGCTCGACCAGGTGGGACTCGAGCCCGTCGCACAGTACGACCGCGGGGGAGCGCCTTGATCGACGGGGTCAGGGCAGCTGCATGCGCACGGAGAACTGCACGCCAGCGTCCTGGAGATCGTGCGGGCCCTGGACCTGCAGCACGCCTGAACCTTCGACGTCCTTCAGGTTCTGTCCCCAGTAGAGCTGCGCGTCGAGAAAGCGCGTAACGGCCCAGCGCAGGCCGATGCCGACCGACGGCAGCGTCTTCGGGCTCGGCGTAGGACGCCTCGCGTTCCACGAATGGCCGATGTCGAAGAAGGGCGCGAGCTGCACGATGGGCCGCCCCTCGACGCTCTTCCACAGCGGTATGCGCAGCTCGATCGACGACACGATGCCCTGATCGCGCACGAGCTGGTTCTCGCGATAGCCACGCACGGTCGCATGCCCACCTACCGCGAACTGCTCGAGGCCGAGCAGCGGCTGGTTGCTGAGCTGGAGGTCGGTCCGAAAGACGGTCTCGATCCCCCACAGCGAATCGAAGCGGCGCGCCCATTGGAGCTGGCCGAGCCAGGCGAAGTAGGTGCCGTCGGGCACTTGCCCGCAGGGGACTGCGTCGACAAAACCGTCGACGCATTCTTTGCGCGTCGCGCCGAGCACGTCGAGGCCGAAGCTGAACATCGAGCGTGCGGCGATCACCTGAACGCGGTCCCGCCACACCACATCCTGGCCGAAGCGCAACACCGCCAGCTTCGCGATGCCATGCTCGTTCGGACCCGGGACGAAAGGGAAGCCCTCGCCGAGCAGAAAGGTCTTGCTGTAGCGCCACTCGCCGGTGAGGAAGGTGGAGAGGGAGACCGCGAGCGTCGTGTAGAGCGGCTGCCGGAGCGTCGCCGAGTACGACGCGGTCTCGCTCCGGATGTTGAGCGCGTCGAACGGATGCTCGACGACCTTGGATTCCGTGAGCTGCGTCCCCAGCTCGAGACGGGTGTCCCAGCGCGTGAGAGGCAACGCGTAGCTCGCGTCGATCTCGCGCAAGCCCTGCGTCACGTCGAAGGCGGCCGACACGGAATCCCCGAATCCGGTGACGTCGTTCCACCCGAGCGCGAAGTGCCCGCCGTAGGCGCCGATCGACGGCGGCTGGTAGTTGTTCGTCTCGAACAACGCGCTCCAGGGAGGCGTCTCTTCGACCTGGACCTGCAGCAGCGCCTCGCCCGGCTCGGAGCCCGGACGCAGCTCGGCGCGGACGCGGCTCACGTGCGGGTCTTGTTGCAACAGCTGGATGCGTTCCTCGAGCGCGTTCACGTCGAGCGGCGTACCGGCGGCGCGCTCGAGGCGGCTCTTCACGTAGCTCTCGCGCAGCCAACCTGGGCTCACGACCTCGATCGCTTCGAGCGAGCCCTCGACGATCTGTACCTCGACGACGCCGTCCTTGGGGCTCTGGTCGGGCACGACGGCGCCCGACGTCACGTAGCCCGCGCGCACGTAGAGCAACGTCACAGCGTCGCGCAGAGCCTGGATGTCGGCGGACGTGATCTCGCGGTCGGTCCATGGCGCCGCCACCTCCACGAGCTGCTCGGGCGTGAAGACGGTATTCCCGGTGAAGCGGTAGGCACGTACGAAGAGACGCACATCGCTGCCGACGCGACCGCGCTCGTGCGGCTGCGGGATCGGTGGCAGGATCCGTTCAGGAGGAGGGCCCGGAGGCTCGAACGGCGGTAGCTTCGGCTGCACGTCTCCAGGCCGAACGCCAACCTGCGCCGAAGCCGGGAAAGTGACCAGGAGGAGCGCCGCGAGCAGAACTCGCGCGAGCGTTCCTCCTGTCACAGGCCCAGAAGCATCCGTCCCGTTACAGGATCAGAAGCGGTACTGAATCGCGCCGCCGACCATGGTCTGATTCAGACGCTTGACGTCTCCAGAGGGAAGCAGGTAGGCCGCGTCCGCGGTGAGGAAGAGGTGCTCGGT
>Ga0315273_10010484_pt1 | contig 11820 bp, 8 predicted proteins | sample YL17G02_0_MG_FD_205753 | JGI IMG/M metagenome (GOLD analysis project Ga0315273, IMG submission 205753) | Sediment microbial communities from Yellowstone Lake, YNP, Wyoming, USA - YL17G02_0 | ecosystem: Environmental > Aquatic > Freshwater > Lake > Sediment | place: USA: Wyoming | collected... | reverse complement strand
GCCGGTCTCGTCGCGCTTCTTGATGATTTCGCGGGCGTCCGGAGTAGTGCAGACCATCGGTTTCTCGGTCAGCACGTGAAGGCCCGCGTTGAGCGAGTCCATGATCTCCTCGTAGTGAAGCGTGTGCGGCGTGTTGAGCTGCACCGCGTCCAGACCACCGTTCTTGATGAGGTCTTTGTAGTCGCTGTAGGTCGGAACGCCCTTGAGCTCGGGGACCTTCTCGAAGGCGGTCTCGAGCCGCTTCGGGTCGTTGTCCACGAGCCCGACGATCTCCGCGTCAGGCGAGGCCAGGAAGTTCTTGATGTGCCCATAGGAGATTCCGCCCACTCCTATGATGCCGACTCTGATCTTGCTCATCAGTCAAATGCTCTCCTTTTCAGCAAAGTCCACAACTGAGCATTAGACGCCGAAGGCGCAGTTGCCTTCACGGAAACAGCGCGTCCTCGATTGCCTTCGCGTCCGCCAGCACCTTCGGCAGGTCGGAGAGGCTGAGCATGCTGGCGGCGTCGCAGAGGGCGTTCGGCGGGTCGGGGTGCACTTCGAGAAAAAGGGCGTCGATGCCTACTGCCACCGCCGCGCGAACGAGGTCCGGCACGAACTCTCTCGCCCCGCCCGATGCGTGGCCCAGACCACCGGGGCGTTGGACGGCGTGTGTCGCGTCAAATACGACCGCGCAGCCGAGCGAGCGGAGAATCGGGAGGCTCATCATGTCAACGACGAGGGTGTTGTAGCCGAAAGAGACGCCGCGCTCGGTGAGGCAGATGTTGTCGTTGCCAGCGCCTCGCGCCTTCTCGACCGAGTTCTTCATGTCCCAGGGGGACTGGAACTGGCCCTTCTTGATGTTGATGCACTTGCCGGTCTTCGCGGCGGCGACGATCAGGTCGGTCTGCCGGCACAGAAACGCGGGAATTTGAAGGATATCAACGACCTGCGATGCCGGCTCGACCTGCCAGACCTCGTGAACGTCGGTCAGCACCGGTACGCCGAGCTTGGACTTCACGCGCGCCAGTATCTCCAGGCCCTTCTCAAGCCCTGGCCCGCGGAACGACTCGACAGAGGTCCGGTTCGCCTTGTCGAACGACGCCTTGAACACGTACGGCATCCCGAGCCCGCGAGTGATCTCGATCACCCTCGACCCGACCTCGACACACAGCTCCTCCGACTCGATCACGCAAGGCCCCGCGATCAGCGCCAGCCCCCTACCCTCTCCGAACTCCACGTCTCCTGCTCTGGCAATTGCCATACCATCAGCCCTCGTCGCAAGTTGAGTGTTGAATGTTGAATGTTGAACGAGCCGCAATGGCCGCGCGCACGCGTTCTAGGTCTTCGGGCGTATCAACGCCCATGGGTCTGTCGGCGATCTCGACCATCTTGATCCGATACCCATGCTCCAGCACGCGGAGTTGCTCCAGCGATTCCGCCTTCTCCAATGGCGTCGGCTCCCACGAGGCGAACAGAAGCAGGAAGTCTCTGGTGTAGGCGTAGAGGCCGAGGTGGCCGAGGCAATTGGGAATTGGGAATTGGGAATTGGGAATTGCCTCTCCGCCCCGGCCCCCGGCCCCTGACCCCTGACCCCTGAGGAACGGGATCGCCGCTCGCGAGAAGTAGAGCGCGTGACCGTCGAGGGAGACGACGACCTTGACCAGGTTCGGGTCATGGGCTTCTTCCCGGGTGATCGGGACCATCAGGCTGGTCATGACCTCATCGCCCTCCTGGAACGGCTCGACCGCCCTTTCGATAGAGACGGGGTCGATCAATGGCTCATCGCCCTGGACATTCACTATGATCTCCGCGTCGAGGTTCGCGGCGGCCTCGGCGAGGCGGTCGGTGCCGGAACGGTGCTTGTCGGAGGTCATCACGGCCTCGCCGCCGAACCGCTCAACGGCCTCGATGATCTCGCGGTCGCAGGTCGCGACGATCACCCGCGATATTCCCCTCGCACGCGACGCGCGCTCGTAGACCCACTGCACCATCGGCTTGCCGCGGATGTCCACCAGCGGCTTGCCGGGGAACCGGGTCGAGGCCATGCGCGCGGGGATGATGACGGTTGCGTTCATAGAGAGGATTCTAGCACAAAGAGGGGCCGATGGGAATTGTGTATTGAGTATTGGCCGCTGTGCTCACGGGTCGGGCGACTGTGAGTCCCCTGGCCCCCGGTCCCTGGACCCTGGCCCCTGCTAAGTCAGAAACTGGTATATCGGCACTTTGAACACCCAGCCGATGAATGTCCAGGCGGCTTGAGTAAGGATGTCGCCGAGGATCACACCTACGAAGAATGGCACCCCTCCGCGATAGGCCTTGTTTCCCCCAAACCGCAGCAGGCACGTCTTCACCAGCCACGCGATGAAGAATGGCACTATGAACGCACCCATCGTGAGAGTGTTGCAGAGCACGTAGCCGACCGGGTGCAGGCCGAAGAACCCCAGCGCCCTGATCCGGGCCAGCGCCAGCGTCAGGCCGCCGGCGAAGATCATCGCCGTGACACCGGCTCGATCCCAGGGGCCGCCCGCCGTGGCCAACCGGTTGACCTCCTCGAAGGCTATCGACACCTTCCGCATCGGATAGGGCTCCGCCTTCGCAGTCGCGACTCCGAGGTGGTACCACTTGGTGAGCGTGGTGAACCAGCCGAGCGCGAGCGCGGTCACCGTTCCAATGGCGACCCACACGAGCACCGTGCGCCACTTGATCCCGGACCTCTCGGCGATATCGAGCCCCTCCATCAGGTACGGCATCGACTGCGCGCGCATGTCCACGTGGATCAGGCTGAAGAACCCGCTCGATACAAGCGCCTGGTCCCCCCACCCTCTCGTGCCCATGATCGAGTTGGCGACGCGGTTCGGCGTCCACAGAAGCGGCGCGAATGTCCACTGGCCGCCTGCCTCCGCACGCACGCGCGACCCGCTGAGGACATAGGCTACGTACACGGCAATCGCGATGACCGCCGCAAGCCTCGGGATTCCTGCCATCATCATCATTGCCGCGCACAGTGAAGCGAACGCGACCGCGCCTATCGCGAGGAGCCGCATCTGTCCGCGCTCGCCCCGGGGAACCATCTTCGCCACGCTCCGCCAGTGATGCCTCGCGCCCCAGATGATGATGCCGGCAAACGCTATCCACGCCCCCGCGGCCTGCTCCTCCTTGTAGGGAAACCGCGACGCCGTCGTCCCCATCCCTCCCGCCTCGATCCCCGCCGCCGCGCCGATCACATAGACGAACCTCATGACAAGCGCCAGGAACCAGCAGCTAAAGCTCACGTCGCCCGGCACGAAATACGCCAGCCCGATCGCCATAGGATAGAGCCCGAAGGGAAAGAGCGGGAAGGCGTTCCAGGGCGGAGGCTGAGCCGCGGTGAGGTTCAGGTAGTACGCCTTGAGCTGCAGCGCTGGCACAGCCGGCCACCACTCGCGGAACACCAGCAGGCTCTGCAAAATCGCCGGTATCGCAAACCCGATCCAGAACACCGGGCGGCGGAAGATGTCCTCGCGCGGATCGCTCATCTGAAGGGGAAGCATGGCGATGGGAAACGTGAGGCGCTCGTGGTGAATCCATATCCGGCGCATGATCCCCGCGAGGCAAAGCCATATCGCGCTCAGCGAGGCCAGGTAGACGCTCCAGAACGCGATTGGCGTCACCCACGCGTGCCACGGAACCGTGCTCCCGCCGCGGTAGAGGCCGCGGATCGCCTCCGCATCATGCAGCACCGGCAGGCCGGCAAGCGGCGGAGTGTACCTCAGCCACTGCGGCTGCGTGTTCGAGAAGAGCTGCAGATACCCCATCCCCGCGGTGATGAATCGCATCCCGCCGTAGCCGACAATCGGGATCGTGGCGGTCAGCACGATATACGCGAGCAGCAGCTCGCTCTGCTCGAACGGGAGCCAGCGCCTGCAGACCCGTGTGAGCACCAGGTAGAGGACCGTCGGCATCATGAGGGAGTAGCACAGGAGGTGGACGCCGATTGCGAGCTCGCTGTCCGCGACCCAGATGAGCATCAGCGCCTGCACCACGATGATGAGCGCGATGACGCGAGCCCTGACGCCCAGGACGAGCCGGGGCTTCTTGCCGTGCGGTGCGGCATCGGTGCGTGGAGATGGCTCGACGCGTAATCCTGAGCTTGTCGAAGGGTCCGTCGGGGCTTCGCTCATAGTGAGGATTCTAGCACAAACGCCGTCGAGGTTGTAGTGGCCGCTATCTTGGACTGCGGGGCTTCAGCACCGCTTTACCGCACCTCCGGTTTGTCGCCGACGTTGGTGAGAGCGGTGCTGAAGCCCCGCAGTCCAAAGGGGTCACAACACCCGCACGTAAGCGTTCCCAGGCACGCGGCGGGCGACGTTCTTCATCTCGAGGATCGTGAGCGTGCCGGCGACCAACGGCGCGGGGAGGCCCGTCTTCTCGATGATCTCGTCCACCTGCAGCGGTTCGAGCGAAAGCAGCGCGGCGATCTTGCGCTCGTTTTCGTTCTTGAGCGATTCGATCGGCAGCGCCAACTGCCGCGTGCCCTCCTCGTCGGCCTGCCTCAGACCCAGTTCCGATAGGATGTCGTCGGCGCACTCGACGAGCTTCGCGCCGTCCTTGATCAGCGCGTGGCAGCCGCGGTTGCGGTCGTCGTCAACGTTGCCGGGCACGGCGTAGACGTCCTTGCCCTGCTCGGCGGCGTAACCCGCGGTAATGAGCGCGCCGGATGCCGCCGGGCTCTGACAGATCAGAACTCCGAGGCTCATCCCGCTGATGAGACGGTTTCGCGGCGGGAATCGCCACGGTTCCGGCGTCGCCCCGAACGGGAACTCCGACAGCACCGCCCCGTTCTCGGCGATCACGTCGTAGAGCTTTCTGTTCTCGGCGGGATAGCCGACATCCACCCCGCAGCCTAGAAACGCGATCGTTCTGCCACTCGCGGCGAGCGCGCCCTTGTGGGCAGCCGTATCGACTCCCCGCGCGCCTCCGCTCACGATTGTGAGGCCGCATCCCGCAAGGTCGCGCGCGATCTTCTCGGCAATCGAAAGCCCATAGGGCGTCGCCCGCCGGGAGCCGACAATCGCGACCGCCATCTTGTCGGACTCGACAAGCCGCCCCCGCGAGTACAAGAGCACCGGCGGGTCGTATATCTGCTTGAGGTTGACGGGGTAGTCGCCGGACGTGATGAGGATCAGCGCGACCCCCATCTCCTCGATCAACTGGAGGTCGCGCTCGATTGCTGCGGGGATTGGGCTGAGGACTTTCGCCCTCGACTTCTCGGTGAGGCACTCGACGGCCGCCAGCTCCGACTCAGACGCCTCGAAGACCGCCTCGGGTCCGCCGAAGCGTTCGATCAGGGCGCGTGCGGCTGTCGGCGACAGTTCGAGCCGGCTGAGCCTCAGCCAGGCCCTCAGCTCGTGTTCGTCCATGCGTGCGCAAACCTCCCAGGCGTTACCGCAGGGGCGAAGGATTGGGAGCCCGCACGACTATGCATCGGCGCAAAAAGCCGTCCGATGCATAGTCGTGGGCGTAACGCTGAACTGCCACGGCCCGTCACCCCAATCCTTCGCCCCTACCCTCGGTCATCAATCGCTTGCTGCTACCTCAGTAGGGCCTCGGCGGCCCACTGCCCGGGCCGGGGCCGGGCGGAGGAGGAGGTGGCGGAGGCATCTCCATTCCGGGGGGCCCTGGCGGCGACGTCGCAGTACCGGGCATGCCCGTGCCCGGAGGCCCCGGCGTCGCGGTCGGCTTGGTCACCGGCTGCTTCGTCTTCTTCCCCGACTCCTCGGTAGGCGCGCTCCGACGCGGAGGCGGTAGAGTGGCATCCGTGACTATGTACCACCCCTTGCTTAGCACGTTCCCCGCGTAATCCTTGGCTGAGACGACTATGTTGTGCAGCCCATCCGGATGCAGCATAACGGCCTGTTTGCCCCTGCCGCCGACGTCCGTCTGGAACGACACCGTCGAGGACGGCAGGTCGATCTTCGCTTCCACGGGCTGACCGTCGAGGGTAATGGTGGCCGTGCTGAAATCGACCCCGCTGCCTATGTCATACAGCAGTCCGGATATCTTGATGGGCGGCGCTGGGGACATCAGAGCACCGTTCATGGGCGTCGTGGCGAATATCATGGGCGGCGTGTTGTCAGGGGCTTGCGGCGTGAAGCAGTGGAGCACGCCGTCGTCGGTGAGCACCAGTAGCGCACCCTCGGCTATCGTTGGGGACGACGAGGCATCGCAGTAGAGCGAGCCCGGCGAGGTGACCGGGGAGGGCGCGATCGAGTAGCGCCACTTGAGGGAGCCATCGAGCGTGGAGAACCCCGCGACGACTCCCCTCGAGCCGGTAACCCACACAATGTCTCCGGCAACCACGGGGCTGGACATCGGGATTGCCCCGAAATCCGCCGGCCCGGTCCACTTGACGACCGGCTGCCGGCCGTTGGTCAGGTAGGCATAGATCTTCTTGTCCCGGCACGGGACAAAGATGTCGAATCCCTGTGCCGCCGGCGTGGCCGCCGTCTCGGCCTTCAGGGTGATCTGCCACCTCTGCTGTCCGCTTCTGACCGATAGGCCATAGACGCTGCTCCCCACCGCCATCACCGCGATGCTCTCGGTGATGAGCGGCGAAGTTGCGGTCGGCGCCAGCGGCAGCCGGAACATCCATCGCAACTTCCCGGTTGGCGACGCGACCCCATACATATTGCCGTCCATCGACGAGATGATCGACATCCCCGCACCGATGGCCACTCCGACGGCAACATCGTCGCGGGCCGTGAAGACCCACCTCCGTTCACCGGTCGCCGCCTCGATTGCGTAGAGCGATTCGTCATCGGCTCCAATATAGATCATGTCATCGAGGATGACCGGCGGACATCTGATCGCCCCTCGGACCCGGTAGGCCCAGCGGAAGCCGCCGGTCTGCGCGTCCAGGCAGTAGAGGTTCTCATCGCCCGCGCCAAAGTAGATCGACCCGTCATGGTAGGCCGGGGTTCCCCTGACCGATCCGCCGAGTCCCTGGTCGCTCGGATACTTCCACTTAAGACTGCCGGTCGCGAGGTCAACGGCGTAGACCCGATCGCCGCACGCAAAGTATACCGTCCCATCTACCACGATAGGCGCCGCCGGGTTGTTGTCGAACTTGTTGCCGACAAACTCCCAGTTCAGAGCCAACGGCAGCTTGAGCTTCTCGGTGGTGCTGCCCGACTGCGCGGGATCGTAGCGAGCCATCGTCATCTCGTCGCAGCAAACGTGCGTGGCGCCGAATACCAATAGTGCCGCCAACAGGGCGTTGCGACCAATCCTCATCAGACTGCCTCCGAACCGGCGCCGCATTTAGCCTGCGCCGCGAAGATTATACCGCCCGGCCTGCCACCCGTCAACAAGCGCGGCCGAGCGGTAACAGTTCAGTTCTACGCACACGACTATGCATCGGACGGCTTTCTGCGCCGATGCGTAGTCGTGCGGGAAAGGTATGCGTCGGGGCAAACAGCCTCCCGACGCATACCTTTCCCGGAGAACTGAGCTGTCTCGCCGAGCGCATCTCGTCCGCTGGTGATTAGACGCCGCGAGGGGATGCGAGGTTCCTGCTGGGGGATGATCGCTAGGGCTTGAAGAAGATAAAGGTGACCGCGACGCCCTCCACGCTGACTGTCCCGGTCCCCTCCATTACGTTGACCTGGACGTCGGAGACGCGCGTCGTAGATACCTGGTTGGAAAGCTTTCCAGTCCGCTGCACGGACCCCTTTGCGGTGAGCCAGATTCTGGCGCCGCCCGCGTCGAGCTTCATATCCCCCGAGAACGTGTAGGTTGCGAGCGGGGTGTCGGCTTGAGCGCAGACCGTGGTAGAACCGCCGAGGCTAAACGACTCACGCGAGATCGCGTACTTGACCGGCATGCTGATGTTGCCGAGCGCGACTCTGCCCGTTCCGGTGAACTGGCCGCCCGTGCTGACGGCTATGACAGCCTCGATCACCGACCTGGGAACGAGCTTGATCACGGCGCTGCGGCTCCTGAGACCGCCGGCATCCAGCGCAAACGCGCCCTGAATCTCCGCGCCGGAGACCCTCGCGGCCATCGAGACGTTCCCGAAGATATCGCCCCTGGCGGAGCGCGTGAGCGCGACCTTCTGGCCAGGGACGCCGGGGATCTGCACTGAGCCCGTCGCGCTGCCGGAACCGTCCGGGTTCACGTTTCCGTGAATCCCCGTCACGCTGAACCCGCCTAGGCTCATCTCAGCCGGCCAGTCCCAGGTCTGGGCAACGGACGCCGGCGCAAGAGCCACGGCAACCACAGCCGCCAACAGCAGTGATGTTCTGCTCATTTTACCCCACTTGCACGGCACGACACAGACAATAGCACCACCACCGCCCAATGTCAACCCGGCCATGCCCCCAACCATCATAGACGCTCCCATCCGGCCTTATGCCCCAATCCGGTGGAAAGCTGAAAGCGGAAAGTGGAAAGAAGGGAGCACGTCCCTTCCGGGCTTTCCACCTTCCACTTTCCACTTTCCACTTCACGGCCTTGAAGGACTCACAACAAGAAATGAGAAGTGAGAGGTGAGACGGCAGCAGAGCGAGCATGCGTCGGATGGTAGTGGAAAGCTGAAAGTGGAAAGTGGAAAGAAGGGAGCATGTCCCTTCCGGGCTTTCCACTTTCCACTTTCCACTTTCCACTTCGCACGAGGAGGCACATCCTTGGCAACGGACTTTAGAGCGAAGTACTTCAGCCGCACCCAGAGCGCGTTCCCCGATGAGGTCGAGATCCTCGGCACGACTTACGTCAAGGTCGAGGACCTCCGCTACGGCACGAACCCGCACCAGGGCGCGAGCTTTTATCGACCCAAGGACTCAGCCGGAATGCCGTTCGGCCACATGGAGCAGCTCAAGACCGGCAAGTCGGGCCTCTCGGAGACCAACTACGGCGACCTGAACCACGGCGCGAACATAGTGAAGTACTTCGACCGCCCGGCCTGCGCCGTCATGAAGCACATGAACCCGAGCGGCGCGGCCCGCGATGGTCCGGGATATCATGTCCCAGACCATCGCGGGCGGCTGAGCTCCGTATACATCCGCGCGAGAGACGCCGACGCAGTCGCCGCCTTCGGCAGCACGGTCGTGTTCAACACCGAACTCGATGCCGAGACGGCGAAGTGGATCATGACCAGCGTGGTCGAGGTCGTCGCCGCCCCTGAAATCGGTTCAGAAGCACTTGAGGTGCTATCCGACCATGCGACCTACAAGATGAATAAGGACATTCGAGTCATCAGGCTGCCCAATCTGACGAGCCTGCCGAAGTGGGTCGGGGACCCCGCCGCGCCCACTATCAAGGTCCTCGCCGACGGATCGCTGGTTGTTGCCGAGCCGCTTCTGAGCAGGATCAAGAGCGGCGCTGATCTCGTTCCCGCGTCCACGGAGCATCCCAAACGCGGCAAGCTCGAGCTCGCGATCGAGAAGCCTCCCACGAAACAGCAGCTCGACGACCTGCTGTTCAGTTGGTATGTGAACCTGAGCGTGCGGTCGAACGGGGTTGTGATCGCGAAGAACGGCGTGACTCTGGCAATCGGGACCGGCCAACAGGACCGTGTCGCGGCGGTTCGGCAGGCAATCGCCAAGGCGCGTGAGAAGTTCAAGGGCACGGAAACGCTCGAAGGAAGCGTCTTGAGCTCGGACGGTTACATCCCATTTCGAGATACCGTCGATGCCTGCGCCGAAGCCGGCATAGCGGCGATAGCTCAGCCCGGCGGATCGCTGCGCGATTGGGAGTCGATAGAGGCGTGCAACGAGCACCAAATCTCAATGGTGTTCACGGGCGAGCGGTGTTTCTCGCATCACTAGACCGCCGACGATGAGGCTGCAGATGGCGACTGACCAGGTCAGCCGGTTCCTTCACACGCTCAGAGGCAAGCTGCGCTTCGACGAGCCGAACCTGGCGTTCTGCACTCACTTTTCGTGGTTCGGCGTGGTCAACAGGGACCGGCTGGGCATCGAGGAGCTTCACCTCTTCTACAACCGCGTCGCCCGCCTCTTGTCGCCGAACCTGCTCACGTTCCGGATCGAACGCCCCGATGGCGGCAGCGAGCGCCAGAGAAAGCGCATCGACCTTCCGCTTTCGATCGAAGAGGACGACAGCCGCGGCTTTCGAGGCCGGCTTGCGTTCCTCGATTCCGATATCCTCTGCTATCACGCATCGCTGGAGGAATCCGGCTCGACGCGCGTTGTTGCGACGTTCCTGCTCCCCGAGACGAACCCACGCTTCGAGCGCCGGGCGGAGTTCGACGCCGATTCGCTGATGCTCACGGTCAAGACGCTGCTACCCGCGACAGACGGACGTGACCCCGACCCGAGCCACGCGTTGACGTTGTGCCTGATCGTGCCGCCGGCGTTCGGGCAGATTCGAGCTATCGCCGGGGGAAGCGAAGCGCCCGGCCTCGACAGCGGCTCCGCAATCGAGACAGACGGGCCTCTCGTGATCACGTTCACCGGTGTCTCGGCGGACCTTGCCGGCGAGGAGCAGACGTTCGTTCTCGGGATCGGCGAGGGGCCGTCGGCGGACAAGATCGAGTCGAGGATGCCCCGGGCGCGCCGCATCGATTCTTCAGTCTCCGAGGCCGCGTCGCTGGGGTGGCTGACGACCGCTCTCGATGAGTTCACCTTCAAGGGCATCCCACGCGGGCTCCGCACTCATTACGCCAGGGCCGCATATCAGATCCTCTCGAACACCAAGTCGCCCCGAGGCCAGATCGGGCGCTTTGCCTGCTTCCCTGCCAGGGGAAGATACTGCGCGCACTACCTCTGGGATGCCTGCTTCACCAACCTCGGCGTCGCCCAGTTCAACGAGCGGCTGGCCGAGGATTTCCTCATCGCGCTCTGCGAGAACCAGGAACCGGACGGCAAGATACCGCAGTTTGTCTGCGCGACCTGGAACCGCCCCGGCGAATCGCAGCCGCCGCTCGTGGCCTGGTCGGCCTGGAGGCTCTACGAGCAGTTCGGCAACAAGGAGCTCATCCGCGACGTCTACCAGCCGGTCTGCCGGTGCGTCGAGTGGTGGTTTGCCGAGCGCGACGAGGACAACGATGGACTGGTCGAGTATCAGCATGCGCTCGAATCCGGCTGGGACAACTCGCCACGGTTCGACAGGGGGCGGATCGCCGCAGTCGATCTCAACGCGTATCTCAACCGCGAGATGCGAATCCTGGCGAAGATGGCGCCCGTGCTCGCAAGAGACCAGGAGGCCGCAGAATGGGAACGTCGCGCGAACGAGCACGCCCGGCTGATCTACAAGCGCCTGTTCGACCGCGAGGACGGCGTGTTCTACGACAGGCTGGTGTCCGAGGATCGCCTCCACAAGGTGCTCACGCCGGCATCGTTCACCCCGCTTTGGGCCGAGGTGAGGCTTCCGCGAGAGGTCGCCCATCGGATGATTGCGAGGTATCTGGTCAACCCGAAGCGCTTCTTCGGCTCGCGTCCGTTCCCGGTGGTCGCGTACAGCGATCCGAACTACAAGCCCGACAACTGGTGGCGCGGGCCCGTGTGGCCGAATATCGCCTGGGCGATGACGGAGGTCCTGCGAATCCACGGCTTCCATCGTGAGCACCGCGAGGCCGTCCGCAAGCTCGTCGGGATGATGACCCGCCACGACGAGCTCAACGAGCTCTACAGCTCAGCGACCGGCGAACCCCTCGGCGCGCCGGGCCTGTGCTGGGGAGACGCGATCTTCATGAACCTTGCGAGGCACGCGGGCGCACAGTAGTGGAAAGCAGTGGAAAGCTGAAAGTGGAAAGTGGAAAGCAGCAGGAAGCTGCGTAGTGGAAACCTGAGAGTGGAAAGTGGAAAGAAGGGAGCACGTCCCTTCCGGGCTTTCCACTTTCCA
>Ga0315273_10010483_pt1 | contig 11820 bp, 10 predicted proteins | sample YL17G02_0_MG_FD_205753 | JGI IMG/M metagenome (GOLD analysis project Ga0315273, IMG submission 205753) | Sediment microbial communities from Yellowstone Lake, YNP, Wyoming, USA - YL17G02_0 | ecosystem: Environmental > Aquatic > Freshwater > Lake > Sediment | place: USA: Wyoming | collected... | reverse complement strand
TGAGTGCGTCGTCGTCGAGCCGCGCGAGCGCCCGCCCGGCGACCCAGATCTCGCCCGCACTCGGCGTATCGATGCCGGCGATGAGGTGCAGCAGCGTGCTCTTGCCCGAGCCGCTCGGACCGACGATCGCCACGCACTCGCCCGCATCTACGTCGAAGCTCACACCGGCCAGCGCGCGCACGAATGGAGTTTCCACGGCCGCGGCATGCGCCCCGTCCGACCCGGAGCGCGCGGAGGTGGCGACACCGTACTGCTTGACGACGTCGGTGAGTCGGATCGCGACGTGAGCCGCAGGGGTGCCCGGGAGTCGCGGAACCAGGCTCATGCGGCCGAGGGGACCACCGCGCGCCCCACGACACCGACCAGCGCACCTTCAAGGCGCGGGTGGCGGAAGGCATACCCCGCGGCGAGCAGCCGTCGCGGGAGCACACGAGTGCTCGACAGCAGCGCTTCATCCGCCATCTCGCCGAACACCGCGCGCAACGCGAACGCGGGAATCGGCAGGAACGCCGGACGGCCGAGCGCCGCACCGAGCACGCGCGCGAAATCCTCGTTGCGCACCGGATTCGGTGCGGTGAAGTTCACTGGGCCCGCGATCGTGTCGTGCCGCAGCACGAACTCGATGGCCGCCACAACGTCGTCGAGCGCGATCCAACTCCACCACGCGCGGCCGTTGCCGATCCGGCCCCCGACTCCGAGTCGAAACGGCGTCAGCATCCTGGCGAGGGCGCCGCCGTGCGCACCGAGCACGATTCCCATGCGCGGATGCACGACACGGATGCCGCCGCGCTGCGCGGGCTCGGCCGCCTGCTCCCACGCACGCGCGAGGCGGGTCAGGAAGCCGCGTCCCTCGGGGCTCGCCTCGGTCAGTTCCTCGTCGCCGCGATTTCCGTAGAACCCGACCGCCGACATCGATGCGAACACGCGCGGGCGTCGTTCGAGGCGGGCGAGCGTTTCAGACAGCAACCGAGTACTCTCGATGCGGCTGCTCCACAGGCGCTGCTTGCGCGCCGGCGACCAGCGCTCATCCGCAAGGCCTTCGCCCGACAAATGGACGATGGCCTCGAAGCCTTCGAGCGCCCCCCGGTCGAGCGATCCGCGCGCGGGATCCCATCGAATCTCGAGCGGGGACGTCGGCGTACGGCGCACCAGACGCGACACCGCGTGGCCCGCACCTTCGAGATGCGGAACCAGCGCGGCGCCGATGAATCCGCTGGTCCCCGAGATCAGGATGCGCATCGAGACCACCGCGCGTCCGCGATCCGGCCGTGCGGAAATCGGGGCCGGCGTCGCGCGACCACGGACATCGCGATCGCGGAGCCCGGCATCAGTTCTTGCGCTCCATCGACGTCATGAATGCCCGCAGGAAGTCGACCGGCACCGGGAAGATCGTGGTCGAGTTGTTCTCGGTCGCGATCTCGGCGAGCGTCTGGAGATAGCGCAGTTGGAGTGCGGCCGGCTCGCGACCGAGCACCGCCGCCGCCTCGGTCAGCCGTGCCGCAGCCTGGTACTCGCCCTCGGCGTTGATGACCTTGGCGCGGCGCTCGCGCTCGGCCTCCGCCTGGCGCGCGATCGCGCGCTGCATTTCCTGGGGCAAGTCGACGTTCTTGACCTCGACGTTCGAGACCTTGACCCCCCATGGCTCGGTCTGGCGGTCGATCACCTGTTGCAGCGCCAGGTTCAGTTTCTCGCGTTCCGATAGCAGTTCGTCCAGCTCCTGCTGGCCGAGAATCGAGCGCAGCGTGGTCTGGGCGATCTGCGACGTGGCGTACAGGAAGTTCTCGACCTGAACGATCGCATCGGCCGCCGAGACCACCTTGAAGTAGATCACCGCGTTGACCTTCACCGACACGTTATCGCGGGTGATGATGTCCTGCGGCGGCACGTCCATGGTCACGGTGCGCAGGCCGACTTTGACCGCGCGATCGACGATCGGGATCAGCAGCACGAGTCCCGGCCCGCGCTCTCCGATCAGGCGCCCGAGGCGGAACACGACCAACCGTTCGTACTCGCGCACGACGCGCACCGCGTTCGCGAGCACCACGATCGCGAGCAACACGATGAAGAAAGCTAACGATCCGACAACCGGTGCCATGCTATCCCTCCTTGACAGCCGGCCGGACCACGAGGGTCAGCCGGTCAACTCCCATGATTTCGACTTCCGCTCCGACTTCGATGTCACGCAAGCTACGCGCGTTCCACGTTTCGTCTCCGAGCCGTACCCGCCCCTGTGGCGCGACGCGTTCGAGCACCACACCCCGCGCGCCGACCATCCCCTTGGCACCGGTCCGGACCGGGTAGCGCTGTGCGCGCAAGCCGGCGGCGATGATCACTAGGAAGAACACCGCGGTCGTCACGGTGCCGCCGAGAACCACCGCCCACGATACGCGCACGCCCTCGCCTTCGAACAGGAACAGTGAACCGAGCAGCATGGCGATCACCCCACCCGCGGCGAGCAGGCCGTGGCTTGCCACCTTGATCTCGGCGAGGAAGAACACGGCGGCCATCACCAGCAGCGCGATGCCGGCGTAGTTGACCGGCAACGTCGACAGCGCGAAGAACGCAAGGATGATGCAGATCCCCCCGACGATGCCGGGCAGGATCGCACCCGGGTTCTGCAGCTCGAACAGCAGCCCATAGAAGCCGAGCATCAGCAGAATGTAGGCGATGTTGGGATCCGCGAGCACCATGAGCAGCCTTATCCGGAAACCCGGATCGATCGTATCGATCGGCAGACCCTGGGTGGCGAGCATGCGGACCCGATCGCCACGGCGCCATTTCATGCCGTCGGCTCGGGCGAGCACTTCGGTCTCGCTCGAGGCGACGAAATCCACGACATCGAGTTCGACCGCCTCGCGCTCGCTCGCCGCGACCGCCTTGCGCACCGCCTGCTCGGCCCACTCGATGCTTCGGCCGCGCTGTTCCGCGATGCTGCGCGCGAACGCGGCAGCGTCATTCGTCGCCTTGCGCGCGAGTGTGGAATCCATCGTACCCTGCATCTGGATCGGTGTGGCGGCACCGATGTTGGTGCCAGGGGCCATTGCCGCGACGTCTGCGGCCATCGTCACGAACACCCCGGCGGACGCGGCGCGCGCGCCGCTCGGCCCGACCCACACCAACACCGGAACCGGCGTGGCAAGCAGGCTCTTCACCATGGTGCGCATGCTGGATTCGAGCCCGCCCGGAGTGTCGAGACGCACCAGTACCGCGCGATATTGTTCGCGCTCGGCGCGGGCCAGCGCCTGATGGAGCGCACCCGCCATGACCGGCGACACCGGGCCTTCGAGCGGCAGCAACAACACGCGGCCCTCACCCCTTGCCGTGCCGTGCACCGGGACCGGGACGACCTTGCCTGCGCTCCATGCCGTCGCAATCCACGCCACGCTGGAAGCGGCGAGGCCGAGAGCCACGCAGGCGGCCACGCAGGCTTGCAGCGCGCCACCGAAACGACGCAAGAGGTTCACACGCGAAACCCTACACGCGAAGGCGACCCGGCGCCACCTGCCACGCTCAGCCCGGGCGATTCGTGAACCGCTCGACGGGAACTCGATCGCTCAGACCCGACGCGCGAGAGCGGCCCGCCACGCCTCGGGGTACTTGAGGCCGCTGCCGGTGTTGTAGAGCACGACCCGGTCGGTCTGCCGCACCGCACCCGAGGCGCACATCATCCGCAGCGCCGCCAGCGTGGCACCGCCTTCCGGACACGCGAAACAGCCCGCCGTTGCGAGTTCGAGCATGCCGTCGAGCATCGCTTCCTCCGCAACCGCGATTGCCGTCCCCCCCGACTCGCGAACCGCGCGCAGGATGAGGTCGTCGGCAAACGGCGCAGGCACGCGCAGCCCGCTCGCCACCGTACGGGCGTCTACCCATGGCGAGGAGCGTTCGGCAAAGGCCTCGTGCGCGCGCACGATCGGCGCGCAGCCTGCGACCTGCACCGCGACGAGCCTCGGCAGGCGCGGTTCGATCCAGCCAAGCTGCGCGAGTTCGAGGAATGCGCGCCACATGCCAACCAGTCCGGTTCCCCCGCCGGTCGGATAGAGGATGACCTCGGGCAGCCGCCAGCAGCACTGCTCGGCGATCTCGTAGCCGAGCGTCTTCTTGCCTTCGAGCCGGAACGGCTCCTTGAACGTGGCGACGTTCCACCACTCGGGCGCTGGCGCCCACGCGGCGAGCGCCCTGCCCGCATCAGCGATCGTGCCCGGCACGAGCGTGACCTCGGCACCGAATGCGCGCTGTTCGAGGGCGAACAGCTCCGGTGTGTCCTCGGGAATCGTGATGCGGCAGCGCAGCCCGGCGGCCGCCGCATAGGCGGCCGCGGCGCTGCCCGCATTGCCGGCCGATGGCAATGCGATCGCGCGCTGCTCGAGCGCCACCGCGCCCGCGACTGCGAGCGCGAGACCGCGAGCCTTGAATGACTGCGTGGGATTTCCGGCTTCGTCCTTGATCCACAACTCATCGAGATCGAGTGCGGCCGCGAGCCGCGGCAGTGCCAGCAGCGGCGTGCCGCCTTCGCCGAGCCGCGCCGGGCGAAACGCGTCCGCGAACGGCAGCACCGGCGACCAGCGCCACAGGTCCTGGCCGAAGCGATCGAGGTCGTCCCGGCGCCAGATCGCGCGAACGCGCTCGAGGTCGTAACGCGCGACCAGCGGACGGCCGCACGCGGGACACACCGGAGCGCCCGCCGCGGGCTCGGTGCGGGCGCCGCACGCGAGACACTCGAAACCAAGCAGATCGGGATTGAACAGGGATTCCGTCACGGGACGGCAGTGTAGCGGAGCGGGGGCGGGCGGGGCGACCACCGTGCGCATCCCCCTCATCCATCTCGGATACACGAGCCTGCTTCGGCCGGGCGGGTTGGCTTCCGCCACGCGCGTTGGCGCCGAATGCGACCTAGCGCCGGTAACGGGTGTTCGCGCGCACCCGCTCGACCTCGTGCGCTTCCTCGCGCTCCAGCTCCTCGCGCAGCTTGAGGAACGACTCGAAGCGCCGCGCGGCGACGTCATGTCCCACGGCGGCGCGCACCGCGCAGCCGGGCTCGGCGAGGTGGCGGCAGTCCGCAAACTTGCAGTGTCCGAGATGGGGACGGAAATCGGGATAGGTGCGGTCGATGTTGCTCGACTCCACGCCCCACAGTCCGAATGCGCGCATGCCGGGTGTGTCGATGAGATCGAAGCCGGGCTCGGGACGCACCAGCCACGCCGCGGTCGTGGTATGGCGACCCTTCTGGGTCTTGGGATTCACCACCCCCGCCAGCAGCTCAAGGCCCGGGACGAGCGCGTTGAGAAGCGTGCTCTTCCCCACACCCGAGTGCCCGACGAACAGACTGCGGCGCCCGCGGCCGGCTTCGCGCATCGCGTCGATGCCCGCCCCGGTGTGGGCGCTCATCGCGTACACCGCGAATCCGGCGCGGCGATAGTCGCCGAGCAGTGCGGTGGCTTCGGACGCCGGCCCGAGTTCGATCTTGGTGAGCGCCAGCACCGCCGGGATTCCGAGATGTTGCGCCTGTGACAGCACGCGATCGGCGAAGCCCGCCTTGAACTCGGGCTCCGCCACCGAGGCCACGCACACGACCTGATCGAGATTCGCCGCGACGACCTGCTCCACCGGATGATTGCCGGCCGCGCGACGGCTGAACGCGTTCACGCGCGGCTCGACGCCCTCGATCAGGATCCGCTCGCCCTCGAGCACGCAGCGCACGCGGTCTCCGACCACGATCGTGTTGCCGAGCGACTTGCGCGGGCCCATCAGCTTGCCGCGAGCCGATGCATCCGCGAGCGTTCCGTCGTCGCGCATCAGCACGCATCCGCCGAAGTCGACGCGGACCACGTCCGCGATCAGTTCCACGATCCCGGCCCCCCGAGCGGCAGCGTCACCGTGAACGTTGCGCCCTTGCCGATCGGGCTCTCGACCGCGATGCGGCCACCGTGGCTGCCGACGATGCGATACGACGTCGACAGACCGAAGCCATGGCCGTCGGCCTTGGTCGTAAAGTGCGGCTCGAAGATCTTCACCAGGTTCGACGCCGGAATGCCGGGGCCCAGGTCCTGGACGATGCAACGCAGCGTGCCCGCGCGATCGTCGCGCTCGGTGACAACCGTGATCATCTTCTTCGGGGGAACGCCGCCGTTCGTCACCCCGTTCATCGCGTCGGCGGCGTTCATGAACAGGTTGAGCAACACCTGCTGGAGCTGGCCGGGATCGGCGCGCAACTCGGGCGCCGGATCGCACAGGCGCACGTCCCACTCGACGCCGTCGAAGCGGTTCTGGGTGCGCACGAACTCGATCGTGCGCTGGAGCAGACCGTTGACGTCGACGCGCTCCAGCTTGGGCTCGGCGCCGGAGAACTCCATCAGGCCTTTCGACAGGCGCTCCATGCGCTGCGACTGGTCGAGGATGATCTGGGCGTGGCGGTTGAGATTCGCGTAGTTCTGCTTGTCCGCGTCACGCAGCAGCATCTGCGCGCGGCCGCTGATCGCGGCGAGTTGGTTGCGCAGCTCGTGCCCGACCTCGGCGGCCATTTCGCCCTTCGCCGCCATGCGCTCGGTATGAATGATCTGGTTCTGCGCGCGCTGCAGTTCGAGGTAGCGCTTCGCCGACTCGTTGAGCAGCCACAGCGGCGCGAAGAACAGCACCACGCCCGAATAGCCGATCGACACGAACGACACCACCATGAGCGGGCTGAGCAGGAACGCCGACAGATCCTGAAGCAGGCGCTCCGCGTTGAACCAGTCCTCGCGCAGCACCTTCAGATAGGCGCGCTCGGTGGACCACGCGATCGCAACCGCAATCAGAATGCGATTCGCGAGCAGGTAGGCCGCGAGCATTCCAATCGTCGGCAGCGCAAGCCGCATCGCCACCACATCGCCGCGACCCACCTGCGTGGCGCCGAACAGGCCGTGCGGCAATCCGCCGAGCATCTCGAAAGCGCTCGCCGCGCACCACATCGTGATCGCGATCTGGCACGAGTTGAAGAATGCGCGAATCGGCGGCTTGCGCAGTACGAACAGCTCCGCGATCGCCGTGCTCGCAACGACGATCACCATCGATGCGCTGCGGCCCCACAGCATCGCGGCGGCGAGGCCGGCGGTCGAGGCCATGGTGACCGTGCCCGTGCCCGAATAGGTCGAAACCCACAACCCTTCCGAGACCACGCACACGGCCACCCACGCCAGATAGTGCGGCCAACGGGTCTGTAGATCGCCCGGAGCGAACACGACGAGCAACCCGAGCGCCACAGCAGCGATGGCCGCGATGTAGCACTTGAGGCGGAAACTCAATTGCGCAATCCAGGGCCAGCCTGCACCACGGACGGCACGATGCCGAGTCCGGGGCGGTCGGACAGTTCGATGCGACCCGCCGCTGCGGGCGCGCCTGCGAAGGGATCGTCACGCAGCAGCCAGTGACCGTCGAGATCGAGGTAGTCGGCGAGCGGAGCGAGTTGTGCGGCGGCCGACAGCGCGAGGCTCGATTCCACCATCGAACCGAGCATCACCTGCATGCCGAGGGCGCGCGCGGCGTGGATGGTGCGCAGCATTTCACGGATACCGCCGCTCTTCATGATCTTGAGGTTCACGCCGCTGACGCGTCCGACGAGGTTCGCGAGATCGCCGGCGTGATGCACGCTCTCGTCGGCGAACACCGGAATCGGACTGCGCTCGTGCACCCAGCGCAAACCGTCGAGATCATTGCGCGGCACCGGCTGCTCGCACAGCTCAATGTCGAGCGGAGCGATCTCGTGGAGCACCCGCACCGCGTCGTGCGCGCTCCACGCGGTGTTCGCGTCGACCCGCAGCTTGCCCGCATAGCGGCGCCGGATGCGACGCAAGTTGTCGACGTCGCCCGGCCCGCCGAGCTTCACCTTGATCATCGGGAAGTGTGCGACGGTCTCGAGCTTGCGCTCCATCTCCTCTGGCGACGCCATGCCGAGCGTCACGCACGAGAGCGGGGTCGCGGCACGATCGAGGCCCAGCAGCTTCCACACCGGGTGCCCCAGCTTCTTGCCGATCCAGTCGTGGAGCGCCATCTCGATCGCCGCGTGCGCAGAACCGTTGCCGCGCAGCACGCCGTCGAGCCGCCGCTCGATCGCATCGAGCGCGAAGGGATCGTCACCCAGGTGCGGCGCCCACGTGTCGAGCGCGACCTTCACCAGCGTCTCGTTCTCACCATAATAGTGCGAAGGCGATGCTTCGCCGAAGCCCGTCACGCCGTCGTGCTCGAGCGTCACGAGCGTGTTGACGTGGCGCTGCTTCGCACCGACGGCGATGCGAAATTCAAACTGCGTCTCGAGTGCGAGCGGGGTGTGACTGAGCTTCATGCCATGTTCCTTTCCGGTGAAGAACCCTCGTCGCGCGCGATCAATGTCGTGCGCCACCCGTCCGTCGTGCGCTGCTGGCGTCGGCGCTCCCATGCCGCGACCACCGCGTCGGTGAGCGGTGCAGCGCCCCAGCGCACCGGATCGGACACGGGCAGCTGGAGCTCACGCCCGACCGCATCACATGCCGCGCGCGCCGCCGCCTCACCGAGGTCCAGGGTATTGAGCGCCACCGCCACCGTCGCCGCTGGCCGCACCCACGCGGCGGCCTGCTCCGCGGCGGCGCGCACCTCGGCGAGCGGCGGCAGCGGCACGTCCACGTCGTCCGCGACGCGCAGCCGGGTGCGGCCCGCCCAATGGCACAATACCAGCGCCTCGGGGCAAGCGCCGTGCATCACGGCGAGCGCGACTCCCGAGTAGCCCGGATGATGCAACGCCCCCTGCCCTTCGACCACGACCACCTCGGAATCGCGCGCCGCCGCCACGACGAGCCGCTCAACTTCTCCCGCCGCAAAGTCGGCCGCGACCGCGTCGATCGCGACACCGTGGTCCGCGATCATGATGCCGGTCTGTCCGGTCGCCACGAACGACGCGCGCACTCCGCGCCCACGCAGCGCTTCCACCAGCTCGAGACTCGCGGTCATCTTGCCGACATTGCAGTCGCTGCCGATCGTGAGCACCACCATCGCGTCCACGTCCATTGCGCGGCGCGCGGCGACCGGACGGCCCGCGGGCGGGCGGCGCACGTCGAAGATCCTGGAGCCGCTCGTGCGGGCGAGCAGGGCGAGGCCTGGATCGTCGGCAAGGAACACGTGCAGCCCCGAGACAATGTCCCAGCCGCGCGCAAGTGCTTCGCACACCACCGCACGCCACGACGGCGGCAGCTCGCCGCCCTGGGGCGCTATGCCAAGCAGCAGCGTGTCGCATCCATGGAGTGCCGCAGCCTCGATCCCCGCCACGACCGGCACGTTGCCGCCGACGCTCACGCACGCCGCCGCCGTCGCACCGGCGCGCGCGGAATCGATCACCGCGGCGACTTCGTCGGTCCGGTAGCGCAGCACGCCCACCGCGGTCTTGGCATCGCGCGGCGAAAAACTCTGCTCCGCGAGGAGCGCGAGGCGCCGGGGTCGGCCGAGCATCGGGTCAGAGCAGCGAGTCGTAGACGCGCATATAGCGCCCGACCATTTCGTCGACACTGAAGCGCTCGCGCGCCACACGGCGCGCGCGGCGCCCCATGGCGCGCCGTAACGGGCCGTTCTGGAGCAGCCGGAGCACCGACGACACGAACCCTGCGACGTGTTGTGAATCATGGAGAAATCCCGTCACCCCGTGTTCGACGACTTCGGGAAGTCCACCCGCGGTCGAGGCGACGACCGGCACCTCGGCGCTCATCGCTTCCAGCGCCACGAGGCCGAAGCTTTCCGAGGAGCTCGGCAACAAGAAGACATCGGCCAGCGGAAGCAGTTCCTCCATGCAATCCTGATTGCCGAGGAACAGGACGTCGCGCTCCACCCCCAGCTCGCGCGCGAGATGCTCGGCCCCAGCCTTCTCGGGGCCGTCGCCGACCATCACCAGCTTCGACAACACCCGCTTGCGCACCTCGGCGAACACCTGAATCACGGTCGGGATGTTCTTGACCGGCCTGAAGTTGGACGCGTGCATGATGATCCGGGTCTCGGGCGGCGCGAGCCGCAGCGTCGTGCGCTTGCGGGGTGCGAACACCTTCGGATCGACGAAGTTGTAGACCACGTCGATCGGTCGCGTGATTCCGAACGTCGCCTCGGCGCGCTCCTTGAGATAGTGGCTCACCGCCGTGATCCGGTCGCTCGACTGAATGCTGAACTGGGTGACGCGGAAGAACGCCGGCTCGAGCCCGACCACGGTGATGTCGGTGCCGTGAAGCGTGGTCACGACTCCGAGCTGGCGCGGGAGCAGGAGCTGGCGGGCGAGATACGCGCTCGCCGCGAACGGCATCGCATAGTGCACGTGCAGCACGTCGAGCGAGTAGTTCTCGACGACTTCGACCATCTTGGTGGCGAGCGCGAGATTCGTCGGCGCCTGCTCGAACACGGGATAGTTCGCGGCTGCGGCCTCGTGGAAGTACACGTTCGACTCGAACGCGCGCAACCGGAACGGAAGGCTGTGGGCAATGAAATGGACCTCGTACCCACGCCGCGCGAGCTCGAGCCCGAGTTCACTCGCGACCACCCCGCTGCCACCGAAGTGCGAGTAGCACGTGATGCCGATGCGCCGCGGACGCTTGGGCTTCTTCGCCATGGGTGACGCGTGCTTCACCACTGCTGCGGATCGGCGACGGGGACGCGGCAGCGGCTTCGCGGCGGGCGCTGCCGCCGCAGACGTGCGGCCGGGGCGCTGAGTACGCTTCGCGCTGCGGGTGGCCGGGCTCATAGAGTTCCTCCGTGCGCGCCGCCCGCGAGGAGCGTGCGCGCGTCGTGCACCGCGAGCGGACCCGCGCTGCGATAGCCCTCTCCATACGTCGCCCCGATTGTCGCGCCAAACCAGCGCGCACGCGCTTCGACCTCTTCGAGGAAACCCGAACCTGTGAGATAGGTCTCCACCCCAGGCGTACCCGCAAGTTGGCTGCGATGCGCGCGCAGGGCCGCCATGCGGCGCTCCCATGCGGCACTCACGTCGACCACCAGATCCGCGCGGCGCGCGGAACGATAGAGTGCGAACAAGAGCTGGCGAGGTCGATGGCGCCCGGCACCCGCGGCGAATCGCGCGAGGCCCGCGACATAGCACGCGCGACGCAACAAATGATGCGCTTCGACATGGTCCGGATGTTCGTCCGCGACATCGGGTGCCACGACCAGCATCGGGCGATGGCGGCGCAGACAGTTCACCACGGATTCGAGCTGCGGGCGACTCGAGCGGTCGATGCCGAGATCGGGCAGCTCGAGATTCTCACGCGCGGCGACGCCGAGCGCGCGTGCGGCCTCGGCCGCCTCGGCCGTGCGTTCGTCGACCGTGCCCCGGCTCGCCATCTCGCCACGCGTGAGATCCGCGACAATCACGCGATGCCCGTGTGCTGCGAGCAATGCGGCGAGCCCGCCGCTCGTCAGCTCGACATCGTCGGGATGGGCACCGAAGAACACCGCGGCGGCGCTCACGCGGGAAGCTCCAGCACGAAATGCTCGTGGCGGCCACCCACGACTGCGCGCGCGTGCTCGGTGGCGAGGTCGCACAGCTCGGCGAGCATGACCATGCCGCCCTGAGCCAGCGGTTGCAGCGACGCGATGCGGCGCTCCTGGAGTTTCTCGCCGGGCATCAACACGTAGCGGATCCGCACCCACGCCGGGTGCCGGCGCTCGAGCTGGTGGCGCGCCTTGCCGACCAAACCCTCGTCGAGCCGCGCGAACTGGAAATCGATCTTGCCGCGCGCGGACTCGACCATCTGCGGCAGGCTCGCGTCGAGGCGCTGTGCCGCCTCCGCGAATCCCCGCAACGCGGCGTTGGTCCCGGAACGCGCATCGTCGAGGGCGCGGCGC
>Ga0315273_10010482_pt1 | contig 11820 bp, 14 predicted proteins | sample YL17G02_0_MG_FD_205753 | JGI IMG/M metagenome (GOLD analysis project Ga0315273, IMG submission 205753) | Sediment microbial communities from Yellowstone Lake, YNP, Wyoming, USA - YL17G02_0 | ecosystem: Environmental > Aquatic > Freshwater > Lake > Sediment | place: USA: Wyoming | collected... | reverse complement strand
ACTACTGAAAGAGGTCAACAAAAAGGATATTGTCATTCCCTAAGCATCCTTATCTTATCCCTAAATGCTATCGCCTTTTCGAAATCAAGTCGTTCGGCTGCTCCCCGCATCTGCTCTTCCATAAGCGCGATCATCTCTTCCTTCTGTTTCTCATTCATACTCTTTGGGATAGCTCCTTCAACCTCCCCTTCCTCTTCAGTTTCAGGCGGGATGGGTTTTATGATGGTCTTGGGAATGATATGATTCGTTTCATTGAACTGTTCCTGCTTCTTCCTTCTCCTATCTGTCTCGCGGATCGCGTCCCTCATGGCAACAGATTTCGTGTCCGCGTACATGATGACCTTACCATTTATGTTGCGAGCCGCTCTTCCGATGGTCTGGATAAGGGACTGACTGGAACGCAGGAATCCAGCCTTATCCGCATCAAGAATCGCCACGAGCGAGACTTCCGGGATATCAAGCCCTTCCCTTAGCAAATTAATGCCTACAATGCAATCAAATTTACCTGCCCGGAGCTGCCGGATCAGTTTGGTCCGCTCGAGGGTTTCGATTTCTGAATGTAGGTAGCGTACACGAGCGCCTTTATCATGAAGGTAAGCTGCAAGGTCCTCTGCCATCCTCTTAGTGAGTGTCGTAACCAACACGCGCTCGTTCTTTTTCGCTCGCTCATTGACTTCCTCCAGTAAGTTTTCGATCTGGCCTTTTGTAGATCGGACTTCTACCTCAGGATCAACCAGACCTGTTGGTCTAACTATCTGCTCCACGATTTGGCCTGAGTGCTCCAACTCGTAATCAGACGGAGTTGCTGAGACGAACACCACGTTTTTCATGAACTTCTCGAACTCATCGAACTTCAAAGGCCGGTTATCGTAAGCGCAGGGAAGACGGAACCCGTTTTCCACTAGCGAACGCTTTCGCGTCAAATCCCCGAAAAACATTCCGCGCACCTGGGGGAGCGTGACGTGCGATTCGTCAATGAACATCATGAAATCTTTTGGGAAATAATCAAGCAGGCAATACGGCCTCTGCCCGGGCAATCGTCCGTCAAAATGTCTAGAGTAATTTTCGATTCCAGAGCAATACCCTAGTTCGCGAATCATCTCAAGATCATATCTTGTCCTTTGTTCGAGTCGCTGTCTTTCCAAAGGCTTAAGAGTTGGAGCATATTGCTCGAGTTCAGCTTCGATTGCAGAAAGCGCATCATCCTTTGTCTCTTCAGGAACTACGAAATGCTTTGCTGGAAGTAGAAGATAACTCGAAACTTTTGCCTTGCGCCCGGTCAGTACATCGAAGAACTCGATCCATTGGAGAACATCGTCCTCGAATTGAACGCGAACCGCGGAATCTGAAAAAGGAGGGAAAACCTCCAGCAAATCGCCCCGCATGCGAAAGTTCCCCTTCTGAAGCACGATATCATTCCGCTCGTACTGCATGCGGACTAACTGGTATTGGAGCTCTTTTCGACTGAGTTTCAGGCCCTTTTTCAGATCAAGGCCGAGCTGCGAATAGGTGCCTGGATTGCCCAAACCATATATGCAGGAAACAGATGCAACGATGACAGTTGGCAGACCAGATAGAAGATAGGACGTAGCCTGCAGTCTGAATTCCTCCAGCTTTTCGTTTCGTGCGGCCTCTTTTTCTATATAGGTATCTGTAGTCGCTATGTAGCTCTCCGGCTGATAATAATCATAGTACGAGATAAAGTATCCGACGTTGTCTTTAGGAAAAAACTGCTGGAACTCTGCATAGAGCTGCGCAGCAAGAGTCTTATTATGCGAGACAACTATTGCGGGTTTATTGCTCTTTGCAATAACGTTGGCCATAGTGAAGGTCTTGCCAGAGCCAGTAACACCAAGCAGGGTCTGAAACCCACCCTCCTTCGCGCCTTGCACCAGTTTGTCAATTGCCTGCGGCTGGTCGCCTGCTGGCTTGTAAGGTGATTCAAGGGAAAAATGCATGCAAGATTATAACATTAGCAGAATAAAAATCATGCTTCTGATCTCAGTAACAACCTGAGAACAAAAGAAATGCACCATTAAATATAAGATCCGTTATAAGGTCCATATGTCATCAGGATGCATATTTTGCGCAATAGTCAAAGGAGAGGCTCAGGCAACGAAAGTTTACGAGGATGATCACATCCTTGTGATAATGGATACAAAACCAATTACCAAGGGCCATATGCTCGTAATGCCCAAGAGGCACTCCGAATACCTCACAGAGATGAACGACGATCTTGTGGCAGAGATGTTCAAGGTAGCAAAAAAGGTGGCTTTAACGCTCAAACAGTCGAAACTGAGGGTTAAGGCTATTAATTACTTATTGGCAGACGGTGTGGAAGCAGGCCAGGACGTCTTCCACGCGCACCTCCATATCATACCGAGATACAGGGGAGACGGGTTCTACCTTCACATGCCCCCAAAGTATGAAAACGAGACGAGCCGCGAGGACCTGGAAAGGATCGCTGCGAAGATAATCGTTGTGTAGGGCTCAGTATTGCTATTTTCTTGCAAAAACCAGGTACCCGCTGTGCATGAGGCCGAAGTGCTGGGGCCTTACACCGAAATCACGGACATCGTATTCTCGAACTATTGCTTCAAGCATGAATACTGAAGCGAAATGTTTCTGGGCCTCTAGAACAATTGCCTTCGCCTGCTCGATGTTCAGGCAATAGGCAGAAAGAAATCCGCCTTTTCGCAGGAGCTCGTGCGCCCTTTTCGCAATTTTCTCGCCTTCAGCAATGTCGCAAAAAACCAGGTCGAAATCTCCGGCTTCATCAACTCCTTCGAGAACATCTTTGCGCTTGATAGTGACATTTGTGAGCCCGCTCTTTTTTACGTTGTGCTCGGCAATGTCAGCGAATTCCGCCCTCTTTTCGTAGGTAATGACTTCTTTCGCAATATTCGCTATCTGCAAGGTCATGAACCCTGAACCGGTCCCAAGCTCAAGCACTCTGGAGTTTTTTCCGATACCCGTGAATGCCATTACCATGCCTGCATCCTTGGGAAGGACAACTGCTGGCCCTCCTCTCTTAGCCTTTCTCAGAATCTCAGGAAAATGAAAATCCGGTTTATCCATGCTAATCCCTCTCCCTCAAGTGATGAACGAGCCTGAGCGAATCAAGAATGAAGATGTTTGAATAATTACCTGCCTCACGGTTATAATCCAAACTGACTTCAATGACTGTTTCCAGATAAAGCTTGTTGTTTTTTCTCTCCAGCCTGATCAAACCATAGGATTTTACAAAATGATCCAGCTCCTCCCTTAATGCTTCATCCTTGAGGTAATCCATATCCGGCCCGAAATCATCTGCATAAATTGCGCAGTGCAAACGGCCTTTGTCTCCATAAAATGGTGCAAACTTCGGCAAGAGAAGATTGCTCTTCAAATGGGCAGGCTTGTGCAAATACTCAAATTCGATGGTGTCTTTGAAAAAAGGAATCCTGACATTAGTCACTCCCTCTAATGATCGGAGCTCGTCAAGCTTTTCCGCCCGTGTCGTCAACTCATCCGATTTTAGCAGAAGGATGAAAATACCGATGATACAAGTGAATACGACTGCCAGCCTTGGAAGAAAACTCATGTAATCCCAGTTCTCTACCCCGAAAAAAAGGAAAAAGACTGAAACAAGTGCCACGGGGAAAATGATCAGCAGGTCTCGCCAGTTCATCATTTTCTCATCTTCTCCCGATATTCCTTAAGTTTCGAGTTTAGTGTTTTGTCGTTTAGCGCGAGAATGCTGATTGCCATCAAGGCCGCGTTCTTCGCGTTGTCTATGCCTACTGTGGCTACTGGGATTCCAGGAGGCATCTGCATTATGGAAAGCAGGGCATCCAGCCCATCGAGCTTGACATTAACTGGCACGCCGATAACTGGTTTGGTTGTTTTGGATGCAACGACCCCGGGAAGCGCAGCACTAAGGCCTGCAATTGCAATGAAGACATCCGCACTTGAACCGGTAACAATCTTCTCCACCTTTTCCGGGTTCCTATGTGCGCTAGCAACCTCGGTTTTGAATTCCACTCCGAACTCCTTGAGTACCTCTTCTGCCTTCTCAGCAATCTTCCTGTCACTGTCGCTTCCGATTATTATGAGTGCTCGTTCCATGAGATGTATAGAATTTGAAGATTTAAAAAGCATTCATCGTCTAATACATCTATGGTTAAGGCAGCTGCGATGAGAAAAAGGTACATCCTGTTCGAATATTCCGGTCTGATTATGCAGGAGGAAGAGCTGAAAAGGGCACTGGGTTCTGAGGCCCTGAAGTTCTTTGGAGAGCTCGGGATGTCTTATGCAGCGTTCAAGCTGCTTGAATACGATGCAGGAACGAAACGCGGGATGCTACGGTGCGAGCGCTCTTATCTTGATAAGGTACTTGGATTTTTCGCTCTGATCAGCTCGCTCGATGGAAAGCCTGCAAGAATTAAATCAATCAAAAGCTCAGGAACGATAGCAAGCCTAAAAAGCGGCTAGGAACCCTTGACTGATTCCATTATCTCTTTTTTTACCCTGATTATATTAGTCTTCCCGCTTGATTCTTTTACAATCGCGCCCCTTTTCTCAAGCCTTTCGATTATGCGGTGGGCCTTTACCTTTCCAATGCCTTCGATCCTTGAAACCTCGGCTTGGGTGACCCTTCCACCTTCAGCAATTATTTTTGCAATTACCTTGCGCTCATCTGGAGGAAGCATGTTTAACAAAGCCTGCTCCTGGGCTTGGGTTCTTGGAAGCGCGACCTTCCGTTCGAAATAAAGGTAGGAGACGCCAACGCCCATGAGAAATCCCCCTATGATGGTCATGGGTAGGTAGAAAACCAGCTCGTCGAGATAAGTCTGGTGCTCACATATCCCTGAATCAGAAAAACACTGCTGTGGTACATTGTACTGCACAAACTGGGGCACATAATAAACTGCAAGAACCAGTGCAGCGATAAGGATAAAACCTAATAAAATTTTCTTATTTTCCATAAAATATTTCCGCAGAAGTCGTATTTAAAGCTATTGGTTTGTTTAAATGTTTATTTATGCTTAAAAATAGCCATTGTTTCACTAAATGAAACCATTGTTACAGCTAAAGATAAGTATGGTTTCAGTTCCAAAGTATGCAGGTGAAAACAAAATGGAAAAGAAAATTACGCTCAAAACAAAAGGCATGCATTGTGCATCCTGTGAAAAGCTGATAGAAGGGACATTGAGTGAGATAGATGGAGTGAGATATGCAAAATCAAGCCGGTTAGAAGATAAGACGGAAATAGTTTATGATGAGGGCAAGGTAAAACTCGAAACCATAAGGGCTGCGCTTATTGAGCTTGGATATACTTTAGGATGAGGTGGAACTATGGAAAAGAAGATTATTCTCAAGACAGGCGATATGCATTGCGTATCCTGTGAAAAGCTGATCGAAAGGTCGGTTAAGGACATCAAAGGAGTGAAGTATGTAAAGTCGGACTACAACACGGAAACTACCGAGCTGTTGTATGACGATGCGGAAACAGACCTTATGGTGATCAAGACAGCGATTGAGAATGAGGGCCATCCTACTCAGATAGCGCAGCCTGAAACGCAGACACATATCCCCGCAGAGGGAGTTGAAAAGACAGAGATGAGAGAGGAAAACAGGGGAACGTTGGAACAGACTTCAGAGCCTGCTACGGTATCCGCACCGATTTCGAATTCCTTCCAAGAAAGAAATGAAAGAAATTGGGCTAGGGGAGGTTCTGCAACAAGTAACGAACAGAACCAAAGCAATGCATTTAGTTTCGGCACCTTCTCCCTGCTTCTGGGATTCGTAACCATATTGATAGGGATCTACTTCATACTCAACAAATACATAAGCTTGAATTTCAGTAACTTAAGCGAAAACACGAGCATTGCAGTGCTTCTTGTTTTGGGGTTCCTGACAGGATTCCATTGCATAGGGATGTGCGGAGGGTTTGTTCTGTCATATGCCGGCAGGATAAAGAAACAAGGCGACCTTATGCCCCATTTCATGTACGGGACGGGTAAGACAATTTCCTATACCATTTTAGGTGCGCTGTTCGGCCTCATTGGTTCTGCTATAGCTTTTACAACCGAACTTCGGGGTTCAATAGCAGTAATTGCGGGAATTTTCCTGGTTCTGTATGGAGTAAATATGCTGAACTTGCTTCCATTTCTGAGAAAGTTCCAGCTAAGGCTCCCTTCTTTTATGCCACAGGGAGAATGGAGTGGAAACGGGCCGCTTATTACGGGTCTTCTTAACGGATTGATGCTCGCATGCGGGCCATTGCTTGCGCTGTACATATTTGCTGCAGGTACAGGAAGCCCGATAGAAGGAGCCAAGGCGCTGTTTTTCTTTGGGCTGGGAACACTCGTGCCTATGCTCACTTTTGGCATAACTGCACATTATTTCAGCTCTGCGTTGACCAGGAATGTCGTGAAATTCTCCGGAGTGTTGGTAATCGTGATGGGACTACTGATGGCGAATAACGGCCTTGCCCTTCTGGGAATCGGCCTCCCGCTATCAATTTCCCCAGGGAGCCAAGTTGGAGGGACGGATAGCGGCATAACGAATATTAAGCTTGACGCTGACGGCTATCAGGTCATAAAGATGAATGTCACAAGTCGCGGATGGGAGCCTAACAGCCTGGTGCTGAAGAAAGGCGTGCCGGTGAAATGGGAGATTAATGTTTTGGAACTCACTGGTTGCAACAACGAGATATTAGTCAGGGATTACGGGCTGGATATAAAGCTAAAGCAAGGCCTTCAGACAGTTGAATTCACTCCACAGAACACCGGGACCGTAGGCTTCACCTGCTGGATGGGCATGATACGGGGCCAGTTTGTCGTCATCGACGGAAACTCAAGCGCTGCTGCAGCGAACGTGCCCCCGCTTCCATCAGGAGGAAGCTGCGGAGGCTCAGGCGGCGGATGCGGATGCGGCGGGGCGAGATAAAAGAAGAAGGTGCGTTAATGAAGAAAACCACAATATCAGTCACTGGGATGCACTGCGCGAGCTGCGCCATAAACATCGAGCGGGTGGTAAAGAAGCTCAAGGGTGTGGATAGCGCCAACGTCAATCTCTTGGGAAACAAGGCCACAATAGAGTATGACGAAAGCAAGGTTGGCCTCGGCAATATCAAGCAGGCTATAGAGGGCATAGGCTACGGCGCAGACATACCCGAGGAAGCAGGCAAAACCGGAAAAGACAGGATGTATCTGCATGTCATTGGAATGGATTCCCTGCACTGCGCCAACATCGTTGAAAAGGCGCTGAAGAAAGCTCCTGGTGTGGAAAAAATCGAACTCAACTTCACCCTGGAGAAGGCGGTTATAGACTATAATGAACAAAAGACGGATTTCTCGAAGATAAAGAACGCGATAGTTGCCGCAGGATATGATGCCGAGCTAATGGATCTTGGCGAGGAAATCGACAAGGAGAAGCTCGCCAGGGAGAAAGAAATAGAGGAACTAAAGAAGAGGGTCATCTGGTCCGCGCTGCTGACTGTGCCAGTGCTTATCCTCGCATTGCCAGAGATGCTGATGGGCGTTGTCGCACTTGAGTATCCCGAATTCTTCATGAAGAACATGGCCACGCTGCAGTTTTTCCTGTCGACTCCTGTGCTGTACCTGAACAGGGATTTCTTTACCCGCGGCTTCAGGGGGCTGATCAGCAGAATGCCTGGCATGGATAGTCTTGTTGCTCTGGGAGTCGGTACTGCATACGTGTATAGCATGCTTGTTGGTTTCAGCTTTATAGAAGGCAGCATCTATTATGAGACCGCAGTCCTGCTGATAACATTTATAGTGCTCGGAAAATACCTCGAGGCAGTAGCCAAAGGAAAGACGTCGGAAGCGATAAAGCGGCTGATAGGGCTGCAGCCCAAGACCGCGCTCGTTGTGAGGGGCGGCCGCGAGATGGAAGTGCCCATAAAGGACGTTGTAGTCGGAGACACGATTATCATCAAGCCCGGCGACAAGATTCCTGTGGATGGAATGATCAGCGACGGAATGAGCAGCGTGGATGAAAGCATGATAACCGGGGAGAGCATCCCTGTTCACAAGAAGAAGGGCGACCACGTCATAGGGGCCACGATAAACAAAACCGGCTCGTTCAGGTTCAGGGCAACTAAAGTCGGTAGCGACACCATGCTCGCGCAGATAATCAAGCTTGTTGAGGATGCGCAGGGCAGCAAAGCACCGATACAGAGGCTGGTGGATGTAGTGGCAGGTTATTTCGTGCAAGGTGTGATTGTCCTTGCGCTAATTGCTTTTGCATATTGGTACTTCGTTGCGGGGCAGACGCTGCTTTTCGCAATAACCATACTGGTCGCGACTCTGATAATTGCCTGCCCGTGCGCCATGGGGCTTGCCACACCAACCGCAGTGATGATGGGCACCGGAAAGGGTGCTGAAAACGGAATACTCATAAAAAATGCTGAAAGCCTTGAGGTGCTTCACCAGGCGAAGACAATAATTTTCGACAAGACGGGCACGATAACCAGAGGAGATGCGATTGTAACCGAAGTCTTGGCTTTCGGGATGGATCCAAAGGAGTTGCTATGGCTTGCCGCTGCGGCAGAAAAGGGTTCTGAACACCACCTCGCTCAGGCAGTGGTTAAAAAGGCGAAGGAGGATGGGATAAAAATAAGCGAACCCAAATCATTCAACGCGGTACCAGGTCACGGCGTTGTTGCAACCATAGGCAGAACGAAAGTACTGGTGGGAAACCCGGCGCTGATGAAAAAGGAAAAGGTTCCTATAAGCCAGGAATCAGTCATAAAGATGAATGCGCTTGAAATGGAAGGGAAAACTGTTGTTATAGTTGCTGTGAACGGCAAGGTTGCAGGGATGATAGCAATCGCAGACACCATAAAAGAGCACTCCCGCGAAGCGATTGAAAGGCTTCACAAAATGGGATACGAGACTGCGATGATAACCGGAGACAATGAGAGAACGGCAATGGCAATCGCAAAACAGGCCGGCATAGACAGGGTGCTGGCACACGTGCTTCCTGAGGACAAGGCGAATGAGGTGAAGAAGCTGCAGGAAGATGGCAGGCATAAAATCGCGTTCGTGGGCGATGGTATAAATGATGCGCCTGCCCTTGCCCAGGCGGACATTGGAATAGCGATAGGGGCCGGAACAGATGTGGCCATAGAGAGTGGTAGCATAGTGCTCGTCAAGAGCGACCTCCGTGACATCGTGACAGCCATCCAACTTAGCAAATACACAATGTCCAAGATAAAACAGAACCTGTTCTGGGCATTCGCATACAATACCATAGGAATTCCGGTGTCCATGGGCGCGCTGTTTCCGTTTACGGGGTTCCTTCTAAGCCCTGTGATAGCAGGTGCTGCGATGGCGTTCAGCTCCGTGAGTGTCGTATCGAATACGCTGCTCATGAAAGGATGGAAGCCAAAGATGTAATCAGATCGGTGATTTGCATGAAAAAGGCGATATTGCTGTTGGCAGTATTATTGCTTTTCAGCGGCTGCATAAGCCAGGCAGGAAATACTGGAACAGGAATAAAAGGTCCGGCAATAGCCCAGAAAGTAGGGGCTGCGGACAGAAATGCCACGACATCAGGCAATGAAAGTGCGGCTCCTCCGCCGCAGGATGCCGGAACAAAAAATGCAACTGCGACAAACATCATTGCTTCTGTTGCGCCTCCGACCCCACCAGTCAAGCAGCTCCCTCCCCCTTCACTATATGGCGATATAAAGGCGCTTCCAGCTTCAGCCTCGGGGGCAGTCATAGTCCCGTTGTCCGAAATCTCCACCACAATGAAGAAATATTCTTACGATGTAAACGGAACAACTGTAAGATTTTTCGTAGTACTTGGTTCTGATGGGAAGGTCAGGGCTGCGTTCGACGCCTGCCAGGTGTGCTACAAGGCAAAAAAAGGATATTCCCAGGTTAACAACAATGTTCGATGCAACAACTGTGGAAGGCAGTTTAGCATTGATGAGTTAGGAACTGAAAACAAAGGAGCAGGATGCTGGCCTTCCTATCTTCCTAACGAAGTAAATGGAAGCGATGTGCGGGTTAATGTATCTGACCTGCAGGCTGGTGCATTCCTTTTTTCGTAGAGAGAAGTTATGGGTGAAGGATTGAAACTTACTGAAAGCAAGGCATACTATGCTGTTGTGTTGTTCCTGTTCCTGCTCAACATTTCCATTCTACTGCCGCCATTCCTCATATTCGCTGGACAGGAGGGCACAGCTTCAACGCTCTACAACCTCCACAGTTATGATCATCAGTGGATATACCGATCCCAGTGCATTTTCAAGGACTCCGGAGAGAGCATGATTCTCGATGATTGTATAGTTCAAGGAAAGGAAGGCGAAGCAGACATAAGTACGCTCTATACAAAGAACGGCGATCCTCTCTATAATGGAGTGTTCTTACAGTATCCTCAGAGCCAGATAGGCATTAATAAGGCTGAAAAAGTTGAGCGCAACGGTATGGTTGGATACAAGTTCGCGAACGACACGCGCGATTACGCGATATACTTGCCGATGCTTCTGACTATGGTGGCTAATCCATATATTTTTGGACCTGGAAGGAAGGATATCCCACACTGGATATGGTTCGTACTCGCCCTTGTTCCCCTTGGAATAGACGGGACAACGCAATTGTTCGGCCTTAGGGAAAGCACAAACCTGTTGAGGTGGCTCACAGGAGCGATAGCAGGAATCGCAGCTGGGCATTATATTGTTCCTTTACTGAATTTGATATAAATTCGAGGTAGAAAAATGGTGGAATTGCAGCTATCCAGTCGTTTGGCGGCTTTAGGCAACGGGATCACATTAACGCATATCTTCAGGTTCGCACTCCTTGTTCTCCTACCGTTTCTGCTGGGGCTCTGGATGCTTCCCCACACTATTTATACGAACGGCCAGATGTTAGGGGCCCCGAATGAAAGCCAGAGCGGCGCTCCATCCACCTTGTCTTATTCCTTCATACACAGCAGCAGCGAAATAGACGTACCCCAGCGCGTTAACGCCATTTTCCCACTCGCAGACTATCTCGATTTTCCGCCTTTTGTTTCGCATAGCAATCCTTTCATGTGCTTCCAGGATAGTGGAAGTTATGTGATTTTGCAAAATGGAACACGGATAAATCCAGTATTCGACTGGAATGTATATTTCGGGACCAACGTCGTGCTTGTCGTACCGAAAAATTCAACAAAATGCGCAGCGATCGTTCCTGGCCAGAATAGCACTTACAAATGGGTCGCCAAACTTAAAGTTGACTTGAGCGACCAGAATCTCAGCGAAAATCTGACGTTCGTGCCGAAAACAACGACTTACCCGCAATTCGTCATGGATTACGGGCTTCTCCAGGGGTTGGTGCTGATACCAGTATGCTACCTTTTCATTTGGTACCCGGCAGCAGGCATATGGAAGAAAGTGCACAATGGACTTGACGAACAGTAACGGTTCAGTAACATATTCAGTGTTCGGTTCACCCTGCTACCTCAGACCTTTTCATAGACGTAAGCGAAACCTGCCCCGATTATCCCACCTATAATGAAAGCCCTGATAATGCCCATAATCAGCGTTAACAGACTGAAAGGTGCAGTCGCAAGAGGAGTTGAGATAAAGTGCTCTCCCATAACCCAGTTAACGAAACCGCTTCCCCCCACCGCAACGAGCAGGTCCCACACAAGCATGCAAATCGAAAAAATCAGGCCCAGCGTTACGGCAGATTTCCGGATATCGAATGTTGCTGCCATGAAACAGAAACAGAGAGAAAATTTAAGACTGTTTCCTCCGTATGTTATTTAGCTTGGAACAGATGCAATCGGATGGAAATGGAATGGCAATGGAAAAAGCAA
>Ga0315273_10010480_pt1 | contig 11821 bp, 10 predicted proteins | sample YL17G02_0_MG_FD_205753 | JGI IMG/M metagenome (GOLD analysis project Ga0315273, IMG submission 205753) | Sediment microbial communities from Yellowstone Lake, YNP, Wyoming, USA - YL17G02_0 | ecosystem: Environmental > Aquatic > Freshwater > Lake > Sediment | place: USA: Wyoming | collected... | reverse complement strand
TACCTTGTTACGACTTCGTCCCAGTCACCAGCCCCACCTTCGACAGCTCCCTCCCTTACGGGTTAGGATACCGGCTTCAGGTGTTGCCAGCTCCCATGACGTGACGGGCGGTGTGTACAAGGCCCGGGAACGTATTCAACGCAGTATAGCTGTCCTGCGTTTACTAGCAACTCCGACTTCATGCAGGCGAGTTGCAGCCTGCAATCTGAACTGAGGACAGTTTTGAGGATTGGCTCCACCTCGCGGTCTTGCAACCCATTGTACTGCCCATTGTAGCGTGTGTGTAGCCCCGGATATAAAGGCCATGCTGACTTGACGTCATCCCCACCTTCCTCCGGCTTGATACCAGCGGTCCCGTATGACACATATAACATACGGCGAGGGTTGCGCTCGTTACCGGACTTAACCGGACACCTCACGGCACGAGCTGACGACAGCCATGCAGCACCTGTATAGGCTCCCCGAAGGGTCGGTCACATCTCTGCTCCCTACTACCTATATGTCAAACCCGGGTAAGGTTCTTCGCGTAGCAACGAATTAAACCACACGCTCCGCTGCTTGTGCGGGCCCCCGTCAATTCCTTTGAGTTTTAACCTTGCGGCCGTAGTCCCCAGGCGGTGAACTTATCGCGTTAGCTTCGGCACCGATGGCTTTTACCCCACCAACACCTAGTTCACATCGTTTACAGCTAGGACTACCAGGGTTTCTAATCCTGTTTGCTCCCCTAGCTTTCGCTTCTTAGCGTCAGGTATGGTCCAGGAGGCCGCCTTCGCCTCTGGTGTTCCTCCCGATATCTACGCATTTCACTACTACACCGGGAATTCCACCTCCCTCTACCACCCTCCAGTCTGGCAGTTTTGAACGACCTCTCCCAGTTGAGCCGGGAGCTTTCACATCCAACTTACCAAACCGCCTGCAAGCGCTTTACGCCCAGTAAATTCGGATAACGCTCGGATCCTACGTGTTACCGCGGCTGCTGGCACGTAGTTAGCCGATCCTTATTCTGAGGATACTGTCCTTCCTCATCTCCTCAAAAAGCACTTTACGACCCGAAGGCCTTCATCGTGCACGCGGCGTTGCTAGATCAGGCTTTCGCCCATTGTCTAATATTCCCTACTGCTGCCACCCGTAGGTGTCTGGCCCGTGTTTCAGTGCCAGTGTGGGGGGCCACCCTCTCAGGCCCCCTACCCGTCGTAGCCTTGGTAGGCCATTACCCTACCAACAAGCTGATGGGACGCAGGCCCCTCCCAAAGCGACTTTCGTCTTTAGTCACAAGGCCTCTAACCCTTGTGACCACATGGGGTATTAGCAGCCCTTTCGAGCTGTTATCCCCCTCTTCGGGGTAGGTCACCAACGCGTTACTCACCCATTCGCCACTAAGGGCTCCGTATTACTACAAAACCCTTCGTTCGACTTGCATGTATTAGGCACGCCGCCAGCGTTGATCCTGAGCCAGGATCAAACTCTCCGCCAAAAAATAATCACATTTCTTCAATGTGGATGGGTTAAGTTTGAAACAAACTCTCAAGAACTGCTCTGCATAACTTCCTATCACTCTTCAGTTGTTAAGGTTCTGCTTACGAAGCGGGCGAAATTTTACCATCGCCCCTGGAGCCTGTCAAGGGCTTCAAGAGACTAAACTGCCGATGTCTTCTCTTAGGTCAACATCGGCACGTCAGACTGCCAAGTAATTTACTTTCGTCTCTGACGCAGGGAGCGTCTCTCTTCAATTTTTAGCGGTCTTCCCGATAAGGGCGAGACCTTTTCTTGCGTACTGCGAATGTTGATTATATTACATTCGTCTAAAATGTCAAGGGTTTTTGAAAAACTGGACAATCTCCCCTTTTTACTATCCTGCGATCCCCTCTTCAGTCCCGTTTAGTTTACCCCATCTCCTGCCGCCCCATCAGCGCACGCAGCAGGGTGTTTTGGTCAGCATATTCAAGATCCCCCCCCACGGGCAGACCGCGTGCCAGGCGGGTCAACCGCAGGTTATAACGCGCCAGCTGCTGTTGTAAGTACATGGCTGTTGCATCCCCTTCCATGCTGGGATTGGTAGCCAGGATAATTTCCAGCACTTTCCCGGTGCGCACCCGTTCCAGCAATTCGCGGATTCTCAGATCCTCTGGCCCCACCCCCTCGATCGGTGAGAGCGCACCATGTAATACATGGTAATGCCCCTGGTAGGCTCCAATCCGCTCCAAAGCCAATACATCCAGCGGCTCTTCCACCACGCACACCATCCTGCTGTCTCGCTCTGTGCTGGAACAAATTTCACACTCCCGGCGATCAGCATCGGTGATATTAAAACACACCTGGCAGTAGGCAATACCACTCTTCAGCTCGCGCAGCGCATCCGCCAGGTTTTGTGCCAGGTCATCTGGAGCATTTAGAAGATAAAAGGTCAGACGGGAGGCCGTTTTCGGCCCAATGCCCGGCAGGCGTGACAGTGCCTGGACCATATTCTGGATCGGAGCAGGTAAAATCATCCTATGCCTCTAGAAAGGCAGCCCCCCAGCCAATGGCCCTAACCGCTCTGCTGCCAGGTCTTTGGAAGCCTCGATTGCTCCATTGACTGCCGTCAGGATCAAATCCTGAATCATCTCCACATCCCCATCTTTGAGAAGCTCTGGATCAATCTCCACCGCCAGGCAGCGCTGGTCACCCGTCATCACCACCTTCACTGCTCCCCCTCCAGCCGAATAAGGGACGCTTTCTTCAGCAAGCTGATCCTGGGCGATCTTGAGCTGTTCCTGTAGCTTTTGAAGCTGTCCCATCATGCCCATTGGATTATTCATCTTGGGACCTTTGTATCCTTTGGCCATACTCACCTCCAAAAATTTACTGGATATCGACGATCTCGCCTCCCAGATCACGCAGAGCCGATGCTACCATCCCTTCACTATCCACCCCCGGCGGGGGCGTGGTCTGCTTTCCAGTTAGCACAACACACCGAATCAAAATATCTTCCTTAAAGACCTGCTTTAAGACATCCTGAACAATCTGGAGGTTGTCATTCTTCTCCATCTTCATTTTTAAAACATCGGTTACAAAACCAAGGGTTAAGATACTGTTCTCCAACCGCCGTGTTTTGGCTGAATTCACCAGCGCGGCCAGGTTAGGATTCGCTTTCTTGAGCTGATTGAGAGCCACACGCCAGTTTTCATCCAAACGCCGGGCAGCCTGTCTGTCAACCGAGGTTGGTTCGCCGGCTGTTTCGCTGGGTATCTCCTGCGGTGTTTCAGGTAACGCCTCCGCCACCCGCTTGGCACTCCTGGTGGCTGGCTGGACCTTCGGCACAACAGGCCCCGGCGGTTGGGGTATCTCGACCGTGGCCGGATGCGGCGCTTCCAGCGTTTCAATGAAAGCCATTTCCAGCGGCAGCGCAGGCATCCAGTTTGCTTTACCCTCTGTAGCGGCCCGGTTGAAAACTTGTATGCTGCGCAGGAGTTCAGAAACCTCAACGCCCAGTGCATGCCGCGCCATCTGGGCGCGCATTTCTTGAGTAACATCCACCTGGTCGGAATTGCTCATCCGCACTAACAATAGATTGCGCAAATACTCTACGATTTGCCTCGAAAACTGGCGTGGATCACTTCCCGAATCAAGGGTGCGGTGGATGCAGTCCAGGCCGGCCGCGGCATCATGAGTCAAAATAGCTTCCCACACATCCAAGACAGCCTGGTTGGTCGCCGTGCCCAGCACTTCTTGAGCCAATTCCAAGGTGACCGGTTTACCCGTAGAAGCCAACTGATCCAGGAGTGAAACCGCATCTCGCATGGCTCCGGTGGCCTGGCGCGCCACCAGGGTAAGCGCCTCAGCCTCGGCCTGAATGCCCTCTTCCTTTACGATCCGTGATAGATAAGCCACGATATCCGCTACAGGGATGCGGCGAAATTCATGGCGCTGGCAGCGCGAGAGCACCGTGGCAGGAATTTTATGGACTTCCGTAGTAGCCAGGATGAACATTGCGTGCGGCGGTGGTTCCTCCAGGGTTTTCAACAGCGCGTTGAAAGCCGCCGTGGAAAGCATGTGTACTTCATCAACAATGTAAACCTTGAAGCTTCCCTGGTTAGGTTTGAAATTGATCTTATCGCGCAGATCCCGCACATCTTCAACGCTGGTATTGGAAGCCGCATCGATTTCGATCAAATCCAGAAATCGGCCTTCATTAACCGCCTTGCAGTATTCACACTGGTCACACGGCCGGTTCGCAGGATCTGCCTCTTTGCAGTTCACCGCTTTGGCAAGCAAACGTGCCGTGGTAGTCTTCCCAGTTCCGCGCGGGCCGGCAAATAGTTGGGCATGCGCGACACGTTGAGCAGTTACAGCATTGCGCAGTGTTTGTATAACATGCTCTTGACCCACCACATCTTCCCAACGGTGGGGTCGCCACTTATTATAAAAAGCCTGGGACATACCTAAAGTTTATCAGAGACAAGTCAGGAGGTCAACCGCTGCCACTCTTCGTTGGCCATGCTCAATTTCGGCATTGAATTTAGAACCAGGGTATAATAATTTAGAGTTGGTTTTCCTGAGAGACTCAAAAAATATTGCCCTCTCAATTCATCCGGAGGAGAATTAATATGCAAGACTTTGAAAAATTAGGGGTTTTTTATCTTGGGAAACTCTATGATCTGAATACGAAGGCGACCAAGGATGAGTTGCTGCTCTACGATTCCAAAGATCTGGTCACCCACGCAGTTTGTGTCGGGATGACTGGCAGCGGGAAAACCGGTTTATGTATCTCTCTGATTGAAGAGGCTGCCATAGATGGCGTCCCCTCTATCTTGATCGACCCCAAAGGCGATCTATGCAACCTATTATTAACCTTTCCCGGTTTGACAGGCGAAGAATTCTTGCCCTGGATCAACCAGGAAGATGCTGCGAAAAAAGGCCTCTCTGCTCAGGAATACGCCAACCAGCAGGCAGAATTGTGGCAAAAAGGGTTAGCTAATTGGGGGCAAGATAGCTCTCGCATCCAGAAGTTACGTTCGCTGGTGGATATGAAAATATACACCCCTGGCAGTAGCGCTGGGATCCAGGTGTCGATCCTCAAATCCTTTGCAGCCCCAGAAGCTTCTCTCCTTGAGGATAGCGAATTGATCCAGGAGCGTATCAGTACCACAGTCACCAGCTTACTGGCTCTGGTGGGGATTGAGGCTGATCCGATCCAAAGTCGAGAACATATCCTGCTTTCCACGATTATTGACTCGATGTGGCGCAAGGGGCAAGACCTGGACTTGGCCATGCTGATTCAGCAAGTGCAAACCCCGCCGGTTTCCAAGATTGGCGTTCTGGATCTCGAATCTTTTTATCCAACTAAAGACCGGTTTGGCTTGGTGATGGCACTCAATAACCTGTTTGCCTCTCCTGGCTTCAACGCCTGGTTGGAGGGCGAGCCGCTGGAAATCAAGCAGCTCCTATACACCCCAGAAGGGAAGCCTCGGGTGGCAATCTTCTCAATTGCCCACCTGGGGGATGCCGAGCGCATGTTCTTCGTTGCACTTCTCATGAATCAGATCCTCGGTTGGATGCGCACGCAACCGGGCACCACCAGCCTGCGGGCGATCGTTTACATGGACGAAATCTTTGGTTTTCTGCCCCCGGTTGGCAATCCACCCTCTAAGCTTCCCATGTTGACCCTTCTCAAGCAAGCCAGAGCCTTCGGAGTGGGCCTTGTCCTGGCTACCCAGAACCCGGTCGACCTGGATTATAAGGCCCTTTCGAACGCAGGCACCTGGTTTATCGGGCGATTGCAAACCGAGCGTGATAAGATGCGCTTATTGGATGGATTGGAAGGGGCAGCGACCACTACAGGCTTGCAGTTTGATCGCCAGGATATGGAAAAATTACTTTCCAGCCTCGGCAACCGTGTCTTCCTGATGAATAATGTTCACGAAGATGATCCAGTGATCTTTCAATCCCGATGGGCTTTATCTTACCTGCGCGGCCCTCTGACTCGCGAGCAGATCAAGACACTGATGACCCCATTCAAAGCTGCTCCTGCGGTTACGCCCGTTCCAAAATCAACTCCAGAGCCTATCTACACTGCCGCGGTTGCTACCCAGCCCGAATCCCCAGCGGTCGAGCCAGTCTTAAAATCCACCGGTCAGCCACCTGCTTTACCACCTGATGTACCCAAGTTTTTTATACCACCTCGCGGTCGCTCGCCAGGCGGGAATACTTTATACTATACACCCAGGCTTCTTGGAGCCGCAAAAGTTAGCTTCACCGATGCCAAAGCCAAGGTGGATTTCACCCAAAATGTAGCCTTTATCACCCCCATTACGGATGAAGCCATTCCCGTGGATTGGGAAAACAGCGAAGAAATCCCGATAGCACTGTCTGATTTGGAAAAAAATGCTTCGGAAGCAGCCCAATATGGAGATCTTCCTGCTGTCGGAAGTTTAGCCAGGAGTTATACAGCCTGGACAAAAGACCTGGTCGCCTGGCTGTATGGTAGTCAAAAGCTGGACCTGCTAATGAGCCCAGGCCTAAAAAAAATATCTCAACCCAACGAATCTGAACGTGACTTTCGGGTCAGGCTCCAACAAGAAGCCCGAGAAGTTCGCGATGAAACGGTTGAAAAACTTCGGCAGAAATATGCTTCCAAAATAACCACCCTTAAAGAGCGCATCCGCCGTGCCGAGCAAGCAGTTGACCGGGAAGCCATCCAAGCCAAACAGCAGCAAGCCCAAACCGCCATTTCCATTGGGGCCACTCTCCTTGGAGCCTTCACCGGAAGAAAGACTCTAGCTCGATCAACGATTGGTAGAGCGACAACTGCTGTGCGAGGGGTAAGCCGGTCTATGGAGGCCAAATCGGATATCGACCGGGCTAAGGAAACAGTAGAGGCCCTCCAACAGCAGCTCGCCGATCTAGAGGCCCAGTTCGAAGAAGAGTCAAACGCCCTGGCCTCCAAAATAGATCCGTTGACCGAAGGTCTTGAGACAGTTGTGATCAAACCCAAGAAGACAGATATATCCGTACAATTAGTTGCCTTGGTTTGGACACCTCATTGGAAAGATTCACAAGGGACACTAACTGCTGCCAGTTAGCACCTATCTAAACAAAAGACTAAATCACACGAACACGAGCGTATAAAACTTGCTCGTGTTCTGCTTTAAAAACTGCCCAGCTTTACTTAGGTAAATGCACGGCGGTTTTGGGTTGTTCGAAACAATTACTTTTCCATAACTTCTAGCGGATTCACATTTTCACCCCTGGCTTTATCGAAGATATTGAAATGAGTATGGTAACCGCAGTCTCTGTTTGTACAAAGGTTCCCCCAGGCATCGATGGTATATCCCTGGTTGCTTTCATAACCGAGCGGCTGACCTAGAGATAAGTGATCGCCCACCACGACCTCATATATCCCATGTAGCAGCGTAACCTGGTAACGTTCATTTTCAATCACCAGCGTCGTGTTCCCAAGATCGTCGAAATAAAGAGCAGTAACCAATCCATCGATCGGAGATTGGATCACAGCGCCTTTACCCCCCGTCAAATCGATCGCCAGGTGCCCGTAAGATTGCCCGTGAGGACCTTGAGTCAAAACGTAATCATCATAAGGTGCAATGATCCTGTTTGGATCTGGCTGGGCATCCCAGGCCTGTGTTTCTTGAACAGCCGCCTCCGCCTGCTCGGTGCCCCTGTCTGACAAGACACTGATCCCCATGACCAGGATTAAAGTCAGGGCAACAAAGGATAGACCATCCAATCTTGGATTTTTACTAGAACGCATGTTCTAATTATAACATAAAAAACGGCCTCGAAATGAGGCCGCCTGGATTTTTTAACTTTTCATCTACTGCGAATGGAAGATCGGTTTTAGAGCTGGATAAAGCTGGCAATACAAACGGTATTGCGCTTCATACCGCTCGTAAGAATCCGGCCGAGGCTGGGTTGAACCGGTCAACTGGATCACAGCCTGGCAGGCCTCCGGAACATTCCTCCAGGCTCCAGCCCCAACTCCGGCCAGCAAAGCCGCCCCATACGCAGCCCCTTCGGTAGTATTCACCGTAACAAGCTCGGCATTGAAGACATCCGCCAGGATTTGCCGCCACAGCAGGCTTTTCGCTCCTCCTCCTGATACGCGCACCTGGCTGACCTTTACCTTACCCGCCGTTTTGATCAGTTCAAAGCTGTCTCTCAATCCAAAAGCCACCCCTTCAAGCACGGCCCGAGTCAGGTGAGGACGTGTATGGCGCACCGTCAGGCCGACAAATGCCCCGCGTGCCAGGGGATCTGGATGAGGTGTACGTTCTCCAGTCAGATAAGGCAGGAAGAGTAATCCCTCGCAGCCCGCGGGTATTTCAGCCGCCGGGGCAAGCAAATGATCAAAACTTTCCTTTGGAGCCAGCGTATCCCGGTACCATTGTAAACTGCCCGCCGCACTGAGCATCACACCCATAAAGTGCCATTTACCTGGCAAAGCATGACAAAAAGCGTGCAAACGTCCCTGTGGCTCAATATGGGCGGCATCGGTTGTGGCGAAAACCACGCCCGAAGTCCCCAGGGTGAGCGCAATAATACCTGGCTCCACCGCACCCACGCCCACGGCCTGGGCGGCCTGGTCCCCTCCCCCCGCCATAACCGGCGTTCCTGCCCGCAGACCCATCAGCGCAGCCGCCTCGCTGCTCAAGATTCCGGTCACCTGCGGCCCCTCGTAGGTGGGGGGCAGCCAGTCTGCTGGAATCTTCAAAGCCTCCAGTACATCGCGGGACCAATCGCGTGCCTGAAGGTTGAAGAGCAGCGTTCCAGAGCCATCTGCCTTATCCATAGCATACTTCCCCGTCAGCCGGTAACGTACGTAATCTTTGGGCAGTAAAATATGGCGCGCCCGTGCATAAACCGCTGGTTCATTTTGCTGTACCCACAAGATCTTCGGGGCTGTAAAACCAGTCAAAGCGTTATTCCCAGTGATCTGGACCAGGCGCTCAAAACCCAGCCGGGCGCGGATCTCGTCACACTGTGCTCCCGTACGCTGGTCGTTCCACAAGATAGCCGGCCGCAGAACCTGCCCATCTCCATCCAACAACACCAGCCCGTGCATCTGTCCCGTCAAACCGATCGCAGCCACCGCCGCCCCATCCACACCGGCCTGCCCCACAGCCTGGCGCACGCTTTGCACGACCCCCTGCCACCAATCCTGCGGATCCTGTTCAGACCACAGCGGCTGAGGCATGGAAAGCGTTAAAGGAGTGGTTGCACTGCTCACCACGCTCCCTTTTTCATCAATCAACAGAGCCTTTGCCCCGGTTGTTGAAACATCAATTCCCAAAAAAAACGAATTGCCCACGTTAATTCCCTTTCTTCTGCGTTCAGAGATCTTCGGAGGAAGTTGTCAAAACCACACCGAGATTGTTCTGAATTATTGAGCCTGTGGTTAATTCTCCCACATCCACACCTTTTTCGCAACCAAAACCCTCTATGATAGAATAACTTTACATGTCCCCGAAAACTCTTTCTGAATTATTGCAGACTTCGAGCCAATTGCACCATCACCTGTGCCCCAAGCAGGTGCTCGGCGTGCGCATGGGGCTCCTGGCAGGGAAAATCCTGGACCTGGAGCTCCCCCAGATCGGTAAACGTCTGCTGACCATCATGGAAACAGACGGCTGCTCTTCCGATGGCATCGCCGTTGCCACCAACTGTTGGGTGGGCAAGCGCACCATGCGCATCGAAGATTATGGAAAAGTAGCTGCCACCTGTGTAGACACCTTGACCGGAAAAGCCGTGCGCATCCTGCCAGCAGCGACCGCCCGTAGCTTAGCCCAAAAGTATGCTCCTGAGGCGCACAATCCTTGGGAAGTTTTCTTATGGGGCTACCAGCGTATGCCAGACGAAGAGCTGCTGGCTGTCACGCCCGTTGTTTTGAATATCCCCGTTGAGAAAATTCTCAGCCACCCGGAACACATAGCCACATGCCAGCAGTGTGGTGAGGAGATCATCAACGAACGCGAGCTGCATGTAGGTGAGCGAATCCTATGCCGGGCTTGTGCGGGTTTCGCTTATTACATACTGGTGTAGGACAAGTTTCAACCCATCCATCCTAACGCGTTTCGCAGACCGCCTCATTGCCCTTTTTGGGTTATAAATTTTTCCCGGTGCTTGAACCCATACTCCAACGCCTCGTCCAGAAAGGCCTCGATGCACTCATAAGGCGTCCCCGCCACGATCCCATTTCCTGCCGCGATGCACATACCGCCTTCCGGCCGATCGAAGGTATCGATCAGGAAACGCACTTCCTGGCGCACGCCCTCTGGCGGCTTCTCCTGCAAGGTATGCTGCACATCGATCCCCGTCAGGAAGGTCAGCCGGTCGCCGTATTTCTGGGCTACAGCCAGCTCATCCATCGTCCCTTTCTGCACAGGATGGAAAACCTGCACCCCTGCCTCGATCAGATCATCCAGCAGCGCCGTGTTATTTCCACAGGAGTGCAGCCACCAGTGCACCTTTTGCTGGCGCAGAAAGCTGCCGATGCGTACATAATAGGGCTTGATCAGCTCGCGAAAGATCGCCGGGCGCATAAAAGGCTGCGTCTGGTGCCCCAGATCATCGCTCGTCCAGAAGCCATCCGGCTTCAGCTCACGAACAGCCCGCTGCAGGTATTTTAAGTACAGGTCGCACAGCGCCGCGTGCAGGCGCTGCACCTGCTCCGGGTACAGGTAATAATCGGTCAGCAGGTTCTCCATCCCGCGGATGCCCCATGGGCGCTCGAAGAACAGCCGCCACCAGCCGAACAGGAAATAACGATCATCCTTCCTGCTTTGCTCTGCCAGCCGGGCGACCTGCTCGAACTGCGGGTCTGTCTCGGGGTCTGGCATCTTCTCAATGAACTCGTCCAGCTTCTGCCAGTCGTCCAGCACGCAGCTCGAATCGTGCGCCCCGCCGGAGGGCAGCTCCCACGAAAGCCCCATCTTCGTAAAATCCAGCGGCTCGATGAGCACCACCATTGCATCCTCCGGGTAGCGCTCCAGCGCCTTCAGCCGCTCTCCATACTGCTCCACCAGCCCCTCTCCCCACCAGCGGGCATAGACCAGGGGGATCCGGGCGGGGCGCTTGCGCTCGACCGCCTTGATGACTTCGCTGCGAGGTAGGGGCTGCCAATGCTCGCCTTGTTTCAAGGGAATGTTGGGCATCCTTCCATTCGCCCTAAGTCTGATCATCCAGAATGCGCTTTAACCCATCACCTAGTGGCTCCAGGTCTTGGGCGATAGTGCGCCAGATGATCGGCAGGCTGACACCAAAGTATTCATGCACATGATATTTCGCATACCGCGCATTTCCAGCCAGGCCAGGCCGGGATAACGTTCTTGAATTTCCTCAGGTATATGACTAGCAGCCTCTCCTATGATCTCGAAATTTCGGATGACGGCATCGACAGTCTTCGAGTCGGCGCAAAACACCTCAAACGTCATCCCGTCAGAGTACTGGAGGATTTTGGCAATACAAGCCAGGATGTCTTCGACGCGCATTTTCCAATTACGTGTGGTCGGTTTAGCGCACATACACGGCCTCTTCCAAAATATGGTCGCGCAAAGCCGGGTGTAGAGCATCAAGTGTGACCAGATCCACGCGGCAGCCAGTAAAACGCTCTAAATCATATTTCAGATGGATGAACTCGAACAGTCCCACCGGACGGTTGAACTCAACCAGGATATCCAGATCGCTGGTGAGTGACGAATCGCCGCGGGCAACCGAGCCAAACACCGCAAGTGTTTTCACACCCTGGCATTTCAGATCAGCCTGGTGTTCATGCAAGATCGAGAAGACGGTCTCTAGATTCATATGCTCATCTCCTGCCCTAGAGTAT
>Ga0315273_10010479_pt1 | contig 11821 bp, 9 predicted proteins | sample YL17G02_0_MG_FD_205753 | JGI IMG/M metagenome (GOLD analysis project Ga0315273, IMG submission 205753) | Sediment microbial communities from Yellowstone Lake, YNP, Wyoming, USA - YL17G02_0 | ecosystem: Environmental > Aquatic > Freshwater > Lake > Sediment | place: USA: Wyoming | collected... | reverse complement strand
AGAATGGCTGGCTTTTCCCCGATGGGAATGCCGAAGCCCTGGCCTATGAAATTCTATACGCCTTGGACCAGCGCCAGATTCTCCCCGAGATGGGGCGTAATGCGCGAAAACTTGCTGAATCACGTGCGGATTGGGAAAAGAACTTCCCCAAGCTCGAAAAAGCCTATGCTCTCGCTCTGGGCTGATTTATCAACAGGCAGGTCTTCTAAACGATGAGTGCTACAAAATTGGCCATTATCCAGGCGCGTATGTCTTCTTCCCGTCTGCCAGGGAAGGTCCTGATCGATATTGCAGGGAAACCCCTTCTGCAGCACATGCTCGAACGAGTGCAGAAAGCAAAATACCTGAATGGCGTGGTGATCGCCACAACCACCGACCCATCTGACGATATCCTGGAACAATTCTGCCAGGATCAAAACATTCCTTGTTTCCGGGGCAGTCTAACCGATGTGCTTGACCGTTGTTACCATGCTGCTTCTCAGTTTCATGCTGAAGTGATCGTCCGTTTGACAGGCGATTGCCCATTGATTGATCCGGGCTTGATTGACTTAACCATGGATGTTTTCCTCGGTAATCCTTTACCTCAAAATCCACCTGCTTATTCCAAATTGCCTGATAACTACTCACCTGGTGCTTATCCTTTTGATTTTGCCGCCAACCGTTTGCCTCCACCCTGGAAGCGAACCCTCCCCATTGGCTTGGATGTTGAAGTATGTTCATTCGAATCTATGCAACGTGCATTGAAGGAAGCTGACCAGCCCTACCAACGTGAGCACGTCTTGCCCTATCTTTATGAAGGTGTCTCTTTTCAAGAGTCCAACCTCTCACCTGGGCAAGAATGGTATATCGAAATCGGTAATACTCCGCGTGGATTTAGGATCTCCTTGCTCAACCACTTTCCAGATTATGGCTTTCTGCGCTGGACGGTGGATACCCCTGCAGACTTGGAGTTTGTCTGTGAGATTTTTACCCATTTCGAGGGTCAACCTGACTTCAGCTGGCGGGATATTTTAGCCTTGCTGGAAAAAGAGCCTGAATTGGCTTCCATCAACGCAGACGTGAAACACAAATCCGCTTTTGATGTAGACCATCGGTCCTTGGGCAAGTAAATCTAATATCCATGAGCTCTTCCGATCCATTCATCACGATTTTCACCGCTCCCAAACCATTTACCAACCCACATATCAATCTGGTCCAGCGGAATGCCATCCAATCCTGGCAGCATCTCAGCGATGATGTGGTGGTGCTCTTAGTCGGTGATGAAGAAGGCATGGCAGATTTCGCTTCTGAAGTGCGCCTCCAACACTTGCCCGATGTGGATCGTAACAAACTGGGCACACCGCTTGTCAGCTCGATCTTCGAGCTCGCACATCAAAATAGCACATCACCATTGTTGGCATACGTCAATGCGGATATGTTGCTCACGCCCGAATTTGTCAACCTCGCCAGGCAGGTGCTTTGTCTGGTAACGGACTTCCTCCTAGTAGGTCAACGCTGGGATTTGGATGTCCGGCAAGCCATGGATTTCAACCCGGGTTGGGAAGCAGATTTGATGCAACAGGTCAATATCCATGGGCGTCTTCACCCCCCAGGGGGCAGTGACTATTTCATCTTCCCTCGGAAATGCTTTTCCGAGTTGCCCAGGTTCGCCATCGGTCGCGCCGGGTGGGATAACTGGATGTTCTACCATGCTCGTATAAAACGCTGGCCTGTCGTTGACCTCAGCTCATCCTTAACCGTCATCCATCAGGATCATGATTACTCACACCTCCCGGGTGGTCAGCCACATTACCAGATGCCCGAATCACATGAGAATATTCACCTCGCCGGAGGCCGCCGGACAATCTTCACCCTGCTGGACGCAGATTACACTTTCCACTCGGGTAAATTGTCCCGCAACCCATTGCGTGGAAAGCGATTCTGGCGTAACCTCGAAACCTATCCGCTCATTCGGTGGCAATCCTACCTCTTGGCTGAGCTAGCCTTTGCACTCTTCCATCCCATCAAAGCCTTCGGGGAATGGCGTGGTCGACTGGCATATAAGCTCAATAAATCCAGGCACCAGCCAGCCTGACTTCCCCTTAAATTTCCTGGAATCCAATCCACCCAAAATCAAAATGAGAAAAGGTCAAAATCCTGCCAAGTTTGTTAAACAAGTTGCTCAACCCCAGCGCATCACTGTAGCTGTTCTTAATTACATCCCCTTCCTGAGTGGATTCTATGCCCAAACTTTGGATGTGCTGAAAACCTGTCTGGGCAGCCTTTGGGCGAATACCGATCTCCCGCATGACCTGTTGGTCTTCGATAACGGTAGCTGTCAGGAAGCGATTGATTTCCTGACCGATGCTCAGGATGAAGGAAAGATCCAATATCTGATCCTGGCAGAAAAAAACATGGGTAAAGGTGGTGCCTGGAATACCATGTTGAACGCCGCACCGGGCGAGATTATCGCTTATACCGATAATGATGCATATTTCTATCCTGGCTGGCTCTCCAAATCAGTCCATATCCTCGAGACCTTCCCCGAAGTGGGCATGGTCACCAGCCGACCGTTCCGCACGCCTCCTGAGTTCTACTCTCACACGGTGGAATGGGCTGAGCATGCACCCGATGCAACCATCCAGCGCGGTCAATTCATCCCTTGGGAATCCTTCAAAGCCTTCGATATGAGCCTGGGTACACCCGAGCCGGAAGTCCGCCAACGTTATGAGAATACTGAAGATGTTCGCATCAGCTATAAAGGGGAGATGGTCCAGGCAGGTGGCAGCCATTGGCAGTTCGTCTCCTTTAAATCGGTCATCCAACAATTCCTGCCATTCAGTATGGACCGCCCGATGGGTCAGGTGCGACAGCTTGACCAGCGCATGAACGAAGCCGGCTACCTACGCCTGATGCCAGTGGAATTCCTCGCACAAAATATGAGCAACCGCCTGGATTGGATCCACGATCCTTCTGAGCTGCAACAGGCAAAATCTGCCCAATCCAACCCTCTTTCGAAGCAATTGTTGAATCACAGCCTCGTTAAACGCCTGCTGCTTGGGCTTTACAATCGCATTTTTAACTGGTATTACGAAGGTTAAGCATGTCTTTAACCCTGCGTGAAAATACTCCATCAGATCATACCCCTCGCAAGGTTTTCATCAGTGCTGACCATGGTTTGGCGATTGTGTATTTCCTCCAATCCGATGTTGTCCCAACCCTGCTTGATGCAGGTATTAAGGTTGTTTTATTAACCGATGATACCCTCAAATCCCAGATACAGGAGCGCTTCGGACACCCCGGATTGATCATTGAAGGTCTCCGCCTTGACCAGGCAAATGCATATACCAAATGCACTGATCCTGAAATTCAGTGGTGGCTGCAGACCCTGCGCCGGGTGGGCAGTTCCAATCGCATAAACACCCAGGCCATGGATAGCTACATCGACCAGATCGCCGTCGAAGAAGGTTGGAAGCGCCGCCTATTCATGCCTGTTGGTCGAGTGCTTATTGGCTTGCTGCGAAGATCTCGCCGTGCAAGGCAGTCACTTGTCAGGACACAGATGCGCTATATTCCTGGCATTTACACCGATTTGTTCAATCGCTATAAGCCTAGTTTGGTGATTGCCAGCACCCCCGGTTGGCGCATGGATCGGTATCTGCTGCGGGAAGCCATTCAACAACATATCCCGACTGCTGCAGTTGTGGTTGGTTGGGATAATCCCAGCAGCTACAGTATCCCAGGTGCGTCAGTCGACCATATCACCTGCTGGTCGCAGGTGCAGAAGGATGAGCTGGTGCTTGGCTCGGATTGGTCTCCTGATCGGGTGAATATCGGCGGTATCCCCACTTACGATGGCTATTTCCGCAAGAAGTGGCAGCTGAGCCGTGAAGAGTATTTTCATCTGCATGGGCTCGACCCTAACCGCAAGCTGCTTTCTTACGCGGCAAGTTTTGTAAGCTTTTCACCCAACTACCAAAATATTGAAGCCCTGGCCCGTTTGGTCGCTGGAGATTCTCTTGTTTTTCCGAGCCAGCTACTTGTCCGTCTGCATCCCAATCACTTTTGGGATAACCACTTGTTTGCGGCAGAACGTGAGAAAATCCGCCAGCTGGCATGTGATATTCCCCACATGAATGTCGTCGAACCGGTGCCAATGGGTGGGTCATTGGGTTATTATTCGGGTGAGGATATGCCCGAGAAAGCCTCCATGATGGCCCATTCAGATGTCTTCCTTACGGTTTATTCCACCATGGTGGTTGAAACCGCCATCCATCAGCGTCCGGTCGTTAGCGCCTGTCTGGATGTCCCTGGTGGCTGGAACATCCCGCGCAAGTATTCATTACCCCTGTCCGAGATTGGTAACTGGCCCACCCATGCCCGTTTCCGCCGTTCAGGTTTTGGTCGCATTGCCATGAATGAGGGCGAGCTTTGCGATGCGATCAATTTCTACCTCCAAAACCCGGATGCTGATGCTGGAGCCCGTGAGTCATTCATCGAACGTGAGTGTTCCTACACCGATGGCTCGGCTGGCAGGCGCACAGGGCAATATTTACTCTCTTTGATCAACCACCAGGAAGTGGGAAGATGAAATACCTTATTGCAGGCTTGGGATCCATTGGTCGCCGTCACTTTCGCAACTTACTTACCTTGGGCGAGCGTGACATTCTGCTTTACCGTACCCATCAAGCCACTCTGCCCAATGATGAGCTGGCAGGCTTTCCTGTAGAAACTGACCTGGACGCAGCTCTGGCATATCGGCCGGATGCTGTCATTATTGCTAATCCGACCTCTCTGCATCTGGATATTGCCATTCCTGCTGCTCATTGTGGCTGTCACATCTTGCTTGAAAAACCTATCTCCCACTCCATGGAACGGGTGGAAGAGTTGGAGCAGGCTGTTCAACAGAATGGGGTAAAAGTACTTGTGGGTTTCCAGTTCCGCTTCCATCCTGGCTTGCAGAAAGTAAAGCAGCTCCTGGAGGAGGGTGCCATCGGGGAGCCATTATCCGTCCGTGCCCACTGGGGTGAATATCTTCCCAACTGGCATCCATGGGAAGACTACAAGCTGGGTTATGCTGCCCGTCCGGAACTGGGTGGAGGTGTCGTGCTTACCTTGTCTCACCCGTTGGATTACCTGCGCTGGTTATTGGGTGAAGTAGAATCCCTATGGGGACTTACCAGCCATCTGGGCTTGAGTATGCCCGTAGAGGATCTCGCTGAAATCGGTCTGCACTTCTATAATGGTGCCATCGGCAGCCTCCATTTGGATTATGACCAGCGCCCACCCACCCACACCCTGGAAATTATCGGCACACGCGGAACCCTCCGCTGGGATAATGCAGATGGTATCACCAGACTGGCTAGTGTTGGAAAGGACGAAAAGGCCAGTCCATGGCGAGATTTCCTTCCCCCCGAAGGTTTCGAGCGCAACCAGATGTTCCTGGATGAGCTTCGTCACTTCCGTGATGTGGTGCATGGTGAGGCTCAGCTGGTTTGTACCCTTCAGGACGGCATTCAGGCATTAAGGTTGGCATTAGCTGTCCGCCAGCAACGATTTGTTCATTTCACACAATATCCATCCTAAATAATATCATGGTCAGGAATGCATTCTTAGGATAGAAAAATATGCCATTAAAAAGCAAATTGACCATTGCCAGTATTTTCCTGATCGGCTTGTTGGGATCACTTTTGATCATTTACAGTACACGCTGGGGGCCATGGGTATTCAGCGATTCAACCGGATACATCGCCTCGGCGCGTAATCTTATCGCCGGACATGGATTGGGATTATATGGAGCATCGGGAGAGTTTCATCCCTTGACTTTGCATCCCCCGGGTTTCTCACTCCTGCTTGGTTTTTTTGGATGGATCGGTATTGATCTCCTCACTGCTGCCCGTTGGATAAATGTGATTCTGTTTGGATTGACAATATCTGTTGTGGGCTTGATGATTTTTTACGTCACCCACTCACCATGGCTTGCCATCATTTGTAGTATTCTTATTCTAAGCATGCCAGATCTCGTTGATATTTATAGTGGGGCAATGTCTGAACCGTTATTTATCTTTACAGGATTACTAAGTATTTCCCTGGTTCTGTGGTTTTTAAGGAACAATCGTTACCCGGTGCTTCTCGCAGCTGCAATTACTGTGGGTTTGTCCATAATCACTCGTTATGCCGGTTTCGCATTCATGATCACCGGGATCACTGGCTTGCTCGTCCTCAGTTCTAGAACTTGGAAACATCGGATAATCGACATTCTTATTTATGGGTCGGTCGGCATTTTACCAGTACTTGGCTGGCAGATATGGCTGAATTCACAACCAGGAGATGACCATTTGTTCCAGCTTGTTACAAACCTAAAGGAGCAACTTGCGAATTTTCGTGTAAGTGTGATGGAGATATTTTGGTCTTGGCTGCCTTTTACCTCGCTTCTGCCACGCTATTCTTATAACCAGGCCAAAAATTATTTGATCATTGCCCTCGTCTTTTTGTTGATATTAACCAGCCTGACCATTTGGAAGCTACGCAAGAATAATGTGAAATTTATTGATTCCTCCCATGGATTACCTTTCGCTGGTTTGTTGATAGTATTTGCGATTGCCTACTTGATTATTCTCGCATTCAGTTATGTTTACACACTTCCAACACCCGATTTGATTATTCGCACATTATTACCTGTGCATCTGGCCATGTTAATTGGTTTATTTCTGCTACTCTATTTTATTATCCGAGCATGGACGTCTGTTAAATGGCTTCCTCTGATACCAATCCTGCTTGCGTTGGGAATATCTCTCTCATACATGCACGATAGTATGGATATCGCATCACAATATCATCAAATTGGAGCTGGATATACAGATCGATATTGGCGTGCTTCAGAGACTATCCGCGCAATAGAACAGCTTCCCTCGAGTATGACCCTAATCTCAAACGAATCTGCAGCAGTGTTATTTTATACAAATCGCCCAGCTTATGACACCAGCGAGTTAACCGGTGATAAACCCCGGAGCTTCACCAGGTTCGGTGATGATCCAACCGATCCTGCTCAAATCGAATTTCGAGATAATGGAGCAGCACTCGTTCTCTTCAATACAAGCCTTTGGCAATTTAAACGCCTCTATGCTGATCAAGCTACCAAACGCATGGATTATTTCACACGAGGTTTATATTTATATGCACAGCTAGAGGATGGCGCTATATATTTCTATAATTCGATCGGGAATTAGATTTCTCCCGGTTTTCCCGGAGATGCCCATCATTATATTTCACCTACAAATAAGTTGATGTACTCACATAAACTATCCAATCCAGAAATAAGGTAAACATGGCAAATATTATGACTTACTTCGATTTAACCGACAGGGTTGCCATTGTCACAGGCGGTCCTGGACTGCTTGGCAAGGAGTTCTGCCGGACTTTGGCAGAAGCTGGAGCTGCGGTGGTCGTCGCGGATATCAATGCAGATGGGGTCAATTTGGTAGCCACAACGTTGATCGAAAAAGGCTACCATGCACTGGGTGTTTGCACTGACGTGACTCAACCTGAATCGGTCAACGCATTGCTTCAGGAGACTTTGAGCACCTTTGGTCGACTGGATATTCTGGTCAATTCAGCCGCCCTCGACCCAAAATTTGATCCCGAGGCTCTGGCAGAGATGGCAAAACGTGGTGCGGTTTCAGGCGCGTTCGAGAATTACCCATTAGAATCTTGGAAAGCTGCCCTGGATGTCAACCTGACAGGCATGTTCTTATGCTGCCAGGCAGCCGTCAAACCCATGCTTGCCCAGGGAAAGAAAGGTTCTATCATCAATATTTGTTCCACCTATGGCCTGGTGGCACCCGACCAGCGCATCTACCAGCGTGAGGGTCAACAGATCTCATTCAAACCGGTTTATTATTCGGTCACCAAAGCTGGTGTATTGGGACTAACCCGCTATCTGTCGGCTTATTATGCTGGGACTGAAATCCGTGTCAATGCTCTCACCCCGGGTGGTATTTATAATAACCATGATGAAGTTTTTCTCAAAGCTTACACTGCCCGTACCGTCATGGGGCGCATGGCAAACAAAGATGAGATGAATGGCGCCCTTCTACTCCTCGCATCCGATGCTTCATCTTACATGACAGGTTCCAACCTTGTTGTGGATGGTGGTTGGACAGCCTGGTAACTTTAAACTGGACAAACCTTTATGCAGATTCTCGCTCTCATTCCTGCTCGTGGTGGTTCAAAAAGCATCCCACATAAGAATATCCGTCCGCTTGCTGGATTTCCGCTAATTGCCTATTCGATCGCCGCTGCCAAACAGGCGAAACTGGTCACCCGAATAATTGTTTCCACCGATGACGATGAGATTGCCATTACTGCCCGTGGATTCGGCGCTGAGACACCTTTCCTGCGTCCAGCTGAGTTTGCCCAGGATAACACGCTCGATTATCCGGTTTTCACCCATGCCCTGAACTGGCTTAAAGATCATGAGGGCTACCAACCTGAAATCCTCGTACAATTGCGTCCCACATCACCGATCCGTCCTCTTGAGTGTGTCGACCAGGCTATTCAGCTCCTGCTGGAACATCCCGAAGCTGACTCAGTGCGGGGGGTAATCCCTTCTGGTCAGAATCCCTTCAAGATGTGGCAAATGACCGAGCAGGGTCGCATGACCCCCTTGCTCAGTCTACCCGGGGTCCCTGAGCCCTTTAATGCTCCCCGCCAGGTGCTTCCTCAAACTTATTGGCAAACCGGTCACATTGATGCCATCCGCCTTTCCACCATCTTGAACAAAGGATCATTAAGTGGTGATGTTATTTATCCCCTTCAAATTGACCCACGCTACGCCATCGATATCGACACATTGCGCGATTGGCAGCGCGCAGAGTGGCTGATTAACCAGGGTGAATTGCCGATCGTCCAGCTTGGTCGTAGCAAGGGTCGTTTACCCAAACAGATTGACTTGCTGGTCTTTGATTTTGATGGTGTCATGACTGATGATCGCGTCTGGGTAGACCAGGATGGTCACGAATCGGTGGTTGCCAATCGTAGCGATGGACTCGGGATTGCCATGCTGCGCAAGACAGGCGTCCCGATGGTAGTACTCTCTACGGAGACCAACCCGGTTGTTACCGCACGCTGCCGTAAGCTGGAGCTGACTGCCATACAGGGAGTGGGGGATAAACAGGCAGCCCTTCGATCCTTTCTGGAGGAGCGAAACATTGATCCTCAGCATGTTGTGTATCTAGGCAATGATGTCAATGACCTGCCATGTTTTCCTTTGGTCGGTTGCGCCGTGGTTGTTGCGGATGCCCATCCAGATGCCATTGCCCAGGCTGACTTGGTACTCATGCATGCTGGTGGTCATGGAGCGGTAAGAGAACTTTGCGATAAAATCATCTCCAATCAGATGTGAATTCTGGTTTTGATGATCAATCCTATAAATCAAAGCATGACGATAGCTAATACGCAGAAAGGTGAATATACATGTCACGCGAAATTATGATCGGAAATCGAACAATCGGTGATGGACACCCAACCTATATTGTTGCTGAGATTGGCATCAACCATAATGGAAGTATCGAAATTGCCAAATCGTTGATCGATGTGGCTGTTAATAATGGTGTCGATGCAGTCAAATTTCAAAAACGCACCCCCGAGCTGTGCGTCCCGCCTGACCAGCAAAAACATATGCGCGAGACCCCCTGGGGCTATATCTCATATTTGGAATATCGTTACAAGGTCGAATTTGGCTTAAATGAGTACCGTGAGATAGATCGTTATTGCAAACAAAATAATATGCCCTGGTTCGCTTCGGTATGGGATGAGCCTTCCGTGGATTTTCTCCAGCAGTTCAACCCGATCTGTTTTAAAATCCCCTCCGCTTCTCTGACGGATAAAAGTCTTCTGCTCCATGCGCGTGAGACCGGGATGCCGGTTATCCTCTCCACCGGCATGTCCACAATGCAGGAGATCAAGGCAGCTGTAAAAGTACTCGGCGAGAAGAATTTGCTCATCACCCATGCCACCAGTACCTATCCGTGTGACCCTGAGGAGTTGAACCTGAAGATGATCCGTACCCTCATGGAAACCTTTCCCTGCCCCATTGGTTATTCAGGGCATGAAGTGGGTCTGATACCGACCGTCGTTGCAGTATCCATGGGTGCTTGTATGGTTGAGCGACATATCACCCTGGACCGTGCCATGTGGGGCAGCGATCAGGCAGCTTCAGTCGAACCAGGTGGGATCGAGCGTTTGGTCAAATATATCCATGTCACTGAAAAAGCCTTGGGTGATGGGGTCAAACGGGTCTACGAGAGCGAACTGAATTCCCTGAGCCGTCTTCGCCGTGTAAAGGATTAATCATCCCCTCTCAATGGTTTTTCAATGTTCGCCATGACAAGCCATACCTTTGATTCCAATCAATGAACTCACTTACAGATAAGCTAAGCCATCGCTTCGCTTTATCAAAACAACGCTGGAAGAATAATCGCACCCTGACCAAGCTTGCACGCCAAGTGAATTCCAATTCACCTCTGCACGGTTACTCAAAACGTAGTCCCAGTCTTGCATTATCGAAACCAGTCGCTTTCTTCAATGCTTCCACTCGACTGACCGGGATCAGCTTGAATGCTGCCTTTTCTCTGCTTGCCAGTCTCGGGTTGCAAATGGCAGGTGTTCCTGTCGCCCGTTTTGCCTGTAAGAGTGGGATGAGCCTGTGCGTTTTGGGCACCGATCGCAACGATCCCTATAAAAACCCTCCCTGTAAGGCATGTATTGCCCAATCCCGCACGCTTTATTTAGATTCTCTGGTTGTCCCATTTTCGTATAAACCCAATCTGTCTCTTGCCGCCACATTAAAAGACCTTCCGCTGGATCGTCTTTATGAGTTTGAAGTAAAACCTCCTGAATGGGCTGGTCTTCCCAGTCCGCTTTCATCGCCTGCGGTTATGCCGTTGGGACAATTGGTATTGCCTTCCATCCGTTGGGTGCTGCGCCGGCACCATCTTAATGATGATGAGCCAACCCGTTTTATTTATCAGCAATATATACTTTCAGCCAACCACATTGCTCACGAGTTCTCTGCCTTTCTCGATAAAGCCGATCCCCAAGCTGTGATTCTCTTTAATGGTCAGTTCTTCCCCGAGGCCATTGCCCGTTGGGTGTGCCTGCAACTCGGCATCCGCACCATCACCCATGAAGTGGGTCTGCAACCATTTAGTGCTTTCTTCACCACCGGTGAGGCAACTGCATACCCCCTGCATGTGCCAGATGATTTTGAGCTCATAGATACTCAAAATAAACGATTGGATGATTACCTAAGTCAACGCTTCCAGGGTCAGTTTTCAATGGCTGGGATTCGCTTCTGGTCAGAGATGAGAGGGCTAAACAAAGAATTCCTTCAGCTTGCCTCTGGCTTCAAGCAGATCGTTCCTGTCTTTACTAACGTCATTTTCGATACCAGCCAGCCTCATTCAAACGTAGTATTTCCTCACATGTTCGCCTGGCTGGACCTGGTGCTGGATATTGTTCGGGATCATCCTGAAACCCTGTTCGTCCTGCGCGCCCATCCCGACGAAACCAGGCCTGGAAAAACAAGCCTCGAGAGTGTGAGTCAGTGGGTGACCCAAAACCATGCAGATGCGTTACCCAACCTTATTTTTGTGGATTCAGATCAGTCCCTCAGCTCATATTCTCTGATCCAACGTTCTAAGTTTGTTATGGTTTATAACTCCACCATTGGCCTTGAAGCTTCCATCATGGGCATCCCGGTAATATCCGCCGGTCGTGCCCGTTATACCCAACTGCCTACAGTCTTTTTCCCGACCACATCCCAGGAATACCGTCAGAAAGC
>Ga0315273_10010477_pt1 | contig 11822 bp, 12 predicted proteins | sample YL17G02_0_MG_FD_205753 | JGI IMG/M metagenome (GOLD analysis project Ga0315273, IMG submission 205753) | Sediment microbial communities from Yellowstone Lake, YNP, Wyoming, USA - YL17G02_0 | ecosystem: Environmental > Aquatic > Freshwater > Lake > Sediment | place: USA: Wyoming | collected... | reverse complement strand
CCCTCATCCAGCGCCGACCGACGGCGCTGGTCCGCCCGTCGGCGCCAGTACGTACCAGCCACCAGCCCCAACGCCAGCACGGCCCACGCCCCGCCGGCAGCAAGCCACGTGAACAGGCTGTAACGTGTGCGGACACCTCGCTGCCATGCCTCGTCGAAGTTCTCCGGGGTGAGGCCCGTCGTGGCCTGCAGGGCCGACTCGAAGGTCTCCCCACCCGCGAGACGTTCGACCAGCGGCGTCAGCTCGCGGCTCGGATTCCGTCGCGCCACCTCGAGGACGGCCGAGGCCGAGAGGGCATAGGCCACGCCGATCCCGGCAGGATGGCCCCGGAGGGCCCGGTTGACTGAATCCAGCCCCGGTGTGGACCCGGCCGTCACGGCGTAATTGAGGCTCAGCGCCTCGAGCAGGTCCCATTCGCCCGCCGCATAGACGGCATACCCCTCCTCGAACCAGAGTGGCATCGGGACCCGCACGGCATCGTGCAGCACCAGGTGCGCGAGCTCGTGACGGAGGGTGCGGGCCGGGTCGGCGTCGGCCCGGAGGGCCACGAGGCGCGGCCCGGGCAGGGTGATCCCCGCACCCCACGCCGGCGCGCGGCCACCCGTGAGCCGGGAGAGCCCGGCGGCATCGTGCGCAAGGATGAGGCGGAAGGGCGGCGGGCTCCTGCGTCCGAGGCCGGGCCAGCCGGCTGGCTGGTCCGCCCACTCCGCGAGACCCATGGCGGCATTGATTTCTTCGCGGGCCGCCACCACCGTGACGTTGCCGACCTGGGCGGTGGTGAGAGACTGGGCGGTCAAGGCGGTCAAGGCGGGTAAGGCGGGTAACAGCAGCGAGAGCAATACCCGCCCCACCCGCCTTACCCGCCTCACCCGCCCTATGAAACCAGCGACCGCGGAATCTCTCCCCCGCTCGCTGCCCGCTCCAGCATCTCGCCACACCGCTTCGCCCACGGGTTGAACCGGTTCGCCTTCTGCCCCTCCGTCCAGGTCGCCACCGCGTGGTCCCGTTCACCGGCGAACCACTGGGCCCGGCCCAGCTCGAAATAGGCTTCAATGAGGTTGGGTCCGAGCTGTAGCGTCTTCCGGAAGAAGGACTGGGCATCCTCGAACATTTCCCGCTCGAGGTAGACCAGGCCCAGGTAGAAGTGCGCATACAGCGTGGCCTTGCGATCGTTGTCCAGCCGGATGGCCTTGGACAGGTGCTCGATCGCCTCGCCGAAGATCCCCTTCTTGAGGCAAATGTAGCCCACGTTGATCCGGGCGAGCGAGTTGGCCGGCTCCTTCATCAGCACGCGGGAGAAGGTGCCCAGCGCATCGTCGTAGTCCTCGTGCAGCATCTGCGCCCAGCCGAGCAGCGATTGCGCCTGCGTGTCGCCCGGCGCCAGCTGGAGCGCCCGCTGGAGCGCCTGGATGGCGCCGGCGTGATCCCCGAGCGAGATCAGGCTCCAGCCCTTCTCGATGTACGTCGAGGCACCCAGGTGGTCGGCCTGCACCAACGGGAACGCCCCGGTGAACTGCGGCGCCTGCGCCGAGTCGGCGCTCGAGGCCACCTGCTTGTACTGGTTCACCAGGACGCGGATCTCCTCCTTGAGGTGCGTCAGGTCGGTCAGCGCCCCGTCCACCCGCTTGAAGAACGCGATGATCTCCCGCTTCAGGATGTCCCGGTCGATGGCGGTGGTGGCCGCATCCAGCCGCCGCGCGATGTCGGCATGCGTGGCGCGGAGGCCCGTCACCCAGGGATCGGGACCGGAGCCGGTCGGTTCGCTCACGTCGTGATCTCCAGGCGGTGCAGGACGTTCCGCTCGTCGTCGGCCAGCAGCCGCTGCGCGTTCAGGATGACGATCGTGCGCTCCGGCCGCGCCAGGATGCCGGCGATGTACCGCGCCGCCAGTCCCCGGACCATCGGCGGCGGCGCGCTGATGGTGGTGCTGTCCACCCGCACCAGCTCGCGCGCCGCATCCACGACCACCCCCACGCGGTGCCCGTCCAGCTCGAGCAGCATCACCCGCGTCTCCTCCGTCACCGTGGCCGGCAGCCCCAGGCGCTTCCGCAGGTCCACCACCGGCACCGCGCTGCCCTCGTAGGGCAGCACGCCCTCGAGGAAGTCGGGCGCATCCGGCAGCGGCGCCGGGACCTCGTAGCGGAGGATCCGCTGCAGCTGCAGGATGTCGAACGCGAAGTCATGTCCGCCGCACCGGAAGGTGACGAGCTGGACGTCATCGCCGTGCTGCGTCATGGGCTGACCTCCGTAAGTCGCGCTGACAACGCGCCCAAGTCGAGGAGCGGCACGTACACCTGGTCGGGGAGCACCGCGATGGCGCGGGCCCACGGGAGCGTCTCGTCGGTGTTCAGCAGCGTGACCCCGGCGCGCACCACGACGTCCGCGTCATCCACCTCGAGCCCCACCCGGCGCCCGCCCAGGTCGGTCACTACCACCACCAGCCCGGGTCCCGCCTCACCGCCCAGCAGCGCGGCCAGGTTGAGCACCGGCATGAGCTGGCCCCGAAGGGCGGTGACACCGCGCAGCGCGGGCTCGAGCGACGGGATCGCGCCCAGTTCGTCCGGCTCGCGCACCTCGATCACCGCCTCCACCGCGAGCCCGACCCTCCGGCCACCGGCCCGCACTAGCAGGAACGCCCCGCTCGCGGCACTCACAGGAGCCGCATGCGGCGGATCTCCGCATCCACTTGCCCCGCCACCTGCGTCACCGACAGGACGTGATCGGCGCCGCCCCCCGCCCGCGCCGCCGCGGGCATGCCGTCGATGGTGGCGCTCGCGCGGTCCTGCGCGATCCCGATGCCACCGGCCTCATGGATGCGCCGCAGCCCGTCCGCCCCGTCGCGGCCCAGCCCCGTCAGCACCACGCCGACGGCGCGCGCGCCGAACACGTCGGCCACCGAGCGGAACAGCGGATCGGCCGCGGGGCGCACGCCCCACACCGCCGGCTCGCGATCGAGCAGCAGGTGCACGCCTTCAGGTCCCGCCGCCACTCGCATGTGCCAGTCCCCCGGCGCCACGTACGCCGTGTCCTCGAGGAAGGGTGCCCCGTGCTCCGCCTCCACCACGCGCAGCCGGCTCTGCCCCGCCAGCCGCTCCGCGAGGCTCCGGGTGAAGCCCGGCGGCATGTGCTGGACGATCACCACCCCGGCGCCGAGTCCCGGCGACAGCTTCGGTACCACTTCCGCGAGCGCGCGCGGACCGCCGGTCGACGCCGCGATGGCGACACAGCCGCGCGCGCGCCCCGGCAGGGAGAAGAGCGCCGCCGGCGGCACCCCCCGCGCCGGCCGCGCCAGAATCGGCAGGCGGAACAGTTCGGCACCTGCCGAGAGCCGCAGCGTCTCCAGCAGGCGCTCGCCGAACCGCTGCAGGTCGCCGGCATCGCGGCCCGATTCCTTCGCCACGATCTCCACCGCGCCCAGCTCCAGCGACCGGATCGCCGCCGAGGTGCCGGGGCCGGCATAGCTCGACACCACGACGATCGGTCGCGGCGCTTCCGACATGATGTACCCGATGGCGCCCAGCCCATCGAGCTCCGGCATCTCCAGGTCCATCAGCACCAGGTCGGGCTGCAGCCGGTGCACCTTCTGCACCGCGTCCATCCCGTTGCGCGCCGTGCCCACCACGGTGAAGTCCCCGCTGCGCTCCAGGATGTCGGAGAGCAGACGGCGGAAGAACGGGCTGTCGTCGGCGATCAGGACCGACCGGCGCTCAGAGGTGCTGGACACCGTGCGCGACCGATGACACGTCGATCCGGCCGTCCTCGCAGTGCAGCCGCACCGTGCGACCGAAGTCCCCACCCACCGCCTCGCCCGTAAGCGGCACGTTCTGCGCGTTCAGCGCCTGCCGCGTGGCCACCAGGTTGCGCTCGCCCATCTGGATCGTCCCCGGGGGTGCGAGCTGCGAGAACATGCTGGCCCCGCCCGCCAGGCGCGCCGTGATCCGCCGCGGGCTCGCTCCCGCCGCCACCATCCGCTCCAGCAGCGCCGGCACCGCCGATTGCGGGAACTTGGCCGGGTTGTCCAGCTGCCGGGTGAGCGCCTTCGACGGGAGCAGGATGTGCGCGAGCCCGCCGATCCTCGCCTCCGGATCGTAGAGCATGATCGCGACGCAGCTCCCGAGCCCCACCGTGACGAGCACCTCGTCCGCCGTGGCCACGGCCATGTCCGACACCCGCACGACAATCTCTCGTGCGCTCACGCCGGCCTCCGATAGATGCGCTCGCGGACATCTACGAGCTCCAGCAGGTCGCGCGCCGGGCCGACCAGGGTTTCAACCTTGCCCAGGATCAGGGTGCCGCCCGGCACGAGCGCGTCATGGAACCCGACGAACAGGCGCTCCTGCGTCGCCCGGTCGAAGTAGATCACGACGTTCCGACAGACCACCAGGTCGAAGCGCCGCACCGGGATCGGGTCGCGCGTCAGGTCGAGCGTCGATACCTGGATCCGCGCCCGCAGCCGCGCGTCGACGATGCGTGCCACGCCCTCCGGTCGCGTCCATCGCTCCACCAGCCGCGACGGCGTCTCCACGAACGCCTCCGCGCGATACTGCCCCGTGCGGGCCCGCAGCAGGCATTCGCGGTCGATGTCGGTCGCTTCCACGCTGATCCGGTCCAGCCACTCCGGGTGCCCCGCCCGCTCCGCGGCATCGGCCCAGAGCATCACCAGTGTGTGCGCTTCCTCGCCGGAGGAGCAGCCGGCGCTCCACACCCGCACCGGCGCGCCCTTCGCCAGGAGGCCCGGCAGCACGGTCGCCTTCACCGCCTCCCACGTCTCCGGGTTCCGGAAGAAGCGGGTGACGTTGATCGTGAGCGCGTCGTGCAGCCGCTCGACTTCCTCGGGCGTGTTCGCCAGCACGCCACGATACTCGTCGTACGTGTGCACGCCGCAGGCGCGCATGCGCACCGCGATCCGCCGGCGCAGGCACTTGGGCTTGTACGCCGCCAGCGACACGCCGGTGCGCACCGTCAGGTCCTGTGCCAGCGCGTCGAACGCTGCATCCTCCTGCACCGTCACGCCTCCGCCGCCAGCATGTCGAGGTTGGCCCGCGCCAGCTGGTGGCTCGGATTGAGTTCGGTCGCGTGTTCCCAGCTTGCCCGCGCCCGCGCCGTGTCCCGCCGCTTGTACGCGATGTTGCCCAGCTTGAAGTAGAGGTCGTCGCCCAGGTCCGGTGCTACCCGCGCCGCGCGCTCGTACGCCTCGAACGCCTCGTCGTACCGGCCCGCGCGGTAGAGCAGGTCCCCGGTGTTCTTTGACACTTGCGGCAGCGTGGGGTCGGCCGCGAACGCCTGCTTCAGCATCCGCTCCGCCCCGTCGGTGTCGCCCCTGAGCTCCAGCAGCACCGCGAGGTTGTTCCGCAACACCGCCTGCTCCGGATAGGCGGTGACCCCCGCGCGCGCCGTCTCCACCGCCGCCTCGAAGTCGTCGCTGGCGGCCTGCGCCAGCGCCATCGCCCAGTGCCATGCCGCCGCCGGCGTCCGGTCTCCCAGCAGCTCGCGCGTGCGCTCGAGCCGGCTCACGGCCACCTGGGGTTCGCCCCGCTGCAGCGCCGCGATCGCCCACCCGAGCATGATCCGGTGGTCGTCCCGCGCGCGGCTCGTGGCGTCGCCATACGCCGCCTCCGCTTCCTCGAGCCGCCCCAGTTGCTCCAGCGCGAACCCGAGGTTGTGCAGTGCGGCGGGACGCGGACCGCCCTTCTCCACCGCCAGCCTGAACGCCTCGACCCCTTCCTCCCACTTGCCCTGGCGCAGAGCGATCAGCCCGAGGTAGAACGGCGCGCTGCCCTCCGTGGGCCGCAGGTCCGCCACCCGCCGGAACTCCCGCAGCGCCTCGTCCAGCATCCCGGTGCGGTAGAACGCGACGCCCAGGTTGCGGTGCTCCGCCACCCGCGAATCGTTCACCCGCGGCGAGATGGTCGTCGCCGACGATCCGGTGCGGTGTGCGTAGCCCGCCGTGATCAGGCTGTAGAGCGCCTGGCCCACGATGAACTCCACCAGGCCCGACTCGTCCACCACCTGCTGCACGTCCCGCCGGCCGTCCAGCAGCGGGAGGACCTGCTGTTCCTGCTCTGACAGCGGGGCGCCCGCCGCCTCCACCCGCGCCTGGTCGGCGGTGAAAATGAGGTCGAAGCTGGGGATCTTCTTCTCGATCAGGCTCCACTCGTCCACCCGCCGCGCGCCCTCGAGCAGCAGCCACTCGGGGTTGATCTGCACCTGGAAGTCGCGCGGATCGGCACGGACGCCCGCCTCGAAGTTGAACGCGCCCGTCGTCCACGTGAACAGGTAGTACACCGCCTCCTCGATCTGCAGGCGCATGTAGTCGTCCAGCTCCTGCCGCGTGAGCGCGCCCTGTCCCAGCAGGATCTCGCCCAGCCGCACCTCGCGGTCGCTCGCCTGCTGGTCCACCGCCTGCCGCAGCTGGTCCGCCGTGATACGGCCGCTGCGCACCAGCATGTCGCCCAGCCGGTCCCGCCGGTTCACGATCGAGGCGTACGCGATCTTGCCATCGTCGAAATAGATGTAGCCCAGGTTCTGGCGGTCGGTGATCGCCAGGCACCCCGTCCGCCGCCCGAGGCAGAGCAGCTGGATGACGTCGGGAAGGCTCGCTTCCTTGAGGGATCCCTTGATTGCCACTATCGCCACTCCTCGATCACGCGATCGGCGAGTGTGGGCCACGTCCAGATGGTCTTCTCATGGCTCCTGACCCCGCCCGACGAGGCGGCCGAGACGCTGACCGCCCGGCCGGGCGTGCTGCCCTTCCGTACCACGCGCGGGCCACCCTCCAGCACGTCGCGCGCGAGGGCCGCGCTCGGTTTCACCTGTTGCGAGTCGGCCGAGTGGAGCACCCGCTGCACGTACCCCTGGACGGCGCGCGCTGATTCGGCGGGGCGCGACGCGATGTACGTCACCAGCTCCGCGTCCGCCTCCTGTCCGCGCCCGGTCAGGGTCCGCTCCACCAGTTGCTGGCGGAGTTCCCGGTCGGGCGGTGGCAGCTCCACCACCAGCCCGCCCTCGAGGCGGGTCAGCAACCGGGGTTCCACGCCCGACAGCTCCGCCAGCGGCACTGCCGACGCGAAGCCGAGCTGCCGGTTGGACTCGAGGAAGAGATTGAACAGCAGGAACAACTCCTCCTGCGTGCGCTCCTTGCCCGCGACCAGGTGCACGTCGTCGATCAGCAGCGCCGAGCAGCGCCGGTAGCGGTTGCGCCAGGCCGGGACGCCGTCACGATCGATGGCGTCGATGAGTTCCTGGGTGAAGTCGTGGGCGCTCAGGCAGGCGACATGCCCACCGCTGGCGAGGGCCAGCGCATTGCCGATGCCATGCAGCAGGTGGGTCTTGCCCACGCCCGAACCGCCCACCACCACGATCGGGTTGTACTTGTGCCCCGGCTCGGCGATCGCGGCCAGGGCGGCGCGCACGGCCATGCGGTTCCCCGGCCCCTCGATCAGGTCGTCGAGTTGCCAGGGCTCCGCCGGCCCGGCGGGCGGGACCGCGGCCTCGCGGACCCGCTGCATGAAGGCATCGGCCGCCGCCATGTTGCCGGGGTCGGTGAGTTGCGCCGCACCGGCCATCTCGGGCGACAGCGACTCCGCCTCGGCGCGCAGTTCCAGCAACTGCTCGGCGTCGGCCTCGTACTGGATCATCACCGACTCGGGATCGGGCGGCTCGGGATCTTCCAGCAGGCGCTCCAGCCGGTAGGTGCGGAAGCCCTCGCCTTCCCAGCGCAGGATGGCCTCGCCGACGCGCGCCCGCCACGGATCCACCTGCCGCGCGAGTGTCGCCGCGAGGTCCGACAGGAAGTCGCCGAATTCGTCGCGATCGGCCTGCAGCGCCGGCTTCGAGGCCAGCCCGTCACCCAGCTTGTCCGGTGGCGCACTGGCGTCGCGCGCACCGGAGACGCCACGCCCGTCGTCGAGCTCGCGCGGCTCGCCCGCAGGGCCGAAGTCGGGAGGCCCGCCGCCGCGCTCGTCGCGGTCGGCTGACGGGAGGTTATCCATCGGGTCGCCGAGCATGTCGGACTGCCCCAGCATGACGCCGGGCAGGCCGTCGACCACCGCGCGGCGCGATGCACCCGCCGCATGCGCCAGCTCCGGGTGCCCCGCCACCGCAAACTCGAGCGTCTCCGCCTGCTCCAGCACGAGCTCGTCGGCGGCCACCGCCGGCGGCGGCCCGCCAATGAGCAGCCGCGCCTGCGCCGCGTCGATCGGCGACTCGCTCACCGCCTGGAACGCCACCAGCCGGTTCACCGCTCCCACCAGTTCGCGCACGCTCTCGAGGCCGAGCGAGGCGACGGCCTCGAGCACACCGTCGGGGAAGGTGGCGCCGCGCTCCTCGGCCTTCCGCTGCAGGATCGCCACCTGCGTTTCGTAGTCGGGTGACGCGATGTCGAGCACCAGGCCGCCGGCGAAGCGGGTCAGCAGCCGGTCGTCGAGCAACTCGATCTCGCCTGGCGCGCGGTCGCTGGTGAGCACCACCTGCTTCTGTCCCGCGAGCATCACGTCGAGCACCCGCAGCAGCTCTGACTGCATCTCCCGCTGCCGGCTCAGGAACTGGATGTCATCCAGCAGCAGCAGGTCGGCGGCCCCGAACCGCGCCCGATACGCCTCGCTCCCGCCGGTGGACAGCGCCCCATGGAACCCCTCGATGAACTCGTCGAGCGTCAGGAACTCGATGCGCGCCGACGGGTTCACCGTGAGCACGTGATGCCCGATCGCGCCCAGCAGGTGCGTCTTCCCCATGCCCGGCCGCGCGTAGATGAGTAGCGGGTTGTACGCCGAGCCCGGCGCGCTCGCCACCGCGCGGCCGGCCGTCACTGCGGTGCGGTTGGCCGTGCCCACCACCAGCGCCTCGAACCGGTGCGCGCCCTGCAGCGTGCTCATTCGGCGATCCCTCCAGCAGCCAGCTTGCGCAGCACGAGCTCGGAGATGCCCTTGAGCGTCTCGAACACGCCGCTCCCGTGCAGCGCGTCCGCGCCGAAGCTCGGCACCCCGCGGAAATTGAGCGACTCGTCCAGCTCGGACGGCTGCAGCACCAGCTCGCCCGGCAGGTCCTGCTTGTTGTACTGGAACGCGATCGGCATCGTCCGCACGTCCACGCCCTGGCTCAGCAAGTTCTCCTGCAGGTTCTGCAGGCTCTCCAGGTTGTCGTCGAAGCGCCGCGCCTGGCTGTCGGCCACGAAGACGATGCCATCGGCCCCCTGGAGCACCAGCTTCCGCGTTGCGTTGTAGTAGCTCTGCCCCGGCACGGTGTACAGCTGGAACTTGGTCTGGAACCCCGAGATGCTCCCCAGGTCGATCGGAAGGAAGTCGAAGAACAACGTCCGGTCGCCCTGCGTGGCAAGCGACACCATCCGCCCGCGCCGCGTGTCGGGCACGCGGCCGAAGATGTACTGCAGGTTCGTCGTCTTCCCGGACCGGCCCGGCCCGTAGTAGACGATCTTGCAGGTGATCTCGCGCGCAGTGAAGTTGACCAGCGACATCCCGTTACCGTCCGAAGAGCGAGCGCAGGCTCGCGTTGAGTTCGTACTCGAAATTTTCCGCCAGCACGGCCCGCGTGGCCGGCGCCGGCGGCGCCGCTTTCGCCAGCCCCTCGGCCAGCTCCTGGAAGAACAGCTGCACCAGCCCCACCGACGTCTCCGACCCGAATACCACCAGCCCGATCCATCGCCCGCGCGGCGTCGGGAACGCCCGGAGCACGAGGCTCTGCTTCGGTCCCTGGTGCAGCACCACGCCGAACGCCGACGTGGTCATGATGTCGGCGATCGCGTCCGTCGACGCCACGATCGCGGCCCCGAGCGCCGCCGCCGCCATCACGTCCACCGAGCGGGTGAAGCCGTCCTGCGCGATCACCTGCCCCGCCGAGGTCATGAGCAGCGTCAGCCGCGCGCCCGACTCGTCGAGAAAACTCTGCAGCGGCTCGGCCACCCACGGCTCGATGACCCTCATGATCCGAGCTGTGCCGCCGCCTGCCGGAGCTCCAGCCGCGCGAGTCCCAGGTTCGCATCGCGCTCCGCGACCGCCACCAGCAGCAGGTCGTCGCCGGCCGGCACGCTCAGCACCGTCCCCCGCTCGGCGCGGAGCTGCACCACGTGCGGCACCGCGAGCCCCGCGCTCGTCGCCGTGCGGCGGAGCCGCAGCGTCAGGCTCGCGGCCAGCGCCGCGACCGCCGCGCCATCCAGCCCTTCCGCCAGGGCCTCGGCCACCACCAGGCCGTCCGACTCGGACACCAGCATCGCGCCCCGGATGCCCGCCACCCGCGTCACGCGCTCCAGCGCCTCGCCCAGGTTCCTCATGCCAGTCGTTCCAGCCAGCGGCGCGCGGCGCGCGCCGCCTGCTCCGCGATCAGCCCGAGCCGTCCCACCGGCACCCGCGCGTCCCGCAGCAGGAGCAGCACGGTGGACTGCGTCGGCGGGAGCACGAGCAGGTGCCCGTCGGGCGACTCCGCCGTCACGTTCTCCCACGCGCCCAGGTCGAGCAGCCGCGCCGCGCGCGATGCCTCGCGCGACACCCCTTGCAGGTGCGCCGCCACCGCATCGCTCACGTCGCTGCCGTCCGGGGCGTCCAGCGTGCCCGCGAGCCGCAGCCCCTGGGTGTCCAGCAGCACCACGCCGCGCGCATCCTCGAACGGTTCGAAACCCTCGGCCCCGCGCAGCGCGCTCGGGGCGAGCGGAGCGATCGCGGTGGCGGCGGCCGTCGCCGCCCGCGCCGCCGCGCCATCCAGCGCCGTGCGCACCCGCTGCACCGCGATCGCAAGGCCCTCGTCGCCGGGCGCGGCACCCAGCGCCGACTCGAGAAACGGCAGCGCGCCTTCGGGATCGCCGGCGCGGAAGGCCAGGAACGCCAAGCCCTTGTTGGCCCCAATGTGCCCCGGCGACAACTCCAGCACGCGTCGCCACGCCTCGGCCGCCGCGTGACGATCACCCTGGTCGGCCAGCACCCGCGCCAGCAGGTCGTGCGACGCCGCCAGCTCCGGATACCGGTTCACCCCCATGCGCGCGACCTTGTACGCCGCCGCCGGTTGCCCGCGGTTCCGCAACGCCTCGCCCAGCTCGAGGAACACGAGGCTCTGCGGATCCGACGCCAGTTGCGCGGTCAGCTCGCGAATCGGGTCAGTCATACCACCCCTTGATCGCGTCGCTCAGCAGTCGCGCCGCCGCCTGCAGCCGGTCCACCGCCTCCTGCAGCTTGATCTCCTCGGGCGATCGCTCCGCCAGCTGCCGCCAGCGCTGCCACGAGGCAATCGCCTCGTCGAACCGTCCGCTGGCCGCCTGCGCCGTGCCCAGCAGCCGCCGGGCCGACGCAAACCCCGGCTCGAGCCGCAGCGCCTCGAAGAAGGCCTCTTCGGACTCGGCATGGTGCCCCCCCGCGAGCAGCACGCGGCCCAGCACCGCGTGCGCGCCCGCCTGGTCCGGGAAGCGCGCCGTGGCCTCGGTGGCGATGAGCCGCGCCGAATCCACGTCGCCCGAGGCGAGTTGCTCCTCCGCCCGCGCCACGAGCTGGGTCACGTCCGGTGTGGCCGGCCCGGATGCGGCCAGCGTCGGGTCCTCCAGCACCACCACGCCGGTGCTGGTGAGGCCAAAGATGGTGCGCGCAATCTCGAACTCCGCGCGCCCCAGCACCTCGGCGATCGCCCGCAGGTCGCGCGCGCCGTCCACCGCGGCGATCACCTCCCACTCGAACGGCGTGAGATCGAGCATCCCGTGCTGGCTGTCCGCATCGGCAAAGCGCGGAACGACGCCCAGGTGCGGCACCCGCGCCTCGATGCGCGACCACTCGTCGATCCGTCGCGCCGCCTCCATGAGCAGCGATTCCGTCGGGATGCGCACACTG
>Ga0315273_10010475_pt1 | contig 11823 bp, 11 predicted proteins | sample YL17G02_0_MG_FD_205753 | JGI IMG/M metagenome (GOLD analysis project Ga0315273, IMG submission 205753) | Sediment microbial communities from Yellowstone Lake, YNP, Wyoming, USA - YL17G02_0 | ecosystem: Environmental > Aquatic > Freshwater > Lake > Sediment | place: USA: Wyoming | collected... | reverse complement strand
CCACCAGTTCCGCGCAATCCGTGTAATCCCCGGACCATCCGTTCCGCGTCATCCCCGGACCCTACCGGCTCAGCGCCACGACCGTCTTCGCCCCGTCGTCCATCGTGTCGGCCGTCGTGAAGTTCAGCCCGCTGTCGCGCAGCATCTGCTTGCCCTTCTCGACGTTGGTCCCTTCCATGCGGATCACGATGGGCACCTTCACGTCCAGCTCGCGCACCGCGTTCACCAGCCCCTCGGCCAGGATGTCGCAGCGCAGGATGCCGCCGAAGATGTTGACGAGGACGCCCCGGACGTTCCTGTCCGACATCAGGATCTTGAACGCGCTGCGGATCTGCTCGGCGGTGGCGCCGCCGCCCACGTCGAGGAAGTTGGCCGGCTCGCCGCCCGCCAGCTTGACGATGTCCATCGTGGCCATCGCCAGGCCCGCGCCGTTGACCATGCACCCGATCGTGCCGTCCAGGTGGATGTAGTTCAGCGAGTACCTCGACGCCTCGATCTCCAGCGGATCCTCTTCGGCCAGGTCGCGCAGTTCCTTCACGTCGGGGTGACGGTAGAGCGCGTTGTCGTCGAAGGTCATCTTGGCGTCCAGCGCCAGCAGGTCACCCGAGGCGGTGACGATGAGCGGGTTGATCTCGACGAGCGACGCGTCCTTGCCGAAGAAGGCGTCGGCCACCGCCATCATCAGCTTCACGGCCTTGGCCACGCTGTCGCCTTCCAACTTCAGCGCGAACGCCAGCTTCTGCGCCTGGAACGGCTGGAGGCCCACCGCCGGGTCGATGTACTCCTTGAAGATCAGCTCGGGCGTCTCTTCCGCCACCTTCTCGATCTCCATCCCGCCGGCCGGGCTCGCCATCATCACCGGGCGTTCCGCCGCCCTGTCGATGACCATGCCCAGGTACAGCTCGCGCGCGATCTGCAGCCCCTGCTCCACCAGGACGCGCTTGACCTCGCGCCCCTCGGGGCCGGTCTGGTGCGTCACCAGCTGCATGCCGATCATCTGCCGGGCAATCGGCTCGGCCTCCTGGGGCGATTTCGCCAGCTTCACGCCGCCGCCCTTGCCGCGGCCCCCGGCGTGAATCTGCGCCTTGACGACCACCGTGCCGCCAAGACGCGCGGCAATCTGGCCTGCCTCGGTTGCGGTGAAGGCCACCTCGCCCCTCGGGATCGGGACGTGGTAGCCCGCGAGGATTCCCTTCGCCTGATACTCGTGGATTTTCACTGGTTATCAATCACGGGCGGAGGTGACAGGAGTGCAGCCGGCTGGACAGGCTGCCGCGGGGCCCGGAAACCCGCGACGCGCGCCGACGCCGGCTCGCCGGCCGTCTGCGCGGCGCGGCATGCAAGCAAGACGTAAAACGCAAAACGTAAAATGAAGAACGTAAAGTGCAGAGCCGAACCTGAAGAAGGGAGTCGTGAACCGGCGGCCCACCACTCCCTTCCACGTTCCCCGTTCTTCCGTTCCACGTTCTACGTTCTACGTTTCACGTTATTCGTTCTACATTCTCTAGCCTGCCGCGTTCACCTCGTCGGTCGTCTTCTTCACCGCCGCGACGCTCTTGGCGAAGGCGGCCTTCTCGGCCTCGCTCAGATCCATCTCGACAATCTTCTCGATGCCGTTGCGGCCCAGCACCACCGGCACGCCCACGAACAGGCCCGTGACCCCGTACTCGCCCTCGAGGAGCGCGCACGTCGCGATGATCTTCTTCTTGTCGAAGACGATCGCCTCCACCATCTCGAGCGCCGCCAGCGCCGGCGACACGAACGCCGAACCGGTCCCGAGGAGGTTGATGACCTCGCCGCCCGCCTTGCGCGTGCGCGCCTCGATGTCGGCCAGCGTCTGCTCGCTCAGGAACTGCGTCGCCGGCATCCCCGCGATGCGGCAGCAGCTGCGGACCGGCACCATGTCGTCGCCGTGGCCGCCGAGCACCACCGCCTGTACGTTCTCCACCGATACGCCCGCCGCCTGCGCGACGAAGTAGCGATAGCGCGCCGAGTCCAGTTCGCCCGCCATCCCCATCAGCCGGTGCTTCGGCGGGTTCAGCTTCTGATACAGCCGGTAGACGATGGCGTCGAGCGGGTTGGCGATCGACAGGATGATCGCGTCGGGGCAGTGGCAGCGGATCCCCTCGGCCACCTGGTCGGTGATCTGGAGGTTGGTCGCCAGCAGTTCCTCGCGCGTCGGGATGGTGCCGTCCGGCCGCTTCGTGCGCGGCACGCCGGCGGTGTTGATCACCAGCTCCGAGCCGGCCAGCACGTCGTACTCCTTGCCGGCGACGTAGGTCACGTCACTGCCGATGATCGGCGAGCCCTCGGCGATGTCCAGGCACTTGCCCTTCGCCATGTCCGGACCCTTGACGTCCATCAGCCCCACCGACTTCGCCAGCTTGCGCCGGAACAACTCCTGCGCCAGCACGCCCCCGATGTTCCCGCCACCCACGAGGCCGATCTTGTTCAGCATGCACATCTCCTTGCCGCGGGCCTGAGCCCTGAGCCTTAAGCCGTCAGCCTTCTACATGTTCGCGATGATTGCATTCCCGAACTGCGACGTCTTCACTTCGATCGCACCGGTCATCCGGCGGGCGAGGTCGCAGGTGACCTTGCCCTGCTGGATCGTCCGGTCGATCCCGGCCTCGATCAGCCGTGCCGCTTCCGACCAACCGACGGAACCACGAGTTGGCCATTCCTGACCGCAATGGGGGTGCCGTCGCGCGGCGGACTCACGTGAGTACACTGCGGCACGTACCGTGGCTCCTGGCTATTCCGGGCTGCTGAATCCTGTCTTCCCGGTCAGACCGTCGGTGACGTCACGTCCCCGCCCGACACCAGTTCTCCACAGATCGCTGTGGAAAAGCCTGTGGAAAAACGCCGGGAACACGCGTCACGCCGCATGGATTCGCACGCTTCTGCGGTTTGCACCATCGCTGGTGCGTCGCGCTGCTGCCCTCACGCCTCTGTCGATAAGTCGGGTAAGTATAACTCGAACCCGGTTTCAGTTTCGTCACCAGAGTGCGCAGTCGGCCTGCCCAGCCGGCGCTTGCGCCGCCGGCAGTCGGCGAGGTAGAATTCTCCGGCTCGGCGGTTCGGCTTTTGTTGCAGCTTCCCCGCGCTGACATCACTCACGTCCCCCACACAACTCCCAACGGAGGTCCCGGATGGCTCAAAGCCTGACCCACGACGTACTCGTTCTCGGGGCGGGTTTGGCGGGATTGCGGGCGGCGGTCGAACTCTCCCATCGCCTTGACGGCAAGGTGGACATCGGCATCGTCTCCAAGGTGCAGTTGATGCGCGCGCACTCGGTTTGCGCGGAGGGCGGCACGGCCGCCGTGCTCCGTACGGAAGAGGGCGACTCGCTCGACCTGCACGCGTGGGACACGGTGAAGGGCTCCGATTTCCTGGCCGACCAGGACGTCGTGCGCCGCTTCGTCGCCGCGATGCCGCGGGAGATTCAACTGCTGGACCACTGGGGAATCCCGTGGACGCGCGACGAGCACGGCCATATCGCGCAGCGCCCCTTCGGCGGGCATTCATACCCGCGCGCCACGATGGCGGCGGACAAGACCGGCTTCTTCGAAATGCAGACGCTCTACGACGAGCTGCTGCGCTACAAGTGCTTCACGCGCTACGACGAGTTCTTCGTCACCGACATCCTCGTGGATGACGGGCAGTTCGGCGGCCTGCTGGGCATCCACGCCCCGAGCGGCGAAACGGTGGCGCTGCGTGCCAAGGCGCTGCTCATCGCCACCGGCGGCGGCGGCACGCTCTACGGCTTCACCACCTACTCGGAAACGGTCACCGGCGACGGCATGGCCATGGCCTGCCGGGCGGGACTGCCGCTCGAGGACATGGAGTTCCTGCAGTTCCACCCGACCGGCCTGGTCCCCTCCGGCATCCTGATGACGGAAGCGTGCCGCGGCGAGGGCGGGTACCTGGTGAACAACAAGGGCGAGCGCTTCATGCAGCGCTACGCGCCCAAGCTGATGGAACTGGCGCCGCGCGACATGGTCTCGCGCGCCGAGACGACGGAGATCCTCGAGGGCCGCGGCTTCCCCAGCACCGACGGCAAGTTCCACCTGAACCTGGACCTCACGCACCTGGGTGCCGAGCGGATCAACACGCGGCTGCCGCTCATCCGCGAAGTGTGCATGAAGTTCATCGGCCTCGATCCCATCAAGAAGCCGATCCCGATCCGGCCAGTGGCGCACTACTCCATGGGCGGCATCGAGACCGACATCAACGGCCTCACGCGCATCCCGGGCGTCTGGGCGGCCGGCGAGGCGGCGGCGGTGTCGCTGCACGGAGCCAACCGCCTCGGCTCCAACTCGACGGCCGAGTGCCTCGTGTGGGGCGGCATCACCGGCGAGGAGATCGCCAGGGCGCTCCCCTCGCTCAAGGTGCGCCCGCTGCCGGAATCGCCGATCAAGGCGCGGCACGACGCCATCGCGACGCTCCTCACGCGCGGCGGCCAGGAGAACCTGTACGAGCTGCGGCGCCAGCTGCGCACGACCATGGACGACTGCGTCGGCGTGTTCCGGACGGGCGAGGACCTGCAGAAGGCGCTGGATGCCATCCGCGCCATCCGGCAGCGCTCCCTGTGCGCGCCGGTGAACGACAAGTCGGCGGTGTACAACTCGAACCTGTTCCACGCGCTGGAACTGGAGAACCTGCTCGACCTGGCGGAGATCACGGTCCTGGGCGCCCTCACGCGGCAGGAATCACGCGGCGCGCACGCGCGGCGCGACTTCAGCACGCGCGACGACGAGACCTGGCTCAAGCACACGCTGGCCTGGAAAACGGACGCCGGCCCGCGCCTCGACTACAAGAGCGTGACGATCGATATCTGGAAACCGGTGGAGCGCAAGTACTGAGACATCTTCCAGGGCCGAAGTCGTGAAGAATGCAGCAAACCGTCACGCACCGCCCTGGAATCTGTCTTGGGCCCCTTCGGGGCTTCCCCGAGGACGGCCATGGAAGATGTCGTTGCCCCGCGCCTCGCGGGGCAGTCCACACACGCTCCCAGCGGGGCGAGGTGAACCGCAGCGTCCGGGCGGTTTGAGGCGAAGCGGAGCTGGGAGCGCCGGAGGGCCTGATGCTCGAATACAAAGGACATCCCAATCGTCTCGGGATCTGGGGCTGGCTGGGCGGCGGCCGCTGGGGACTGGAACGCTACCTCTACACGCTGCACCGCCTGTCCGGGCTGGGTCTGCTGGCGTACTTCCTGATGCACATCTTCGTCACCGCGTCGCGCGCCTTCGGCCGTCCGTCCTGGCAGCAGGCGATGGACCAGGTGAAGGGCACCTTCTTCACCCTGGGCGAGTACGCGGTGTTCGCCGCCTTCGCGTTCCACGCGATCAACGGGATTCGGCTGGTGCTCGTCGAACTCGGCATCGGCGTGGGCAAGCCCATCGAGCCGGTCTACCCGTATCGCACGTCGGTGGACGTCCAGCGCCCGCTGGCCGTCGGCGTCATGCTCGTGGCCGCGATCCTCGTCGTGCTGGGCGGCCTCGATTTCTTCGTCCTGAAGTAACGAGGAGGCTGCGATGCGCGAAGAGCGGTGGTGGACCTGGCACATCCTGGCCAGCGTCGTCATTCTCGTGTTCCTCGGCCTCCACATGGTCATCATGCACCTCGAGGCCATCGTCGGCATCTTCAACCCCGAGCCTGGCCACCCCATCGAGTGGGCCAACGTCCTGTCGCGGATGAAGAGCGCCGGCTTCATGGTGAGCTACATCGTCCTGCTCGGCGCAGCGCTGTTCCACGGCCTCTATGGCCTGCGGAACATCCTGTTCGAGCTCAATCCCGGCGCCGGCACCAAGAAGGCGCTCACTTTCCTCTTCGTCGTCGGCGGCCTGGCCCTCTTCGCGTTCGGGGCGTGGGCCGCGTGGCAGAGCTTCGCGCTCGCCCAGGCTATCCCGACGACGGCGCGAAGCCTCTAAGGAGACGACGATGACCAACATACCGACCGAAGTCGTCTTCAAGATCCGCCGGTTCGATCCGGCGGTGGACCAGCAGCCGCACCGGGAGGAGTACCGGATCCCGTACACGCACGGGCTGACGGTGCTCGACGGCCTCAAGAAGATCAAGGAAGTCGCCTCCCCCTCTCTCGCGTGGCGCTCGTCGTGCCGGATGGGCGTCTGCGGATCGTGCGGCATGTTCATCAACGGCAGGCCGCGGCTGGCCTGCAACACGCAGATCACCGAGTTGGGCACGAACGTGGTGCTGGTGGCGCCGCTCCCCAACTTCAAGATTGTGCGCGACCTGGTGCCGGACCTGATGCCGATGTTCGACGCCCACGTCGCACTGCACCCCTACATCGTTCGCGAGGACGTCAAGGAGCAGTACGAGCCGACGGGCGAGTTCTTCCAGTCGAGCCACGAGGTGGAGCAGTACCTGCAGTTCTCCTACTGCATCAAGTGCGGCTGTTGCATGGCCGCGTGCCCCACCTACGCGACCGATGCGACCTACTCGGGGCCGATGCCGCTGACATCGGCGCATCGCTACAACGCGGACACGCGCGACGACGGGTTCAAGATGCGCAAGCCGCCGCTGGCCGGCGAGCGCGGCCCGTGGCGGTGCCACTACGCGGGCGAGTGCTCGCGGGTGTGCCCGAAAGGCGTGGACCCTGGCAAGGCGATTCAGCTGATGAAGCGGGAGCTGGTGCTGGACTACCTGCACCTGCTCAAGCACGGCTGCCCGGCGAAGGTGGGGGGAGCGCCGAAGGGCATCAAGCGCCGCGACAACATCCCGGACGCGCCGGCGCCGACGATGCCGAACGCGCCGAAGATCGAACCTCGAAGCCCCTAACCCCTGGGCCTTGGGCCTTCTGGACCCTGGTCCGGTAGGGCAAGGCTTCAGCCTTGCCGGGGGGCGTGATCGATGACGGGGCACGCTGCGGCGTGCCCCGTCTTGTGTGCTGTGGGACCGGCGTCTCGCCGGTCGGCCACTTGACCGCCGCTGCCTGCTCCGCCACTTTCTGCTCGAACATCTTCCTGAGATCGGCGTCCCTCCAGTCGAACACCGCGCGCGCCCGTAGTCCCTGCAGGTACTTGATGCGTGCCGCCTCACCACTCGCGGTCGTCAGGCGTTTGACGATCTGCGCCCGCACCTGGTCGAATGGCGTCACCTTCGAGCCGCCGGCCGCCCCCGCGGCCGCGGAGAACTCGCCCTGGTTGGCGTCGTAGTACTTCCTGGCATCTTCGTCACCCGCCGGGAATGGCGGGGCCAGTTCCATCGCCTCGACGTTGGAGACCAGCCAGTGCCGTTCGATCGCCTGCCGCAGGTCGGCCAACGTCATGCGCTCGGCCGCCAGGGAAGCCTGCCACTGCTCCTCGGTCGAGATGCGGTTGTCCCTCTTGGTATTGGCCACCACCTGCTCGAACTGGCCATCGGACAGGCGATAGCCCAGCTCGCGACCACGCTGAACCAGCAGCGCCTGGTCCACGATGTCCACGACCACCTGGGCCTTGATCTCGTCGGTGGTCCGCCGCCTCTCGGCCTCGGAAAGCCAGGGGCGCACGCGCCCCGCCAACTCCTTGTCGAGTTCGGCCCGGGTCACGGGCTCCTTGTTCACGGTGACGATCACGGGACCGGGCGACTGGCCCGCCAGCGACGCAAGGGCGGCGCACACGACCAGCGCGCCGGGCAGGAATGAGCGGCGCGTCGCGCGAGCGGCGGAAGGATGACGGACGAGCGGGGAACCATCCACGCGGCACCTCCGTCCACTGGTCACCTGGCGAAGTCAGAGCCAGCCGTTGTGGGACCGGCGTCCCGCCGGTCAGCCCTACGCGGGCGGCACGTACGTCATCGCCGCGGCGTTCAGCACGCCGACGGCCACGGAGACTCCCGCGCTCAGGATCCCCGAGGCCTTCTCGCCGCGACCGATGCGCCCGCTGATGTCGCGCAGCACCAGCCGCGTCGCGTGGTAGGCCACGATCTGGGCGAGCAGGGCGAGGACGGCCCAGATGAGCATGTCCATGATGCTCTCGGCCTGGGCCACCGACTTGGCGATGGGAAGCGCCAGGCCGACGAGGATCCCGAAGGTGGACCAGGCCGCCGCCTCGTTGTTCTCGCGAATCAGCGAGAGTTCATCATGAGCGGTGGCCATCGTGTAGGCCTTGAGCGCCGCGCACAGGAACGCGAGCGACACGGCCAGATAGAGGAGAAACGCCGGCGCGCCCTGCAGTGACGCGGACGCCAGGTCGAAGAGGTGGTCCAGTCTCACGGCCGTGTTCCTTTCTCAGTGGAAGGTCCGCCGGAACGCCTTGCGCACCGGTCCAGTATTCGCAGGGCGCTCATGGTGTCAAGCGGAATTGGCGGAATGGCGGAGCTGGCGGCCGGTCCGCGAGCGGTGCCGCGACGGCTCGCGTGGCACGCGCCGCGTGAGTACGCCGGTGCACCGCGGTATCATGAGCCGGGGGCCGACTGCGGAGACCCGATGATCGCGATCACCGACACCATCACCATCGACGAACGCGATCTTGACGAGCGCTTCGTCCGCGCGTCCGGGCCGGGCGGGCAGAACGTCAACAAGGTGGCGACGGCCGTCGAGCTGCGGTTCGACATCGACGCCTCGTCGCTCCCGCCCGAGGTGAAGGCGCGGCTTCTGACGCTGGCGGGCAAGCGGGCCACCGCCGGCGGCGTGCTCCTCATCGACAGCCGCGAGCACCGGACGCAGGCGCAGAACCGCGAGGCGGCCCGCGCCCGCCTCGTCGCACTCATCCAGCGCGCCGCGCGGCGGCCGAAGGCGCGCCGGCCCACGCGGCCCGGCGCCGCAGCTCGCGAGCGGAGGCTGGCCACGAAGAAGCGTCGGGGCGACGTCAAGGGCCTCCGGAGCCGTGGCGCCCAGGGCGACGAGTAAGCGTCGAGCCGGTCGGCCCGGGTCCGGCTTGTGTTAAGATTCGCCGTGCACCCTCAGTCGCGGGAATCTTCCATTAGGCACGCGGTCGAACTCACCTGCACGGCCATCATTCCCGCTCGGTACCAATCGTCTCGCTTGCCGGGCAAGCCGCTGGCGGACATCTGCGGCCGCTCAATGATCGAGCACGTCTATCGCCGCGCCGCGGCCGCGCCATCGGTGACCCAGGTGCTCGTGGCGACCGACGATGCGCGCATCGTCGAGGCGGTCGAGCGATTCGGCGGCACGGCCCGCATGACGCGCAGCGACCACGCGAGCGGCAGCGACCGGCTGGCCGAGGTGGCGGCCCAGCTCGACTGTGACCTGGTGGTGAACGTCCAGGGCGACGAGCCGCTGCTCGATCCCCGCATGGTCGAGGAGGCGATCGCGCCGTTCCGCGATGATCCCTCGCTGCAGATGAGCACGCTGCGGCGCGCGATGACCGATGAGGCCGAGTACCTGGATCCGAACGTCGTCAAGGTCGTCGTCGATCGGCAGGACTTCGCGCTGTACTTCTCGCGGTGGCCGATCCCGTACATCCGTGAAGCAGGGCTGAAGCCCTGCTCCGCGACAGAGGCGGCAAGGCTGAAGCCTTGCCCTACCGGAACGGATCCGGCAGGGCTGCCCGCCTCCGTTTCGGGCCTCTCTCCGGACCTACATCGAGGCCTCGCCGTCGCGCGGCTGGTCCATGGCGAGCCGCGCGAAGGCGGGAAGCCTTGCCCTACCGGAGCGGAACCGGCAAGGCTGAGGCCTTGCCCGACGGGAGATGTTCCGGCAGAACTGGCGCCGGACGCGACCGTTGCGGCGCAGGGCCCCACGGTTGCGGCGCAGGGCCCCACGGTTGCGGCGCAGGGCCCCACGGTCGCGGCGCAGGGCCCCACGGTCGCGGCGCAGGGCCCCACGGTCGCGGCGCAGGGCCCCACGGTTGCGGCGCAGGGCTTCAGCCCTGCGTACAAGCACGTCGGCCTCTACGTCTATCGCCGCCAGTTCCTGCTCACCTTTGCGCGGCTGGAGCGGACGCCGCTCGAGCGCGCCGAATCGCTCGAGCAGTTGCGGGCGCTCGAACACGGGTTCCGCATCAAGGCGGTCGAGACCCGGTACGACTCGATGGGCGTCGACACGCCGGAAGACCTGGAGCGCGTGCGCCGGCACCTGGCCTCCGCGCCCGCGCGCGAATGACACCATGCCGGACACCGAAGGCAGGCCGGTCAAGTACATCTTCGTCACTGGCGGCGTGCTCTCGTCGCTTGGCAAGGGGCTGGCCGCGGCGTCGATCGGCTGCCTGCTCGAGGGGCACGGCTACCGCGTCGCCAACCAGAAGTTCGACCCGTACATCAACGTCGATCCCGGGACGATGAGCCCGTTCCAGCACGGCGAGGTGTACGTCACCGACGACGGCGCCGAGACCGACCTCGATCTCGGGCACTACGAGCGCTTCACCAGCACCGTCACCACCCGCGACCACAACTGGACGACGGGCAAGATCTACTCGTCGGTGATCCAGAAGGAGCGGCGCGGCGACTACCTGGGGCGCACGGTGCAGGTGATCCCGCACATCACCAACGAGATCAAGGAGAGTATCCGCGCCATCGCCCACGACGTGGACGTGATCATCCTCGAGATCGGCGGCACGGTCGGCGACATCGAGAGCCAGCCGTTCCTGGAAGCGATCCGCCAGTTCCGGCAGGACGTCGGCCGCGACAACACGCTCTACGTCCACGTGACGCTCGTGCCCTACATCGGCGCCGCCGGCGAGCTGAAGACCAAGCCCACGCAGCACAGCGTCCGCGACCTGCGCTCCATCGGCATCCAGCCGGACATCCTGCTGTGCCGCACCGACCGGTTCCTGCCGCAGGACATCAAGAAGAAGATCGCGCTGTTCTGCGACGTGGACGAGGAAGCGGTCATCACCGCCAAGGACGTGCCCACGATCTACGAGGTGCCGCTGGTCCTGGCGGCCGAGGGACTCGATCGCATCGTCCTCAGGTACCTGCACCTGCCGGCCACCGAGCGACGCATGGAGGCGTGGGAGGACCTGGTCAAGCGGATCAAGAACCCGACCGGCGAGCTGACCATCCACGTCGTCGGCAAGTACGTCGAGTACGAGGACGCGTACAAGAGCCTGAACGAGGCGCTGTTCCACGGCGGCTTCAAGCACCAGTTGAAGGTGAACATCCGCTGGGCGGAGGCCGAGGCGCTCGAGGAACCCGACGGCGACCAACTGCTGGAGGGTGCGGACGGCATCCTCGTGCCGGGCGGCTTCGGCCTGCGCGGCACGCGCGGCATGATGAACGCCGCCCAGTACGCCCGCTGCCACCAGGTGCCGTTCTTCGGCATCTGCTACGGCTTCCAGTGGGCGACGGTTGAATTCGCGCGCAACGTCTGCGGACTGGCCGGCGCCGATTCCACCGAGTGCAACGAGGACGCCGAGCACAAGGTGATCTACAAGCTGCGCGACCTGCTCGGCGTGGACGACCTGGGCGGCACGATGCGGCTCGGCCAGTACACGTGCGAGCTGACCCCCGGGTCGCTCGCCCACCGGCTCTACCGCACGACGATGATTTCCGAGCGGCATCGGCACCGGTACGAGTTCAACCGGCAGTACGAGCAGGCGCTCACCGAGAAGGGCCTGCGCATCTCCGGCCAGTCGCCCGACGGGAAGTTCGTCGAGATCATGGAGATCCCGACCCACCCGTTCTTCATCGCGGTGCAGTACCACCCGGAGTTCAAGTCCAAGCCGCTCTCGCCGCACCCGGTGTTCGCGGGCTTCATCGAGGCCGCCTCGCGCCACAAGCAGGAACGCCTGGGCCGGACGGAGGCGTCGGCGGTGCCGGAGGGATGACCGAGAGGGCTCAAGGCTTGAGGCCTGATTGGGCTGACGGCCTTGAGCCTTAAGCCCTGAGCCTTCAAGCACTATAATGTCCCCCGTGCAC
>Ga0315273_10010474_pt1 | contig 11823 bp, 12 predicted proteins | sample YL17G02_0_MG_FD_205753 | JGI IMG/M metagenome (GOLD analysis project Ga0315273, IMG submission 205753) | Sediment microbial communities from Yellowstone Lake, YNP, Wyoming, USA - YL17G02_0 | ecosystem: Environmental > Aquatic > Freshwater > Lake > Sediment | place: USA: Wyoming | collected... | reverse complement strand
ACCACCTGGCCGACCGCACCAGGCTCGACACCCGCCCGCCGCAGGACCTCCATGATCACCTGACCGAGCAAGTCCGTGGGGTGAGCCTTCGCAAGCGAGCCGTTTTTCTTGCCGATCGGCGAACGACCCGCTTCGACGACGACGACATCAGTCATGAATCCTCCTGACCGCGATGTACAAGAACGCCGCCGCTTTATACATTCTCGGTGCCAGGTGATCCATTGTGTCGGCGTGATCTCGAGAACGGGCCTAGCTGCATGATCTGCGTATCACTCGGCATCCCCGCCTTTCACCTTTGAATCGCCTCCTAACCTCGATCCGAAATTCGCGCGGGTGGCGTCGGCGTCGGGGGGCGACGACAGGACCCGTGCGAATTTCGGATCGGCAGGGCATCACGGGAATTTCTCATCGGGGCTAAACAACCTTCCGGCCTCTAGACAGACGGAAGGCGTCCGGGCTAACTCACTGAATTCGCAGGAGGGGAGATGGAAGAGGCCCGGCGGCCTCAGCGGTCTTCAAAACCGCATCAGGGCCGATAAGGTCCTGGGTGGGTTCGACTCCCATCCATCTCCGCCATTTTCTGGGGAAATTCGAGACCTCAGGCGGTCTCGCCACTGCGTCGCGGCAGCCCTCGAGCCGGTCGCCGGCCGCCGGCAGATCGACGCCATGATCCTGCGCAGCGGTAATCGTCGCCCTGAGAGCGGACGCGCAACAGGCCTTCGAAGCTGAAGACCGCCCTTGAGCGGGCTACTGCATCGCTGCGGGCGTATTCTGGCGAACAACCCCTTCCGCAACGAGCGCGGTGATTGACCGGGGAAAGATGCGGGCGAGATTAGCACGCAGGTAGTTGAACCAGCCAGAAACCACCGAAGGCTGCTGTCCGAGGGAGTCGAGCGCCAATTCCACCACGCCCCGCGGAGGCTCTCCAGCCTCCCGAGTTTCGCCAGCCACCTGGAAGAACTCCGTCGCGGTCGGCCCCGGCTCGAGCACCAGCACATCGATGCCGCTACCACGGAGTTCCGCCCAGAGCGACTCACCGAGGAACTGATCGAAAGCCTTGGTCGCGGCGTAGACTCCGTGGAAGGGCAGCGGCTGGCGACCGGCGACAGATCCGGTGATGATCACCGCCCCCCTGCCTCGCTCGCGCATAGCGGGCAATAGCCGGCTCGTCAGCACGACTGGCGCCACGCAGTTCACCTGCACCATCGCCCTCAGGCGCTCGGTTTCGAGCTTGTCGAACCGGCCCGCGTAGCCAAAGCCGGCGTTGTTGACGAGCACCGCAATGGGGAGGTCCTTCACCGCCTCGGCGAGCCGGTCGGCGCCGTCGGCCGCGGCCAGATCCACTGCAACGACCTTGGTGGCGACGTGCTCGTTCTTCTCGAGCTCGGAAGCGAGGTCGCGAAGACGATCCTCCCGCCGCGCCGTGAGCACACACGAGAGTCCTTCGCGGGCGAGAGCGCGCGCAAACTCTGCCCCGAGGCCGGCGGAGGCGCCGGTCACCACGGCCCAGTCGCCGTAACGCTCCTTCAGAGATCGCCGCTTCCGGCCGAACTGATCGCGGGATTGCCACAAGACGAGCCCGAGCGCCGCGAATGGGACACAGACGAGCGGCGCCGTGAGCCAGCCCTTCCAGCCGCCCCCGAAATGGACCACCGTCCACACGAACATACTGAAGGCGACCTCGGCGGCATAGAGCGCCGCCCACGGCCACATCCAGGCTCGCATCCGCCAGAAGCCGTAGGCTCCCGCCGCGTAGATCGCCCAGTGCGGCAGCGCGGCGAGCTTGGCATGCCAGCCGCTGAAAGTGACGCCAAACCAGATTTCCTGATCGCGCGCCACCGGCTTGAGGAAGATGTCCCACGGTATGTATAGGCCCGCCATGAACGCGCAGAAGACGAGAAACACGTTCATCCACGGCGGTCGACGACTCAGAACCTCACGCAACCAGCTACCCATGAATCCTCCCATCGCATGGCGGTTCCGGCGCCGACGTCATGCGGGCTCTCGAGCGAGCCGTGGTTCGACGTAGTGTGATGCCAGGTCGCGAGGGTGCCGCGCTCGACCATCGCGTCGATCGATTCGTCGCTATAGCCGAGCTCGCGCATGATCTCACGCGTATGGGCGCCGACTTCCGGAGCCGAAGTGGGCGCGCGTTTCTTCGCGCCAGATATGAACACGGGGCTGTTGATCGTTTGAATCTGCCCGCCGCCGGGCAAGTCGAGATCGACAAGAGCTCCGCAATTCCGCACTTGCGCGTCTGACACGACTTCTTCGATCGTCGGCCAAGTAGACCATTTGATGTCGTGCTCGCGGAAAATGACCCGCAATTCGGAGAGGTCGCGCGATTCGAATTGCGATTGCAGGATCGCGTACAGCTCCGCGGCGTTCTGGGTGCGGCTCTCGACGGTTGCGAACATTGGATTGGTCGCGAGCTCCGGAGCCCCGAGGCCCTGGCAAAGACGCGGGAACTCGTGGTCGGGGTCAAGCTGTACGACGGGTGTGATCCACCAAAGGCGCCATAGATCGCTGCCCTCCGGCCGCTCGATCTTGACTACGTCCGCGCCGAAGTCCGACATGACGGTGGCCGCCGCCGGGCCCGCGATGTACGTTCCGCAGTCGATCACTCGGAGTCCAGCGAGGGTTCCATCCTGCTCTTGCATGTCGCTCTCCTTGGCCGCAGCCTGTCCGCGGGAAGCCGTCACGTAGTTCACGACGCTCCAGCGCTCAAGGGCCGTCGATTCGAAGGTTTCGGCCGCTATCGGAAGCTCGAAACGATTGCTGGGTCGCGCGTGGCGTACCGCGGCTAGAGGAGCCGCTGTAAATCACCCCGATGCGGTCGCCAGCCCCTCGGCGCGATCACGCTCGGGGTCGGCAAGCCAGGGCGCCGCCGCAGACAGAATCCGTTCTCGGTCGCTGCGCTCGCGGCGATTCTCGACATCTGCGCATTCGTGATGGTGCGAATCGAAGACGGCGCAACACCGCCGTCCAATTGCACCTACGCCCGATCGGTGGTACGTTGACCCACTATACCTGACTGTCCGGCGCGAGAATTCAGACTCGACGGAACCCGCACTCCCGCACCCCACTCTCAGGAAGTCTTGGCAACGGTCACAGGTGCCGTTGCTGGAAGAAACCAACCTGAATGTCGGGCGGAGCGCCTGCCCGATAGGGGGTGGATTTGTTTCTACGCGCTTGCGGCTGTCCGACGGCGGATCGACGCAGAATGCGATCGCGTCACGGTCGGGAAGGAAAACACGGATGGTGTCGATCAACGAGCTGACGAAGATCGAGAGTGTGCTGCGTCGAGCGGAGAACCCGAGGGCCTGCAACGAGTATGTGGGGAAGATGCGCATGTGGCTGGCCAGTGGCCAGGCGCCGATCGATGTGCGCCGCAGACTCGAACAACTGGTCGCGCGCTTCGGAGGCACGAGGTTCGCAGGCTCGAGTCGTCGACCCTCATGAGCGCGGGCACCGGAGAGCTCCCGCTACGTTGACCGCCACTAGGAGGGCATCATGGGATCTGTAGTCGAATATCGCTGCGGCACGTGCACCTTCACGAGCGGGCAGCTCTCCGTGGGCTGGGGAAAAGCCGGCCGCCAGAGCTTTTGGGGCGCGCTGGCTTCCTGCAACCCGTGCAAGACGCTCGGCGTCGTCGATCTCACCGAGAGAAATCAAGATCGGAGCGAGCGCCGATGCGGCAACTGCAACGCCCCTCTGACGATCCTCGAGGGCCTATCGATCGCCGTCCCCTGTCCTCGCTGCAGCACGCCGATGCATCACGCGCCGCTCGGGACCTGGATGTGAGGAGAAACGAAGATGGGTAAATATCCGTGGAAATCCTACAGCCCGCTACGCACACACGACTTCGACGACGGAGTTCTCGTGAACGGTGGCCAGCCCGGGCAGCTGTTCGTTTGCCGGAACTGCGGTAGGAGGTTCAAGTTCGACTCCACGGCGCGTCGAACATGGGCGGTCGGCAAGGGGCGAAGCTTCCCGGCGCTGCAGGACGCGATCACCAGCCGTTGGATCTCGGAAGCGTGCACCGGCGGCCCGAACGAGCACGACGAGAGCGACTCCAAGCGCATCAAGCTGGGCGTCGCGTGAGATCGCGGCGGTTCACGCGTTCCAGCCCCATTGCTTCGTGAGCAATCACGCCTGCTCCGCTTCGGCGAGCCTTCCTTTTGCGGGCTAGCAATATTCCGCCCGCAAGAGTCGGCCCATCGCCATCCTCAGCGCCCGTGACGCCGACCTAGCTTCGATCCGAAATTTCTTCCGTGACCTGAACGCGGCGGGCTCGCGCCTGGCTTGTCCGCCACGAGCTTCTTTCTCGAAGCCTTCCATGCCCCAAAAGACGGCATCGCGGTAGACCTGGCGCTCGTGACGCGGCCTCAGCTTCGATAGAGCCCGCCGTTCACGTGGATCACGGTCCCGGTCACGTACGATCCCTTGGTGGCGAGGAACGCCACGACTTCCGCGACCTCCTCGGGCTTGCCCATCCGTCCAAGCGGGATCTGCTTGAGGATCCTCTCCTTGATCTCGGCGGGCAGCTCGGCGGTCATGGCGGTATCGATGAAGCCCGGCGCCACCGAATTGACGAGGATTCCGCGGTCCATGAGCTCGAGCGCGAGCGAGCGAGTCATCGCATCGAGACCGGCCTTCTCCATCGTATAGGGAACCTGGCCCGCGTTTCCCTGGTGGCCGACGACGCTCGAGATGTTGATGATCCGCCCGCTCTTTTGGCGGAACATGAAGCGGCGGATGGCGAGCTTGGTGAGGAGAATCGTACCGCGCGTCACCGCCCGCACCCGATCGATGTCCTCGAGCGCCATCATCATGAACGCGCCGTTGACGTTGAGCGCCGCGTTGTTCACCAGCACGTCGAGCCGCCCCGCCGTCTCCTTGATCGTCGCGATCATCCGCTCGACGTCCTCGACCACCGCGATGTCTCCCGGGACGGGGAAGCCGTCGATCTCCTCGCAGAGCTTCCGTGCGGCATCCGCGCTCGAGCGGTAGCCGACGCCGACGCGAATGCCTTCCTGCGCGAGCGCGCGACAGCAAGCGGCGCCGATACCACCGGCGCCGCCGGTGACGAGCGCGATCGGTCGTTCACTCATGAGCCCTTCTCCTGCGTCACCGTTCGTGTCTGTCGCTCCGGCCGCGCATCCCGCTGCCCTAGCGTCTGTGTCCGTCGCTCCCGTTGGTCACGACCTGCTCCGGCCGCGCATCCCGCTGCCCTAGCGTCTGTGTCCGTCGCTCCCGCGGGTCGCGACCTGCTCCGGCCGCGCATCCTTCTGTCCGAGCGTCTGCCGCGCGCCGCTGAGATCCGTGATCGCCGGCACCGTCACGCCGACGTCCTTGAAGAACCCCGAGAGCGGCTTGCCGGGGCCGACCTCGAGGATCCGCGGCGCGCGCTCGGCGATCGCGCGCATGTTGTCGACCCAGCGGACCGTGCCACTGATCTGTTTGACGAGCGCGTCACGCACGGCGTCGGCATCGGCGCTATGAAACGCGCCCGTGTAGTTGGACGCGACAAGTGGAGCATTCGCCGCGTCGAGCTCCACCGCAGCGAGCGCGGCGGCGAATGCCGGCTCGACCTCGCGCATGAAGCGCGAGTGGAAGGGGGCGCTGACGTTCAGCGGGATGAGCCGCCGTCCCCTGCCGCCGAGCCGCTCCTTCGCCTTGTCGACGTCGGCCGCCGATCCGCTGACGACGATCTGCGACGAGGAATTGTGGTTCGCCGCATCGACCTCGAGGCCTTCGAGCGCCGCGCGGAGCTCGCCGAGATCGAGGCCGCGGCCGATGACCGCGAGCATGGCCCCTTGTCCCGCCGGCACGGCTTGCTGCATCAGCGCGCCGCGCCGCCGGACGAGCCGCGCCACCTCACCGAGGCCGAGCACACCGGCGGCGACCAGCGCCGTGTACTCGCCGAGACTGTGGCCAGCGAACCACTGCGCTTCGAGGCCGAACTCCTGGCGCAGCACCGCGAGCATCGCGATCTCCGCGGTGAGAATGCAGGGCTGCGTGAACTCGGTCAGGTTCAGCCGCTCGTCGTCGCCAAAGGAAATTGCGCCGAGATCGGCGCCGCAAGCATCGGAAGCCTCGGCGAACGCCGCGCGCGCGACGGAAAACTCCTCGTAGAAATCCTTCGCCATGCCGGCGCGCTGCGAGCCTTGGCCGGGGAACACCACGGCGGTCCCGTGCCCGTCGCTCACCCGAACACTCCCTTCTCCCGCAGATTGGCGATGTCCTCCCAGCCGTAGCCGTGAGCGAGTAGCACCTCCTCGGTATGCTCGCCGAGCTCCGGCGCGCCGCAGCGGATGGTGGCGGGCGTGGCCCCGAACTCCACCGGCGTTCGCACCAGAGAGATCTCGCGGCCGCTCCGATGCTGCAGCGTCTCGTACATCCCGAGCGCGAGCGCCTGCGGATCGCGTGACGCCTCGAGCACGGTTTGCACGGGCGCCCAGATGAGCTCGTAGCGGTCGAAGATCGCGGCCCACTCGTCCCGGTTCTTCGTCGCGAACACGCGATCGAGATTGTCGATCAGTGCCTGCGCGTGGCGTCCCCGCTTGACCACGCCGTCGTAGCGCTCGTCCTTGGCGAGCTCTGGCTCCCCGATCGCCGCGCAGAACTTCGGCCAGAAGCGATCCGCCTGGATCATCACCAGATGGAACCACTTCCCGTCCTTCGCCTGGTAGTGGTTCCACAGCGGGTTCGGCACCAGCCGTCCGGTCGGCGTGTGGCCGACTCCCATGACGAGCGCGATCTCGATGTCGCTCGCCATCATCCACAGGCCCGACTGAAAGAGCGAGAGATGGATCGCCTGGCCTTCGCCGGTGCGCTCACGGTGGAAGAGCGCGGCGGACACCGCGCCCGCGAGCTGGAGGCCGGCTGGATGATCGCCCATCGCCGGGCGTTGCGTGGGCGGCGGCCGATCGGGCTCGGCGAGCGCTGCCATCGCGCCGGTCCGCGCCCAGAAGGCCGCGTAGTCGAAGGCCGCGCGATCCTTGTCGGGGCCGCGGGTGCCGTAGCCGCTGAGCGTCGCGTAGATGATGCGCGGATTGACGTTCTTGACGTCCTCGTACGCGAGCCCGGCGCGCTCCAGCGCCCCGGCACGGAGGTTGCTCACGAAGACATCCGCGGCGCGGAGCAGGCGGAGCACGACGTCGCGACCCTCGGGCTTGGTGATGTCGACGGCGACGCTTCGCTTGTTGCGGTTCTCGAGCTCGAGGGCGCTGTTGACGTCGGGCTCGACCTGCACCAGGCCGAGCGACACGAGCCCTCGGATCGGGTCGCCGCCGGCCGGGTTCTCGATCTTGACGACGTCGGCGCCCCAGTCGCCGAGCACCGCCGCGGTGGCCGGGCCGGCGACGAAGATCCCCATCTCCACGACCTTGATTCCCGAAAGCGGTCCCATTGGCGTTACCTCCGTGCCCCTTCCGTCTATACGTTTGCGCCCATATCTTGAAGACGGGAGGAAGTCATGAACGTCGTCGTCTACACGAACCCCGGCTGAGCCCCCTGCAAGCAAGCGAAAGAGTTTCTTTCGCAAAAAGGAATCGCCTTCACCGAGCGAGTGGTCGCGACGGATCCTGCGGCGCGGAAGGAGCTTCTCGACATGGGCTTCCGCGCTACGCCGGTGATCCTGGTCGACGAGCAACCGGTCGTCGGCTTCGATCGGCCGAAGCTCGAAGCGCTGCTCGGCCTCTAGTCGAGGCAAGGGGGCGCATCCGTGGAATCTCCCTCGCCCGGCCTGTCGGCCGGCCTCGCGCGAACGGAGAGAGGCGAAGAATCGCCGACGAAGCCTCGGGCTCGCGGTGGCACGCGCGCGGCGGATTCGATAGGAGGCTATCGGCTGTCGGCGTTCGGCACCGCGACGTCCTTGCCGATGGCCGAGAGCCGAACGCCGAAGAAGGAGAGACGAACGAAATGAGCTCCACGAAGGCGCTGACGACGCTCGGCGAGGAGGAGCGTCAGTTCCAGGAGATGGTGCGGGGGTTCGCTGAAGACAAGGTGCGCCCGCGGGTCGAGAAGATGGATCGCGACGGCACGCTCGATCGCGCGCTGATCAAAGAGATCTTCGACCTCGGCGTCATGGGGATCGAGATTCCGGAGGAGCACGGCGGAGCCGGCGCGTCGTTCTTCATGTCGATCCTCGCCGTCGAGGAAATCTCGCGCGTCGATCCCTCGGTCGGCGCTTTCGTCGACGTGCAGAATACGCTCGTCAATAACGCGCTGCTGCGCTGGGCGACCGATGAACAGAAGCGGCAATACCTGCCGAAGCTGGCGGGCGACACGGTCGGGGCGTACGCGCTCTCCGAGGCCGCATCGGGCAGCGACGCGTTCGCGCTCGCGACGCGCGCCACGCTCGACGGCGACTCGTACCGGCTGAACGGGCGCAAGCTCTGGATCACCAACGGCGCCGAGGCCGGCCTCTTCGTGCTGCACGCGACCGTGGACCCGGCCAAGGGCTACCGGGGCATCACCACGTTTCTCGTCGAGCGCTCCTTCCCCGGTTTCTCGGTCGGCAAGAAGGAGGACAAGCTCGGCATCCGCGCGAGCTCGACGTGCGAGCTCCTGCTCGAGGATTGCCGCGTGCCACGAGCCAACGTGCTCGGCCAGGTGGGGCAAGGCTACAAGGTCGCGATCGAGACGCTGAACGAAGGACGGATCGGCATCGGTGCTCAGATGGTCGGCCTGGCGCGCGGCGCGTACGAGGCCGCGCGGAGCTGGGCCAACGAGCGAAAGCAGTTCGGACAATTGATCTCCCATTTCCAGGCGGTGCAGCACGAGCTCGCGCGCATGGCGATCGAGGTCGAGTCGGCGCGCTTGATGGTCTACAACGCGGCGCGCCTGCGTGAGGCCGGCCTGCCGTTCCTCAAGGAAGCGGCGATGGCGAAGTACCACTCGTCGCAGGTCGCCGAGCGCGTGGCCTCGATGGCGGTGGAAGTCTTCGGCGGCTACGGCTTCACCAAGGACTTCCCGGTCGAGAAGTTCTATCGCGACGCGAAGATCGGCAAGATCTACGAAGGCACCTCGAACATGCAGCTGAACACCATCGCCAAGGAGATTCTGAAATAGAGGATCCGCGCGCGCCCTCGCAGCTCCTCGGCCGCTGGCTGTTTCTGCGGCTTCTCGGCGCGATCTACCTGATCGCGTTCGTTTCGTTCTGGGTACAGGTCGACGGTCTGGTGGGCGCGGGCGGCATCCTGCCGGCGCGTGCGTACCTCGAAGAAGTGGCGGGCGTCGTCGGGCGGTCGCGCTACTGGTGGCTGCCGACGCTCTTCTGGCTCCATCCGACCGATGGCATGCTGCATGCGCTCTGCGCCGCCGGCTCGGCACTGGCGGTGCTACTCATCGCCGGCATCGCTCCCGTTCCCTGCCTCGCGGGGCTTTGGCTCGCCTACCTCTCGCTCGAGACGATCGGCCAGGAGTTCCTCTCCTTCCAATGGGACATCCTGCTTCTCGAGACCGGCTTTCTCGCGATCTTCCTGGCGCCGCTCCAGCTCCGGCCGAGCCTGACACGCGAGGCGGCGCCGCCCTTGGCGATTGTCTGGCTCTTCCGATGGCTACTCTTCCGGCTGATGTTCGGCTCCGGCGCGGTGAAGCTCCTCTCCGGCGACGCGGCGTGGCGCAACCTGACGGCGCTCGAGTACCACTACTGGACGCAACCTCTGCCCACGTGGATCGGCTGGTACGCGAATCTCCAGCCCGCCTGGCTCCAGGAGATCTCCTGCGCGTTGATGTTCGCGATCGAGCTGGGCGTGCCTTGTTTGATCTGGGGCGGGAGCGGCCCACGTCTGCTCGCGTTCGCGGCGTTCGTCGGGCTGCAGTTGCTGATCCTTGCGACCGGCAACTACTGCTTCTTCAACCTGTTGACGATCGCGCTCTGCGTCCTGCTGCTCGATGACCCCGCGTGGCCGCCGCGCATTCGCCGCTGGAGAATCGGCGGCGGCACGTCGATCGGAATCGCGTGGCCGCGATGGGTCGTCGGACCCGTCGCCTGCACCGTTCTCCTGCTCGGCGTGCTGCAGATGTTCACGCTCTCGCCGTTCGGGCTCGATTGGCCGAAGCCGCTTCTCTGGTTTCGCCGTGTGGCGGCTCCGCTCCGTCTCGTCAACGGCTACGGCCTCTTCGCGGTGATGACGACGACCCGCCCCGAGATCATCGTCGAGGGAAGCGACGATCGGAGCGAATGGCGCCCGTACGAGTTCAAGTGGAAGGCCGGTGATCTCTCGCGAGCGCCGTCGTTCGTCGAGCCTCACCAGCCGCGGCTCGACTGGCAGATGTGGTTCGCGGCGCTCGGCCGCTACGAGCAGAATCCGTGGTTTCTCGCCTTCGTGCTGCGCCTCCTCGAGGGCTCGAACGACGTCACGGCGCTGCTCGCGCGAAATCCCTTCCCCGACCATGCCCCCAAATACATCCGCGCCGCGCTCTATCAGTACACGTTCACGAGCCTCGCGGAGCGGCGCACAACGGGGGATTGGTGGAAGCGAGCGCCGCAAGGCCTGTATCTTCCCGCGGTATCGCTCGACTCGTTTCGCCACAGCAAGTGAGCCGCGCGCTCTCCGATCGCCACTCGATCAACTCGCGAGCGCTCTGCGCTTCACGAGCTCGCTCACCAGCTCAAGATCCGCCTCGAGAAAATCGAGGTCGGCAAGCCGATCGAGCGCTTGCCAGCGAACGTCGGCGAAATGATCGTCGCCGCCGAGCGCACCGTCGAAGTCCACGACCGTGATAAAATGAAGGTCGACGAGCTCGCCGCGGCCGTAGCAGTGCTGCGTTCGCCAGAGCTCCTCGCCGACCTCCGCCACGATCCCGAGCTCCTCGCGGAGCTCACGGCGCAGCGCCTCCGCAAGCGTCTCGCCCGGCCCCACTTTGCCGCCGGGAAATTCCCACTTCCCCGCGTGCGGTCTGGCGGCGGAGCGCTTGCAGACGAGCACGTTGCCGTCCCGCACCGCAACTCCGGCGACTACCCGGACCGGATCACTCACTGCAGGCGCGCCGCCTCGCGGCGAAGGTCCGGCAGACGTGAGCGAATCTCCTCCGCCATCGCATCTTGCGGAGCGAGCGCCAGGTAGCGCTCGAAATCCTCGAGTGCCGCCGCGAAGCACTCGAACCGGAAGTAGAGGATCCCGCGGTCGCGAAGCTCGCCCGCATCGTCCGGTGTGACGACGAGAATGCGGTCGACCGCCGAGAGCGCGCGCTCGAGGTCCCCCCTGCTGAGGTAGTTGAGCTTCAGGTTGCGGAGCATTCGCGCCAAGGTCTCTCGCGGCGTGGCAGGCGCCAGCAGGCTGTCGTCTATCCGCGCTTCGGGGCCGTAGCTCGAGCGCAGCTTCTCCTCGCATTGCTCGCGCGTGATCACCTTGCCGAGGAACGGGTCGATCAGAACTTCTCGCTCGCCCATCCACCTGACGAGGAAGTGCCCCGGAAAGCCGACGCCCACGACAGGCATGCCGATCCGTGCGCCGATCTCCGTGTAGATCAACGCGAGCGTGATCGGAATCCCGACCCTTCGGTCGAGGACCTCGTTCAGGAAGCTGTTCCGCGGGTCATCGTAGCTCTCGCTGTTTCCGGCGAAGCGGAGCTCGCGAAACAGGAAATGATTGAAGCGCACGATCGTCTCGGCGGGGGGATAGGGAGCGAGCCGCTGACGAGCCTTTTCGGCGAGCTCATCGAGGCGATCGAGATACACCTTCACGTCGAGAGCGGGGTACTCCTCGGCGGCGATCCACAGCGCCGCTTCGGCAAGGGGAATCCGCCCGCCCGGCGCGCTGGCGATGGCGGCAAGGCGCTTGGTCGCCTCGGTAGACATCTTTTCCCCCT
>Ga0315273_10010472_pt1 | contig 11823 bp, 9 predicted proteins | sample YL17G02_0_MG_FD_205753 | JGI IMG/M metagenome (GOLD analysis project Ga0315273, IMG submission 205753) | Sediment microbial communities from Yellowstone Lake, YNP, Wyoming, USA - YL17G02_0 | ecosystem: Environmental > Aquatic > Freshwater > Lake > Sediment | place: USA: Wyoming | collected... | reverse complement strand
GTTTCGGTGTGCTGGGCCGTAGAGCCCACTATTTGATAAGGGATTCCACGAAGGCCAATATGCCTGCCAGACTGTCCTTCCGCAGCGCGTAGACGCGTCGGCGCGCTTCCTTGCGTATCGTTATGATCTCCGCCCGCTCCATGAGGCTCAGGTGATTCGCGATGCGCGACTGCGAGGCCCCCGTCTGATGCGCGAGGTAGGCCAGGCTTCTCGAGTTGTTTTTCATCTCCTTTAGCAGGGCGCGCCGTAGAGGGTGTGCCAGCATCTTATACTGCTCGTCTTCGAGATTCGGCATAATGCACCTCCTGGCGGGGACGCACATCGTTCTTCGATGATAGTTACCCCAAACAGATCCGGAGGATTGCCAATTCCCCTCGACAATGTTTGCTTCTCCCGCCGCCCGTATGCTCGACGTTTCGTGAAACGTGAGAAGGGAATAAACATAATTATTTCCACGAGTTTTGTAAAGTAGTTTACTATTATAGAACGCGGCGACTGGTCTTGTCGAACCCTTTTGGGGATGTTCTCCCTTCCTTAGCCGGGAGGGGGTTGTAGCCGAGTCGTTCTAGTGTCCCAACGAACACTGAGCCGAGGCTTTCCAACCTCGGCTACAAAGTAGTCAGTGCCAGCGATGAATGCTGCGCGCGAAGTCGACGGAATCGGTATTAGTCCAGACCGACGGTGCTCGGCGTGTACGGCCGCAACAGAATCCGCATGTCCACCGCAACGCATCCCTGTCCCGGCGAAAGCGCCTTCACCGGGTTGAGGTCCATCTCTGCTATCTCCGGTATGTCCTCGACCATCGCCGAGACGCGCAGCAGCAATTCCTCGAGGCAGTCGATGTCGCTCGGCGGTGTCCCGCGCCAGCCCAGCAGTAGCGGGAATCCCTTGATGGAGTGGACCATCTCGCGGGCGTCGAGGTCGGTCAGCGGGTGAATGCGGAACGAAACGTCCTTCATCAGCTCGACCTGGATGCCGCCGAGACCGAACATCAGTAGCGGGCCGAACGAGGGGTCTTGCGTCACGCCGACGATGGTCTCGACGCCATCGTCGACCATCTGCTGCACGGTGACGCCGTCCATATCGTCGAGCCTTCCCATGCCACGCAGCCGCTCCTGAATGCGCTCAACGGCGTCCTTCACCTCTTCTGCCGTCTTCAGGCCGAGGACGACGCCGCCGACCTCCGTCTTGTGCGTGATCGTCGATGACAGCAGCTTGATCGCGACCGGGAAGCCCAGTTCCTTCGCCGCCTTCACCGCTTCGGCCGCTGTCTGCGCCGACCGCATCCTGGCGACGCGTATGCCGTACGCTTCGAGCAATTCGGCGCAATCGTCCGTAGGCAGCCAGACACGGCTGCTCTTATCGCTGGTGAGCGCCCGTTGGACGATAGCGCGCGCCTTCTCCGCGTCAATGCCGCTCATCTTGGGGACAACGCCCTTCTGCTTGCGCTTCCAATCGGCGTGCTCGCAGGCTTTCGCCAGCGCCATCGCCGCCGCTTCCGGGAAAGCGAATGCAGGGATCACAGCCTTCTCGCCGACAAGCTCCGCGGGCGCCCCGCGCGAGCTCATGAAACAGGCGAGAAGCGGCTTCTTGCCCTCGTACTCGGCGGCGATCTGGCTGATCTCTACCGCTACGTCACGCGGCGTGCTGACGAGCGGCGCGATGTAGATGACGATTATCGAGTCGATATCGTCGTCATCCATCAGCAGGCGCAGCGCCCGCCCGAAGTCCTTGGGCGAGGCCGACGCGATCAGGTCGATCGGATTCGACAGACCGGCCGCCGACGGCAGGAAATCCTGCAGCGCTTTCTGGACGAATTCGCGCAGCGCCGGCACGTGCAGGCCGTTCGCCTCGCAGGCGTCGGCGGCCAGGATGCCGGGGCCGCCGGAGTTGGTAAGGATCGCCACGTTGCGTCCCTTGGGCAGCGGCTGGTGCGACAGCAGGTTCGCGACATCGAAGAACTGCTCGAGCGTATCGGTTCGGATCACGCCTGCTTGCTTGAAGAGGGCGTCTGCCGCGACATCGAGGCTGGCCAGCGCGCCGGTGTGAGAGCTGGCGGCGCGCGAGCCGGCTGTGCTGCGACCGCTCTTGAGGGCGACGATTGGCTTGATCGCGGAGACGCGTCGGGCGAAGCGCGCGAACTTGCGCGGGTTACCGAACGACTCCATATAGAGGAGAATGACGTCCGTAGCTTCGTCCTGTTCCCAGTACTGGATCAGGTCGTTACCGGAGACATCCGCCTTGTTGCCGATGCTGGCGAACGTCGACAGGCCGATGTTCAGGTCCTGCGCGTAGTCGAGCAGCGCCAATCCCAGAGCGCCGCTCTGCGACAGCATCGATACATTGCCGATGGGCGGAAACACGGGCGAGAAGGTGGCGTTCAGACTCACATCGTCGGCGGTGTTGAGCACGCCCATACAGTTCGGGCCGATCATCCGCATGCCGTAGCTGCGTACCTTCGATAACAGTGCCGCCTCCAACTCGGTTCCCTCCGCTCCTGTCTCCCGGAAGCCGGCGGAGATGACGACTATCGCTTTGACGCCCTTGCGCCCGCACTGCTCGACGACATCGAGAACGTGCGCTGCGGGAACGATGACGATAGCCAACTCGACGTCGTCGGGTATGTCCAGCACGGACGGATACGCGCGCACGGCGCCGACGGCGCTGGCGCTTGGATTAACCGGGTAAACGATGCCCTTGTAGCCGGTCAGAAGCACGTTGTTGAACAGCGCTCCGCCGATGGACAATCGCTGGCGGGAGGCGCCGATGACGGCGACGGTCTTGGGGGCGAAGAAGTAACGCATCGCTGCCGTCGCGGCGATGCGTTCGCGCTTGGCCGTCTTCTCCTCCACCGCCTCCGTGTGCTCGATAGGGAAGACGACATGATACGTCCCCTCCGCGTACTGCGCATCGATCTTGAAGCCGAAATCGCGGAAGACCTCCATCATCTCCGCGTTCTCTGCCAGCACTTCCGCCTCAAACACGCTGATTCCTTTGTCGCGGGCCGCGATTGCCAGATGCTCCAGCAGGTGGGTGGAAATGCCGCGACCCTGGTGGCTGTCCTCTACCAGATAGGCGGTCTCCGCGCGCTCAGGGTTGGGCAGCCGCGCCCAGCGCCCGATGGCGATGATCCGCTGGTCGGGCGGCTCGCCGAGCGTCGCTACCAGGGCGAACGTGTCCTCATAGTCGACGTTGGTGTAATAGCGGGCCTCAGTTCGCGTCATCTCCGCGATAGCGTGGTGAAAGCGATAGTAAATCGTGCGCGGGCTTACCGAATTAAGAAGGAATAGCCAGGCGTCCTCGTCATCCGTGGTAATGGGACGGAGGTGGACTGTGGAGCCGTCCTTCAGGACGACATCCCCGTGATACTCTCTCAAATCCCGTGTTCGCTGGCGCTGCATTCTGTCGTCTCCTCTACAAGTCAAACACCCGATCGCACCACCCTCGATTATAGCCGTTTGTGCAGTTAGTCACACACCTCGTCCGAAAGATGTACCTCTTCAGGTTGACACAGCAATGCCCGTATATTAACAACAGAAAGTAGAGGACATGTCTGAAGGGATCAGCAGATGCTTGATCACGTTGATGTAGGCGTTGTCGACTTCAAACGGTACGAGCCGTATACGGCGCCGGAGCTCGTACGCGAAATCCGGCAACTGGCCAAGGAACTGAAAGGCGCACGCGTTCTCCAGGTGAATGCGACTGCCTACGGCGGCGGCGTCTCGGAACTGCTGCGCTCCGTAGTCCCCATCTACCGCGGGCTGGGCATCAACGTCGACTGGAAGTGCATCTACGGCGACCCCCAGTTCTTCAGTATCACCAAGTCATTCCACAATGCGCTACAGGGCGCGCCCGAAGAGCTATCGCGTCTCGCTGGCGAGACGTATCTGATGTACAACAAGCTGAACGCCGACCTGCTGGACGACGATTACGATTTCTACGTAATGCACGACCCGCAGCCGCTGGCGATTCGCCACTTTAAGGGGAAGAACGGCGCCAAGTGGGTCTGGCGCTGCCACATCGACACCTCTAGCCCTAATGAAGAGGTGCTTGCGTTTATCACCCGTTACGTCCTCGAGTACGACGCGCTGGTTTTCACGATGCAGCGCTTTGTGCCGCCGGGCATCGAGCACCAGAAACTGGCGATCATCCCGCCCGCTATCGACCCCCTGAGTCCGAAGAACATGACCCTTCCCGACGGCCTTTGCCGGGAGATGATAGCCTGGCTGGGTGTCGACCCGGACCGGCCGCTGCTCACGCAGGTGTCGCGCTTCGATCCCTGGAAAGACCCCTTCGGTGTCGTCGAAGTGTACCGCCGGGTCCGCGAAAAGGTGCCCGGCCTGCAACTGGCGCTCCTCGGTTCGATGGCGCTGGACGACCCTGAGGGCTGGGGCATCTACAACCAGATCGTCGCTGAGACGAAGGGCGATGACGATATCCACGTTCGCACTAACCTTGTCGGCGTGGGAAACATGGAGATCAACGCTTTCCAGCGCGGCTCGGACGTTGTCATCCAGAAGTCGATTCGGGAGGGCTTTGGCCTTATAATCTCTGAGACGCTCTGGAAGGGCACGCCCGTCGTCGCCAACCGCGCCGGCGGCATACCGCTGCAGATGGATGACGGTGTTGGCGGCTTCCTGGTCGAAAACACCGAGCAGGCCATCGAAAAAGTCCTCTACCTGTTGCGTCACAAGAAGGAAGCAAGGGAGATCGGACTCGCCGGTCAGGAGCGAGTGAGAGAGCGTTATCTTACCCCTCGTCTCGTTGCCGATTGGTTGCGTCTGCTCGTTAGCCTGAAGGATTAGGCAATGAAGCGCATAGCTGTTCTCGCCAGCGGGGGCGACTCCCCCGGTATGAACGCCTGCGTGCGCGCCGTTGTGCGCGCGGGCGGCAATCACAACCTTGAAGTTATCGGCGTCAAAGATGGATATACCGGTCTGCTAACCCGCGGTTTTGTCCGCCTGCGCCGCCACGACGTCAGCAACACCATCCAGCGCGGCGGCGTCTTCCTTGGCTCCACTCGCTGTCCGGAGTTCCGGACGGTGGAGGGCCGCGCGAAGGCTATTGAAGCGCTTCGCGACAAGGGAATCGAAGGACTGGTCGCCATCGGCGGCGACGGCACCCTGCGCGGCGCCCGCGCGCTGCAGTCGGAATGGGGCGGCGCTGTCATGCTTGTGCCTGGTACCATCGACAACGATGCGCCTGCCACCGATTTCTGTATCGGCTTTGACACGGCGGTGAACACCGTCGTCGAAGCCGTGGACCGGCTGCGCGACACCGCAGAGGCGACGGAGCGCGTCTACTTCGTCGAGGTCATGGGTAGGGAGAGCGGCGCTCTGGCGCTCGAAGCCGGAATCGCTTCCGGAGCGGACGTCATCGTCGTGCCGGAGCTGGAGACGGACATCGATCAGCTCTCGACTGTGCTGAAGAAGGCTGTCGAACGGCATTCGCGCAGCCTGATCGTGATTGTCGCCGAAGGAGACATGCCCGGGGGGGCCTTCGCCGTCGCCGAAAAGGTCAAGGCACATATCCAGCGCGACTATCGCGTCACTGTCCTCGGCCATATCCAGCGCGGCGGGACGCCGAGCGCCCGCGACCGCTTGCTGGCGACGCGTCTGGGCGTGTGCGCCGTGCAGGCGATGGTGGAGGGCAAGACCGGGCACGTCGTCGGCATGCTGGGCGGCGAAGTAGTGACGACGCCCTTCGATGAACTGACGATGGAGAAGCGGAGCGCGCCGCTGGCTCTCCTGCGCCTGCTGCCGGAGCTCGTCTAGCACTCGCATTGCCGAACCGGCGGGGAGCTTGTCGTCGTTTGTACACGCTCCCGGAGTAGGCATAGAGGTTTGCACCCGCCTGAAAACGGATGTGTCAGATGAGGTGCTGGTCGATAAGCTGGCGCGCCGCTACTAACGCCAGCACGTCGTTCGCGCCATCCTCGATTAGCGACGCCCTGGCATCCCGGAACAGCTTCTCGATGAGGAAGTCCTTCGATAGGCCGTAGCCGCCGAAGAGTTGTACGGCATCGTTCGCCACTTCGAAAGCGGTCTGCGTGCAGAAGACCTTGGCGGCGATGCTGAGGCGCGAGAGGGAAGGCGGGACGGCGGAATTGTATGTGGAGACAGCGCGCGAAAGCTGTCGCGCCGCTTCCACTTTGATATACATGTCGAACAACTTGCGCTGCACAAGCTGGTGCTCGCAGAGCGGCTTCCCACCCTGCACACGCTGTTTGGTGTAGTTCAATGCCTCTTCCAGAGCGGCGCGCGCCAGGCCCGTAATTGTCGCGGCGACGGTTGAGTTGGCGCCGGAAAGTATGGAGTCCGAGACGAGGGTGTATAGCTCCTGCTCGATGACCACGTACTGCTTGGGCAGCCGCACGCTATCGAAGTAGATCTCTCCCTGATTCAGCGCCCGCTGTCCCAGCTTGTTCAAAGGCTTGCCGCGACTGATGCCCGGCAGGTCGAGAGGCACGATGGCGATGCCGCTGGACTGCACGCCGCGCGAGCGGTCGATGCTGAAGTGCACCATCGCGTGCGTGGCCACCGTCCCGTTCGAGACCCAAGCGGCCTTGGCGCCGGAGAGAATCCAGTCGTCGCCGTCGCGTTGGGCGCGCGTGTCGAAGGCGGTAAGTGGGTCGCTGGCTTGCGGCAGGTTGATGGCGAGGCTGTCCGACCCGTGCTGCGGCTCCGTCACTGCCCAGCAGCCGATGAACTTCGCCTCGCGGTCCTGGATGAACGGCGTGACGAACTCATCCATCATCGCCGAGTCGCCGGACATCATGGAGGCAAGGATGGCGATGCCGAACGGCATCATAGTGGCGCCGAAGCCGATGGCGAAGTCGGCCGAGCCCCAACCGAACTCCTCGTTTATCAGTTGGACGTCGAGCCCCTTCAGGCCGCCGCCGCCTACCTCTGCCGGAATGCGCGCGGCGTGATACTCCAGCTCATAGAACTTGCGCAGCACGTCCCAGTAGACGGAGTCTTCCCGGATAACGTCCTGCGGGTCGGCGAGTTTGTCGAGGGCGATGCTCGCCGGTCGCATCACCTCCGCGGCGAAGCGGTGCGTCTCTTGCTTGATGGCTTCCTGAGTCGGCGTGAGTTCCGGATTGAGGTCGAGGTAAGGGGTCATCGCTCTTTCTCTTGCCCGTTCTTCTTCCTTTGATGATGATGGCATAGCGGCATCGCCGGATGCAACTCGATTTGTTAAGAAGTTGGTGAAGCACCTGGCGGGGATCAAAGATTAGAGTGTTGTGAAGGGGATCCCCTGGACGTACGTCGATCTCTTCGACAGTGACGCTTGTGGGTGGGACTGTGGGAGAACAGAGCGTTTTCTAGGCCTTATAGCGACGACGCCATTCGCAGGCATGATCGGAGTTATGGCAGCATCGGAAGTGGCAGCGGGTGGGCGACGTTTGCGCGAGACAACGGTTGCTGCTCCCACAATCCCACCCGCGACAGGCTGCCTGTTAGAGAGAGTTCGACTTTCCGGAGTGACCGACTGCCGTTGCGATGTCTACGCCAGCGCGACGATCAGCACCGCGATGCCGAACGCTATCCGATACACTACGAACAGGTACAGTGTATGGCGGCGTAGATACGCCAGCAGGAAGTGGATCGTCGCGTAGCCCGTGATTGCCGCCAGAACGAAGCCGACCGCGAAGAATTTCAGGTCCTCGCGACCCAGCACGCCCTCGTTCGCCCGGCGCAGTGTATCTATAACCGCCTTCGTTCCGGCGCCGGCGATGATCGGGCCTGACAGCAGAAAGGCGAAGACCGCCGCTTGCTGCCGCTCCAGTTGCGCGAACATACCGGCTGAAATCGTGATCCCGGAACGCGACACGCCCGGTATCAGCGCCACAGCCTGCGCCAGACCGACGAAGAGGGCGCTCAGTGGCCCGAGTTGCGTCGCTTGGAGCTGACGGCGGCCCAGCCTCTCCGCAGCGACCAGCACGCCGCTGAACGCGATGAGCGCAGTTGCCACGAAGACGGGATCGCGCAGCTTGTCCTCGATGGCGCTCTCAAACAGTACGCCCAGCACCGCCGCCGGCATCGTGCCGAGCAGTATCAGCCAGGCGAGTCGGGAGTCGTCGCTGACGTCGAAGCGGCGGGCGCCGGCGCTCTGGAGCAGGGCGCGGAACAATCGCCAGATATCGACGCGAAAGTAGACGATAACCGCCAGCAGTGTGCCGAGGTGAATCGACGCGTCGAAGGCGAGTCCCAGCTTCTCTTGCGAGACATCGAGCGCTTTTTCAAGGAGGATGAGGTGGCCGGTGGAAGAGACGGGCAGGAACTCTGTTAGCCCCTGGACGATGCCGAGAATCGCGGCCTTCAGCAGATCGGGCATGCCACCTCATTTGCTGTAAGCGACGAAGGAGTATCGCGACGCGGCGCCCCTTCGCCGTTGAATAGACATTTTCCCAATTCTAGCGGCTCATGAGCGTTTCCGATAGATCAGGTGTAGATGCAGGTGCAGATCAGCGAAGTGCAGGGCACGCGGCAGCGAGAAGGTGCAGGCTCGCCTGCCTTAGCGGCGACGCGGCGTTCGCCTGCCGCTCGGGGCCGAGCGCCCTTTCATCGGCCCGCTGCCCGGCGGCTTCTCCGGAAGCGACGACTGGTGATATAGTTCCTCGCTCGCCAGGTTCGTGTACGTCTCCGGACGGCGATCGTGGAACACATTCATCGACCCCCACTGCCGCCGTCGCAACTCCGCGACCGGTACCGTTGTTGTCGCGAGTCCTTCGTTGTTGCCCGTGTCGGCGAGCACGTTCCCGAACGGCCCGACGATTCGACTGTGGCCGTAGTAGGTCAATTGACCCTCGTCGCAGGCGCCCACCTGGTTTGCCGAGAGGAACCAGCACTCGTTCTCGCAGGCGCGCGCCCTGTCCAGAACGTCGTAGATGAAGCCCGCCGGCTTCGGCCAGGCAGTGGGCAGAATCAGCAACTCTGCGCCACGAAGCGCCAGCTCACGCGCCGCCTCCGGGAAACGCAGGTCATAGCAGATCATCATACCGATGCGCCCGATCTCCGTGTCGAACACCGGCCAATCGCGACCCTGGCGGAAGACGTGATACTCGTCGCCCGGCGCGTGCACCTTGCGATAGACGCCGACGACGCCTTCCGGCCCGACCAGCACCGCCGAGTTGTAGAGCAGCCCGGCGCTTGATATGGCGACGCGCTCCGTCATGCCGAAGACGATGTACATGTTCGACTCGCGCGCCATCGCCGCCACGCGCACCACCGACGGTCCCGAAACGGGCTCGGCGCTGGCATAGAGGTAGCTCGCTTCGGAGGGCAGTATCTGGTGGTTCAGGTGATAAAGATAGCCCTGCAGACTCTGCTCCGGCAGGACGAGCAGCCGCGCCCCTTTCGATGCCGCCTCCTCAACGAACGACTCATACTTCGCGAGGTTCTTCGCCGTATCGTGAACGGCGTTCATCGCTGCCACTGCCAGCGTAACGGTTGGGCCATCGCTTGAGGGGTCGAACATCGCGCCCTCCTTTTGAGCAGTATCTTCGTTCAAGAGGTCGACTTCCGCGCTCGTCGAAGCTCTTCCAGCAGTCGTGGCAGCGCCTCGCCCGCCGGCGCGCGTAGAATGGCGGCGCACAGATCGGACAGCGGCGTCTCCTCCGGATTCACTTCGATCAGCCTGGCGCCGTTGCGTAGCGCAATGATTGGGAACTCCGCCGCCGGGTAGACTACCGCCGATGTGCCGACTAGCAGCATGCAGTCGCAGAGGCTCGTATGATACTCGCAGGAGCGCAAAGCGTCCACCGGTATCGGCTCGCCGAACATCACCGTGTCGGGTTTCATAATACCCCGACACTGTGGGCAGCGTGGCGGTATCTCGTCGAGGGGGAACTCCTTGAGGGGGAAGCGGGCGTCGCAGTCGATGCAGCGTAGCTTCAGGCGATTGCCGTGGATCTCTGTTATCTCTTGGCTGCCCGCCTCCTGGTGCAGGTTATCGATGTTCTGGGTGATGGTGTGGTGCAGGAAGCCGTCGCGCTCCATCTCCGCCATCGCCTGGTGAGCCTTGTTCGGCTGCGCCGCCTCGAGCGCCTGGATGAACTCTGACAGCTCGTCGCGGTCCGATAGCCGCTCTGCCCACCACTCGGCCGGATCAGCGATGAAGCGCTGATAGCCGTTCATCACCGGCTCGCCGACCTTCGTCCAGATGCCGCCCGGCCCGCGAAACGGCGGTATGCCGCTCTCCACCGAGATGCCCGCGCCGACCAGCGCCACAACGTAGCTCGACGCCGCGACTATCCGTGTCGTCTCTTCGATGGCCTCGTGAAGAGGGTCTCGCGCGGCCATATTCAGCACACTCCGGAGTGTTGAAGACTCACTGTAAGTCGAGCCTTACAGCTTTTTCTGAAATCCATTCCGCGGACTTTACCCGCGGGGCAGAAGGAACTCGAGTTTGACCCGATACGGCGAGAGCCCTTTCATATGCCGCGCAAGCGGAAGGAGGTGCAGGCGTCGCCTGCCTAGGTCCAGCCGGTGCGCACGCCGGCGCCCATAGCCAGCGGCCCCACCGGCCAGTTGAAGCCGTAGCACATCGCCGCGTTGATGTCCTCGGCGCTGGCGACGCCCTCTTCCAACACCTTGCGCGCTTCCGCCACCGCCGCGTAGTAGATGCGGTTAGCGACGAAGCCGTACTTGCCGGTGGCGTCCTTCACCCGAATAGCGATTTTGCCCGCTTTTTCGCAGATCGCCATCAGGCAATTCACTGTCTCCTCCGCCGTCTCCGGGGAGTAGATGACCTCGACTAGCTTCATCGCCGGTACGGGGCTGAAGAAGTGCATCCCGATGAAGCGGCTCTTCCGAGAGACCGACTGGTTGAGGTCGGCAATGGCGAATCCGGACGTATTGGTCGCGAAGATCGCCTCCGGCTTTACCATCGAGTCGAGCTCCGCGAACACCTTGCGCTTGAGGTCGAGGTCCTCCGGTATCGCCTCGATCAGCAGGTCGACGTCGTGCAGGTCGGCAGCGTCCACGGTGAAGCGTATTCTCTCGATGGTCTCCTGCATCTGCTCTTCTGTCAGCTTGCCGCGCTCCACGCCCGCCTTAAGCCCGAACCGACCGTCGACGACGGTGCTCTGCGTTTTTGCCAGCACCTGCTCGCTGATGTCCCGCAGGACAACTCGATAGCCGGCGGCCGCCAGCACCTGGGCGATGCCGCCTCCCATGACTCCTCCGCCCATCAGTCCGATTGTCTTAACGTCTTCTGCCCTCATCGTAACCTCCGAAGCCTAGTTCATGCCTACGGGTCATATCCTAACACCTCTCCCGTTGAGTAAGTCAGGTATTTGCCGCAATCCGTCCTACAATATCGAACAGCATGCGCATGCCGAAGCCGAGCTTCTCTATCGGTATGCGCTCGTCGTTGCCGTGCACAGTCGCCAGTTCTGCCGGCTCCAGCAGGCAGGGGACGAAGCCATACGCCGTCACGCCTCGTCGTCGGAACGCGCGTGAATCGGTGAACCCCGCCGCTATCGACGGCACGACCAGCGCTTCCGGCACGGTCTCGCGAACCGACTGCTCGATGGCTGCAAACAACTCCGTATCGACCGGCGAGATCGGTGTGTGCGACTCCAGCAATCGCTCGATCTCGATGCGCGGGTCGTCGATGACCTGCCGCACCTCTTCGATGAAACACCGCGGGTCCTGGCCGGGCAGCAGCCGGCAATCGAGCGTCGCCTCGGCGGTCGCCGGGATAACGTTCGACTTGACGCCGGCGTGGAGCACCGTGTTCGTCACCGTGTTCGTGACCAGCGCGCGTATCAGCGGCGATTGCTCGACGGCGGTTGCCAGACCGCGTTCCGTTAGC
>Ga0315273_10010471_pt1 | contig 11825 bp, 11 predicted proteins | sample YL17G02_0_MG_FD_205753 | JGI IMG/M metagenome (GOLD analysis project Ga0315273, IMG submission 205753) | Sediment microbial communities from Yellowstone Lake, YNP, Wyoming, USA - YL17G02_0 | ecosystem: Environmental > Aquatic > Freshwater > Lake > Sediment | place: USA: Wyoming | collected... | reverse complement strand
GATTAGTCGGCGGCCTGGGCGTAGCACCCGGCGCGAATATCGGCGATAAAGGCGCAATCTTCGAAGCCACTCACGGAAGCGCACCAAAATATGCCGGCCAGAACAAGGTCAACCCCTGCGCCTTGATTCTCTCCGGCGTTTTGCTTCTCCGCCATATAGGCAAAATCGCCGAGGCTGAAAAATTAGAAAAAGCAGTCGCCGAAGTAATAGCAGAGGGAAAATACGTAACTTATGATATGAAACCGGACAGAGACGACCCAACTGCAGTCGGTACAAGCGAAATGGCAGACGCCATAATCCGCAGGATTAAAAAAGGCTAAAGCCTTATTTGAGAAGTCTGACTTGGATAGAATTTTCTGGAGAAAACTGGTTACTGTCGAGAATCCGCCGCTTGATTATAAGCTGTTGCGGGCGATTTTGCTTATCTGCTCATTTTTTTATCGTATCGCGGTTATTTTGCGAAACCTTCTTTTTGATATTTCAATTTTCAGAAAAGCAAAAGTTGATGCTGCCGTGGTAAGTGTCGGCAACATTACTACCGGCGGCACAGGCAAAACGCCGCTGGTCGCCTGGCTTTGCAATTATTTCGCCGAAAGAAATGTTACTACTGCGGTGCTCACGCGAGGCTACAAACTCAAAGACTGCGACCTTGCGGATGAGCCTGTGATACTCGCAAAGAACTGCCCGAAAGCAGAAATAATAGTTAATGCCGACAGGACGGCAGGCGCAAAAAAAGCGATAACTGAACGCAATGCAAAGCTCTTGATTATGGACGATGGCTTTCAGCATAGAAAACTTGCCAGGGATGTTGATATTGTTGCCGTTGATGCGACAGAACCTTTCGGCTGTGAAAAGCTTTTGCCTGCAGGTTTTTTGAGAGAGCCTGTCAGTTCTTTAAAAAGGGCAGATGCCGTTGTAATAACGCGCATCAATCAGACCCGGCCGGGAAAAATCGATGAAATAAAAAAAAGAATCTTAAATATAAGCCCGAATATCGTTTTTGCCTCCGCAATTCACAAGCCGATTTGTGCCAGGCTCATAAAAGACAAGCAGATAGCCATAAATGAGCTTGCGGGCAAAAGATTATATGCCTTTTGCGGTATCGGCAACCCCGACGCTTTTTTTCAGACACTGGCAGAACTTGCTCTTAACATTGTCGCCGCCAGAGTATATAATGACCACCACAGGTACACCGAATCCGACATCACGGAAATCTGTGAAGACGGCAGATATAAACAGGCTGAAATGATAATTACTACTCAGAAGGACTGGATAAAAACGGCTCTGCTGTGTGGTGAGAGAATTGATATCCCGATTGCCTGGCTGGCTGTGGAGCTCGAATTTATCCAGGGCTGGCAGGAAATTATTACTCTTGTTGAAAATGCGGTGAAAAAATATGTATGACAGGCTTATAGATATCGTTGGGAATCTCGGCTCGCCGAAAGTGCTGCTGGCAGGAGACTTTCTGCTGGATATTTATGTTTACGGTGACGCATTGAGAATAAGCCCTGAAGCGCCTGTACCGGTCCTGAAAGTCGTAAGCAGGGAATACCGGCCCGGCGGGGCGGCGTCGGTTGCAGCAGACCTTGCGGCGCTGGGCGCAAAAACTTTCTGCCTCGGCACGGTCGGGAAAGACACAAACGCCCAAATCCTGCGAAAGCTGCTTGAGAATATTGGCGCCGATATATCAGGTCTTATCGAAGTTGACGACAGATGCACAATTACGAAACAAAGATTCATCGGCCTTGCTCAGCACATTCATCCTCAGCAGCTTTTGAGAGTTGATGAGGAAATTGATGCCCCTCTCAAAAACGAACAATATCAAAAACTTCTTGAGCTTTATAAACGAAAACTTTCACAGGTCGATATCGTCTGTCTGCAGGATTATAATAAGGGTCTTTTTGAAGAAAATTTCTGCAGGTCTCTGATTAGACTTGCCGAATCCGCAGGCAAAAAAGTTCTGGTTGACCCTGCTCCGAAGGTGGATTTTGCAAAATACTCGCATAGTTCGGCTATTACGCCGAACAGAATGGAAGCATCAATCGCCTCAGGCGTCGAAATTAAAACAGTCGACGATGCTGCAGAAGCGGCAAAAATACTCGCTGACAAACTCAACCTCAAAGCGGTTATTATAACTCTCGATAAAGAGGGGGCATATCTGAAAACCGACCGGCTCCAAGAGCATATACCGACTGTTGCCCGCAGGGTTTATGACGTTACAGGCGCAGGCGATATGGTTCTTGCTGCACTTGCCGCAACGCTGGCGGCAGGGGTTGATTACAAAACAGCAGTCCAGATTGCCAATATAGCAGGAGGCATAGAGGTCGAAAAATTCGGCACAGCTACGGTTTCAATCGAGGAAATGGTAAATGAGCTGATGAGTCGAAAACAAAAAAGCGGCTCGAAAATCAGGAGTATCGACCAGCTCACCCAGCAGCTCAAATGGCATAGAGCACATAATCAGAAAATAGTCTTTACCAACGGCTGCTTTGACGTCCTGCACAGGGGGCATATTGAATTTTTAAGCTTCTGCAAAAAGCAGGGCGATATCGTCGTACTCGCACTTAATAGCGACAAGAGCGTCAAAATGGTTAAAGGCCCCGACAGGCCCATAAACAACCAGCTCGACAGGGCTGCCGTTCTTTCTGCTCTTGAGAGTGTTGACTATATCGTGATTTTTGAAGAGCCTGACCCGCTTGAGATTATCAAGAAGGTAAGGCCGGATGTGCTTGTAAAAGGTCAGGACTGGGCCGAAAAAGGTGTCGTCGGCAGAGAATTTGTCGAATCAATCGGCTCAAAGGTGGTTCTTGCTCCTCTTGTCGAGGGGAAAAGCACCACCGGCGTAATAGAAAAACTAAAATCATTATGGAAGTATGATAAATGAGAAAGCAAATTGCTCAGGCAATCTCGCTGCACAGAAAAATGCTCAATAGTTTTGAAGCCGATTGCGCCGGAATAATCGAAAAAGCCGCAAAGACGATTATAACTTGCATTGAGAAGGGCGGAGTAATTTATATTTGCGGCAATGGCGGTTCGGCTGCCGACGCCCAGCATATCGCAGGAGAACTCGTAGGCAGATTTTTAAAGGATAGAAAGGCGCTGCCGGCCGTTGCGCTTTCAACAGATACTTCCGTTATCACTTCCATTGCCAACGACTATGGCTTTGAAAATATCTTTGCAAAACAGGTTGAGGGGCTTGTCAGGAGAGGCGACTGCCTGTGGGCTCTGTCAACCAGCGGCAGCAGTCCTAATGTTGTAAAGGCAGCGGCCCTTGCGAAGAAACGCGGTGCAAAGACAATCGCCTTTACCGGCAAAAAAAACAGCAGGCTTGAAAGAATCGCAGATGTGTGCCTTTGCAGCGAAAACAAAAAAACCTTTGCTGTTCAGCAAATGCACCAGCTTGCATATCATATAATCTGCGGCCTGGTCGAAGCGCACTTTGCACGGGGAAAATAAATATGAACCAGAAAGCCATATTTCTCGACAGAGATGACACGATTATGGAGGATTCGGGCTATATCAACAGCCCGCAGCAGGTAAAGCTCATCCTCGGTGCGGCAGGCGCTCTTGTGGACCTGCGGAAGATGGGCTACAAAATCATTGTCGTCTCAAATCAGTCGGGTATTGCTCGCGGCATCATCACCGAACAGGCAATCGCGCAGATTCACGAAAGGCTCAAACAGATTCTGGCGGAGCAAAACGCCTATCTCGACAGGATTTATTATTGTCCTTATCACCCCGATGGGGTGATTGCGAAATTCCGCAAAGACAGCGACTGGCGGAAACCGAAACCCGGGATGCTGCTTGCCGCCGCTAAGGAAATGAGTATCGACTTGGCCGGCTCCTGGATGGTCGGCAACGGCTACAGGGATGTCGCTGCGGGAAAGGCCGCGGGCTGCCGAACAATTCTTATAAAATCACATACCAATATGCCTGTCAAACAGCTTGACGACCCTGATGCCGACTTTGAGGCGATAAACCTCAAAGAAGCCGTCAATATAGTGAAGAGAGAAATTATGCCAAAACAGAATATCGAAACAGTAAAACCGGTTGTAGAACCTCAACAGCCGGAACCTGTTGAGATTCCGGCTGAGAAACAAAAAATACAACAAAGTGAATTTCAGCCCGCTGCGGCGGTACAAAAAACCGAAGAACTCGAAACAACCGAACAAAAAATGCAACAACCTGTTTCTGATAATCCGGGCGCAAGGACTGAACAATTGCTTGAGGATATTAAGCTTCTGCTCAAAAGCCGCAATCGCCAGGAACTATACAGCGATTTTTCCGTACTTAAGCTTTTTGCAGGCGTTCTGCAGATAGTTGTTCCGTTCTGTCTTGTTATAGCCTTGTGGTATCGGATGTCTCCTACAGCCAATGATGGCGCCGTATTTACGGCTCTTGGTTTTGCGATTGCTTTTCAGCTCATGGCTCTTACGCTCTATATAATGCACAATGAGAAGTGATGGAATTATCAGGCTATGAGCTGTCAAAATATATTAATCTGGCTTCCATCGCCTATGGGCGATGCCGTAATGGCGACGCCGGCCCTTGCCGCCATTAAAAACCTCTTTAAAAACGACAAAATCTTTTTCTGTGCAAACAGGACCGTCGCCGAAGTGCTCAAACCCTGCCGGTTTACCGATGAGTGGATAGTTCTCAAAAAAGGTAATCCCTTTGTAGTTACTGGGGAGCTGAAAAGATATAATTTTGATGTTGCAATTCTTTTAAAAAATTCCTTCGCTTCGGCTCTTGCAGTGTTTCTTGCCGGCATAAAGACCCGTACCGGCTACGCAAGGGAAGGCAGGGGCATTTTCCTGACCGAAAAGCTGCATCCTTCAAAAGTTTCCCTGTTTAAATACAAGCCGCTCTCAGCCATCGACTACTATCTTGCGATTGCTTCATCATTTGGCTGTAAGACGACTGACAGGAAAATGCAGCTCAAAATCGACGAAAACGACCGGAAAGCAGTTCTTGAAAAATTCGGGAAATACATAAACAGTGAAAAACCTGTTGCTATTCTTGTTCCCGGTGGGGCATTTGGAGCGAGCAAACTCTGGCCGGAGGATAGATTTGCAAAAGTTGCTGATTTTCTGGCCGAAAAATTTTCAGCCAATGTTTTTATCTCGGTAAGCTCCGCGAAGCAGGAAATAGAGATTGCAGAAAAAATCTGTTCACAGGCGAAACATCCCGTTGTTAATCTTGCAAAAAATCCTGTAACGCTGGGGCAGTTAAAGGCACTTTTTTCTTTTGCTCAGCTTGTAATTACCAATGATACCGGCCCAAGACATATCGCGATTGCTCTTAACCGGAAGGTTATAACTTTATTTGGCCCGAACAATCCTGCCTGGACCGAAAATGATTACTCGGACGAAATAAAAATCGTCGCCAATGCCCCCTGTGCTCCGTGCGACAAGCCCGTGTGCAAAAAAGACAGGCTCTACTGTATGGAATCAATAATTGTCGAAATGGTCTGCAAAGCCGCCCAAAAAATTCTTGCCGGGTAAATTATGGATAAATTTATAAAAATCGCTACTGGCGTTCACGTCCGCAGTGATTTTGTCGATTGCTTCAAGAAGCTCGGCCTTGAAAATATGGACTGCATTTTTTCATTCAGCAAAGGGAAAAACCTGACCAAAGACAACCTCGCTGAATTTCGTCAGAGAATAATGTTTGATACGGTCAATCCCATGGCCGTTCTGTTTTTGAAACGGTACCAGAACATCCCCAAATCAGGACAAATCAAAAACTGGCTCTGCCGGCGGAAAAGAATATCTGCAATGGCCTGCGACCTTGAACCTGCTGAAAATTTAAAAAAGCTCGGCATAAACACGCCGGAAATAATCGCTTTCGGCGAGCAATGGAGCGGCCTGTTTGAAAAACGAAGCTTTATAATAACAGGAAAAATTCCTGATTCCGTCAGCCTCGAAGAGAAAATACCGGAGGGTTTCTATCGTAGCAGAAAAATTTTCATTGAAAATCTTGCTGAATTTGTGCAAAAATTTCACGAAACAGGCTGTCGCCACCGCGATTTGTATCTTTGCCATATATTCTATAATCCTCAGGGACAATTTACGCTGATAGATTTAAACAGGGTGTTCAAACCGATTATTTTCTCTCGAAAGTATCGTATAAAAGACCTCGCTCAGCTTTACTACTCGGCGCCGGGCAGGATTTTTACAAAGACGGACAGGCTGTGTTTCTTTTTGGCTTATTTGCAGAAAAACAGGCTTTCAAAAAAAGATAAAATCGTTATAAGGAAGATTAAATCAAAGGCGCAGCAAATGGCGAAACACGATAAAAAACACGGCAGAAACGCACCATTTGAGCGATAAGAAAATGAAACTTGCAATCATTACAGAACGGGCAAATATTACCTTAGGCGGGGCGGAAAGGAGCGTCTTTGAACTTGCCGCAAGGATGGCTTTGCTCGGCGTCGATGTAAAAATTCTCGCCGCGACGGGTGCCGCGCAATCCCGCAGAGTCAGGGTTTTATGCGGCAATACTGAAAAGCGAGTCGCCCTAAAGGACTTTAAAGAAGCACTGCTACGGCACTTTAAGGAAAATCATTACGATATAATTCATAGTACGCTTCCGTTCGATTTTGCCGACGTTTATCAGCCCAGAGGCGGCAGTTATGCCGAGGCGGCCGTCCGCAACGCCGCAAGCTATAAAAATAATGTTTTTGGGATTTTTAAACTCCTGACAGGTTTTGCAAACCTAAAAAGAACCGCACTTGCTTGTGCGGAAAAAAAACTGTGCAAAGCCGAAAACGGCCCCATTGTTGCCGCACTGAGCCAGTACGTCAAAACACAATTTAAAAAACATTACAACCTGCCGGACGAAAGAATATGTGTTATTCCAAACGGCATACGTCTGCCCGCGTCAGCTCAAATACTCAAAACCGATAAACTCCGTGCACAGATTCTGTCGAAGTTTAAAATCAGGCAGGCTGATGAGCCGGTATTTTTCCTTTTCGTTGCTCATAATTTCAGACTTAAGGGTCTTGCAAGCCTGATAAAGGCGATTGCTATTTTAAACAATAAATTTACAAAGCGTCCTGCCTTTCTGATTGTTGTCGGCAGGGGGCGGGCTCGAAAATACCGCCGACTTGCCAAAAGGCTGAATGTAAACAACAGGACACTTTTTTTTGGCTCGGCGGCCAGTTTGAACAATTTACTTTTCTGTGCAGATATTGCTGTTTTGCCTACATATTATGACCCTTCCAGCAGATTTATACTCGAAGCGCTTGCGGCCGGGAAACCCGTGATAACGACAAAATATAATGGCGCAACCGATTTGTTCACTGCGGATAAACACGGCAAAGTTTTCGATTCGCCCGATGATATCGATTCTCTTGCCGAAGCAATGAGATTTTTCTGCAGTACGGGAAACCTTGCCGCCGCAAAAAAGGCAATTGAAGATGATGATATTAAATCGAAGGTTTCGATTGAAACTCATTGTAAAGCGTTATTGACTCTTTATGAAACAGTAATCAAAAACAGGGTGCAAAAATGAAAGTTGTTGTGCTGATTGTGATTTCTTATCTTACCGGCTCAATCTCTTTTGCTCTTGTTATAGCAAAGGTGCAGGGCATAGACCTTCGCCAAGTCGGTTCTGGAAATCTCGGCGCGACAAATCTCGCGCGTGCCTGCGGCAAAAAATGGGCGTATCTCTGCTTTCTGTTTGATGTCCTTAAGGGCTTTGTGCCAAGCTTTGCTGCTAAATTCTTCATCCTTTCGGATTCCGCATCGCCGGCCGCACTTGCTCTGTGGCTGGCTGTCGGAGTAGCAGCAATCTTAGGTCATATCTTTCCGTTCTATCTTAAATTCAAGGGCGGCAAAGGCGTCGCGACGGGTTTTGGCGTTGTTATGGGTATCTGGCCTTATTGTACAATCCCCGGCCTTATCGTTTTTGTCCTGTGGGCAGCCATCGTTCTCATCTGGCGGTATATCTCGCTCGGCTCAGTCATCGCCGCCGCTGTTTTTCCCGTCATTATGATTGCTTTGACAATTATTTTAAAAGATTGGTATTTTAATATTCTTTGGCCGCTGATTGCGGCAGCGATAGTCTTATGTTCGCTGGTGATATTTCTGCACCGTGCCAATATAAAACGCCTCCTTGCCGGCACCGAAAGCAAGATTTTCCAAAAAAATTCAAATATTGCAATGTAAAACAACCGGCTTAAGAAGCGGTAATTTGTTCTTGCATAAGCGGTTGTGGATGTTTATAATTGGAAATTAATCGCGGGTGTAGCTCAGTGGTAGAGCGTCACGTTGCCAACGTGAATGTCGTGAGTTCGAGCCTCATCACCCGCTTTAAATAGTATCAGTGAGATATCGGCTAAACCGTTAGCTCGGCGCTGGTCGCTGATATGTCGAAAAGGCTGTAAATGGCTTCGGGACATATTAGACCTGAAGCTTTTTTGTTTTTAATTAGTAATAATAAGAAAATAGGGAGCTACTAATGGCAGCAGAACAGGACACAAAACAGACCGAAACCAAAGAAGAAATAAAGAACATAGTGAATATTACTGACGCAGGCCCCTGCAAAAAGAAAATCAGCATCGAAGTGCCGCGCGAAAAAATCAACAATGTTCTCGACGAGCAGTATAAAGAACTTGGAAGGGGCACTGTTGTGCCGGGCTTTCGTAAAGGCAGAGCGCCGCAAAGACTGCTGGAGAAGCGATTCGGAAAAGAAATCAGCGAACAGACAAAGCTGAAATTGCTGGCTGATGCCGGCCAGGCCGCGATAAAAGACAGCGGCCTCGATGCTCTGGGCGATCCAGATATCGATTATGAAAAAGTAGAGTTGCCGTCCGAAGGTTCGCTGAAATTCGACTTTGAAATTGAAGTGAGGCCGCAATTTGGGCTGCCGAACCTCGAAGGCATACCCGTTGAAAAGCCGAAGCTCGAAGTTACAGATGATGCTGTCGAGCAGGAAATAGCGGAGCTCCAAAAAAGGCTTGGTATCTGGAAACCGAAGGACGATAAAATTGCAGCCGAAGACCAGCTCATTGCTGATGTCGTCCTCAAGCCTCAGGAAGGCGAAACTGAAAAAATCGAAAATACGGAAATCTATGCAAGACATCGCGCCTTTGTCGGCAAAGTGCCGGTAGATAAACTTGATGAACTCCTGATTGGCGCAAAGGCCGGCGATGTAAAAACGACGACTACCGAAGTACCAACGACGTTCTTTGACGAAAAGTATCGCGGCAAAAAGGTTGACGTCGAAATTAAAATCAATGAGGTAAAAGAGCTTGCCCCTGCAAAGCTCGATGAGAATTTCTTCAAAAGATTCGGTACGGCAAATAAGGACGAGCTTGCAAAAATGATACGCCAGAGGAATGAGGCAAACGTCGAAAGACAGCAGAAAGAAGCGATGCGTCAATCGGTTCGAAAGTTCCTGCTTGACAAGGTCGCTCTCGAACTGCCTGCCAACATTGTGGCAGACCAGTCAAAACAACTGCTGCAGAGACAGTATACAAGGCTTCTTATGCAGGGCGTCAAAACGGAAGATATTCAGCAGCAGATGGAACAGTTAAAATCTTCCAGCGTCGAGCAGGCAGAAGAGCAGCTCAAGAGCTTTTTTGTTATGGACGCGATTTCAAAGAAGTTCGATGTCCGGACTACCGAAGAGGAAATCAACGGCTATATCGCGCAGGCCGCAATGTACAGACAAGTCAGGCCTGAAAAGTTGCGCGAGCAGATGTCGCGTGATGGCTCGCTTGCTCAGGTCGCGATGGAAATACGCGAGATTAAGTGCATTGACAAAATCCTCGAATCGGCAAAAATTACTGAAGTAAAACCGAAAATAGCAGAAGAAAAACCAAAGAAGGCAGAACTCAAACCGATAAAGAAGGCCGCTGCGAAAAAAGAACCCCAGAAAAAAGAAGAAAAGACGCCAAAAAAAGAAGAACCAAAAAAGGTTACGAAACCCGCCAGCGGTGAGCAAGGTCGAACCATAAAAAAACCATCACCCAAAAAAAATAAATAATGCGTATTCAATCGACTAGCCCCCGGACCGGAGTTTACCCTCGCGGAGGCGGGGGCCGGGGGCAGACCTCGCTTGCGAGGTCTTATTCTTTTTGTTTCCACCATTACGGTTGAGGGCTTTTTATTTGGCGGGGTTTTCTTTTCTATTTAACCCGTCATTCCCGACCTGCTCGGGAATCCATTTATTCCACTTTTAGTCTTTCCTGGATTTACCCTCTTTTTTGTCCATCATCGGACAACCGGCTTTATTGGGTTCTGACAAACTGGCAGCTTTTTTAGAACATATTGGACAAGTGCAGCCTGGTTGGCACATTCCTGTGTCAGCCTTATGTCCAAACCAGCCCTTTTGTTCGCCATAAACTTCCTTTCCCTCCCGGAACTTATGTTCAAAACCACCCTCATGTTCCCTGTCACCTCTATCCCGGCAGGCTTTCATGCCATAGCCGCCGCATAGTCCCCTCATATGGCCGCAATGATGCCTCATAGTCATCACATGGCCGATTACTGCCCCTATTGCCAAAAGTGCAATTGCAATAAAAATTTTTCCCCAGCATTTGCAGCAGCAACAGCTTTGACCTTCATTTTTCTTTTCGTTTTCACTCATTTTTAGTTCTCCATGACATTTCCTATATTTATCCCCCTGAGGGGGATTAAACGCCTGGCTACGCAACCAGACTTTTCAATGCCGCGATAATACCAAAATCTTCCTCGAATTACAATCGTTAAGATGGCAAGGCCATAATCCCGATTGCTCCGCATAACATCCCAAATACCATTGCGCCATCCATACAAGACGCTTTACCTATTTTTGATTTTTAATGCTTGTCCACCGCAGGCGGCTCTGCCAAAATTCTATCTCCTTTCTTTTCAAACTCAACCAAAAACTTGTTCGCCCTTGTCGCGGCGAAGTCCCCCTGTTTTTGCTTTCGCAAGAAAGCGCAGGGGGACGAAGACGGATTCAATCTTCAATTCCCTTTGTGTCTTTGTGCCTTCGTGGCTATCAACTGACGACCATCGACAAGCGACTGTTTTTTTAGCTCTTGACAGCAAAAGGAATTTCTCGAAAATGAAAGGCTGAAAAACTTTATCCGCCTTTTATCCGCCTCAGGCGGACTGGCAGGCTCGAAAAACCGCTAAAAAATCAACTTTGCCGAAGAAAAGTAATAAAGGAAAATAGCCGATAATAAAGTATGCTTTTGTTATCTTTACGGCTGTAACTTCTTTATATGAAGCTGGTTAAGGGAAAAACAATGATTATTGAGCCTCAAAAAAATCTGGTAAAACCATTTGACCCGCAGACCCTCCATAGCCTTGGCGACGCAGGGCCGAAGTTTCAGATGCAGCAGCAGTATCAGCGGACGCGTGAGATGACGCTTGATGATTTGATGCTGGAGAACAGGATTATCTTTATGATTGGCGAAATCTCTTACGGTCTGGCCGCAGCCGTTATCATGAAGCTGCTTTATCTTGATAATCAGAAGCGCGGCAATGAGATTAGTCTTTATATAAATTCGCCTGGCGGCAGTGTTGACGACACAATGGCGGTTTATGATACGATGTGTTTTATCGGTTCGCCTGTCGCGACTTACTGTGTCGGCCGTGCCGAGTCAGGTGCAGCTATTATCCTCGCCGCAGGCGAAAAAGGAAAACGCCACTCTCTGCCACATGCCAAAATCATGCTTCATCAGCCTTGGGGTGGGATTTATGGGCAGGCGGCGGATATAAAAATTCAGGCGGAAGAAATTCTTAAAGCAAAACAAATGATGAACGAAATTCTTTCCAAACATACAGGACAACCAATCGACAAAATCACCGCTGAAACAGAACGCGACA
>Ga0315273_10010469_pt1 | contig 11826 bp, 12 predicted proteins | sample YL17G02_0_MG_FD_205753 | JGI IMG/M metagenome (GOLD analysis project Ga0315273, IMG submission 205753) | Sediment microbial communities from Yellowstone Lake, YNP, Wyoming, USA - YL17G02_0 | ecosystem: Environmental > Aquatic > Freshwater > Lake > Sediment | place: USA: Wyoming | collected... | reverse complement strand
CTCGGCGACCTGCGCGGCGCCGTCCACACCTATGGGGGCGTCCCGCTCGTCGTGACCTATCATCCTGCCGCACTGCTCCGCAACCCGAATTGGAAGAAGCCGACCTGGGATGACGTCCGTATCGCCCGACAGCTCCTCGATCGCTGACCCCTACACCGGCCGCGCCGTCCCCTGGAGCCAGGAGGCGGAACAGGCGGTCCTGGGCGCCATGCTGCTCGACCAGGACGCCGCCCTGCTGGCGACGGAACTGGTCCAGGACGACATGTTCTACCGCGAGGGGCACCGCCGGCTCTTTCGCGCAATGGTCGGCCTCGTCGAGCGGCGCACCGTCATCGACCCCGTCACCCTGGGGGATGAGCTGGGTCGGCGCGGCGAGCTCGACGCCATTGGCGGCGCGGAGTACCTGTCCGACCTGGTGGACTCGGTCCCGACGGCGGCCAACCTCGAATACCACGCGCGGATCGTCAAGGACAAGGCCATCCTTCGCCGCCTCATCGAGACCTCCACCGGGATCATCACCGAGGCCTACGACGGCCGCTCCACCGCCTCCGACCTGCTCGACAAGGCGGAGTCGCGGATCTTCCAGATTTCTCAGGAGCGCGGGAGCGAGGGATTCTCCCGGCTGAAGGAAATGCTCTGGCCGACCATGGAGCGCATCGAAGCGCTCCAGCGCAGCGGCAAATCGATCACGGGCGTTCCCAGCGGGTTCGTAGACTTGGACCGGTTGACCTCGGGGTTCCAGCCGTCCGAATTGGTCATCGTGGCGGCCCGGCCGTCGATGGGCAAGACCGCGTTCTGCCTCAACGTCGCCACGCACGCCGCGGTGGAGGGACAGGGTGTCGCCATCTTCTCGCTGGAAATGTCGCGGGACCAGCTGGTCCAGCGGATGCTGACGGCCGAGGCGAGGGTAGACAGCCAGCGGGTGCGGCAGGGCGGGCTGCGGGACGCCGACTTCACCAACCTGGCGCGTGCGGCTGGCGTGCTGCAAAGCTGCCCGGTCTGGATCGACGACACGCCGAGCCTTTCCCTGCTCGAAATGCGCAGCAAGGCCCGACGGCTCAAGGCGGAAAACGACATCAAGATGGTGGTGGTGGACTACCTCCAGCTGATGCGGAGTCCGGAGTACGCGGAAAACCGGGTCCAGGAAATCAGCGACATCTCCCGCTCACTCAAGGCGCTGGCGCGGGAACTCGCGGTGCCCGTCGTCGCACTCTCCCAGCTCTCCCGCGCCTCCGAGCAGCGGGGTGGGGAGCGGCGCCCAATCCTCTCCGACCTCCGCGATTCCGGCGCCATCGAGCAGGACGCCGACCTCGTCCTGTTCATCCACCGGCCGGAGTACTACGACCGGGAGGATGAATCGAAGAAGGGCCTGGCCGACATCATGCTCGCCAAAAACCGGAACGGCCCCACTGGCGACATCCAGCTCCGGTTCAGCCGGGAATACACCCGCTTCGACAGCTTCTCGACCCGCGACGACACGGAGTAGCATGGCCCGCGCCCATTCGGTGTACCGCTGCACGGAATGCGGACACGACCATCCCAAATGGGTCGGCCGGTGCGAAGGGTGCGAGGCGTGGAATACGGTGGCCGAGGAGCCGCTGGCGCGGCCCGCCGCCACTCGAAGCACGCGTCGTTCGACCCCGCGCTCCGCCGGCGCCGCCCCCGCCGTCCGCCTCCGCGATATCGCCGAATCGCGCCTCGTCCGCTGGCCCACCGGCCTCCCCGAACTTGATTTCGTCATGGGCGGCGGCATTGTGCCGGGCTCGATGACGCTCATCGGCGGCGAGCCAGGCATCGGCAAGTCCACGCTGCTCCTTCAGGTGGCCGCTCGCCTGGAAGCCAGTGGCCGCCGGGTGCTCTACGCCAGCGGCGAGGAATCCCCGGATCAACTCCGCCTTCGGGCCGCCCGGCTTGAGGAAGACGCCGGGCCGGTACACGTGCTGGGCGAAACCCGCCTCGAAGCGGTCCTCGAGGCCGCCGCCGCGCTGCCCGCCGAATTCCTGGTGCTCGATTCCATCCAGACGGTGTACACCGATTCGCTCGAAAGCGCCCCCGGCAACGTGGGCCAGGTGCGGGAGTCCGCCGCTCTCCTGATGCGGTATGCCAAGGAAACCGGCACGGCGGTCGTCGTCGTGGGCCACGTGACCAAGGGCGGGGGGATTGCCGGTCCCAAGACCCTCGAGCACATCGTGGACACCGTGCTCTATTTCGAGGGGGAGGGGTCGCTCGATTACCGCCTCCTCCGTGCCACGAAGAACCGCTTCGGTTCGGTGGACGAACTGGGCGTGTTCTCCATGACCGAACGAGGCCTGGTGGCGGTGCCGAACCCGTCGGCCATGTTCCTCGCGGCGCGCGCCACGGGCACCAGCGGCAGCGCCGTCACTGCGCTGATGGAAGGCACCCGGCCCGTGCTGGTGGAGGTCCAGGCGCTCGCGGCCCCTTCCGGATACGGGACGCCGCAACGGGTCGCCACCGGGCTCGACCCGAAGCGTCTGGCGGTCCTCCTCGCCGTCCTCGAACGCCGCGGCAACACCTCGTTTGCCTCGTTGGATGTCTTTGTGCAGGCCACTGCAGGGGTTCGGCTGGCCGAGCCGGGTGCCGACCTGGCCGTGGCCGCCGCGCTCCTGTCGAGCCTCCATGGCCGCGCGGTTCCGGCGGATGTCCTGTATCTCGGCGAAATTGGCCTCGGCGGCGAGGTGCGCCCGATCAGCGGCATGGAGCGTCGCATGACCGAGGCCGCGCGCCTCGGGTTTCGGCGGGTCTACGCGCCGGGGCGCAATCCGCCCACCGTGCCGGGCATCGCCGTTGTCGGCGTGGATCACATCGACCAACTGGTGAAGAGCCTTGCCGCGTGACGTTGGGGTGATCGTGGCCGCGGCGGGGCGGGGTGCCCGCGTCGGCGGAACGCCGAAGCAGTTTCGCGAGCTCGCCGGCGTTCCCGTGTTGCTCCGTGCGCTTCGGCCATTCACCTCGCATGCCGACGTGGCCTGCACGGTGGTGGCTCTCCCCGCCGACGCCGCGGGAGTTCCGCCCGAGTGGCTGGGCGCCCTGGTCGGGCATCGGCTCCGCGTGGTGTCCGGCGGACAGGAGCGGGGCGACTCCGTGCGTGCCGCGCTGGCCGCCTTGCCGGCAGAATGCACCCTCGTGCTGGTGCACGACGCGGCGCGGCCTCTGGTGTCGACGGACACGATCGACGCCGTCATTGCGGTGGCCCGGAAGGGCGGCGGCGCCGTGGCCGCCGTCCCGCTGAGCGACACCCTGAAAGCGGCCACCGACAGCCGTGCTCCGTTCACGGTCGAACGCACCATTCCGCGCACGGGCCTCTGGCGCGCGCAGACGCCGCAGGGATTTCCCCGGGCGCTGCTGGAACGTGCCGTGGCAGCGGCGCAGGCCGACGGGGTGCAGGGCACTGACGACGCGGAGCTGGTGGAGCGGATCGGCGGCACCGTCCAGGTGGTCCCCGATGTGGCCACGAATCTGAAGCTCACGACGGAGGACGACTTCGCGCTGGCGGAGGCTCTCCTCAGGGCAGCTCCATGAGTCTCCCCTTCCTGGTCCCCGACGACATCCGGCGCGCCATTCCCCTGGCGCAGAGGCACCTCGCCGCTGGCGGCCTCCTCGCCTACCCGACCGAAACGGTGTACGGGCTCGGGTCGGCGCCCACCGACGCGGCACTCGATGCCCTGGCGGTGCTGAAGGGCAGGCCGCCGAAGAAGCCCTTCCTGTTGCTGGTGTCCAGTGAAACGATGGCTGAAGAGTGGGGGCTGGTGTTTTCCCGTGCGGCGAGCGCAATGGCCGCCGCCTTCTGGCCCGGGCCGTTGACGCTTGTCCTCAAGGGCGGCGAGGGAAAGCTTCCTGAACGGCTCCGCGGCGCCGAGGGAGGCATCGCGGTGCGCTACACCTCCCATCGCGGAATTCGACAGCTCGTCGAGGCGTGCGGCATTCCGCTGACTTCCACCTCGGCGAATCGCCCCGGCGGCCCGCCCGCCGCTGGCGCCGCCGGCATCGACGTGCTGTTCGGCGACTCCGTGCGCGCCGGGCACCTCCTGGTGCTCGATGGCGGAGTCCTCGGCAACGTGCCTCCATCCACGCTCGTCGACTGCACCGAGCCGGTCCCCAGGCTGGTGCGCGAGGGCGCCATCCCGCGCGCAGAGCTCCGCCGGGCCGTGGGGAGCTTCGCACCCTGACCTCGCCGTCCAAAGCCCCCGTCGTGCGTCGCGTCGTGCTCGTCTGCACAGGAAACACCTGCCGCAGCCCGCTCGCTGAGGCGCTGCTCCGTCAGGCCCTCGCGAAGCGCGGTGTGACAGATATTGTCGTGTCCTCCGCCGGCACCGGGGCGTGGGATGGCGCTCCAGCGTCTGAGGGCGCGTACCTGGTGGCGCTCGAGCATGGCTTGGATCTCTCTGGCCATCGCGCCCGCCTGCTCACAGCAGGTGTGATCGCGGCGTCGGACCTGATCCTGACGATGGCGCGACACCACCGCGCTCGGGTGCTTGAGCTGGGCGCGACGGCGCCGGTGCTGTTGCTCGGTGATTTTGCCGGTCGCACCGGCGTCGGCGCCGAGGTGGCCGATCCGTTCGGGGAGGACCTTGAAGTCTATCGGCGGACCCGCGACGAACTCGCCCAGCTTTCGGCGGCGGTCGCCGGCCGCCTGGCGGAGGAGCAGGCCGATGATCGGCGGTAAAACGCGGATCTTCGCACTCCTCGGAGAACCGGTCTCCCATTCGCTCTCTCCCGCCATGCAGAACGCCGCGTTCCGCGTGCTGGGCATCGACGCGGTCTACGTCCCGCTTCCATGCGCACACGACCATGTGGCTCCCCTGATGACGGCGCTGGCCGCGGCCGGTGGCGGGGGCAACGTCACGGTGCCGCACAAGGAAGCGGCCGCCCGCGCGCTCGGACGCCCGAGCGATCGGGCGACGGCCCTCAGTGCCTGCAATACCTTCTGGTGGGACGATGGCGCCCTTGCCGGCGACACGACCGACGTCGACGGCGTGCTGTCGGCGGTCCGGCACCTCGAGGTCGAGGCCGAGGCATGGCTTGTGATTGGCACCGGCGGCTCGGCGCGAGCGGTGGTCGAGGCCGCCCGCCTGAGCGGCGCCCGCCTGGCGGTGTCGTCCCGCGATGCCGCACGCGCGGCCGCGTTCCTCGCCTGGGCGGCCACTCGGGGTGTCGGCGCAGCTGGAGTCGAGGAGGCGACGCTGCTGATCAACGCCACGCCGCTCGGGTTGAAGCCAGACGACCCGCTCCCGTTCCGCCCCGAGGCGACCCCCCGAGCCGTGGCCGCGCTCGACCTGGTCTATCGACGGGGCGAGACCCCCTGGGTGCGGGCACAGCGTCAGGCTGGGCGGCGTGCAATCGACGGCCGCGAAGTGCTCCTGGCCCAGGGAGCGGCCGCGTTGAAGCGCTGGTTCCCTCGCCACCATCCCCCGCTCGATGTGATGCGAGCGGCCCTGCATGCGGCCCTCGATTGATTTCCGGCCAGTCCTCCTCGCGCTCGAACGGGTGCTGCTTCCGCCGCAATGCCTGCTCTGCGACGAGGCGGTTCCCCGGAGCGACGGGGACGCATTGGTGTGCGGCGTGTGCCGCTCGCGCTGGCGTCGGGTTGCGCCGCCGCTTTGCCCGCGATGCGGGGGCACCGTCCCGCCGGAAGGACCGTGCACCTTTTGCTGCGACTGGCCCGCGGCGCTCGGCGCCGTCTGGGCGGCGGTGTGGCTCGATGAGGGGGCCCGCCGCGCCATCCACCGCTTGAAATACGGGGGGTGGTGGAGAGTCGCGGATGCGGTCGCGTTGGCAATGCAGCCCGCCCCGCCGTTGCGGCACCGGTGCGTGTTGGTCCCCATTCCCCTCGGCATGCGACGCATGCGCACCCGAGGGTACAACCAGGCGGAGCGCCTGGCCGAGGCGCTCGCCCGGCTCGGTGGGCATGAGGTGCAGCCCGGCCTGCTCCGCCGCCGCCGGGAAACCGGCACGCAGACGCGGCTGACGCCCGAGGCGCGCAGAGCGAACGTCGGCGGCGCCTTCGAGGCGTCAGGCCCCATCCGCGGCCGGATCGTCCTGGTCGACGATGTCCTCACCACCGGTGCGACCCTGGCCGAGGCGGCGCTGGCCCTGGCGGCGGCGGGGGCGGGGCCTGTGGAGGCGGTCACCTTTGCACGGGCCCGCCCGCCGGCGAGCATGCTGGGCTGAGGATGCGGAGCGGGCGAATCGGGTTATTTTTCCCCGGCCTTCGGAATCCCTCACAGGAGACATCATGGCGGTCAAAGTCGGCATCAACGGGTTCGGCCGGATTGGGCGCAACGTCGTGCGGGCGGCCAAGAAACTGGGGTCGACCGATCTCGATTTCATCGCAGTCAACGACCTGACCGATACCAGAACCCTGGCGCACCTGCTGAAGTACGATTCGGTCCACGGCCGGTTTGACGGATCCGTCGAAGCCCGCGAGGGCGCGCTGGTGGTCAACGGCGACACGATCACGGTTCTCTCCGAGAAGGACCCGGCCAGGCTGCCCTGGAAGGCGCTCGGTGTGGACCTCGTGCTGGAATCCACCGGCCGATTCACCGACCGGGACCAGGCCGCGCTGCACCTGACCGCCGGGGCGCGCAAGGTGATCATTTCCGCGCCGGCCAAGAGGGAAGACATCACCGTCGTGTACGGCGTCAACCACACAAAATACGACCCAGCCAGCCACCACATCATTTCCAACGCCAGCTGCACGACCAACTGCCTGGTGCCGGTGGTCAAGGTCATCCTGGAGCGCTTCGGGTTTGTCCACGGCTTCATGACGACGGTGCATTCCTACACCAATGACCAGGCGATCCTCGACCTGCCTCACAAGGACCTTCGCCGCGCGCGCGCCGCAGCGGTGTCCATCATCCCGACCAGCACTGGCGCCGCCAAAGCGACGGCGCTCGTCATTCCCGAAGTGAAGGGCAAGATTGACGGCGTGGCACTCCGGGTCCCGACCCCGGATGTGTCCGTGGTGGCCCTGACGGTCCAGGTCGAGAAGGCCACCACCGCCGAGGCCGTCAATGCGGCCTTCCGGGAGTACGCGGGCGGCGCCATGAAGGGGGTGCTGGCCGTGAGCGATGAGCCGCTGGTGTCGGTGGACTACATCGGCAACCTTGCCTCGAGCACGGTGGACCTGCTCTCGACCAGCGTCGTCGATGGAACGCTGGTGAGCGTCACCAGCTGGTACGACAACGAAATGGGCTACTCGGCGCGCTGCGTGGACCTCTTGTCGTATATCGGCGCCCGGCTGTGAAGCGGACGCTGGCCTCGCTCGACCCGGCGGCCCTCGAGGGCCGCCGGGCGCTGGTCCGCGTAGACTTCAACTGCCCCATTGCCGACGGACGCGTCACCGACGACCTCCGGATCCGTGCCGCACTCCCCACCATCAAGTACCTGCGCGACCGCGGTGCCCGGGTCGTCCTCCTCTCCCACGTTGGGCGTCCCAAGGGTGGCCCCGACCCCAGGTACTCGATGGAGCCGGTGGTGCGCGCCCTGGAGGGCCTCCTCGGGTCGCCGATCACTTTCCTGGCAGAGCCGACGTCGGCCGGGGCCGTGGCGACCACGCGCCACCTGCCGCGTGGCGGCATCGCGCTCGCAGAGAACACCCGCTTCTATCCCGGCGAGGAAACCAACGACCCCGCGCTGGCCACGCGCTTCGCGGCCCTCGGCGATTTCTACGTGAACGACGCCTTCGGCTGTGCGCACCGCGCGCACGCCAGTACGGAGGGCGTCGCCCGGCTCCTCAAGCCGGCGGTGTCCGGTTTCCTGATGGAAAAAGAGCTGCAATACCTCGGTCAGGCCCTGGCCGACCCGAAGCGCCCGTTCGTGGCCGTCATGGGTGGTGCCAAGATTTCCGGCAAAATCGACCTGATCGAGGCGCTGCTCCCGACCGTCGACGCCATCCTCATCGGTGGCGCCATGGCCTGTACCTTCTTCAAGGCGATGGGCCTCGAAATCGGTACCTCCCTGGTTGAAGCCGAGCGAGTGGACATGGCCGCCGCGTTGCTGGCGCGTGCCGGCAACAAGCTCGTCCTGCCGATCGGCGCCGTCGTGGCGCAGACGCTGGACGGCGCGGCCGAGACGCGGACGGTGCCGCGCCACGCCATTCCCCCGGGCTGGTCCATGTTCGACATCGACCCTGCCAGCGAGCGGGACTTTGCCGCGCGCATCGTCGCCGCAGGCACCGTGGTATGGAACGGTCCGATGGGCGTCTTCGAGACGCCCCCGTTCGACCACGGCACCATGGCAGTGGCCGAGGCCATGGCGCGTGCCACCGACGCAGGCACCATCACCGTTGTCGGCGGCGGAGATTCGGCCGCCGCCGTGGCTGCCGCAGGACTTGCCCACCGCATCACGCACGTCTCCACCGGCGGCGGCGCCTCCCTCGAGTTTCTCGAGGGAAGGACGCTTCCGGGTGTCGCCGCCCTTGATGAAAGCTGAGGCTCCGATGCGCCATCTTGGTCTGGTCGCCGCTGCCCTGATGCTCCCCGCCACGCTCGCGGGGCAGGGCAAGCCTGCAACGCCACCGCCCGGCTTTGATGCCTATGTGGCGGCGGTCATGAAGCAATTCCAGGTGCCGGGCATGGGCATCGCCATCGTGAAGGACGGGCGGGTGGTCCTGGCACGGGGCTACGGGGTCAGGCGCCTCGGCTCTCCCGACCTGGTCGATGCCGACACCCGCTTCGGCATTGCGAGCAACACGAAGGCGTTCACCGCCCTCGCCATCGGGATGCTGGTGGAAGAGGGCAAGCTCGAATGGGACGCCCCCGTGGTGAATTACCTGCCGCAATTCATGATGTGGGACGCCTGGGTGACCCGGGAGATCACGGTGCGCGACCTGCTCGTCCACCGGAGCGGGCTCGGCCTCGGCGCCGGCGACCTGCTCTGGTGGCCTCCGACGACCTACACTCCGCCGGAAATCATGCGGCGGCTCCGGTACATCGAACCGGCCACCAGTTTTCGCAGCGCGTACGCCTACGACAACGTCCTGTACCTGGTGGCTGGCCAGCTGATCCAGGCTGTCTCCGGTCAGACCTGGGCAGATTTCGTCACCGACCGGATTATCCGGCCAGTGGGCATGAGGCAGGCGACCACCACCCACGCCGCCGCGGGCGAGACCCAAGGCAACGTGGCCGTCACGCACGCCGAGGTGGACGGGGTGGTGCGCGTGGTCAAGCCCTTCTCGGACCCGAACACCGACCCTGCCGGTGGCATCAACGCCGGGGCCAATGACATGGCCCGGTGGATGATCGCGCAAATGGACTCGGGCCGCGTGGGCGACAAGCAACTCTGGAAGCGGACCACCACCCGCCAGCAGTGGGCGCTGGTGACTCCGAGGACGGTCAACACGCCGCCGCCGGAACTCGCGCCCCTCCGCAACAATTTCAACGGCTATGCGCTTGGTTTCGAGGTGCGTGACTACCGGGGAGAAAAGCTGGTCGCCCACACCGGCGGGCTCCCGGGCTACGTCTCCCGGCTCGCGATGCTGCCGAACCAGAAGGTGGGCGTTGTCGTACTCACCAACATGGAGTCCGGGGCCGCGTTCGACGCCATCGCCTTCCACGTCCTCGACTACTATCTCAATGCGCCGGCGTTCGACTGGCTCGCGGGATGGACCCGGTTGATGGCGCGGGTGGATTCGGCGAATGCGGCCACGAACGCGGCCACGGCGGCGGCGCGCGACACCACGTCTCGGCCGTCGCTGCCGCTGGTCCGGTACGCGGCCACCTACGAGGATCCCTGGTACGGCACCATCACGGTCTCGTTGGAAAATGGGGGCCTCAAGATGCAATTCGACAAGACGCCCGCGCTGGTCGGTGACCTCGTACATTGGCAGTTCGACACCTGGCTCGTGAAATGGCGCGACCGCGAGCTCCGTGCCGACGCGTTCGTCACCTTCGTCCTCAACGATGCGGGAAAGGTCGCCAGCGCCACCATGAGGCCGGCGTCGCCCGAGGTGGACTTCAGCTTCAACTTCCAGGACCTTCGCCTGCGCCCCGTCGTGAAGCCGTAGCCGATGCGCCCGTTGCTCTTTGCCGCGAATTGGAAAATGCAGGTCGATCCGGGGGAGGCGCTCGGCTATGCCGAGCGCTTCCTGCACGCGACGGCCCCGGGGACGGGACGGTCGCTCTGGTTCTTTCCGCCAGCCGTGTCGCTCCAGTCGGCCGCGTCGGCGTTCGGCGCCAGGCCGGACATTCACGTCGGCGCACAGGACGTGCACTGGGAGTCGAAGGGGGCCTTTACCGGCGCCACATCGGTTCCGCTGGCCCGCGGGGCCGGGGCCGCCGGCGCCCTCGTCGGGCACTCCGAGCGGCGGCACCTGTTCGGTGAAACCGACCAGGAAGCCGGGAGGAAGGTCCGCGCCCTGCTGGCCGCCGGGCTCACGGCATTCCTCTGTGTCGGAGAAACGCTCGAGGAACGCGAGGCGGGAAACACGGACGCGGTCGTGCTCCGGCAGTTGCGCGCCGGTCTTGAGGGGGTTGGCCCGACCGAACTGGCGAGGCTGGTCGTCGCGTATGAGCCGGTCTGGGCCATCGGTACCGGCCGAAACGCCACGCCAGAGGACGCCGCGCGGGTGCACACCGTGCTTCGGGCCGCGCTTGCCGGACTGGGCGCCCCCGGCCGGGTGCCGATCCTCTACGGCGGAAGCGTCAACGCCGGGAATTCGCTCGGGCTCCTGGCCCAGCCGGAAATCGACGGGGTGCTCGTTGGTGGAGCGAGCCTCGACCCCGACGGGTGGGCGGAAATCGTCGGAATCGGCGGTTGACCGGCCCCGCGTCGCCCGGTTATTCTTTCGGACTGACTCACAACGGAAAATGGCATGTTCGGCTTCATTCTGACGCTCTTGATTCTTGACGCTCTGCTCTTGTCGGTGGTCGTACTGCTCCAGGCGGGGCAGGGCGGCGGCCTCGCGGCGCTGGGTGGTGGCGGTGGCACCGAGAGCTTCGTCGGGGGGCGGCAGGCGGTCACCATCCTGACGCGTTCCACCTGGTGGCTGGGCGGCGTGTTCCTGGGGCTGTCCCTTGTCCTGTCCGTGCTTTCCGCCGGCCGGGGCGCCACCTCGACCGACGTCGAGCGGCTCCTGCAGCAGCAGCAGCAACAGCAGCTCCCTGCGCCCAGCTCGACGCTGCCCCTCGGCGGCACCGAGCCGGCGCCCGCCACGACTCCGGCGCCCACTGCCGGGTCGCCAGTAGCGCCGCAGCCGAAGCCGTAATGATTCCGACATGTGCATCTGGCGGGGCGGCCGCATGATCGGCCGCCCCGCCTTTGTCTTGCTGGAGGACGGCGCCTGCTTCCATGGGTCCGTCCAGGGTCGGATTCCCGCTGCCTTCGGGGAGGTGGTGTTCACGACCAACCTGAGCGGGTACCAGGAAACGTTCACTGACCCCAGCTACCTCGGCCAGATCGTGGTCATGACCGCCCCGATGATCGGCAACTGTGGGGTAAACTCCGAGGACATGGAGTCGGCCCGGCCCCAGGTGTCTGGCGTCGTCGTCCGCGAGCTGGCCCGGCGCCCTTCGAATTGGCGGGCCACCGAATCACTCGACGGGTGGCTGGCGAGCCACAAGATCCCAATCCTGACCGGGGTGGATACTCGACGGCTGACCCGGCACATCCGTGCCCGGGGCGCCATGCGCGGCGTGATTGCGGAAGGAGCCGCCCCGACCGACGCCATCCGTCAGGCGCTCCTCAAGTCGGCCAGCATGGAGGGGTTGGACCTCGCTTCCCGGGCCACGGTGGCCGCGGCGTATGAGCAGGGCGGCGTGGGCCCCCACGTGGTCGCCTTCGATTTCGGGATGAAACGCCATATCGTGG
>Ga0315273_10010468_pt1 | contig 11827 bp, 12 predicted proteins | sample YL17G02_0_MG_FD_205753 | JGI IMG/M metagenome (GOLD analysis project Ga0315273, IMG submission 205753) | Sediment microbial communities from Yellowstone Lake, YNP, Wyoming, USA - YL17G02_0 | ecosystem: Environmental > Aquatic > Freshwater > Lake > Sediment | place: USA: Wyoming | collected... | reverse complement strand
ATCTAATGATAATAAATAAGAATAGTCCCCTGTATGATGTGAATGTATTATTGAAGTATTTCCTTTCCCTCTTAAACTTACTCCAACGGCTATCGTACTTTGAGAAGTTTCTATAAAAGTACCATTACCTATATCAATAATAGAATTAGTAGAAGTTACCTGAGTGCTGGCATAATATAAAGTAAGCCAAGGACTTGCTGCTGTCCCTGAATTAGAATTACTACCTCCTTCACCAGATACTCTTACATAATAAACTCTTTGTAATCTTGCAGAATTTGAACCTACTCCTGTAGTAGTTCCTGAAATATATGATTTAGTAACACCACTATTTACCGTTCCTGAAATAGTTGCTACCCCAGTAGTTGCTCCTGCTATTCTTGTCTTAGCAAACTTACCAGCATTTGATCCTACACCATTAGTTGACCCAGATATTCTTGTCTTAGCAAACTTACCAGCATTTGATCCTACACCATTAGTTGACCCAGATATTCTTGTTTTAGCAAAGAAACCTGAATTTGAACCAACTCCTGTGGTAGAACCATAGAGTTTACCATGTCCATGAAGAATAGTGGAATTACTTGCTACCCCTGTGGTACTTCCTATTAAAGCATTTGAAGATTTTGCTTTTAAATCTCCAGCATTACTTCCTGTACCAGTAGTTGATCCATATAACTTACCATGAGCATGAATTACTCCCAATACAAGAATTTCTGCTCCTCTCCATAAATCCCCGTATGCCGTTGGTTCTGTTGCAACAATACCAGGCTTCCCTGATGTAAGTGAAGAGTCAATAAAAATTCCTGTTCCTCCTGATAGTGCTGTATCAAGTACTCCATTTATATAACAAGATAAAACACTTCCTTGAATATCCAACCTTAATATATCCCCAGCAGTAACTCCCGCTCCTGCAGATCCTAATTCAGTTTCACTACCATTTATGATTCTTATAAGGTATCTTATTGTAGAAGATCCAATATAAATATAACCACATTCAGAAGAATCAATGTATCCTCTAACTAAAACCCCAATATAAGTTGATGCCCCACTAACCCCATCAACTACAATCTGAGAACTATGATCAATTCTAAAGGTATTATTATTTATAGCAAGAGCCTTTCCAGAACCACCAGGGGTTGCATAAAATCTTTTGTCCCCCCCAACATCAACAATTCGAACCTTGTAAGTTTTAAGATTAGCCCAATTTGCCCCCTCAATATCTCCAGCTGAATAAGAATCAAAGTTATCTCGTATCTCTCCTGAATAAATAGTCCCTAACAATGCTCCATGCCCATGTAATACACCAGCATTTGAACCTACTCCATTGGTAGCACCATATAATTTACCATGTCCGTGTATATCTCCAGCATTTGATCCTACTCCAGTTGTTGAACCAAATATATTACTAATACCTCCAAGTGTTCCTAAATTAGCTAAATTAGAGCCCACCCCATTAGTTGCGCCATATAATCTACCATGCCCATGAAGAATAGATGCATTAGAAGCAACTCCATTTATTACTCCTTGTATTCCTCCTGCTGCCTTTGCGGCCAATGTTCCACTTACTCCTGGAGTAGTCCAAGGATAAGCTTTACCACTGCCGCTGTTATATAACTCCGTTATTTCTGCTTGAGTAAAAGCAGCATGCGCAACAAATACCTCGTCAAGTTCATCAGGAAAATACTGCGCCCCATTCCTACTCCCAATTCTTAATGGATTTGTCGTATCATACTCGATTGTATTAGCCCATAGTTGATAATAATTTGAAGAATATCTCCTTATCAACATTACACCATCAACATATAATCTTACATACGTACCATCAAAAGTACCTACAACGAAATGCCAGTTCCCATCTGTCACTCCTAAACTTGGTTCTGACATAAACACCCCTAAATCTCCAGGAGTGTTATCATCCCTTACTGCAAACTCAATACCACTTTCGTTATTTACGCACATATCCCAGCCAAGATCGCATAATGCACCGTAACCATAGTACATTACAAGGGACTGATATACGCCAGTATTATTTGTCTTAAACCAACATCCAACTGAAATAACATCTGTAGGACGATGAGCAGCACGATCAACACTTAAGGCATCAGCACTTCCTCCCCACGTATAGCACTTATTTAATTTACCTGTTACGTCTCTGGTTGGAGTCCCATTTACAGAAAGATTATAACCATTATGAGCATCAATAACATCTCCAGATGTCTCATCTAATTTATATAAAGAAACAAGATTAGTTTGACCAGAAAAAATTGTGGCACAAGATCCTTGAGATAATCCATATAACTTACCTCTACCTTTTAATGTTCCTACATTATTGGTTGATATTCCATCCGTCCTACCTGAAATATGAGGATCTACCTTTCCTTGAAGATTCGCTGCATTAGTAGCAACCCCAGTAGTACTTCCTTCAATCCAATCATTCCAACTAACAATTACAACACCATTACCACCATTACCTCCAGTTCTTAGCGTTGTGCCAAGGTTACCTCCAGCTCCCCCACCACCACCACCATAAGATGAACTTACATCACTAGCACTGGTATCGCTTGCACCACCATTCGTACCACTACCACCTCCATTCTGACCAACCCCAGCGGTTGAACCACTTGCAGCATTCCCAGTATTATTACGTGAGCCACCTGCACCACCACCACCGCCAACCATAGCAGCATTGGCAGCACCAGCACCACCAGCATAAGCCGTATCAGTATAAACGCAGTTGGCTGTCGTGCCACCAGCACCTGCAGCACCTGATCTATTACCAGCTAACCCAAAGGCACCACGAACACCATTATTATTAAAATGTGAGTTTGAACCGTTTGCACCATTTGAATTATTAGCTTTACCTCCACTTCCTCCAGTACCAACTACCACGGTGTAACCTGTGCTGGAAATAAGAGCCACGGTAGATTTGGCATAGGCACCTCCACCAGCACCGCCAGCGCCGTGCGCAGAAGTGGTGCGACCGTATGTTGCCCCGCCACCACCCCCTCCCCAGCATTCAACAACAAAAATTGCGTTCTTGGTTGGTGTAAATGTACCGTTAGATGTAAAAGTATTATTTGGCATATTCCCTTATATTTTTAGGTACTTTCCAAGTATCAAGTATTCCTTTTATCCCATGCATTTCCACCTCTATCATCTTGCCTTGCTTTTCATCAAACTTCATTTCTCTCCACCCATTTATTTTTTGTTCCACTGTATGTGTGTAATCATGCCAGTGGAAATAAGCATCAGCAAAACCAAAATCCTTTTGTATTTGATTGCATGTGGTTGCCTTTAATCCATACTTTGCAATGTTACGACTTAAAGCATAATCATCAATAAGATGTTCTGGTGTTATAACCGTATTAAGTTCTTCAACGGTTGGGAAAATATTACTTATGGCTTCTTTTGCCGTAATTTCCAGTGGACGCCAAAGGTCAATGCACCAATCGGATGCAATAGTAAACCAATTACAAGAACCAAAGTTACGTCCATCCCTTAAAAAATACTTATCAAACCTCCAACGTATATTTGCCATATCATTACCGTTATGTATCACAGTATCTTTACGCAGATAATACGTCCAATCCAGCGTTTCTGGATGTATAAGAGCATCACTATCAATATAAATATTCCAATCATTTTGCATTTCCTGTCCTAGTTCATATATTTGAAGCTTTTCATAAGTAACTGGGTAATCCTTAAATTTCCTCTTATCTATAATGTAAAAATCAGCACCTATCTTGTGAGCATAGTAACGAAGCAAAGGATAAGTCAACTCCGTAATCTCAGGAGCATACCCATCAACATTTAATGTATATATAGTCTTTTTCATAGTATGTCATATTTTTTTGTTAATACTACATACATAGAAATAACCACATTATTCATAGTTCGTAATGCCCATTTCTTTTCATCATCACTTGCATATTTTACATCAGGAAAATAATCATAGCCTTTCAGTCTAACATCAAAATCAGACTTAATACCATAATGACTTAACTTACTATTTACTCTCCACTGTTTATTAAAGTATTGAAAGGTAATTTCCGTTATTCCTCTTCTATGCGTTGGATCCTGCCAAGCAATACTCCCCTGATAGTATGGAGTTACAAAAGTTGCCGTTCCCCCTGGTTTTAATATTCTGTACAATTCATCCATAAACATAATAAGACCATCCGAAGGTGCTTCCATATCAACTTCATTAACCCTCTTCTGGAAAGATTCCCATGAATCTGAATTCTTAATCATTCTTATTAAACGCCTCCCGTATGTTTCCATTGGGATATGTTCTATATAATGATTACAAACTACTTCTTTTGCACTATTAGATGCGATCGGCCAGGGAAAATCTTCAAGATCAATTATTGCATTTACACCAGGAGCATCTGCCCTGTCAATATTAAGAAATCCATCAAATTTACTTTCCCCACTTGCCAGATTAAGTTTTTCATGATCAATCATGCTTTCTTAGTTTTATTAAATCCATAAACATAACCATCTATATTCCAGATTTTAATGGCTTCTACCATCTTCTGAAGTTTAACTTCATTAGTCATTAAGAATCCGTGTACCACAAAACCCATTCCTTTAAAAGCATCCATTGTATCTCGAACATCAGTAATCTTAGCCGTTTTTAAGCCGAATCGAGCAACATTGTTAGTAAGGGCATAATCATCTATAAAGTGTTCTGGTCGAAAGCCAAATGCCATTTCTTCATGAGTAGGATTAATATGACTCATAGCCTCCTCTGGAGATACATCCAAGGGACGCCATAAATCCAAACACCAATCAGATGCAATAGCAAAAAAGTTTGCTGCCCCCCATCCTCTTCCATCCCTTAACATATAAGAATCAAAACGATGTCTTACACTTGCTACATCACTTCCCCAATGAGCTATTGTATCCTTCTTTAAATAAATAGTCCAATCGGGCATACATGGATGTATCATACAATCAGCATCAAAGAATATATTCCAATCATTTTGTAACCTCTTACCAAGTTCATAAATTTGTAACTTTTCATAAGTTAATGGCCAGTTTGGAAATTTCCTTTCTGTAATCTCAAAGAACTCTGCACCTATCTTATGAGCATACGCTTTCATTAAAGGATAGGTAATTGCTGTCAACTCTGGAGCATAATTTCCTATGTTCAGAGTAAATACTGTTTTTTTAATTGGTTTCATTTGATTAATGTTTACCAAATTAGTCTTCAAATACATCAAGATCACCAATAGCAAATTCAGGAGTAATACCCGAACTAACTGCTAAGTTACTTGTAAGGTCTCCCCAATACAAAGAGTTACCTGTACTTGCATTTGCTGTACAAATTGCAAAAGCACATAATGTTGCTCCTGTGGCACCACAAGCAGCAAATGTTATTGCAGCTGCATTATAGGAATTGTTCCCTGAAATCGTCCAGCCTCCTGATGTACGAGCCACTGCAATTCTTGCATAATTCGTATATACCGTTTCTGTTCCCTCTGCTGAATCCGTTGGTGCTGCTGTAAACAGGGCAATATAAAAGTTCCCTGCTACAGTAGACCCACGTAATCCAGTAGCATCACCAATGTTAGCTAAGTTGGTATTTTGAAATATCAACGTCAGCAAACTGGTTTCAAATGCATCTTTTTTACTTCCTGCCATTGTCTTACTTTTTAATTGTGAATACTAATTTATATAAATTACGGTTTAAAAAATGATATTAATGTCCCAATCCACTTATGTTCTACTCCCTCCATTACCAGAGCCTGTAAAAGAATAATAATAAATATGCTTAAAATAATGGAGAGCTTCCAATTCCTTTTTATCCAACCAATAAATAAAGTAACATCTGTTGCTACAATCATTTTATCCATTGCTGTACCACAAGTCAATTTCCTTTCTTGACAGATGCTTACCTGAGCAATTTGTCTCTCTTCCACCTTAGTTAATCTACCATTATGAGATTTTAATTCCCTGCGAATACCCCCCATCTCCCTTGTCACACTTTTAAGATTTAAATCAATATGCTCCAAAGTGGCTTCTTTAGCTTCATCAATCTTATGACACAACCTTTCCTCTTGCTGTGAAATAAGATCAATAACCGGTTTTAACTCTTCAATGGTTACTGTCATTCCATTCATAAATTAAGTTTAACTCACTACTTTACTCCTATGCACTTTAATAGCTTTCAATCCTTTTTTACCCTCTTCAAGTTCAAAAGAAACAAGATCATCCTTTTTTATCTTATCCAAACAATCCGTTGCATGAACAAAATAATCAGATCCTGACTGAATGTCAGTAAGAAATCCATAACCTTTTTGATCATTAAAAAACTTAACTTTACCTTCCATGACTAAAATAATTTAATTAATACTCTATGTAATCCTTCGACAAATTTTCTTACCTACCAATTTATTAAAAGCACCTGCAGCAGCATCCACCTGATCTTTATATGTACCCTGTGGAAAAAACCTGTGCTCTTCAATAAAATCTCTGTTCCAGGGAGCCCTTAACAATCTTACTCCCCCATTATTAACCTGTACACTATATGAATCTGCCCTCACAGCCTTCTCTCCCGTTGGTCTTTCAGCGTGCACTGAAAACCCAGCCAACCCAATAATACTTGACTGAGCTGATTCTTTTCCTGAACTTCCAGGTTCTTGTTCCAACCATATAATAGTATTCCCTCCATCTTGCAAGGCAGTTTGTTGCATTATAGCTTCACGTTTCTCTGCATTCCATCTTCCACGTCTTACGTCTGAAATAATCCAACGACCATTGGATAGTTGTGACATTTTTACTCCCACTGAAAATGCTCCAGCGTCCATTGTTGCAGCCTTATCCCAATAACGAATAGTCTTTATTGTATGATGTGAAGAAGGTAATTCATCTACAATTTCAAAGTTATCAACCTTGAACATACCTCCTCCAGGAGGAGTCGGATTCTGTCCAATCTGACCTGCATACCCATATTGCCCTAAATCCGCTTCTAAATCTTCCAATACTTTCCAAGGCAAACGAATAGGATCAAGTAAATCATTAACATATTTACCTGCTAACTCAGCAGGTTTTAACAATTCTTTAAAATTCTTTATTTCACCTGGAAGACAGATATGTTTAATATTTGCTTTCTTCTTGGCTAAAATATGTCCAGCAGGATCATCTTGATGTAATCTCTGCATTATATATATAGTAGGTGTAATAGATTTATCAGTTTTCCTGGTAGAAAGAGTTTGTTCACACCATCTGTTTGCATTTCCTAATTCTGTTTCTGATACGGCTTGCGTAGGATTCAAGGGATCATCCACAATTAAAATATCACCATGAAACCCAGTCAATGTACCACCAACGGATGTGCTATATCTAGATCCCCCAGATAATGTCTTTGGAACCTTTCCTGGGATACTTGGTAATTTCTTAACTACCTTAAAATTTGATTTAGTATCTTTATCCTCTCTAATGTCAATCTCCGGGTACATTTCTTGAAATTTTTGACTTCTTATTAAGTCTCTACAATATTCAGCAGATTCTAATGAAAGTGCTGCAGAATATGAACTCGTAATAAACCTCATCCAATACCCAACATGCGTCCAACACCATACAGGATACATAATGCTACATGTGATTGTTTTGGTGCTTCCTGGTGGAACATTAATAATTAAATCATATTCCCTTGGCAACCTTTCCCCCACCCTTCTCGCCATTGTTTCAAGTTCTTCACATAAATATTCAATATGCCAGTTCGGTTGAAACACATGATTGGAAACAACCGGCCAGAAGCACCGTAAGAAATGATAAAAATTATCATTTAAACTTCTTGTGACAGCAAGAGGATTTTCTAAAGCAAGACGAAGCAAATCTTGCTTGGTATTTAATATAATACCAGACTCTGGATTTTTCGTCCTGATAAATTTAGTTTCTAGAATCCCCGGCATGTTCAGTGAGTTGTTGCAATTGTATTTTTTCAATTAATTCTTTTTCTTGCACACTAAGACCCGTCAAATCAATCTTATTTATATTGATAGTCGTCTGTTTAATTTCAACCCTCTGAGTTTCAGACCAATTCTCCCTATCCCTGAGCGCCATCCATTTAATAAATGATTGAGGATCTGGAGGGATGTGCTTTCGCACAGGTGTGACTATAATCGTTCCCTTATCATTCGTAATATGATCTTCAATGATTGTATATCCAATGCATCTTCTGTACCATGCTTGGACCACATTTGAATCAGCCTCCTTCTTCCCCCTTCGTAAAGCTTCTCTGAATTTTGGCCGATTTCTTTTCCATAAGTCAATTGTCATGATGTTGACGCCAAACGCCTCCGCTAAATCAACATCCCGAGCCCCAAGCAATGCATACTTGAATGCCATTCTCGGGTGACTCACATTGTCATAAATCTGTCTGCTATTTCCCATCTGTAACTCTTTTAAACCTCTTTTCTCTTCTTAAAAGAGTAAAGTTAAACTATTTATTTGATATAATAACAAGATAGATCCATATATTTTTAATAATAACATCTAACATACTCATACAGATATATAATAATTTCACAATTTATTTAAAAATCCAAAAAAATTTTTCAAATTTTCATAACACCAGTAATCTCATTATTATATGTATTACTATATAAGAGGACATTTATATCCCTAAACACTTAGAAATGTCTTCCCGACCTAAATAAAAATCCAAAAAAATTTCTAGCATGTTCACGCACGCCACCAACAAAAAAGTTATTAACAATATGCCAACGTTATACGTGTACACGTGTTAATTAATGTATATATTACATTTATTAATATAGCTAATAACGTATTATGCGCTCGTTTAAGCTATTATAATACATTTATAGTATGTTATACTACACTATATATTAAAATAGCTTAAACACGTGTTAAAATTGATTTTAGACTATATTAATGTATGTATATATATACAGCTAATTAACGTATAACAGATATATACATACTGTATGTATAACTATATTGTTAGTTATATATAGCTACAAATAAAAATAGTGTACTAATACAGTACACTATTTTAGTTAAGTCTGTTTTACGTTACATTTCAATTATAGTGTAACTATCATCAGTAATTGTATTATGATGTAATATTGATAACGTGTGTATATTAAACATTGTAATTACTGTATAATACTCATCATTTACGTTTTGTTTCGCTACATAATCAATATTAAAACATTGTAGTAAACCTATTAGTAAGTCTGTTACGTTATTAAATTTAAGTATGTACATTGTTTTACTGTTTTACGTTATTAATTGTAACAATAGTTTTTTTGATTAACGTTACATTATCATCTTTTAATTTCAAATTGTGTTTGCTCAAATATAGTTTATTGTTTTGCGTTACAATTCTGTATCTAATGTGTGCTTTTAACACACTAGTTGTATAACGTATATTGTTATTATACTTTTTTGCAAGTAAGTTTAATTTTTCAGCAATTAAACTTAAATTAGTTGTCTGTTTTACGTTACAGATTTGCTCGTCAACAAAATTTGTAAAACTTACTTTTTTGTTTGTGTTTTGTGTTTTCATTTTTTTACGTTATTAATGTGTTACTTTATTGTAACACGTGTATAATTTACTATACTATATATATGTTTTGCAAATTTTATAACGTATTAATATACAATTAGTTACAATTTTATATAGCTTGTAATACATTGTAATACAATTAGTTACACGTTTTTTATTTTTTTAATATTTATTTTTTACAAATACCAATCGTACTATTTTACATTTCTAGATGTTACATAAAAACCAGTTAACGAATACTGTGGCGGACCATATTTCATTTTCTCCTTCCGAAGAATTTTTCCTGAGGAATTTTTCCTAAGGAATTTCCTCGTCCTCTAATCTACCGTAGAAACAATACCCAAATCATTAACCTACGCAATTTCTTTCTACCTTCAGCAGAATGCGCGCCTTGGCACCTCCCGCCAGGGTTTGGATGATTATTTTGAGTGATTTATAGTAATTTATAGTGATATATAGTGCTATGCAGTAATTTATTATATTCCTTTTACTATTCTTCTTATATATACCTACATACTATCTACCTACCTATCATATATTCATATATCAGTCATTCTTCTACTGAATTGGAGATGTAGTCTTTTCTTATATACAGTTATATATACTTCTTTCTTATATATTGTTATAAATTTTCTTTCTCCCATTTTTTTATAAATTTCTTATTATTTCTTGTTCATGATGTAAAACATTATTTCAATTGTACACATCAATAACTAATAATCTTGAAGTAGAAATGCGTTGAAATGTACTGAAACCGACTGAATCTTGTGAAAAATGTGTGAAAAACACGTCTGTGTAACTTGTTGTGTTTTAACAGGATAACTCAGAAATAGTGTTTTTTATTTAAAATACCTTAAAAACCTCATTGTGGAGCAATATATTATATATAAATTTGTATATTACATTTATTATACAAATGTAATGTTTCAAACGTTCTTTCACATACTGTTTTTTCGTAAAGGGACGAACCCTCGGGAACCCAGCAAAGTTCAATCAGTAATTGGGACGGGGAACGCGGACTGAAATGTAGATTTAGAAACTTTTACTGTGGGATGGAAAATATACCCACCAAGTAATGTTCAAGTTAGATCGAAATTAACTTTAAAACAGTTTTAATAAAAAGTTCATTCACATTATGGAATACAATCGAGGTTAGTGTAACAAATCACTATACTATCAAAGTTTTATGCTTTCGAGTGTAGAATTAAAATAGCAAGGACAATGGAGCACTAAAGCAGATGTAGAATCCCGCCGAACGTGATGTTCGGATTCGTTACTGAATGTATTAATGGTGTAAACATTGGAAATTAGGTAATTTTTACGGCGTAGGGAAGGATTATACTTGGTCAGAAGCTGCATTTAACTTGCAGAACCTGGAGTTGGTGAGCAACTTCCTTCCCACAAATGAATTTTAAACGTCAAACTAAAAACTAAAAAAGATGAAAGAATTAAAAAGAATTGATGTTAATTCCCTTTCTGAAAAGCAAAAGGACATTAGGTATGCAAGATTGTTAAAAATACTTGATCTTTCATACAAAATTCAAAATCTTACTTTAACCATTGACTTGATCCCGAAAAAGGATGTAACTCCTAATATGTTGGAAGAGTTAATGACTGAAGAAATGTTTAAGATTAACTGCACAATGAATGATTTACAAGAGGATGTAACTACACACATCAGACTCTCTGGATTGGAAGATTAGCTAAACATGGTGGTAGAAGTGGGTTCGAGTCCCACTTTAGCACAATGAGCGATATTGCTCAGATTCAAATTCCAACGAAATGGAAACAAGTACATCAAAACCCGCCGCTGAAAAAGCAAACAATGAAGTAACCGATCTGTTAAATGCTGCCAAAGCTAATGCAGCTAAGGTCAGAACAAAAGGTTCAACTGTAAAAGCCGAACCTAAAAAGGCTGAAAAGAAAGAGAAGACTGTGACAATGGCTTCGGAACTGGACAAGATAATACTTGCCGGTGGTACTTTCGAAAAGCTGGTTGAGGCAGCACAGGCACGAAGCAAGAAACTTGGTGGCAGTATTAGATACAATGCTGCTGTTATTCGTGCTCACATCAAGTATCGGGAGATCAAAAATCCGAAATACTTGGGTGAACTGAAGCAGACTGAGACCGGAATTGTAGCCAAAGTTAAGAAAGTGAAAAAGGCTGCATAAATTGTTTGACAATGTAAGCGGACATTGAATTGGGAGTTGGCTTAGGTCAATTCCCTTTTCCAGTGAGTAAGAATTACAAACTAAATAAAACGAAAATGAATTATTTAAACGATGTTATGA
>Ga0315273_10010467_pt1 | contig 11827 bp, 11 predicted proteins | sample YL17G02_0_MG_FD_205753 | JGI IMG/M metagenome (GOLD analysis project Ga0315273, IMG submission 205753) | Sediment microbial communities from Yellowstone Lake, YNP, Wyoming, USA - YL17G02_0 | ecosystem: Environmental > Aquatic > Freshwater > Lake > Sediment | place: USA: Wyoming | collected... | reverse complement strand
TGAGTGGGTGCTCACCGCCGCGCACTGCGTGTCGGGCGGGCGCGGCCGCGCGTACGCACCCGACAAGATCGACGTGCTCCTCGGCCGGAGCGACCTCGCGGCCCACGACGGAGAGCGCGTGCACGTCACCGAGGTGCACATCGATCCGGCGCGCGTCGACCCCGACCTCGACATCGACATCGCGCTCGTCCGTCTCGCCCGACCCGTCGCCACCCCGCCGGTGCTCCTGCCCGGCCCGGGTTCGGCGCACCTCATCCCCCCGGGCACCGAGACACAGGTCCTCGGCTGGGGCGTGACGCGCCGGGGCACCGACCGCCAGGTCGACCACGGCTCCTCGAGCGACGAGCTGCTGGTCGCGTCGATCCCGATCGTCGGCGACCGCCCCTGCGCGCGCGCCACCGACGCCGACGCCCAGGGAGTCGGTGGCTTCGAGCTGTGCGCGGGCGACATCGCCGGCGGCGGCGCCGACTCGTGCGCCGGCGACAGTGGGGGCCCGCTCGTGGTGGCGAGCCCGTACGGCTGGGTGCAGGTCGGCGTGGTCGCCTGGGGTTCGAACGGCTGCGGGCTGCCGGGCAGCCCCGGCGTCTACACCAGGGTGTCGAGCGCACGCGACTGGATCACGGCCACCACCGGCTCGTAGCCGGCGGTCAGCTCAACGGCGTTCGAGCGCCACCACGGGGATCTTGCGGTCGGTGCGCGACTGGTAGGTGTCGTACTGGCCCTGATTGACCTCGTTGGCCTTCGCCCAGAGACGCTCGGTGCGCGGCTCACCCGTCTTGCGCCCGACCGTACGGAGCAACAGCATCGGACGCCCGCCGAGGCTCCGGCCGATGCGCCCGTCGGTCTTCTCGTACAGCCACTGGTGCACCACGAGGCCCTTGCCGAGAACCCGCTCGACCTTCTCGTTCATGACCGGACCCTAGGTCGAACGTCGCGTGGTCGCGTCCGGCGTCCGGCGTCCGAGTGCTGCCATACTCTTCGGCGATGGCACTTCCCACCGAACCCAGTCCCCGCGAGCCGACTCCTCCCGACACAGGCCGCACCGACACCACCAAGTGGTGGTGGATCATCGGCGGTACCTTCGCGGCTGCCCTGGTGATCGGCGGCCTCATCGTGCTGCTCACGAGCGGGAGCGGTGACGACAGCGTCACCGTGCCCGCCAACCCGCCAACCACTTCGACGACGAGCACCAGCGCGCCGACGACCACGACGACCGCCCCGGTCACCCCCGGTCAGCCGACCATCGGGATGTTCACCGCAGCGCCGTCGCCGGTGACGTGTGGCGGTGGGAGCGTGTCGCTCAACCTCCGGTGGTCCACGCAGCACGCCACGACCGTGACGATCGAGACCGACGGCGCCCCCCAGACCGCACCGCCCTACCCGCCGACGGGCAGTACGACGGTGCCGTTCAGCTGCGCGGCCAACCAGCACAACTACCAGTTGGTCGCGACGGGAGCCGACAACCAGCACGCGCGCCAGACCCTCACCGTGCAGGCCACCGCGCCCCCGACGAGCCCGCCCACCGTGCCGCCGACCACAGCCACGACGAAGCCGCCCGCGACGACCACCACGACGGGGCCGCCGGACACCACGACCCCGACCACGAACCCGGTCCAGACGCCGGTCGCGGTCACCATCGACGATCAGGGCAACGAGAGCGATCCCATGACGCTCGTCGTCACGCCGACGTCGACCGAGGCCGGCACGATCGAGTTCACGGTCACGAACTCCGGCGGCCAGCCGCACAGCTTCTCGGTCCTGCAGACCGCGCTGGCCTTCGACCAGCTTCCCATCGATCCCGACACCAACAAGGTGATCATCGACGGGCAGGTCGTCAAGGTCGCGAAGATCCCCAAGTTCGCGAAGGGCAAGACGAAGCAGATCACCGTCAACCTTGCTGTGGGGAACTACGTGCTGGTCGACAACCTCCCCGGCAACTACGCCCTAGGTGCCCGCGCACCGTTCATCGTGACCGTCTCTCCACCGGAGACATGAGCCAGCTCGGTGGAGCGACTGCCGGTACAAGATGGGAGCGATGCTCCCACCCGGTGAGCAGAGGGGCTTGAGTTCACCCCGCTCCGACCCGATGACCGAACCCATGCATGCAGTGTGGGTCTGGCGCCGCTGGACCCGTTGGCCCCTGACGCCCTCGATCCTTGTTGTCGCCGCGACGGTGATCGCTCTGGACGTGATCACTGCGTGGCGCGACGTGTCGATCGGGTCGCTGGGTCGCGTCTCGATGTCGCCGGCCCTGCCGCTCGGGATCGTCCTCGCGTGCATGGTGGGGCTGCGCCGCCTGGGCCTCGACCGCGCCAACCTCGCGGCCTGGCGGGAGTTCCTCGCGGCGACTGGTGCCGTGCTGGTGTACGGGATCTGGCAGTACAGCACCCGCATCGGCGGGTTCGAGGAAGCCCTCGGCCTGGTGCTGGGTGCGCTCGACGAGGAGCTCGTCTATCGGCTCGCGGTGCTGATCGTCGTCGGGGCGGGGGCGGCGGCACTCCTCCGCCGCAACTGGCGCAACCCCGAAGACTGGGGACTCGGCCCCGGCGTCCTCGCGATGCTCGCATCCGGCATCGTGTTCATGCTCCTGCCCGGCCACGTCGCGCAGATGAGCAGCGCGACCCGCGCGCTGCCGTTCGCCGCGCTCGGGATCATCCTCGCCTACGCCGTGCTACGCACTGGCGCCCTGTTCCCCGCCGTCGTCACGCACGCGTTGCTCAATCTGGTCACGATCGCCGCGCTCACCGGCAACGTTTCGGACGGATGGCGCGCCGCCTTCTCCGCAGTGCTCCTCGTCACACTCATCTTGGCCACGCTCGTCGCGGGCGTGCGGCTCGGAATGCTGAAGCGCATCTACGTCGAGTCCGGATGGCGCTACCACTCCTACAAGGAGCACTCGAAGTCAGAGTCCTGACCTCCGTCTGGCGCGGGCCTCGGACCAGGCTGTCCGGCGGTGGCGCCGTTGCACGCCCGAGCGAGCGCACCGCTTCGGCGACTCGCTCGAGGTTCTCGACCTTGCGACTCGCGAGCACCACATCGGCGCCCGTGACGGGGCCGTCAGGTGCGCAGCACGTTGGCGAAGATCAGCCAGGCGAGCAGCGATTTCGCGGTGAGGCTGAGCAGGATGTAGGTGGTCTCGCCGGCGACGTAGTCGCGCCAGCGGCCGACCTGGCGGTACTGGAGCACCATGTTCACTGCGAAGCTGAAGAACAGGATCAGCTCGACGACGGTGATCGCGTACACGAAGCCCGGGGGCGACCCCGGTCCGGCAAGAAGGTAGATGGAGATCGCGATCCAGGGCACCGCACCCACGAGCGACCCGAACCAGAACGCACTCCAGTCGGTGTCCCCGGGCTTCTGCTGCCGCTCCATGAGCAGACCGAAGAGGATCATCGCGGTGTTCACACCGAAGATCGCGAGCAGCGCGGCGATGTCGCGAATACCGACGAACAGCGCGATGAGCACGATCATGATCGACGCGCTGATCGAGTACTCGATCCATCGGGCGTAGTTGGCTCGACGGTCGAGCCCGCGCTCGTACCAGAGGTGCACGCGGGGCGCGGCGACGAGCAGGTGGTCGATCGCGGCAAGGAGGAGGAACAGCGCGACCGTGGGGCCGATCGCGATTCGGAAGAGCTCCTCGGCCGGCGCGGCCCGCAGGACCTGGACCGGGTCGTTGCGCAGGTAGGACGCGAAGACGGGGAGCGAGAGCCCGTTGCTCAGGGCCAGCATCGCGGCCGCCTCGAGCCCGAGGATCGCGCCGACCACGACGTTGAAGACGCGCAGACGCCGGTAGCTCGTGACGCTTTGGGTGTCGGCGCCTTGCTGGATGTCGGTCACTCGCTTTCCAACCGACGAGCCGGCGGCATTCTTCCCTGAACCGGCGGGATTCAGGCGAGCCACAGGATCGACCCCAGGATCGCCAGAGAAGCGAGCATCGCTCCGATGAGCCGCCAGGTCTGCTCCCGCATCGACGAACGGCCCGAGCACTGCGGTGTCGTTGGTGACGAGCGCACCCCAGCCGCCGGGTGGGCGATCCATCAGGATTGCTGCGCCGGTCGGTGTCGACCGGCGCTGCGGTCGCGGAATGCCCCGCTCGCTCACGTGGTTGTGAGCGACGAGCGAACTCGAGGAGTACCCATGCCGGCCATCACCGTCGACGATCCTAGCACCCTCTCCCGCGTCGGCGACGCAGACGGCACCGTCCGGCCCGTCGTGTCCGTCACAAGTGCGATCCGTCAGCTCGAGGGCGCCGGGTTCCCGGTGTGGCGCGGCTTCCACGGGCTGGGCTTCGCCGACATCGACCCGTTCCTCCTCCTCGACGAGATCGGTCCGCTCACTTGGGCGCCGGGCACCGCGAAGGGTGCGCCCTGGCACCCGCACCGCGGGTTCGAGACCGTCACCTATGTACTCGACGGCGATGTCGAGCACCACGACACCGAGGGGGGTGGCGGACTCATCGGCGAAGGCGACACGCAGTGGATGACCGCGGGGCGCGGGTTGCTGCACGACGAGCTGCCCAGCGAGCGAGCATTCCGAGAGGGCGGCCGCCAGCACGGCGTGCAGCTCTGGGTGAACCTGCCTGCGGCAGCCAAGATGACCGACCCGCGCTACCAGGCGATCGGGGGACGTGACCTCACGTTGCTCACCACCGATGACGGCGTCGGCGTCGTGCGGCTGATCGCCGGCCGGATCGGTGAGCACGCCGGCCCCGGCGACACGCACACGCCGATCACGCTCGCCCACGCGACGCTGCCGCCCGGCACCGAGCTCCGGGTGCCCTGGGACCCGACGTACTCGGCGATGGCCTACGTCCTCGGCGGCGACGGCACCGTCGGTGACGAGGCGCGCCCCATCGGTGAGCACCAGCTCGCGCGCTTCGGCGCGGGAGACGCGGTCGTCGTGCGCGCCGCAGCCGACGCGTCCGTCCCCTTCGAGGTGCTGCTCCTCGGCGGGCAGCCGATCAAGGAACCCGTCGTGCAGTACGGACCGTTCGTGATGAACACCGAAGCCGAGATCGACGAGGCGATCCGCGACTTCCAGACCGGCAAGATGGGTCGAACCCCGGCCGATGCAGCCGGCGACGTGCGGCGCGCCTGACCGGGCTCAGGCCGGGCAGCCGCTGACGTCGATCCCCGTCGCGCCGGTCGGAGTGAACGAGCCGGGCGCCGCGTTGCCGGTGAAGCGGTCGCTGACCCAGTGGATCATGTCTTTCGCCGACACTGCGACCACGCCACCGTGGCTGGCGCCCGGGTAGACCCACCGCTCAAGACCCTGGCCAATGCTGCAGAGGTGGTCGGCGAGGATCTTGGTGGAGACGACCGGGATCTGCTCGTCGTTGCCGCCCTGGACCATGAGCAGTGGCACCGATGACGGGGTGCCGAACGACTGCGGGTCGTTCCCGGTGAAGATGGTCTTCCACGCGGGCACCGTGAACGGATCGGCGGCGATGAACGTGGAGGCGTCGATGGTCCCGTACTTCTTCGAGAGGCCGCCCGAGCACATCGTGTCGAGATCCGGCAGTGCAGCGAGTCCTTCCGCGGTCATGACCTGGTCCAGTGGCGCGGTCTTGTCGCCGTACGCCGCGTTGAGACCGCCGGCCGCCATGAGGAGGTAGTAGCGGAACGGGCTGGCCTTGAGGAACGTGTAGATCAGCCTGAACTGCGACGGCGGCGCGCCCGCGACCACACCCTTGCTGTGCAGGTCGGGGGCGTAGTCATCGGCGATATGGTGCGCGAACACGGCCGACTGCCCACCCTGGGAGTGGCCCCACACCACGTAGTCCTTGCTCGCGTGCGCGGCGGGGAGGTCGGCGGCGGCGCGCACGATGTCGATCACGTCGCGCCCTTCGCTGTCGCCCGCGATGTAGGGCATGAGGCCAGGGGTGCCCTCGCCGCGGTAGTCGCTCGCGGTGATGATCCAGTCCTGGTCGAGCAGCAGGTTCGCGATGTCGGCGTTCTTCGCCGGGTCGAGCGACGGCGCACACTGGTCGGCCATGCCGTTGGTGCCGTGGGCCCAGCTCACGACGGGAAAGCCACCCTTGGGGGCGGGGCCGTCGGGCACGACCACCGTGCCGGTCACCGCGACGGGCTTGTCGTCGGTGAGCGCGCTCGAGAGGTACATCACCCGGTACACGGTCCCGTGCACGCTGGGGGCCTTGACCTTCTCCGACTTGAGGAGCGTCCCAGGCTTGCCCTCGAGCGGTTGGGGCACCGAGTAGAAAGCCGGCAGGCCATCGGGCGCGGGCGTGTCCTTCGCGGTGATCGACGCGCCCGCGGCGGACGCGAGCCCGGCAAGCATCAGACCCATGACGGCGAGGAGTGCGATCGCCCCCCGGCCGCGGTGTAGACGCTGGGTCATTCCGCCTTCCTCCGACCACCCGCACAAGCAACGCGTGCACCGCTCAGCGTAGGTCAGCTCTCACCTCAGTCGCCCCGCCTCAGTAGCCCCGCCTCAGTTCGGGCGCAGGCCTTGGACCGGGATGCGGCCGTAGACGAAGAGCGGCTTGCCCCCGCCGTCGGGCAGCGGCGGCAGCGTGAGTGCGACCTTCGGCTGGTAGCCGATCGTCCAGTTCACGTACCAGAGCGGGACGATGTAGTTGTTCTTCGCCATCACCTTGTTGAACTCGGTGTACGTCTGGTCGATGTCGGCGATCGCCGACTGGCCCCGGCCCCGGTCGAGGAGTGCCTGCGTCTCGGGATTCGAGAAGCGGCTGAAGTTGATGAAGTTCCCCGTGTCGAAGTTCGACCACCACGGGTACTCGTCGGAGTCGTTCTCGTTGGCGTAGCCGCCGTGCAGGTTGCGCCACTGGAGGATGTCGATGTCGCCCGCGAGCGCCTTGCTGATGAGCGTCGACTCGTCGAACAGGGAGATCTTGGCGCTGATGCCCGCCTTCGCCAACTGGCCCTGGAGCAGCTGGAGCTGCGCGGAGTTCTCGGGCTCCGGCGTGTCGCCGAGGACGACATCGAAGCTCCCGTCCTCGGCCTTGACCTTCTCGACGAGCGCTTTGGCCTTCTTCAGATCGTGCTTCGGGTAGCCCGCGTCCTTCAGGTACCCCGGCACGGCCTCGTCGACCAATCCGTTGGCGACGGGGAAGATCCCCTTGGTGCGAATCTGGTTGATCTCGTTCTTGTCGATCGCGAGGGCGACGGCCAAGCGCGCGTCAGGGTTGTCGAACGGCTTGGAGTCCGAGAGCAGCGCGTAGTAGCTGAGCTCGCGGTACCCGGGCTTCTGGGTGAGCAGCTTGGCGGTGCCCGGACCGAGCTGGCGGAGCGCGTCGGTCTGGAGGGCGCTCGAGGTGTCCAGCATGTCGAGCTGGCCGCCTGCGAGCTGGGTGACGCGCGCCGACGCGTCGACGACGGGCACGAACGTGATCTTGGCAGCCTTCGGGTATCCCTTCTGCCAGTAGTCGGCGTTCTTCACGACGACCGTCTTCTCGTTCTGCGCGTAGCTCTCGAGCTCGAAGGGACCGGTGCCGATCATCTTCGTCGCGCAGTCGTCGCCCGCGTTGAGCTGGGCCGGCGCCATGATCCCGATGCGACCCTGGCTGAAGAGGTAGCTCGGGAACGCGACGACCGGGGTGTTGAGCGTGACCTTGACGGTGAGTGGGTCGACGACCGTCACGTCCGCGATGAAGTCGAAGATCTTTTCGAACAGCGGCCCGCCGTTCGGCGCGCCAGGCGCGCCCCGGTACGCGTCGAGGTTGAGCTTCACGGCGTCGGCGTCGAGGGGTGTCCCGTCGTGGAACGTGATCCCGTCCCGTAGACCGATCGTCCACTCGGTGTGATCCGCGTTGGGCTCCACCGACTTCGCCAGGTACGGGACCGCGAGGCCCTTGTCGTTCGGGACCGTCAGCGTGTCGTAGACCGCCGCAGCGACCTGGATGCCGGAGATCGCCATCTGCGCCCGGCTCAGGCAGTAGTCGGTGTTCTCGGCCTCGAGGCCGAACGTGATCTCGCCACCGTCGCGCTTGTGCTGCGCACTGGATCGAACGGACGCGCCGACGAGGTGGCTGGAGGTGACCAGCACGCACGCCGTCGCAGCGAGCACGGTGATGGAGCGCAGCGAGCGAGCGACGTGCATGGTGTACCCCCGGGTTCGGTGTGCCTCCCCACAACGTACGCCCCGGAAGTACCCTCTGCGGTCGTGTAGCGGTGAGGTGTGGCGATGGGGTCGTTCGGCCGGAAGCGCAAGGACCTGGCGGAGGACGGCCCCACCGGGTCGGCCGTCATCCGGTCGATCGAGAGCGCCGACTTCTGGGACGAGCACGCAAGGGACCCCGACGACCCGTCACAGCTGGAGATCAACTGGGATCGGTTCCTCGCCGAGGGCACTCCCGGCGAGACCCGCGCACTCACCGCCGAGGAGGCCGAAGCGGCCCGCCACTCGCTCGAGTAGATGTCAGACCTCTCCGAGCATCTCGGGCGGTGGTTCGGATATGCCGGCCACCCAAAGGGTCTTCTCACGAGACCGATCACCGCGCGCGAGCGCAACTGCTGAGCGGCGGACGCCGAAGAGCTTTGCGATCAATCGCTGCAGCTCGACGTTCGCCTTGCCCTCGACGGCCGGGGCGGCGATGCGCACACGGAGTCGCTCCCCCGATGCTTCGATCACCTCGCTGCGCCGCGCCCCCGCGGTGACGCGCACGGAGACGATGATCCCCCCTTCACCTGGCGACCACCACGACCCGGAATCCACGTCGCTCGGACAGTAGTGGCGTGTGTCCGACCCAGTGTTCATGGATCGGTAAAGGGGGGCGCGAGGGCGTCGAACCGGATGGCGAAACTCGGGACCTTCTGCCCTGGGTTGCGGCGACCGACTTGAGGCAGAGTGGCGGGCGTGGCGGACGAGATGAGCGGCATGAGCCTTTCCGGAGGCGAGCTGTTGGTTCGGAGCCTGCACGCGCAGGGCGTGCGCCACCTCTGGGCGATCCCCGACGGTACGTACATGCCGGTGATGGAGGCGCTCGAGCGCCTCGGTCTTGAGTTGGACATGGAGCTCGTCGTCTTCGACCACGAGGCGGCCGCGGCGCACGCGGCCGACGCGTACACACGCATCACCGGCGGGCCCGCTGTCGTGCTCGCGTGCGCGGGGCCGGGTGCGGCGAACCTCGTATCGGGCATCGCGTGCGCGGCCGACGAGGGCAGCCCCGTGATCGCGATCACCACCGCACGCCGCGCCGACATCGACTACCCCCACCTCGGCGGCATGCAGGTGCTGGACCAGACTGCCTACTTCGCCCCGGTCACCAAGTGGAGCACCGAGGTCAACCACTGGAAGCGGATCCCCGATGTGGTGCGCCACGCGTTCCGCGTCGCGCGTGAGGGTAGGCCCGGCCCGGTGCACTTCGAGATCCCCGAGGACGTGCTGCGCGCCACCGGCGAGCTCGCCGACGCACCCGTGTGGCCCGGCGAGCAGACCGGAGCCACGGCCCCGGTCGGCGGCGATGCCGGCGCGGTGCGCGACGCGGCGCATCGCCTCGTCGACGCGACGTTTCCGGTGATCCACTGCGGTGGCGGCACCTGGCGCTCCGGCGCGTCGGACGCGGTGGGCGCGCTGGCCGAACATCTCGGCTGCCTGGTCACGACGGGGCCCGGATCACGGGGGGTGCTCCCCGACGGCCATCCGCTGGGCGCGCCGCCGGTCTCCCCCGTCGCCGCGCTCGCGAAGAACGAGGCCGACGTCGTGCTCGTCGTGGGCTCTCGCCTCGGCGAGCTCGACCTCTGGGGCCGGCCACCGCTGTGGCGCAGCTCTGACGATCAAGCGTTGGTCCAGATCGATTCCGACGCCAGGAACCTCGGCCTGAACCGTCCGGTCGACGTGGGCATCGTCGGCGACGCGCGCGCCGTCGTGGGCCAGGTCTTCGACGAGGTGCGGACCCTGACGTCGGCGCGGCCTCCCCACCCGAAGCTCGAGGAGCTCCGGGCGTTCGAGCGCGACTGGCGCGCCGAGCTCGACGCGCTCGTCGCCGACTTCGCGCGCGCACCGATGGTGCCGGGGCAGATCTTCGAGGTGTGCAACGACGTGTTCCCCGACGACGCGGTGTTCGTGCAGGACGGTGGCAACACCTGCTTGTGGGCCGCGCACTACCACCGCGCCCGCGGCGAACGTCAGGTGCTCTGGACCTCGAACGCCGGTCACCTCGGCACCGGGCTCCCGTTCGCGCTCGGCGCCAAGCTCGCTGCTCCCGAACGCCCGGTGTACTGCGTGAGCGGCGACTCGGCCTTCCGCTTCAACATCCAGGAGCTCGAGACCGCGGCGCGCCTCGGGCTCGCGGTCGTGGTCGTCGTGGTGGTCGACGGCGCCTGGGGCATGGAGAAGGCAGCCCAGCTGCGCTCCTGGGGTCGTGACGCACCGTGGTTCGGCATCGACCACTCCCTGGTGCGCTTCGACCGGGTGGCCGAGGCGTTCGGCTGTCACGGTGAGCACGCCGAGTCTGCCGACGAGCTTCGCGGCGCGCTCGAACGAGCCATCGCGAGCGGTCGCCCTGCGGTCGTGCACGCCGTCGTCGACCCGGCCGCGAACGTCACCCCGCCCGGAACCGACGTGTGGGCGATGGCCCGCGGCGGCGTCGGACGCTAGGCGTAGTTGTCAGGGAGGTTGCCGGTGGAGCAGCTCACGGGAAAGGTCGCCGTCGTCACCGGCGCCGCGAGCGGGATCGGTCTCGCGCTCGCACGGGCGTTCGCGTCGGAGGGGATGCGCCTCGTGCTCGCCGACGTCGAGGAAGACGCGCTCGGCACGGCGGTCGACGATCTCGCCGCGACCGGCGTCGAAGCAATCGGGGTGCAGACCGACGTGTCGCTCGCCGAGTCGGTCGAAGCCCTCGCGGCGCGCACCCGGGAGCGGTTCGGGGCGGCGCACGTCGTGTGCAACAACGCCGGCGTCGCGACCCCCGGCGACCCGTGGGTTGGCCCGGTCTCGCTCTGGGAGTGGATGTTCGCGGTGAACGTGTGGGGAGTCGTGCACGGGATCCGGACGTTCCTCCCGATGCTCCTCGCGCAGGGCGAAGGCCACTTCGTGAACACCGCGTCGGCTGCAGGATTGCGCGCCCGACCGCACCTCGCGCCCTACATCGCGTCGAAGTACGCGGTCGTGGGGCTCAGCGAGTCACTGTTCCTCGACCTCGCGGAGAGTGCGCCCGGCGTCGGGGTGTCGGTGGTGTGCCCGACGTGGGTGCGCACGCGCATCGTCGACGGCGCCCGGAACTGGCTCCCCCGCTTCGGGGCCGCACCGGAGCGCAGCGAGGACGAGCAGGCGCTCCATGAGCTTGCCTCAGCCGCGCTCGCCGATGGCGCGGATCCCGCGAATATCGCGAGCGAGGTCATCGACGCCGTGCGCACCGGTCGATTCTGGGTGATCCCGGACCGGTCCGTCCTCGACGAGGTGGAGCAGCGCGCCGAGGGCGCCCGCGGCGGCCGCAACCCGTCGCGGCCGAGCCTCTGACGCGACGCCGGCGACGGTTCAGTCGGCCACAAGCTCCGATTTCGGCTGCAGCGGTCGCCCGGCGGCGCGTGCCGCGAGCATGCCGAGGACGACGAGGATGATGCCGAGTCCGGGCGTGAGCGCCACGTCCGCGTACATCCTCGACCGGGACCACGGGAAGCCGGCCATGCCCGTTGCCGCGAGCACGAGGAATCCGACGGCGAGGAGCACGACACCTGCCTGCCCCGCCGCAGTGCGCCATGCCTGATCCGGCGCGGGCACCTGGGGCCACTCGAGCCAGGGCACGGGCAGGTACTCGAGCGGAGCCGCCAGGCTCACGACCGTCACAACGGCGACGAGACAGACGGTCAGCTCCACGAGCGTCGCGGGCCAGAACCACACGTCG
>Ga0315273_10010466_pt1 | contig 11827 bp, 10 predicted proteins | sample YL17G02_0_MG_FD_205753 | JGI IMG/M metagenome (GOLD analysis project Ga0315273, IMG submission 205753) | Sediment microbial communities from Yellowstone Lake, YNP, Wyoming, USA - YL17G02_0 | ecosystem: Environmental > Aquatic > Freshwater > Lake > Sediment | place: USA: Wyoming | collected... | reverse complement strand
CGCGCCGCCCTTGAGGACGTAGAGATCCTGGTTCAGGCGACCCTGGAGGACTCGCAGGAAGGCGAGGTGGAAGAGCTCGATCGCCGGTGCGTCCGGCAACTGCGCATTCATGGTGCTAACGGTAGCGCAAATACCCGGAAAGTGGGTACTACATACACCGTAAGCAGCCGGTCGGACGGCGACTGCAGGGCCAGCACCCGGGCCGGGGACCCTATGATGTGGTCCCTCCGCGATCCCTTTGCTGGAGCCGGTTTGCGGAGGTGTGTCAAGTGTGTGTCAAGTAAACGGGGGCTCGCGCGCGAACCAGTGGCCCAGGGGTCGGGTCACGCTTGCGGTCGGATCGCTGCTCCCGAGAAGCACAGACGAATCACTGGCAGCCGGCTGTGAATCGATTGCGATCTGCGCTCGCAGTGGAGACAGGGCCTGTTGATCGTGGATATGGCATCGGCGCCGCCCGGGCTAAGGTCACCGCACCAGTCGATCCGCGCGCAGACCTCGCCGACGGGCGTGCACTTGCCGCGGAACCTATCGCCGCCGATCGGCGCTCAGCGCCTTCGAGGCCCGGGCGCCGTCCTTCGCAAGCTCGTCGGCAACACCGTTCCGCTCCCTGGGAATCCGAGTGAACGTGACCCGCCCCGGATACCGGGCCACCTGCGCTTCGACCTCCTCCTTGAGCTGGATCAGGTGCTCGGCCCGCGCACGCGATCTCCCAGAGAGGTGGCCGAAGACCACCGGCGAGTCCATCCGCACGTGAGCCGACGTCGCGCCCGCGTCGGCCGCGGCCCGCAGCGCGTTCCGAACCGCCGTGTACTCAGCAACGTTGTTCGTCGCGTCGCCGAGCGCTTCCGAGCCGAGCAGGTTCACGCCGCCCACGACGACGTACCCTGCCCCGGCGGGACCGCCGTTCGGCATGGCAGCGCCGTCGCTCCAGATGTAGACCTTCATCTCTGCCTCCACTCGATCGTCACTCGGGGTCGAAACGATTGCGTCCGCGCACAGCCGGCCCGATAGTCACCTGCTCCGCGTGGCTGGTAACCCACCGCCGCCGATCCTGATCGAGACGCACGTCACCGACGCTCTACACCATACTTGCGAGGTCCTCAACGGGTCCCTACGGGTCCCTCATTGGCGAGTCGGCGTTCCGCCCAGGCGGCAAGACCAGCGGAGGCAGCACGGGTCCGACGATCCTCACGACGTTCCACTGTCCTGGCGGCCGGTTGCAGATCCGCTTCTCGCCCACGCAGCTATCGCCCCGTCCAGAGCGCCGTCTGGGAAGTCGTCAGCGGCACCGGCAGCTCCGAAGGTGTGCGCGGCGGCGGCACGATGGTGGCCAGGTTCGGAAGCGAAAATCCAGACCAAGTCAGGAAGACCTTCACCGGGACGGTCGCCCGACAGCGAGGCGTTCCGAGGCGTCATCCGCGAACACTCGGGCAAGCGAGCGCGCCTACCCCTGGTTAGCCCACACTGGCGCCATAGCGCTGCAAACCGATCGGCGTGGCACAGCGAGGATGCCTGGAGAGGACTCTTGCCTGAAGAATCGGCGCCGAGATGACATCAACCGAGTTTCGTCACAACCACTACGTGCCGCGCTGGTACCAGGAGAGGTTCTTGCCGGCTGCGCAGAAGCAGCGCGAGCTTTACTACCTGCACAAGGAACCGCGGGCTGCGCGTGACGGCCGCGGCCGCCGCATAACGCTCCCAGAGATCGAGCCGCGAGCGCTGAAGAACTGCTTTGCCGAGCGCGACCTGTACACGCTCACCTTCCGCGACATCTCCTCGACGGAGCTTGAGCGGCGCTTCTTCGGCCAGATTGATCGTCAGGGACGGAAGGCGGTCAACTTCTGGACGAGCTACGACCGCACTGCATACGCCGGCGAGGCACTGCAGCCGCTGCTGATCTACCTGAGCACGCAGAAGCTGCGCACCCCGAAGGGGCTTGACTGGCTCGCCCGCCAGATTGGGAGCCGCAACCCGATGATGACGCTCGCCGCGGTCGTGCGCTTCCAGCAGGTGTTCGGCGCGGTCTGGTCGGAGTGCATCTGGCACATCGCTGACGCCAGCGCCTCGCCGACTAAGTTCATCCTCTCCGACCACCCGGTCACTCTCTACAACCGCGACTGCTCACCACTCCACCCGCAGTGCCGCGGCTCTGGTGATCCCGATATCCGCCTCAACGGGACGCACACCATCTTCCCTCTCTCGATGGAGACGGTGCTGATTCTGACGAACCGCTCCTGGGCGACAAACCCGTACGGCTCGCCGACGAAGGTGCGTCCCAACCCGCAGCTCGAGCGCGGTGCGCTCTTCAACCAGATGGAGGTTCAGGTTGGCCGGCACCTCGACGAGGACGAGGTGCGTCGGATCAACTTCATCATCAAGAGCCGCGCCTACCGCTTCCTCGGCGCCGCGAACACGGACTGGCTCTACCCCGAGCAGCACCTACCGAAGAAGATCAGGTGGAGCAGGGTTGGCGGTGGCTACCTCCTCTTCCCTGACCCTCGTGAGCTTCACCACGGTGGCGAGATCATCATCGGCTACGCCAGCGGGGCGACGATGGCCCGCGACGCCTACGGAAGGACGCCTCTTGACCCCGACTACGGAAAGGACACCCTGCCTCCGGCAGGCAAGGACCCGCTCGCCCGCTTCAAGGGAGAGTTCGCTCAGCTCCTCGGCCCGAAGCGTCGCGGCCGCGGCTTGAACCAACCCGACGAGGACAGCGACGCACTGCACGAGTACCACCTGAGCCAGGTCAAGTCCAAGGCCAGGAAAGAGCCGAAGGCGGCCAGCGTCGAGAGACCTCGGAAGAGGGGCAAGAAGCGCCGTAGGCGCTAGTCAGAACCTGTGCCGATGAGATCATCAACCTCGCTGGCGGATGCGGCCGAGGACGTTCGGCTCGGGGCGCCTCATCCTCAGCGATGCCAAGCAGTAGTGCGTCTACCACACCGAGGCGATCGGCGACGAATAGCAATTGGTCGCCGTCTAGCCGACGCCTCGCTGCGCCATTATTCACAGGTGACCTGGGTCATCGGTATGGCGGAGCATCCGAGCGGAGCCGTCCTCGTCGCCGACGTTCGGGTTACCTTCAAAGGGAGCGGCGTCGAGTGCGACATGCTGCAGAAGATCCACCCGGTCGCACCGAACGTGGCCTGCGCCTTCGCCGGCTCGGTGCGGGTCGGCTTCGAGATGGTCGAGTCGTTGCGGACATACATCGCCGCCGGCTCTTGGGACGCCTGCCCGCCGACCGGCCGCATCGTCCACACCTGGTGGCGCCATGCGCGCCGCGCCTGGACGCAGGTGGACGCAGAAGACAAGATGCTCGGCTGCTCGCTGATCATCGCCGGCGCGCAGGCACACCACGGTTCCGTCCACAAGAACATCGCCTACCGTCTGCGACACCCCAAGTTCGAGGTCGAGCGGATCGATCGCGAGCCCCGCGCGATCGGCAGCGGCAACCAGGTCGAGGCCTACCGCAAGCTGCTCGGGCAGAGCGGATTCGAGTGGTATCAGCAGTACCGGCAGTACCCGCAGCTGATGCAACCCGATGCGGGTCCGCTCGCGCCCTTCGGCGCGATCCTCGCCGACGCGGTGAAGAAGAATCCTGCCAAGGGCGTCAGTCCCCATCTCCACCTCTGCGTCGTCCGCTGCAACGACATCCAGTGGGGCACGAACGACACTACGCGCAAGAACGGGCAACCATGGTCGATGCCACCCGTCGCCGACACCTGGAAAGCGTTCCAAGCCCTCGCCAACAAAGTTGGCGCAGCGAGCGAGACGGCCGCGGCGTAGACCCTTGGCGGAGGTTGCGTCAGTCGAGAACCCTAATCTGGCCGCGTGGCGCGGCCGGCGTCTCCCGCTCGTCGACTCCGAACCGGGTGCGGCCGATCTCGATGCGGGCGTCGCAGCCGAGCGGCTGCCCGGCCTCGCCGACCCCGCCGAGCGCGCCCGTTTCGTCCGCGAGCTCGAGCACTCGACGCGGCGCATCGACGCCCTCGCCCGGCTCGCAGACGATCCCGGTTCCGTGGATATGCGTGAGCCAGCGGAAGGGTGGAATCCGCTGCCGGCGATCGTACAGTGGACGCGGACCGGCGATCGCGACGAGGCGACCTGGCTCGCCTACTTGACGACCGCATTCGGCCCCGACGAACGTCGCGGCCACGAGACGTGGTACGGAACGCGAGTTCTCTACGGCGGCTTCGGCGAAGGACGCGTCGCCTGGCGCGACGTCGCCGACGACCCCGCAAGCCTGCTCGAGCTCTGTCGACGACACGCCAGCGAGTACGCCCGGCTGCCGCGCGGCAACCACCGCAAGAACGAGCCGCGCTTCAACCCCGATCACCCGCGTGGCCTCTGTGCCTCCGTCCACGACCTCGTCGCTCTAGCCGATGCCCATGGTGGACTGGCAGCGCTGATGTCCGGTGATGACGTCTCCGCCGACGCTCGCTTCGAGCGCCTGATGTCGCAGATCAGGGCGCGCGTGATCAGCTTCGGCCGAACCGGCTGCTTCGACCTGCTGATCCTGCTCGGCGGTCTCGGCCTCTACGAGCTCGCGCCGCCACGCCTCTATCTCGCCGGCTCGACCGGACCTCTCGATGGAGCGCGGCGCCTGCTGCCGGGGTCGCGACCTATACGCGACCTCGACGACACGCTCTCGGCGGTCGCCCACCGTATCGACGTACCGCTGCAGGCGATGGAGGACGCGCTCTGTAACTGGCAGAAGCACTGACGACTGCCTCAGCACGTCCACATCGGCTGCAACTGATCCGCGGGGCCACCAAGCGCACCGCACGCCGGACCGGCAGACGTGCGCACATACTCTGAACCAGTCTCACTCGCTCCACGCACTGCAGAATCGCTTGGATTCTGCAGAGGTGTGACCCCTCTCGCGCGCGTGAATAGACGAGAAGAGGCATCGCTCACTGGAGTTCGAGCCAACAGCCGGGCTCGCGCCCCACTCGGGCGAGAGCACGCTCGGGCAGCCGTGCGTCCCTGTGCTCGGGGAATGTCCGAGCAACGACCCTCTCTTCAATGCGAGGAAAGGCCCTTGTTGACGGTTTATAAGTGTTAGAATGCGCCCATGGCGCCTCGTCCTCCGTTCTCCATCGATCAGTTGCTCGACGCGGCCGGAGGGGCTGCCCGTCGCTCACACCAGTCCAAGCTCCCCCGACCGACCCGCGCGATGCTCGAGGACTTCGTCAAATACCTGGTCAGGGACGAGCACTTGACCTTGAACACCGCCCGGGCCTACAAGTCGTGGTGCGCCAAGGCACTGGTGGAGCGGGGTGCACACGACAGCCACGTGAAGTCAGCGGTGCAGGCCCTCGAGCGTTACTGGAACGCCAAGTGATGGCTACAGCTGTGCGCACTTACTCTGGACCAGTCTTACGTCCTCCATGCCCTGCTCAACCGAGCCACCGCACCAGGTTCGGACGACGCGTGACGTGCTTCACGCCCGTGTAACTAGGCTGAACGAATCGCCAGGCAGCCGCAGGGGATCGCCCGCGAGGCACGTCGATCGATCGAGGCGTGGACCGCGGGCGCGGTCGCCGATCTCGAGCTTTCGAGCGACGCCGCGGCAGGGCTCTGCAAACTGGCCGCGAGCTATCTCTACTTGCAGCTGCAGGCAGCCGGACACCAACCACGACTGATTCACGGCGCCGTCCATTGCGATCGAGTCGACTGCAGGCTCGGCCCCTTCCTGGCCGCCGCCGGTCACCGCGACGCCGCCCACTACTGGGTCGTGGTCGGCGATCACGCATACGACATCACCGCCGACCAGTTCAACTACCGCCTCGACCGTGGGGCGTTCCCCTCCGTGTTGATCGTGCCCGTCGGCGCGCTCGCACGACATCACGCCTGCGGCGAGACCGACCCCTACGTCACGGACGACGACGACTGGCCGGCGGCGTTCCTCCGTGAGCGGGCGCGTGTGGCCCGCGAATCAGTCTGAGCCTGTAGAACGAGCGGGCACAACCCAAACACGTAGGCTCAGCTCGTGCTCACCTGCCATCGCGTCACCGGATTGGCCCAACATGCGACCGACCTGCTGCCGCGGGAGGATTGCGCGATCCCGCTCCCAGCCGCCGGGGCGACGAGCGAAGGTGAGTAGAGCGCCTCGAGGACGTCACTGTCATCCTGGGCAAAACGCGATCCGGAGGAGCAGCGATGGCTACAGGAGTTGTCAAGGTCTATTTCCTTCATCGCTCGTTCGGTTACATCGCCCCGGATGAGGGCGGCGCCGACGTCTATGTCCACTGGTCGAAGATCACGGGGCAGGGATATCGCTATCTCGCCCCCGGCGAGCGTGTGCGCTTCGAGGCTGAGATCGGCGGTCGGGGAACCCCTGCCGCCGTCTCGGTCGAGCCCGAAGGGCCGCGTCTGCGCGGCACCGTCGAGACCTGGGACCAGATGCGCGGCACCGGACGCATCAAGCCCGAGCGCGAGCAAGCGAGCCTCTTTTTCCACCACAGCGACATCCTGACCGTTGGCCGGGCAACGGCGGTCGAGGGCGAAGGCGTCACCTTCGAGATCGAGCAAAGCGACCGCGGACGCAAGGCTGTTCAGGTCAAACGACTAGACCCGCGTCGTCCGCTCGATCGCTTCGCCCGCCTCGGGGAAGAAGAGGACTGGGCTGGGGCGGTTGCCCCGCTCGTCGCGCTCGCCGAGCGCGAGGACTGGAATCTCTACGGGGAGGCGGACGCGCAGGCTGGCGACAACCCGATCCTCGTGAGCTATCTGGCCCACACCTTCGCACGACTTGAGGTCGAGGAGCACGAACGCAATCGGGGAGACAAGATCGCTGTCGCCGAATCAGGCCAGTACGCGTGCTTCAACACCGGCCTCGTGACTCCGCTCCAAGAGGAGATCTTCGCCTTCTTCGAGGTCAACCGCACAAGCCCTGACCTCGCGCCCTGGTTCCTCAAAGCCTTCGTTCCCGAGTCGGACCGGCGTTTGGATGCCAACTTCGGCGGCCGCCTGCCTGAGCTGGCGCGCTATTTCGACGATCCCGCGCAGTTGATCTATAACCCCGATCTGCCGCTCGTGATGGACGCCAGCCACATCGTTGAGGACAACCTCGAGCGCTTCCCTTCGCCCTTCCAGCAAAACGCCTACATGACTGAGCAGGTGCTGGAGGGGCAGCGTGCACGACTCGAGCGCCGCGCACGCCGCAACTACAAGACGGCGGTCCCGCAGTACCACCACGGAGCGATCCAACTTCTCCTGCCCCTCCACCTATCTGAGCGCCGCCACGCCGATCTCGCCCTGGTCGTTGAGCGCACAGCTGACTGCTACCGCGCCGCCACGGTCCTGCCACTCCAGTGGGCGTACCGCAACGCGCGCCTGTTGACAAAGCCGGACCCCGATTGGCTCGTGCCCGACGACGCGAGCACGGGGTAGGTCGATGAGGCGGTTCCAACAATGGTTCCATGCCGCCGGTACAGCGAGGTAGCCCGCGCGCAGGCATCCGCGCCTAACTCTGGATGGGCTCACGCCCACCCATGCTCTGCTCAGCCGAGAGGCGCCTCAAGGCAGGCGTGCCCGGCCGCCGCTCGCTATCACCGTACGCACCGCACCACGAACGGGCACAGGTTCATCGCGGTGATCAGTCGCATCCACGCTGCCCGTCCCCTGCGGCCAGGCGCGGGGCCGGCACCCCGTCAGGCGGGAGCGGTGGGATAAGCAAGAGTGCCGCCACGCGCCGCTTCCCAGATACGCCAGTCGCGCGCGCCGGGCTGGACTAGAGGGCATGAAGATCATGCAGCTCGAGTCAACGATCCAGCTCGGCGAGCCCGTCTCGCACCGGGGCATCATCGTCGCCCCACTCTTCCCGCGACTTACGCCGACCGCCGCTTACGTGACGCTCGACGAGGCGCTGCCGCTCGGGTTCAAGGTCACCGAGGTCGACGCGGCCGGGCTCGTGCCCGAGCTCGCCGTCCGCAACCCGCTCGACCAGAACGTGCTCCTCTACGACGGCGAGGAGCTGATCGGCGCCAAGCAGAACCGGATCCTCAACGTGACCGTGCTCGTCGCGGCCGGCTCGAAGACCGCGATCCCCGTCTCGTGCGTCGAGGAGGGGCGCTGGCACGCGAGCTCGGCCGCTTTCGGCTCCGCGCCGCAGGCGGCCCACCCGGAGCTTCGCCGCCGCAAAGGCGAGCTGCTTTCGGCCGACCCGATGGCGCGCGGGATCGCCCAGCACGAGGTCTGGGAGGCCGTGCGCGAGAGCGCCGAGCGCCACGGTGCCCACTCGCCGACGATGGCGCAGGCCGACACCTACCGATCCCGCGAGAACGGGCTCGCCGCCCTGCGCGGGACCTTCCCGCTCCAGCCGGGCCAGTCGGGCGCACTGCTCGCGGTCGGCGACGCGCTCTGCCTCGACTACGTCTCGCAGCCCGACGCGTTCGCCCGCCTCTACCCGAAGCTGCTCGACGGCTACCTCCTCGACGCGCTAGGCCGGCTCGACCGCGACCCGCGCGACGGCCTCGGCGAGTTCCTCAGCGCAATCGAGGCCGCCCCGCGCAGCCACGGCCCCTCCGCCGGGCTCGGCGAAGACCTCCGCCTCGCCTCCAAGACCGTCCTCGGCTCCGGGCTCGAACTCGAGGGCGAGCTGATCCAGCTCTGCGCATTCACGCGGGAGGGCCGCGGTAGCCAGGCCCGGATCCGGCGGCCGAGCAGGCGCCGCGCCTAGCGCACGGCGAACCTCGTCGACACGCTCTTCATCGGGGTCCCAGCCAGCGTGATGCTTATGGCGGTCGGCACGATCCTCGCCTGACCGTCATCGGCATCTCGCTCGGACTCACGTGCTTCGCGCTGGCTTCAAGCTCGTCGCGCTGCCGTCTTCGAGGCGCATGGAGCGACCTACAACTAGGCCTTCCGGTACGTAGGTAGGGGCTTCGAGAACCGGGCGGGCGGGGTCGGAAAGACGGCGGCCCCTCGCGGCTGGATGAAGCGTCGCGCCGCAACGTCGGCTTCGCGCGCCCGTATGACTCGATGATGCCGAGCGTGATAGCGACACCCGCCGCACGAGCTTCCTTTTGGGTCGTCAAGATTTCAGCGATTGTCGACGCGAACATCATCCCTGCGAAGCGCCCGTCGTCCAGTTCTACTGCGAGCCCGGCTCCACGTGAGGCGTCAATGCCTACGACATTCATTCACTCCCTAGTGCTGTCACGATGATCCAGGCGTCGGGTCGATCCACGGCGCACCCAACTTATGAAGTTGGGAGTCACGCACCGAACCAGTTGCGTGTGCGGAATCCGCAGTGCGTGTCAGCAGCATGTCAGCGTCGCTGAGTGGCGCCGCCAATCCAGGTGGACGTCATAACTGCCGACTGCGCCGCCCGGACGCGCGCGGCGAGGTCGGGCTTGTCGAACAGGCGGGCGTAGACCTTCAGCGTGATGTTCGCGTCGGTGTGGCCGAGCACGTTTGCTACCTCGACTGGTGTAAGACCTTGTCGGATCAGGATGCTTGCGGCGGCGCTTCGGAGGCCGTGGATTGTGATGCCGCGGCCGGCGAGGCCCGCTGCTCCGATCGCCTTGTCGAAGCCTCGTCTGCGGAAGTTCCCGTAGGCGATCGGGCGGCCGCCGCGTGTCGATGAGAACACGAACTCCTCCTCGCCGGCACCGGCCGGCTTGAGCCGTGCGAGCAAATCGATCAGCCCGGGCGAGAGGGGGATGGTGCGGGCGCCGGCCTCCGACTTCGGTGGATTCAGCTCGCCGCTGCGGCCGAGCGATGCCCGGACGTGGAGCTCGCACGCTTCGAGGTCGACGTTTTTCCACTGCAGCGCGAGCGCCTCGCCGACTCTGAGGCCGGTGAGCACGAGGAGCTGGATCAGGGGCGCTTAGTTGTAGTTCGCTTCCGGCCGCTGGCCGAGCTCGTCGGCGGCGACGATCAGGGCGCTGACCTCGGCGGCGCTCCATGCGTAGTGCTTGCGGATGCCACCGCCTCGAGCACGCCCGGATGCGGATCTTCTGGCACATCGAGAGTGCTTCTACAACCCCCGCAGAAGGCACTCCAGCCTCGACTACCTCAGCCCTACCGAATACGAACAACGACACCAACAGGAGGCCATCGCGGCCCAACGACTAGGTGTCAACGGAAACGGGTGAACTCCATACAACGTACGGTTGACAAGCGTTAGGCGAGCGCGCATGGTGGATCTAGGCGACGCTCAGAATGGAGTTGTTCTTGCGGCACCGCGGCCCCTACCTCCCAACACGAAAGTGGTTCGTGCTCCTGGCGAGCACGACCGTGTGTGCCTTGCTGTTGATCGCGCCCGCAAGCGCAGCTCGGGCTCCGAGCCACGAGCAGAGCGCGGCAACGCATAGCGCCCGCCACGAGAGCGTGAGCGCTGGCTCGATGACGCCAAGCTACGTCGCGCGAGTTCGAGCGCAATTTCGCGGCATCCCACCGTCGTTCGACCTCACCTCCGCTCCGCTCTCAACGACCACCCACTACAGAAGCGCTCAGCGGCTGACCGCGCTCGCACTCTTGACGGCAGTTCCGCGAGCCATCAAAGCCGACGGTGTCTACCTGTCAGCGCCGGCCAATGGATCAAGCTGGCAGTGGGTTACGGGCGGATACTTGACGTTCTCTTGGTCTGAGGACTGGTATTGCCCTGGTTGCGACGGGGTCGTCGTCGTGGTCGTGGGCACAGATCCCGGTCTCTCCAATGTCGCCTATTCCGGCGGCGGCGTTTGCCCGGCCAGCCAGTCCCCGAGCTGCCCAACGTCGGTCAACGTCAGCCTGAATCCAGGAACCTACTATTGGGCGGTCGGCCTCCAACTTGGAACAAATCCGATTCACGTGAGCGATGAATGGAGCTTTACGATCGTCGGCGCCTCGCCACCACCCGCGCCGGTACCACCGCCGACCGCACCGCCGCCGACCGCACCGCCACCGACTTCACCGCCCCCAACAACACCACCGGCACCTGTTCCCCCGCCAACTCCCGCGGTGACGTTCGACGACGGGCCAACGCTGCCGACTATCAGCGGGCCAAGCCCGGGAGTAAGTCGCAAGGATCCCGCGTACACGCACGACGCCTTCGTCGTATCCGAGCGTCACGCCACAGCCGCCTACTGTTGGGACGGCACCGATTGGGGGCAACTCGTCCAAGCCCCGCCGGGAGAGATCGTCCTCGGCGTGGTTGACTTCAAAGGCCACGCCACGGAAGTGAGCCTCGCTCCCAACGTCTGCGCCAGGCTCGACATCCTGCGATACCTCAACAAACGGCCTGCCCCAAACGCCTGGCTTGCCAACTCCGTCGACGCCCTCGCTCATGAAAGCCTCCACACCGATGGCTTCCGAAACGAAGCCATGACCGAGTGCGTCGCGATGCAACTAACCGGCTTTACCAGCACACTGCTCGGAACCAAGGCGAGCTACGGGCGCGCCCTCGCGAACGTGCTTTGGTCAAACTACTCCGTGGCAAACAAACCGCCCGGATACTGGAGCAGCCGATGCCACAACGGCGGCCCATGGGACATCAGCGCAAAGAGCAACAGCTGGCCAACACCATGATCAAGCCCCGCTCTGCCGTCTCCTGACATACGCCTGACAAGATCGCTCTTGGGCCAGGCGAGATCGGCCCGCAGCGCGCATGAGAGCTGGGCTCAGACTGGCTTGACTACCTACTCATCAGGCAAGGGAGCCACGGCGGGGGGCCACGGGGATAGAAACACGCTGAACGAGCCGATTTTCTAGGAGCCGACGGGGAGACTCGAACTCCCGACCCCATCATTACGAGTGATGTGCTCTACCAGCTGAGCTACGTCGGCGCGGCGCTCAGTTTACCGCGCTCGGCTCAGCTTCACGCCCGCCCGCTCGAGCT
>Ga0315273_10010464_pt1 | contig 11828 bp, 14 predicted proteins | sample YL17G02_0_MG_FD_205753 | JGI IMG/M metagenome (GOLD analysis project Ga0315273, IMG submission 205753) | Sediment microbial communities from Yellowstone Lake, YNP, Wyoming, USA - YL17G02_0 | ecosystem: Environmental > Aquatic > Freshwater > Lake > Sediment | place: USA: Wyoming | collected... | reverse complement strand
TTCTTTAAAGAGGCTCTACCTCAACATATTGTTCTTGGAGTAAAAGGATTCTTTCGAAGGGCAAATCTTATCCCAAATCGTTGGAAACTTCGTATTGGTGCAACCCATGAACTCTGTGTGAAGAATGTGGATAACAATGTTCAAGTTCAAGGCCTACCTGGTCGTATGACGGGATACTGGCGTAATGATATTGAAAGAGGTCATAAGACAGGTCCTCATCGAACTTCTATCAAAGCGATTAAAGAATACGAAGTAACCTATCTTAATCCATTTGGGAAAGATCCTTATCAGACGGCAGGATTTAAGAAGAATAAAAATGGAAAGGTAACATCTGAATCAACCATGCTTTCTGCAAAGAATATTACTGGCTTACATGCAGTAGATTTGCCTACTGTTGAAGAAGTAATTGATATTAATCTCTACAGAATTTATACTGATGAAAATGTTGTTCGTGATGTTTGTAAAATACTTAAGTATCACTATATTTCAACACCTGAAAATGCGAACGGCTTCAAAGAAACTTCCCTTAATAATAAACCCAGTGTGGTATCCCTTCGAGATGCAGTTAAAAAAGTTCCTACTGCATATGGAACGAATAATGGTGTAAAGACCTATCGAACATACTATCCATGCTATGTAGATACTACAAACAATACCTCTCTCCACTTTGTTGTCATTATTCGACCTGGAACAGATATGAGCAAGGTAGCAGAATGCGACGCAAAATATACTTCACTCACCCTTGAAAACACCAAGAAACAGACAGAGAATAGTGTTCAGCTCTCCCATCCTATTCAAGAAGTATGGAATAATCCAGATGCAACACATGTTAATGAAGTAGTCGAAGAGCCATCAAGCGATGTAACAAGTGTATCATACCTCTTTAAAATGAAAAAACCAGCTGTTTCTAAAAAATAAGTAAAAAATTGATATCCTCATTTATTTTTTGTAAAGCAACCATGACTTCTATGCTTATTAAAAAGCCAAAGGTAGCAGCTTCTGCCTATCCACTGCAAATGGATGATGAAAAAGTAGAAACCCTGGAGTCTTTGCTGGCTCCCTTTCAACAGAAGGAAACCATTCCAACCGATATCATTTCCAGCATGTTGCGCGCATCATTCCCGCATCACATTCTTGCTCACGCTTATTCTGCACAACATCAGATCATCAAAATGACAATTCATGATCTGATTCAAGGAAATTACATTACTAACTGGGAGTACAATCGCCCACCTGATCGTGAGCGTTGCGAAGACATTGCAAAATACATTGTAGCGTCCAAAAAACCAGTCGATACAATGATGTATGTCTGCTTGAATCATAAAAAACAAAAATATGATATGATCGATGGTATTCATCGATATACGGCTCTTTCCATTCTGTTCGAACAATCCAAACATGTGGATCTGATTACAAATGAGTATGGAGATCTATCGCAACTTATGAATTCCATGATCTTGCTAAATGTGCGGATGAATGCGACAGAAGGAGAGAAAACAGATCTCTTTCTGTCACTCAATAAAAGCAATCCTGTATCCGAGTTGTATCTTCGGAATCCAGAAAAAGAAAAGCAAGAATGCATTGAGGAGGCGGTAAAGGATTGGCATAAAAAGTACAAGTCTCACTTTTCAAGCACTAACAAGCCGAATCGTCCCAATATCAATCGTGATCGCTTCATGGATATCCTATCAGAAGTCTATGATCGTCTAAAAATGACACAGGAAACAATGGGAAAACTGGGAGAAACCATGCGTCGTGTGAATCAGATGATTTCACAGAATCCTCCCAAACAGGCAAGCGCGGAGATGCAAAAGAAATGCAAAGAGACGGGCTGCTGGCTCTTCTTGTATTCAGAGGATGCGCTCATGAATCTACTCGTTAAAAATTAAATTCATGATTGTATAAAAATTGACCCTCTTATTTTTACATCGAAAGGATAGAACCATGCTCCCGTTCCTCTCCATTCTCGCTATCATTGCATCGACCCATGCCTACCGACAAGATCTTGCAAAACTCCCTAATGGTAATTCCTACGGGCTTACGCTGGGTCATCCAGGTGGAAACACCAAAGTTCCCACCAAACTTGCCTCCACCTTCTATGGCGCGGGCCAAACATGGAATAAAGCATTCTGTATGGCAGATGCAGATGGTGACGGTCAGTCTAACGGACTAGAAATGGGCGATCCGTGCTGCCGATGGTCGATTGGTCAAACTCCGCAATTTACAACGGGGCTGTCAGATCCGAACTCTGCTGCATCAAAGACACAGAATACCATGTCGTCGTGTATCATGTTGAATGCGAAACGATCTGATTTGGGTAATCCAGGTCCAGGCGTATGCGCATGCAATGGTAACATCTTTGATGTAGGCTCATGTGACTCGGCTGATTGCTATAACTTGTGTGACAAGCGCGGACTAGGTCATGGCGTATGCACAACCAAGTACAAGGCATCGAGGGAAATTCAATATGAGGAAGAGGATACAGAAGCGGATGTAGAAGCAGATGCAGAAGCAGTGGCAATGGATTTAAATGCGAATGCGAATGCGAATGCAAATAAAAAACTACAGTGCGCAGTATGCACTCAAGCTCTTCAAATCGATCTTGCAAAACCATCCGATAATGCGGCAGAGTTTAGTTTGACATCCGTGAAATCATGTAAGGATGCTACGCAAGATGATGATCAGAAGCTTCTGTGTGTGGCAACATTGATTAAGAATGCGGATCAGCTATTGATGGATCAAAAGAATGGCGTGACACCTATTCAGTCGTGTATGAACTTAGGGCTTATGTGCATACCTACAGTAGCTCCAACAGCTGTACCAACAAAAGCGCCGACGGCAGTACCAACGGCCGCACCAACAGCAGCGCCATCGGCAGCACCATCGGCAGCGCCAACGGCAGCGCCAACGGCAGTACCAACTACTATTCCCACAAAATTTCCAACTGCACCTCCACCGCCTCGCACAATTCATTCTATTCAAAATGGAACAGCATCCAATGCTGTTCAAACCATCTCTATGATTGAAACAACCACGAAAACAACTGAATACGATGCTTTGATTCCAGTTGCCATATCTGTTGTGGCGGCGGCCATAAGTGTACTCATTATCTCCCTGGCTGTATGGAGCTATCAAAAGAATAAACAAGCACAAACAGCAGTGTTGCAAACAAATGATAACGACTTCCAAGCATTGCCTGATATTGTATACTAAACAGTATATTTATCAAAAAATTGATACCAGATGGTTATCTTTTTTTTGATAAACCATGACACATTCTAAACCCGTCGCAACATGCCTTGAAGTGATCATTATCACAATTATCTGCTTATTGGTAGGAGCATGCTTCTATATTTCTCTACAATACAACCCTGCACACAATGAGAATACTACAAAATCAATCATTCCTATCAAATCAGTGCCTGTTACAACTACATCGATCAATCCAGTAGCGAGTAAATCTGCATCAATCAGTGCTGGATCAACCAAAACTGCATCAATCGATACTGTATCATTTGTTCCGATTCAACAACCAACCACACCAAACATGCGAACGATTAAATTGATTACAATTGATCCAGAAAGAAAATAGATAACCGACAATAAAAATTAAAAAATTGAAAACATATTTGTCTCCATTGATATCATCCAATCATCCAAAGATGAATCCAATTCTCTTCTTCTCCATGCTAATTGGCGCCCTGTACATCTCCAGTGGTTCTACCACCGAAATCTGCCCCGCGATCCATAAAGGATCTCAGATCACGATGGTCACAAACACTCAAACTCGACCCTATTCCAAAGTTGTTATGTACGAACATGTGATTGGATATTGCAACATAGAGGAAACAAAATATGGATATGACAAGAACACGAACATGATTCAAGAATGGATCAAAGCCAACCCGAACAAACCCGTGTATCACACCTACTGGGGAACATTGTCATTTGACTCCCTTATTGGCATGTATGTCCTTCATGGAATGATTGTCGTGTTTGTAGTGCTAATCTGGTCGGCCATTCAGGACGAACAAAAGAGACGATAAAATCTGAATCATATAAGAGTACATCATAAAAATGTATTTTTATTGACACAAAGGAAATCCTTATATGCCTCAGGATAGGTGGAGGGATTAAGACCTTGAGCGCGAATCTGAATACGATCCAACAAGCTTTTGATTGGAATATAGGGGCAAATACCATATAATGCTCCATTGCCCACAGAGATAATCATACGCGTGGAAAGCAGCTCGCTTTCATGCTCGCCACGCCATCCTCGCGCAACTCCATAGGCTACCCATCCACCCCACAATCGATAGAGCGACATATGATACTATATTGCATTATGTTTATGCTCCTCTGATTAAACACCAAAGACATGAATGCTAATATCATACATAAAATTGATAATGTACTGATATCAGTATAAATAGCAGATGAATCTAATCTTATTCTCCCTAATGTTCGCGACCATGTGTATCTCCTGTCGTTCTACCATGGAATCTTGTCCCGTGATCCATAAAAGTTCTCAGCTTACGATTAATCAACACGTTGTCATGTATGCACATGTCATTGGATATTGCAGTGTGGAGGAAAAAATATATGGACCCGACACAAACATCGTCCAAGATTGGATCAAAGCCAATCCAAATAAGCCCGTGTATCATACCATCTGGGGGACATTCTCGTTTGAATCCCTTATTGGTATATATTTCATTCATTTCGCGATTGGTACCTTTGTACTTGCGTGCTGGTTATTGATTCTGGATGAAGTGGAGCGAACTCGAAAGAGACAATCAATCATTACACTTTCCCAATCTGAATCATACACGGCGGCACATACTTCGAAATCCCCTTAATATACTTGATGACCCCTTTCTTTACAACTGCCGTGTCTTTCACAATTGACATAATATTAGAGCGAATGGTGTCCTTTGTGAGCTTATGATAATTCCCCAATAAATCCACGAGTTCTCGCACTTCAATCTCGCCACCAGGCGAGCATACCCGCATCACCGATTTGATCCAGGTTATCTCTTTTTCTTCGCCCGTTTCGCGAAAGACATCCTCAGGAATCACGAGCGGGCCCGATGCAATTTCCTCCGTGTTGCGCGCCTTCTTCAAGAGCCGATCCAGACGATCCTCGGATTCATCCAGCAAATCAGCCGTCCATCGCCCCATTTCGTCCAGGTGCGCCTTGTGACGCCGCCACTCTGTGCGGCGCTTCGCGAGTTCCTCAATCGCCTTCTCCAATTCGCGCACGATTTCCACACGATCGAATCCCTGTCGCTCCTCGCGATGATACTCCCACCAAATACGAAAGAGCGACTGGAGCATCGCGAACACTTTGTACTCATCCTCTCCACAGAATTCTTCAAAGCGATTGATGTAAATCATCATCTTATCATTGTCAAACTCTGTGATAAGCGGCCCGCTCGCACTCTTTCCGAAAATGTCTGTACTGCGACTAATCATAACACCGATCTTTGCCTGCGGGTTCTCTTTCAAGTCACGGAGAAACTTATCCACTTCCGCCTTTGGTACAACTGCGCTGTAATTTTTGAGTTCCCACATGACGACCGCGCCCTCCATTTCCATCGAAAAATCCATTTCATGCCCCGCGCCCAAATGCGTCTGATGAAGCTTGAACCCGCGACAGAGCCCATAGTTCCGTTTCAACTTCTCGCCAAATTGCTCTTCGTAGTCTGAGCCCTTTGTTTTCACATTCGCCGAGCGTTTTCCGAGCGACGAGGACAGCTTGGTGATTTCCTCGGATTGCCGCATAATACTCTCTTGAAGGCGGTGATAGGCTGCCTCCATTTTTACGAGCTGATCCTCCTTGGAAGAGACTACTTTTTGCATGAGTTCCTCGGTGCGCTGAACGGCATCGTGAATGTCCTTGTCGCGGCTCTCTTCTAGTACGCGACGACGGGCCTCAAGCGCCTCATGTCGCACCGTCAAGATCTCGTGATCCTTCCGCAACAGCCGAATTTTCTCCTCGGATTCCTTGGTGCATGCCTCGCGCTCCATGTTCTGTACGCCGCGCATTTTGTCGAGGTAGTCGGCACTAATCCGATCCTTCTCTGCCACGATCGCCTGTAGATCCTCGCCGAGTTTTGACAGTTTTTCATTGTAGGTCACATGGATACGCTGGATCTCACCATCCTTAGCCTCCGTCACCTTTCGAATATCATCACTGGAGCGACGGGTCTTAATGGATTGCTGAATGGATGCGCCGATAAAGAGGGCTTCTTCGATTTCCTCTGTAGATCCACGGCTATAAACAGCAGGTAGTTCAAATTCTTGGCGCACATGAAAGTTAATCTGTTTGGTGTTCATTTGGCGAACCACACGGTTCATCTTATCTATGTTACGCGATCATTGTTTATATCCTATATAAATAAATTTGATGGATTCTTATTACGAATACATAGATAAGATGAACCATCAGTGTGAAATCTGTCAGCATGTCTTTTCGCAGAAGGCGGGGCTAACCGCGCATCGAAATCGAAAGCGTCCGTGCAAAGCAGTCTCGCAATCGGTAAAAGCAGTAGAAGCGGCAACTATAGCGCCTGTTGCTGCTGCGGTTCCTATTGCGGTTCCCATTACTGCAGTTCCCAAAACAATTCCCCTCGATTGGATCAATCAAGTCCAGCTCGGTGACTGCATCGCATATATGAAACAACTCCCCGCCAATTCCATCGACATGGTCTGCACAGATCCCCCCTATTTCCTGGACGGGCTCGGCAGCGACTGGAACAAAGAGAGTCTCGACCAAAAGGGTTCCTCCTCGCGCGTAGGGAATCTGCCAAAGGGCATGAAGTTTGACCGAAACCAATCCAAAAAGTTCCACGCGTTTTACACACAGGTTTCTGCAGAGATCTTTCGCGTATTGAAGCCAGGTGGAGCCTTTCTCTCTTTCAGCAGCCCGCGGCTCTATCATTCGATGGCATGGGCGATGGAAGAGGCGGGCTTTGAAATCCGTGACATGCTCGGCTGGATTTATACCCAGGCACAAGTCAAGGCATTCTCACAGGATCATATTATTGATAAGGACAAGACCAAAACCGACGAAGAAAAAGCAGCACTCAAGGAACTCTGCAAGGACTGGAAGACGCCACAGCTGAAGCCTGCGATTGAGCCGATCTGTCTGGCCGTGAAGCCAATTGAGGGGCGCTACATTGATAATTTCGAGAAATATGGAACGGGCCTCATGAATACATCCGAGGAAACGAAAGTAGGAGACGATTACTTTCCATCCAACATTATCGTAACAGAGCCCGTTGGCAACCTTGAAAAGGTGTTCCTGGTTTCCAAGCCGAGCAAGGCGGAGAAGGGAACCTACAATACACATCTCTCGGTTAAACCCGTTGCTCTCATCCAACATCTCATGACTCTCTTTACCAAAGAGGGCGCTCTTATTCTGGACCCGTTCATGGGGAGCGGAACCACAGCTCTTGCGTGCATCGAATCCAACCGCCGCTATATGGGATTCGACATCAATGAGGAGTACATAAAAATAACGGAACGGCGGATCAAGGAGCTCAAGTAAACTTCCGCTTGAGTGCTTCAAACATTATTTTTTGTTCAGCTTCGGTGTAGTATTCATTCATTTTGGAGGATACCTCCTCTCCCGTCGGCCACATGCGATGAAAGAGAGGATCCCACTTGAAACGGTTGCGATATTTCCCTTGCAGAGGCGGCTGATACGCCAGATTCTGTTCGGATGCGTCGGCAATGGTGGGATCCAAGTGCCCGAGTTGCCATTCCTCGTTGGGGACATCCACCAGATTCTTTTTCCACCAGTTCTTGACAAAGTCGATGTGTTCGTTTCGATCGCCCTGAATGGAGCAGTGGGCGCGTTTATCGATGTCAGTGGTGTCCTCTTCAAAGGGATAGGTGAGGCAGTAATAGCCGCGCAGTTTGATGCGTTTGAGACCGATGGTTTTGTTGAAGGGTTGGATGGAGTCGCGGGTGGTCTCGCCGAGTTGCGGGCCGATCTGATCGAAGAAGGCGGTGGCTTCCGTGCGAGTGATGTATTGTTTTCCGCAGATGGCAGGTTGCCCCATAAGGGCGTAGGCTTGGCCGCGAAGAGTGCGAATGCCAGGCAGTTTGATCTTGGGGTGTTCGGCGCAGAAGGCCAGTAACTCGGCGGGATAGTCGGCAAAGGGCGCCGCGTACTGCGCGATGGGAACGAGAGAGGGAGAGGCGTCCATAGCGCAAGCAACAGCAGCACAAGCGACACGCGGTTTAGGGATCAGTGCAGACATGGTTGATAAAAAATAGAATAGAATGTTTTTCAATTTTTTATTTGGAAATGGTTGTAAACTTATCACAGCCCACTGCATGGCGAAGAGTAGGAATGGTCTTCTTTTTCCAGTCGTTTCCTGTTGCTTTTTCTGACATGATGTACATGTCGCCTGGCTCCAAGGGGACGATGATCTGATCGCCAACTGGGTCGCCCTTATGATACCATTGGTAGTGCATTGGCATTGAAGCATGACCAACACGCACACCAATCACCTTTTTCCTTTCGCTGTCTCCATGGAATCCAATACCACATTTCGTCGTATCGTAATAGTAATTTGACTCCACTTTTAGATTTGCCGCCTTCGGACCAAACAGCCCTACGATCTGATCCATCAGCGATTTCATGACGGGAACCTCAGTATATCCCACAATCCGACCCTTGCCCGCCTCGTAATCGGGCTCGCGACTGTTCTCGTCGAAACATAGGTTCCACCGAGCGTGTTTATTGACGACGCGTCCATACATAAACGCCTGCTTATCATACATCAGGCCTTTCTGTTCAGCAAACATGGAGAGTTGTGTCTTTCCGTCCAGAAATAAATCCACACCCTGATGTAGCACAAGTACATAGGCGGCGGGCTGATCACCCGCAGAAAGCGTCACTAGCTCACAGACTACGCCACGCGCCTCCATTGTACGCTGGATGGCTTGGAGGTCGTCGAGTTGAAACCCCTGGCCCGCAGCAACCATTTGACCGATTTGCTCCATCCCTACATGATTTTCGGCCATATCACCGAAGGTGAGGGTAATCAGCTCGTTGCGCGGGGCGACGCGGGGCTTGGGAATACGGATGGACATGGTGTTGGTATCTAACATAAAATGATTCGAATTCAATTTTATTTTCATATTATAGTATGACAACTGCACTACGACTTGTTAAAATACTAGATGCTGGATTTTTATCAAGCATCTATTTACTTATTTCAGTGTCAGTCGCCAACAAACTTAATTATTATTTTGAAGGGCTTAATGAAAAGAAGGAGCATAAAAAAACATTTCTACGACGGACCTTGGAATTGCTTGGAATCACATGGCTACTGGTTGCAATCATATATGTCATTCAATGTCTGGTAGAGTTCATACCTTCTCCCTTTCATGCGTTAGCAGGGTTCAATCATTATCCCCCAAAGGAGATACAATATACAGGTGTATTTATCTTTATTTTGGTATTTTTACAGACACACTATCGAGAGAGATTAGTAGCATATGAGAATGATATCTAACGAAGTGATTTTTTACGATCTTCGAATAATAGAGTGGCTGAAAACAGAATGACTGTCAAGAGAATATAGATGAGTTTATAGCGTAATGTATGGTGAGAGTGATAGATAGATATGATAGAAATGAAAATGAGAGGAAACAGCAGGTAGCTATTGAAAAATTCAACCGCAACTTCTAGTCCGAGCCATTTGATGAGATTCATCCTACTCATTTCATTTATTTTGTCGGGCAGAAGAAATGAATCCCATCGATGAATTTAGAAGCGCATTTTTTCAGAAAGTAATCGATCAGGAAAAGGAGCAAGAGAGGTTAGAAAAAGAAATGCAATCCAAATGTTTTCATTTGTATAATATCATCGATGAAACATTTTCCAATACGCACCAGCAGCGAACCTGCTCAAAATGCGGGCATTCATTAATCAAACGGATCAATGTATGGGAAGGAAGCAAGAGATGTATCATTGCGTAATTCATTGATAGAGAAAATAATGTACGGTATGTATAATGTTGGATTGGCTACTTGAATTATTTCAGCCTATTTTGACGGCGATCATGTCGCTGTTGGTGTGGTTGGGTCTTGTCTCGCCTCATAAGAATGTATCAATTAGCGAAGCATCCATTAGCGAAGCATCAGTTGTATCAGAACATGTGCTACCAGAAAGTGAGCAGTATGGAGCGTCCCTCTTAGAAAAACCATCAGAGGAATTGCCTGCTCCGTCAAATGAGTGATATAAATTTGATAACATAAAGTCCATTATCAAATGCATCACAAAATGAATCAATCAAACGAATATCTGTCTGAATTTCCAAAATTAAGTCACATGTTCTTATACAAAGGCGATGAGCTTGTCGACTTCCTTACCAACTTCTTGGGACAAATGAGGGCATTTCTGAAAGAGGTAGATTATTATAAAGAAAAGCTTTTGATGAACCAATTCTATGAAAAAAATGGGTTTGCCGCAGACGATGACGATGCCAAGCGCGCCCTGATTGATGAGTGCTGTCAGGAAATATCAATTTGTTGCCCAACTACCGATCATGAACGAAATGAGATCATTCAAATGAGTAAACCGTCTGAGTGGAGGGATATGATGCGAATTGGATGGCAACCGATGTATTAATTAGAGAACCCCCGCTATTTTTAATACAAATGACTTAAGCAATCCGAGTCTATAAATAAAGTACATGCAAATCATACTTGCCTCTCGACTATTATCGGTATGGATGGTTTGCATCGGAACACTAATGGGCGTACTCATTTCGCGTGAAAAGTCGAGTGATAATACATTTTATCGATTTGGTCCTCATTCTGATTTTGTTATCTTAGGAATTCATATTGATACATTTGATAAATACCTATTGGTATTATTGTACTGTGCTTGTAATACCGCCATGCGTAATATCCGTAACGATATCATTTTACCTTGGGTTACACTTACCGTTTTTGATACATCACCTGAGGCCATGGATCGAAAACTAACATTAAGTCATAAAATGGCCTATGAGATTTCGAATGTTTCAGCAATATATGGGTGGTTTGACTGGTTCATTTATATCAATCTTCTTCTTTCTCAGGTGGATATGGTTCTCATTGAAATAGGGATGGATATTGTTGCAACAAGTTTAATTACCTACATGTATTTGAATCCAGCTACATAAAAAAATGTGTTGGTTACTCGCAGAGTGCGAAGAGAGCCTCGAGCATCTTTCTTTTTTGTTCGGCTTTCTGGCTGACGAGCTCGTCAATGTTAATCGTGGAGTCTGCTTCTGCGTCCAGACGCAAGTGATAAATCTGTACCACTTTCGTCTGTCCGATTCGCACCGCGCGTGCAATGGCCTGATCCATCAGTGCTGCTGTCCACCAGGGACTGACAAAGATGATGCGATCGTATTCTTGGAGATTGAGCCCTACGCCGCCCGCCTGGAGCTGGAGTAATAGGACAGTGGGCTTTATTGTTTTCTTGGAGCGATCCAATACCTTTATCCGTTGTGCCTGATTCAAGCCACCGTGATAGGATAAGATATGATCCTCATCGATCAGCTCCTGGGTTACTAAGAAGTCGTGAATGAGTTCCATCTCGTCATGAAACTGACAGAAGACGATGTACTTATGCACGGACTCGTCTTCTATCCGTTGGTCTGCCTCGATAATCTCTTTGATGCGCTCCATCTTCGTGCTGGGAAGTGACCAGTCTGGGCGGGAATAGGTCCGATCTTCGCGGCGCTTCGCATTGATATAGACTTGTGGATGAACGGAGATCTGCCGCAACCGTAATAACAAGAGGAAGGACTGATTGT
>Ga0315273_10010463_pt1 | contig 11828 bp, 7 predicted proteins | sample YL17G02_0_MG_FD_205753 | JGI IMG/M metagenome (GOLD analysis project Ga0315273, IMG submission 205753) | Sediment microbial communities from Yellowstone Lake, YNP, Wyoming, USA - YL17G02_0 | ecosystem: Environmental > Aquatic > Freshwater > Lake > Sediment | place: USA: Wyoming | collected... | reverse complement strand
CCTGACGGCACTTCAGCAGAAGTACCCCGACCAGGACCTCGGCCCCCAAATCATCCAGCTCAGCGAGAGGATTGAGCTGAGGCAGTACGACAGCCTCCTCACGCAGGGCAAGCGGGACCTCAGCCGGGGCTCCCTCGCGGCCCTCCAGGGGGCGCTCACCTCCTTCGAGGCGGCCGTGAAGATCCGGTCCACCCCCGAGGTCAGGGATCTGATCAAGCAGGTGAACGACCGGATGCAGTACTCCCAGGTGCTGGACCTGGCCAGGAAGGCCGAGGCGGCGGCCAAGTGGCCCGAGGCCGCTCAATACTACGACGAGCTTGCCAAGATCGATCCGACCTTCCGCGGGAAAGCCAACTCCTGCCGGGCCGAGGGCTTTCGGGCCGCGGCCCGGGCCCTCCAGCAGAGCAACCTGACGGACCAGGCCCTCCCGCTCTGGCAGAAGATCCTCAGCATCGTCCCTGACGACGCCGAGGCCCTTAAGTTCGCCCAGAAGGCTGACCGCCAGAAGCGGGTCACCGTCGGCATGAAGGCCGGCAACGACGCCATGGCCGCCAAGCAGTGGGACCAGGCCATCAACAGCTTCAACGAGGTTAAGACGCTCCTCGATGCCACCGACGCGGCCCTCAAGGCCAAGATCGACGGCTTCATCGCCGACTGCTCCTACCAGAAGGCGATGGACGCCGCCCTGGCGGCTATCGGTCGCGACGACTTCCCCGTGGCCGAGAACATGGTCCAGATCGCCACGGGCATCAAGGCCACCGACGAGGCCAAGGCCCTCCAGGCCCGCATCGACACCCGACGCCAGTACAAGAAGTTCTACGACGTCGCGATGGAACTCTACAAGCAGTTCAATTACCCCCAGGCCCGCAGCACGGCCCTCAAGGCCCAGAAGATCGAGGATACGCCGGAGGTCCGCGCCCTGCTCATCGACATCGACTACCATCGATTCCTGGCCCAGGGCAAGATGCTCCGAGACCAGGGCAAGCTGGTCGAGGCCATGAGCTTTTTCGGCATGGCCCAGCGCGTCAAGAACACCCCGGAAGTCCAAGCTCTCATCGACCTGACGCAGAAGGCGATCGAGGCTCAGAAGACCAAGGAAGAACCCAAGTAATGAGGTGACCCATGCGCACCATCCAGGTGCATGAGCGTCGGGGCCGATGGGGAAGGGGCATGCTCGGCCGATTCCACCGGTGCGAGGACGGCCAGGCCATCTACGTGGTCGTCTTGTTCCTCTTCCTCCTGGCGGGCCTCTTGTTCCTCGTGATCAACACCGGCGAGCAGCTCAACCGCAAGGTCCAGATGCAGACCGCGGCCGACGTAACGGTGGCCACGGGCGCCACCTGGTTTGCCCGGGGCGTCAACACCATCGCGGCGTGCAACGTCACGGAGACGCAGTTGCTGTCGCTCATCGTCCTGTGCGACACGCTCGAGACGGTCACGCCCCCCGCGCAGGAGTGCATCGACGACCTCGTGCAGAACATCGGCGCGTCGAAGGCCGGCCGCGACATCCCCGTCGACCAGCGGTTGTGCACGTGGCTTGTGGTCGGCAACGCGACTTCCGAACAGCAGATCATCAAGCAGTTCGCCGACATCGTCAAGGCGATCAACTGGCCGGACTACCTGACCTATGACACGGGCGTCATGTGGGAGTGCACGAGACTGCTCGACGGCTTCTCTCACGCCATGATGCGCGACACGCCCAAGGTGGCCCGGCGCGAGGCCATCAAGATTGCCCTCAAGAACGGGGCCGAGTTCGGTTTCATGGTGCCGCTGTGGCCCGAGTTGCCCGTCGTCAACGGCGCGTGGCAGGACTTCCGGGACCCGATGGAGTTCGGCAGGCTGCCGCCCCCGCACCAGGACGAGATCATCCAGGGCTTCAACAAATTGATGCACTATGACAGTGTTTATGGCCCGGCCACGGATTCCCGTCGCAGCTACGGGCCCTGGAGCTATTGGCGCGAGCCGTTCACCCGGGCGATGCCGATGGGCCTGTTCGACATCAGCCGTTTCTCCGTGCCTTTCGCCATCGTGTCGCGGACGAAACTCGACATGCTGTTCGGCAGCCCCGACGACCAGTGGACGTCGCGCCAGTGGGAGATGGATTACGACAAGGCCAAGGGGGTCGCCCCGGAGGACATCCTCAACTGCTGGTGGGAGGTCTCCCGCTTCGACGCCCGGTATGCGTACGACGAGGAACGTGAGCCGTTCCCGCTGCCGGCCAGCGGACCGTGGGGGGCGATGCATTCGCCCGACGTGGTTTACCCCTCCAACCCCCGGCCCTACAGGGACATGGACCATCCCGACCTTTCCGCGTACAAACGCGCCACGCAGGCCTACGAGGGCGCCGACCCGCGTCAGGCCGTCTGGTACCGTTGCGTGAAGCAGCGGGTGCCGCACTATCCGGCGTTGGGCATCTACGCGCCGCACCCGCCGGTCTATCCCGATGGGACGCCGTGGGCCTACACCGACGCCGAGATGCACACCATCTGGCACGTGATCCTGTGGCGCTTCAACGGCCTCCAGAAGCAGACCGACGAAACGCTGCACCGCAAGTACCTGCCCCCGGACGGCCAGGATGAGCTCAAGCCCATCCTGTTCGATGACTCGGGCGAGAACACGGTCGCGAACGTCCGCCAGCGTTTCACGTTCAACGGCTTCGCCTACCGCACGGGCGCCGTCAAGGACTGGTCCGCCTGGTTCTTCAACCCCAACCCCACCAAGGACACCGTGGCCTATGCCGAAGCCCGCGTCTATAATCGCTATAGCTGGGACACCTTCACGCAGCACTGGAAGGTCAAGCTCAGGCGGGCCGATCGCTGGCAGGAGCTCATCCCGGAACTCGGCCGCCAGGGCCCCCTGGCGGTGGAGCCCGAGTTGCAGTACACCGAGGAGCGCATCAAGCCGGTGCGCCAAACGCTTGAAGCCTACAGCGACGCCTTTGTCAGGGAGGTCACGCATTGAACCCCGCACGCGCTGACAAGACCAGAGGGCGGCGGCCGAGACCGGGCAACGCCCTCGTCGAGTTCATCCTCACGCTGCCCATCGTCGTCTTCGTGGCCGGGCTGGCTATCTACATGTCATCGGCCATGCTCACACGCCAGCAGGCCCTCATCGACGCCCGCCGCGTCGTCTTGAACGCCTCGAACACCGACGACGGATGGTCCTCGGAGAAACTGGAGCTCTGGCTGCCCGGCCTGGGGCGCCACGGACGGGTCGATCTGCCCCGCGGCACCGGCGCGGAGCTCGACCAACTGCGCCAGGAGATCTACAAGGACACCGTCGGCAGGGCTACGGGCCCCGCCGCCGTCGACTACTGGGCCCGCATCTGGACCAACCTGCCGGGGCGACGCGAGGTCCATACCTCCCGCTCGTTCACGACCAAGGGGAAGATGTGGGACTTCATCGAAAAGACCGCCACGGCCGACCGCTATGCCGATACCAGCCCCTGGTACTTCCATGACCTGGACACCTGGCAGATCGCCCGGAGCGGTCCGCTTCAGGACGTGTTCAAGGCCTTTTACTATAATCTCCAGGGGCCCGTCGCGCCCCATTTTCAGGCCACCCGCGACGAGGTCATCAGCCGGTGGTGGCACTACCAGCCCGGCCGCTGGCCGGACTAGCGGAGATTGGCGGGTCGGGCGATGGGGGCGCGGCGGGGTTCCTGTACGTGTTTAGCGTTTTGCTCCGGATAGCCGGGTGGCATGCCCACGCAAAGTACTTCGCCCCCGGTGAATCACCGGGGGTTAAATATGCACGCCGGACCTCGGCGAACATGCCCAGGCAACGGGGCCTGGGCATGCCACCCTGCAAGTGAACGTCCGCACGCTAAACACGTACGGGTTCCTGACCCGCCGCGCTGTGTGCCGGTGGAGTGCCAAGCAAGGTTGTGAGGGGACGGTAGCCGTTGCCTATGACGCAAGAACCCGCGAATACGCAGCCCTCGCCTTCGGAATCTGCCGAGACCCGCCGCCGCCGTCGAGCCGCCATCGCCTGGCGCCTGGCGGCCGTGGCGCTGGTGGTGCTCGCGATGGTCGCGGCGGCGCATTTCCTGCGCAGCCCTGCCGGGTTCCAGGGCGGGGAATGGCCCGATAACGCCTGGCGGCCTCCGGCCAACGCCGGCGGGGCGCCCGACGTCGTGCCGCCGAAGGACAGTGAGCCGGCCGATCGCAGCAACGACATGCGGAAGCTCATGGCGGGCTTCATCCTGTCTGCCATCGAGGATGACGGCGACTACCAGGACCCCGGAAATGCGACGCCCGACGCGCGGCGGAAGTTCGTTGCCAAGCAGTTCGGCAACCTGCCGCCCGATTACCCGCGCAGCGCCGCCCCGCCCGATGCCGCCCCGAAGGACGCCGTCATCATGGCCGTCGCGCCGAACCCCGGCGCCCCCGGCGCCCGCATGGTCCTCGTCCGCATCCGCAAGGAGATCCCGCAGGTCCTGGCGGACTTCCAGAAGCTGTACGTGACCGCCGGTTGGGTGTGCGACGGGCCGCCCGACCCCAAGGCCCAGCCCGACGAGGGCTGGCTCATGCGCTTCTCCAAGGGCAACCGCGAGCGGGTCATTTACGCCCGTCCCCGCCGCCTCGTCGGCGAGACCCTCGTGGCGATTTACGATTCGCCTCTTTAGCGTGAGCGAAGGAAGAAGGTAAAGGAGCCTCCATGGCGAAGGCAAAAGATATTCAGTGGCTGCCCAGCGGCGGCGTGCTCATCGTGGCCATCGGCGCCGCCCTCGTGGCCGCTATCCTCATCAACGTGTACATCAACGTCGTCCGTAGCGACTACGAGGCGGGGGCCAAGACCGTCCTCCAGATGGCCGAGGACGTCGAGAAGGACACCCCCCTCCAGCCCCGGCACCTCAAGACCGTGATGCTCCCCAAGCCCTTCATCGCCGCCATGAAGCAGGCCGTCGACGTGAAGGACAAGGACGCGATGGTCCTCGGAAAGAGGGCGCCGCGAAAAATGTACGCCGGCGAGTTCCTCTTCTACACCGATTTCCTGGGGGGGCCGAAGGAGCTGTTGACCGACATCCCGCAAGGCTTCTCGCTGGTCACGATCCCGATCGGCTCGGAAGCCGGAGGCTCCCAGCTCCAGCCCGGCTCGTTCGTGTCTATCTACGGCGAGTTCAATGTCGGCGGGGATCCGAGGCGCCCGGACAGCCAGATCTTGCCCGTCATCGAGAATGTCAGGGTCAAGCTTGTCGGGGGGCTGGCCCAGGTGGAAGACACAAAAAACCGATCCTACAATGATATCTCCATCCTCGTCCGACAGGCCCTGGTGCCGCAACTGCTCCAGATTCAGCGGGCCATGGGCTCCAGGAGCAAGTTCACGATTGTCCAGGTGCCCCGGCCGGAGACGGCGGCGGATGCCGTCATCAACCGCCAGGTGCTCGACCTCGTCGAGAAGGGCAAGCCCCCGGCGCCCGGCCTCGTGCCGGGAGGTTGAGGGAGGCAGGCGTGCCTGGGAATTCCAACGGCCTATGAGAATCATCGCGTACAGCCAGCTCAGTGACGTGCGGCAGGAAGTCGAACTCAAAACCGACCTCCTGCGCATCGGCCGCGACGCGGCCAACGACCTCGAACTGCCCAGCCCGTTCGTGTCGCGCGAGCACGCGCGGATCCTCAAGCACGACGGCGACTATTTCATCGAGAACGTCGGCCTCAACGGCACCCTCGTCGACGAGCAGCTCGTCGGCGTCGGCGAACAGGTCAAGATCGCCGTCGGCCAGGAAATCCAGATCGGCGAGTGGGCCCTCTACCTCTCCGACGAGGACGTCGCCCGGCCGACGTCCGAGGCCATCCGCATCCACCGCGAGAAGACCCCCCTCGCCAAGGCGATGGAGGTCGAGAAGAAAACCCACGCCGAGCTCCTGCGCCGCCTGAACCTTCGGACCGTCGACGTCGAGGCCCAGGACGACCCCCGCTACGTCGCCCACATCAAGGCGCACCTGGCCGACATCCTCGACACGTCCATCAGCGAGATCGACGACGAGACCGGGTGGTTCCTGGTCGAGCAGCAGCTCAAACGCGACGTCATCACCGAGATCTCGCGCCGCGCGGGCAGCAAGATGCGCCCCCCCCTCCTGAAGCAGGGCGACTCCATCCTCGACCCGCAGTACGAGGCGGGCCTCCTCCGGATGCGCGACATCCTCGTCTCCGACCTCGGCCTCAAGTTCGGCCCCGAGCACGTCAAGGAGGACGTCGAACGCATCGACGAGGACTTCCACGAGGAGTTCAACCGCGAGGCGCCCCAGGTCACCGAGTCGCTCTGGGTCTACATCGTACGCCGCTACCTCATGAAGGACATCCTCGACATCGTCTGCGGCCTGGGTCCCATCCAGGACCTCCTCGACATGCCGAACGTCACCGAAGTCATGGTCGTCGGCCCCACGAAAATCTACATCGAAGAGCGCGGCGTCATCCGCAACACCGGCCGCTCCTTCTTTTCCGACGAGGTGGTCCACACGGTGATCGAGCGCATCGTGACGCCCATCGGGCGCCGCATCGACCGGTCGAGCCCCATCGTCGACGCCCGCCTGCCCGACGGCAGCCGCGTCAACGCCACCATCGCCCCCTTGAGCCTCTGCGGGCCGGTCCTGACGATCCGCAAGTTCTCCGAGGTGCCCTTCACCATCGACGACCTCATCGGCTTCGGCACGATCACGCCGTTCGCCGCCAACTTCCTCCGGGCCTGCGTCCTGGGGCGCAAGAACCTCCTCGTCTCCGGCGGCACCGCCTCCGGAAAGACGACGCTCCTGAACGTCCTCTCGAGCTACATTCCGTACCACGAGCGCATCATCACGATCGAAGACTCGGCCGAGCTCCAGATGTTCCAGGAGCACGTGGTGCGCATGGAGACCCGGCAGGCCAACGTCGAAGGCAAGGGCCGCTACAGCATCCGCGACCTGGTGCAGAACTCGCTGCGCATGCGGCCGGACCGCATCATCGTCGGCGAAGTCCGCGGCGGCGAGGCCCTCGACATGCTCCAGGCCATGAACACCGGCCACGACGGCTCGCTGACCACCATCCACGCCAACGGCCCCGAGGACGCCATGAAACGCCTCGAGGGCCTCGTCATGGAGGCCGTCGACATGCCCGTCCGCGCCATCCGCGAGCAGATCGTCACGGCCCTCGACGTCGTCGTCCACCTGACGCGCTTCGCCGACGGACGGCGCGAGGTGACCGCCGTCAGCGAAGTCGCCGGCCTCGACAAGGACGAGGGCACCATCGTCGTCGAGGACATCTTCGTCCGCTCGATGCAGGGCGAGAAGGGCCGGGCCCGCGGCGAGCTCCTCCACACCGGCTACATCCCCCTGTTCGCCAAGGACCTCCTCTACAAGGGCCTCCTGACCGTGGATGCGTTCATGTAAATTATGACAATAACACCTATCCTGGCGACCGAGAGCATGTTGCTTTACCAGGCGGGCGCCACCCTCCTGGCGGCGGTGTCGGCGTTCGGCGCCGTGATCTCGCTGCGCCTGCCGCTCGGCACCCTCATCCGCCGCCAGGAAGAGGACTTCCACACCGCCCTCGTCGAGCTCTTCATGTTCGACGTGACCGCCCGCCAACTCACCTACGTCATGTTCGGCGGCGCCCTGGTGGCCGGCATGGTCTTCGGCCTGATCGCCGTGCACTCCGAGGTCACCGGCTTCGGCCTGGCCCTCATGTTCACGGCGGGCCTCGTGCTGGGCTATTGGGTGCCGCGCCTCGTCATCTTCGTCCTCCAGCGCCGCCGGCGCCTGAAGCTGAACGAGCAACTCATCGACGGCCTCGTGACGCTCGCCAACGGCATGCGCGCGGGCCTCAACCTCGTCCAGTCGATGAAGCTGATCGAGCAGAACGCCCAGCCGCCCATCAGCCAGGAGTTCGGCCTCATGCTGCGCGAGTTCGAGCACGGGGCCAGCGTCGACGAGGTCATGCGGCGCGCCAGCGCCCGCATCAAGCTCCACCATTACCGGCTCCTCTTCGCCGCGATGGAGACCGCCCGCGTCCGCGGCGGCAATCTGCCGCAGACCCTCGACCGCCTCGGCGAGGCCCTCCGCGAGATCGTCCGCCTCGAAGAGAAGGTCCGGGCCCTCACGGCCCAGAACAAGATGTCGGCCTACATGATGGGCGCCATGCCCCTCGTCATCATCGGCATCTACTACATGATCGAGCAGGACTGGATCGAGGTGTTGCTGAACGACCAGTGGGGCCTCCTGCTGCTCGCCATCGCCGTGGGCTTCTGGGCGGCCGGGTTCCTCTGGATCCGCAAGATCGTGTCGTTTGAGATTTGAGCGACGTTCGGAAGTGGGTTTCGCCCTGCGGGCGAGGGCGCCAAGGACGAGGTTGTGGCGATGCTCGTGATCCTCATCAACGTGATGGTCTTTATCTCGGTCTTCTACCTGGTGACCGCGCTGTTTCGCACGCCGATCCAGACGACCGACGAGGCCGCCTTCGGCATTGACGTCGACAATATCCAGCGCCGCACGGTCTTCGAGGTGCCGGCCCTGCGGCCGCTGCTCGTGCCCCTCTTCCACCTCGTCCGCCGCCTGAACCTCCCCGGCTTCAAGCGCCACATCCTGAAACTCCTCCTGGCGCTCGGCAATCCGAACCAGTACAGCCCCGAGGAGTACATCGTCCTGTGCTTCGTGTGGGCGGTGATCGGGGCGGTGGGGCTCTGGCTCTCGGCCTGGGCCACGCTCGGCCAGATGACGCTCGTGGGCATGGTCATGTTCATGTCCGTCGGTTTCGTGGGCGGCTTCTTCGGCTGCTACCTCTGGCTGCGCGAGCGGGCCTTGTCGCGCCTGCGCCAGATCGCCAGGCGGCTGCCCTACACCCTCGACCTCGTGGCCATGGCGATGGACGCCGGCGCCACGTTCTATGAGGCCGCCTCGACCGTCATCCGCGACGAGCCCGACGAGCCCCTGAACGAGGAGCTGGGCATCCTGGTCCGCGAGATCGACTTCGGCCGCAGCCGACAGGACTCCCTCGCCCACCTCGGCCAGCGGATCACCGTCGACGGCCTCGACGGCATCATCTCGGCGGTCCTCCAGGCCGAGTCGCTCGGCACGCCCCTGGCCGACGTGCTGAAGCTCCAGGCCAACCTCCTTCGCATGCGCCGCAGCATGCGGGCCGAGCGCAAGGCCGGCGAGGCCGCCGTCAAGATGCTCGTCCCCTCGATGCTCATCCTCCTGTGCGCCGTCCTCATCATGTTCGCCCCGGTCATCGTCCGCTTCATCCGCGGCCGGTACCTGGAGTAGTGCTACAGCTCCGCCTGACGCGGCGGGTCTCCACAGCGCTACTAGGCGCGGCGGGTCTCCTGGCCCGCCGCGTGCGTGCGGTTTCTGTCCAGTGGGAAAGGGTGCCTTCTATCCACCCGGAACCGGACATTGCAATCCACTAGCGACGCAGGCGGATTTTTGTGTTGACTGTTTTGTCAACAGGCCGCTAGCATGGTCGCATGGATTTCGCAAGCAGAATCCGTGAGCGGCGTCAGTCTCTCGGCTTATCGCTGAGGAGGGCCGCGAGACTGTTGGGCTGCGACGTGGCGTACCTCTCCCGGATTGAGTCCGGAAAGACCGCTGCTTCCGACGAACTCATTGGCAGACTTGCCAAGATGCTTGACTGCGATGAGGAAGAGTTGTTTCTCGTCGCCGGGCGGCTCCCCGCTTCTCTCAGAGCCGTGGTGACTCAACAGTCTCATGAGGTCATGAGGGCGATCAAGGACACGCTCAGCGCATCGCTTGAGCGTGCCTGTAAGTCGATAACGCTGCCGCCGGTGTCCACGGGCGGCGAGCGGGCCATCGACGATGGGTTTCCCTTTGAGGCGGTCAGCGACATTGCGGAGGCGGAAAGCTGGCGGAAGGAGATATATCGCCCCATATATCATTTGCACAAGTGGTGGGCGCAAAGGCTGGGCTCCGTCTTCCGGGCCGCGATCATCGCGGCGGCTGTCCCTCAAGGCTCGCCCGTCCTCGATTACTTCCGGCAGCCCGTTTCCCTCGCCGGCCTTACGGTCTTTGATCCATTCATGGGCAGCGGCACCACGGTCGGCGAGGCCCATAAACTCGGATGCACGGCCATCGGTCGCGACATTAACCCGGTGGCCTATCGTGTGGTTCGGACGGCCCTGGGTCCTCTCAACCGGCGGGAACTGGCGAGCCACTTTGACCATCTGAGCCGAACCGTGGCTCCCCAGCTTCGGCGGCTCTATCGAAGCGTTGACAGTCAGGGTGCGGCGTGCGACGTTCTCTACTACTTCTGGGTGAAGGGGCTGGCGTGCCCCGCATGCAAGGCGGCGGTCGACCTTTTCCCCCGGTACGTCTTCACCCGCCACGCGGACAGGACGCGCGACGTCCCCGTGCACGTCGTATGCCCCGGCTGCGGCGATGTGTTTCCCATCAGCCCAAGCGATCCGTCGGCCACCTGCGGTAAGTGCCATGCCGCCTTTGATCCGCACCAGGGGCCGGCCAAGCACAGGACGGCCGTTTGCACGGCCTGCCGCCATGAGTTCCCTCTGGCGGCAACGGCGCGCGTTGCCGGGCATCCGCCCGCCCATCGGATGTATGCCAAGCTTGTGCTCCGCGACAATGGCTCGAAGGAGTATCTCCGCATTACCCCGCAAGACGTGGCCTCCTTCGAGGCCGCCAAGCGGCAACTGCAGGATCAGAATCCTGCGGTTCCCGGGGTTCGTATCGAGGCCGGTTGGAATACGAAGCAGATCCTCAACTACGGTTACAGATATTGGCACGAGCTGTTTAATGAGCGCCAGTTGCTGGGACTCACCACGTTGGCCCGAGCCATTGCCGAGCTTCCGCAAGGCCCGTCTCGTGATGCCCTGGCTTTGCTGTTCTCCGGGGCGCTGGAGTTTAACAACATGTTCGCCTCCTATAAGGGAGAAGGCACGGGCGCCGTCCGGCACATGTTCTCTCACCACGTGCTGAAGCCGGAACGGCTGCCCATTGAGGCGAACCTGTGGGGCACGCCGCAGAGCTCGGGGGCATTCTCGACCCTTTATCGCTCGAGGCTTCTGCGTGCAGTCGACTACCGGGAGGCCCCGTTCGAGATAACGCTCGATGAATCCCAGGGCGAGAAGCAGGTTCGAAAGGCCTACCACCTGAGTCCGCCGATGGGAAGGAAGATCGTCGGCGCCTATCCGCCCGGTGGGCTGCACCAGGGCGCCATCTATCTCTCTTGCGGCAGTTCGGCGAAGACGGACCTTCCGGATGGGAGTGTTGACCTTGTGGTTACCGACCCGCCGTTCTTCGACAATGTCCACTATTCCGAGCTTGCCGACTTCTTTCACGTATGGCAGGAGCTCTATTTCTTCGGGAAGCGGCGCCGTCGCGTGGTAACGACGAGGCACGCGCAGGAGGTCCAGGACGCCGACGCAGCCGCGTTTGCCGAGAAGCTCAAGGCGGTGTTCCTGGAGTGCCACCGGGTCCTGCGCGATGACGGCCGCATGGTCTTCAGTTACCACCATTCGCGCGAGGAGGGTTGGGTGGCGGTCGCCCTCGCCGTCATCGGGGCCGGATTCTCGCTGATCCAGAGCCAGCCTGTCAAGTCCGAGATGTCCGTCGCTGCCCCCAAGACCCAGGCCAAGGAGCCGATTGACCTTGACGTGCTGCTCGTGTGCAAGAAGAGGAAGGAGGACCGAAGGGCGCGGATCGAGCCGCAGGCGGCATCCGCCCGCGCCTCCGTGGTGGCCGCCGAAAGGGTGGCGCGGTTCAACCGGAGCGGCCGGAGGCTATCGCGCAATGACGTGCGTGTTGTCCTCCTGAGCCAGTTACTCGTTGTGCTTTCTCCGGGCCGGGACGCCCCCGAGATCGCCCGCCATCTGGACGCTGTTCT